>JAAUXT010049911.1_pt1 | contig 38895 bp, 46 predicted proteins | sample 7278171 | NCBI WGS metagenome assembly JAAUXT01 (sample SAMN14350112, study PRJNA611818) | marine sediment metagenome | isolation source: surface marine sediment (1.8m) | place: French Polynesia: Moorea | collected 2018-08
GGTAGGGGGAGGGGGTGTTGGTAGGGGAGGGGGGTGTTGGCAGGGGAGGGGGGTGTTGGTAGGGGAGGGGGTGTTGGTAGGGGAGGGGGGTGTTGGTAGGGGAGGGGTGTTGGTAGGGGGGGTATTGGCAAGGGAGGGGGGATGTTGGTAGGGGAGGGGGGGGGAGGTTACATTCCAAAGTGTGGACAGACGCATTCCAATGTGTGGACAGACGCACACATGAATACTAAGGGTTTTTAAGCCAACAGCGTCACCTAGATGGCTGGCTACACGACCATCAACTATTGCACTCAGCGCAGAGCACCGATGCTCACAAGCAACGTAAAATTGTTCCTGGATGGCTTCTTCTCCCTTTCTGCATACATGACCCTTTGATCAAAATTTGGTTTGGGAACCCCAACCCTCAAAGCAAAGAGCAAATTTCAATTACCAGTAAATTTCGTAAGGCAAAGGGAAAAAATAGCCACGCGTCACAAGAGATAGCGCGATCTCTTATCTCTTGAAGATGATGATGTGGTGTTGACAAAAAAATATTCTGATGCATACATTTTGTTTCCTTCGAGTAAATTATATTATTTATATGTGCCGAGAGCTCATGGAAATGCAGAGGCGACGATGATAAACACGTCCACCTGTGGTCTCAGTGGTCTCTGCAGCTGCCTTGGATCTCGGTGAATACCACTGTGAGTGTTCCTGCATGCAGTTTGTGTAATCCCTGCTTCTTTGGTGTGTGGGGTTGTTGTTTTTTCTTCAGCCAGATGACTGCAGTCTGCTTTTCATTTTTTGCAACAGCTAGTGCAAGGTAGAATCGAAGTTTCATCTCGATTTGGGAGATGGACCTCGGCTTTTTTGCTCAGTCAAGTTCAGTTCCGAGTCTCTGGCTCTTCGGGTGCCATCTCGGTTCCTCAGGTGCGACCCTCTGTTCACCAGGTCTTTGGGTGTGACTCTCAAATCCAGGTACATTCTTCACCAATTTGATCGTGATTGACAAGATGAAAACCGTCTTATCTGAGCAAAAGATCCCATTAATCCGTGATATACCGTAATTGGAAAGAACTTACATGCCAATCAAGAATCCGATACAACAATCCTTTCTCTGATTGGTCACACCCGAAGAGCCAGAGAGTTGCACCCAAAAGCCAAAGAGGCAGCACTGAACTGCAGGAGGAGTTCAGCGCAAAGATTTGGTGCTCAAACTAAAGAAAAAGAATTTGTTTTCTTGTTGTATTTTCTCCAAGAACTGGGGATGTGTGAATACACTGGGGTGCATCGACATGAGAAAGAAACAGTCTTGCCCAGGTGCATGAAGTGGGCTTCACCTTCGTCACAACCGGAAAACATTCTTCGGGTACTGGACGCCTTTTCGATGATCCTGCTTTTGTAGATTTGCTCTTGTGGTGATGGTGAGACCTCAAATCACTCATCAAATTGAGGGAAAGAGAAACAGACCAACAGTTTCGTGCAGTGCGGTTTCGTTCTGAAACGTCCGTGTGTGTAGTGAATGAAACTGGCCTATTGCAGTACCATGCCATGACTCCCCCTCCTGTCAGGAGGTGCAAGAAAGTGGCTTTGAGGAAAGAATTGCTTTCCACCATCCCTGTAACCATGTGCACAAGTTGTCAGGCACCAAATCCACAATGTCTCCTCTGTTCTCTCAAACGTTTTCAATGTTTTTCATGTGAAGCATTTTTGTTTTGGATCACAACAATTTAAGACAAGTTGTGCTCTTGATCCTTCACAGTGGGAGGTCCATCCTGCTATTGTCCAGCTGCACGCTTGTGGAGCTGGACTTTTGACTGTGTTTGAGAAGTGTTCTCCAAAAGTTACTGACAATACATCGTGGTTTCTTGGCCTGGCAATTCTCTTGCACATCTGTTGGATCAACTAAGTGTTTGTCATCGAATAGGGGCTTACTTCTGTGAATTCATCTCCCTCTTTTCTGTCCAATTGACCCCTTTCTCTCTTCTCCAGGCATTAGTAAAATCCTCTGAATTTTCCTCTCAACAGCCACAGTCTTTCACAACCCAAAAATGCTGATCAAATGTACATGTAGTTTTGCATCACTCAAGAGGTGCTGTGGCAAAGAAGGGCCAACGAGTGTTTTGGCGCTCGACGCAGGTTTACCTCATCACATCTTGTTATGAAGCTGCAGGGCAGATTCACGATGAACGGCGTTCCCGACACCCAAGCCTGGACACACCCAATGGTTTCGTCCTGGCGCATCGTGCTGTGCAGAACCATGTCCAGAGTGAGACATCTCTTCAGGGTGATAGCATTCTCAAGACTGACTGAGTCAACAACGATGTCGTTGCATCCTGGAGAACAAGTCTGGGCCCCAAGGGAGAGACGATCTCACAAAAAAACAATCGGGGAAATCAACAAGTTGGTTCCTGTGAAGCAACTTTGTTTTTTTTTTCTCGGCAGGGACCTGAGTCCACTGGGTCCTTTGAAGTCGGCCACACATTTCTCTGCAGTCATTTGTTTTCAGTTCTGGATTGTTTGCAATTTGACATTCCGGTGTTACTTGGGTACTTTGTTTTGGGAAATCATTTTCTTTTTTTCTCCCCAAAGCTTGGCGAGAAATAACGGTGCAGAAACGCACGTCAGAGAAAAAGCACTTTCGACTCGATGTGTGTGTGTGTGTGTGTGTGTGTGTGTGTGTGTGTGTGTGTGCGTGTACGTGTGTGTGGGCCCACGGGCTTCTGGCGAATACACCAGTCCAGTTCGAACATATACAAATGGTCTATTTGTACAAATATGTACAAAACAAATGACAAGGTAATTATTTTCAACTTTTGAGTACAATATCAGGTACAGTTGATACAGTTGATGCACACGAAACCACACACGTGATTGGAAACTTGTTGTCTATGAAACACAAATGTTAGCACTGGTTTGTTTTACTCTGAATTGGTCTCAAAGACATCTTCGAGTTGTCACATCTTGCATTGTTTTCCAATTGAATTCAGCAACAGTCGAGGTTGATTCCAACAAATATACCTGTGTTGTGTTGTGGGTTGCAGTTTATTTGACAAATGTTGTCAGAATGCAGCACGTAAATCTTTCCCTCATTGGTGTTGAGAAAGAGATGAAACACCCCGTACAGGAAATGTAAAAACTGAATGTTCGAAAATGTTGAACAAATCTGATCTTCTTCAAAATTATTGAGTGTCTGCAGTTTATTTCAATATTGTGAAGTGAGTGAGGACAAGTTGGTCCTTTCTGCTCTACAGTCCACAAAATCTGCAGTTTGAGAGCATTTTTCAATCTGCAGTGAGGTCACCTGCTGGAATTTTGTTTTCGTGGTTTTGTCTCAGCGTTATCGGTGGACAGAGCTAAACCCTCATCATTTTGCAAGTACATATTTACAACGAATATGCTACACCAAAACTCCATGTGTTTATGTACACCATTTACATTGCAGGATAATCATCTAGTTTCGTTGCTTACGTGACCTCAAGAACTCACGGGAACGACGGACTGAATGTACAGGAGTGCTTATGGGGCTTTTTTGCTCAAAAAGGAGGAATCTGGTTCGGAGCTGCTGGCGGTGTGCTACAAACATGGATGTGGTGACGTCGGGAAACATCGCCAAACTTGTGCACAAGTCCTCTTAAACTGTAACATGCAGCACAAGATGCGATCTGGATCTCAGGCAACGGTGTACTGGTTACAGTGTATGGCAGGTGAACTCGTCAGCGACGCTGGTTGTTGGTCAAGTGCGTAACATGGAAATATTCACGTCCACATCACACCAGTGGAACACAGTATCCAGTTGATAGTGGTGCTCCAGCATAATATTCGCTTCCTCCACTGGCAGGAAATCTGTACGTTGTTGCAGGTATGAAACCAACAGACTGTCCGATTCACCAAAACAGCCACGGCCAGAAACGCAACGTCAGCCATGCAATGGCATCAAGACACCTACCACCCATGCTTCCTTTCTGGCAACCCACGTCATGAACCGGACCAAGCATGCACTACCACTACAGTTTTACAAACAGGCAACGGGCAGGCTTTGGGAGGTACACAACAAAATTTTTAGGCATGTGTAAAAACATTTATCACAATAGAAAACACGCCATTGAAACCACAGAACTTCGTGTGAAAACCTGTTGTGGTGAAAGGCTGATGGTTTAGTGAGGCCAGTTTAGCCAGCTTACCATTCATTAGTGAAGGCCAAGAGTTAGAGCCAAACGATGTTAATTTGACTGATGAGTTCATTATTGAACGGTTTGAGTGGGACCAATTGGAATTTAGTGCACGTAAATGGTGCGAATTCCCATGCAACAGAGACCTCGGATATGTGTCTTGATAAGTTGGCATTGTCCACCACGATTTGTGGCACTTCAGCAAAGTACTACTGTTTTGTTCACCAAATCGACAAACTTGGAATGTAACTCCAAGTGATCAAAAGTCACTTGGCCAAAGAATAGGACTTTAGTACCTCCTGTTCAATATTTCAAAAACTTTTCTGTGCCCTTGCTGTTTGTAACTAAAGTTTAAAAATTGTTAACCTACAGTAATAGGGTATACATGATCCAATAGATAACGTTGAATGCCAAGAAGGTCAGTGGGAATAGGACACGAGACGTCATATCAATCAGTATGGCACGATTGTTTTTGGCCTTGTGAAGACAACCCTGCCAGAATGTCCGCTTTGGTTTTCGCCTGTTCGTGTGCTCAATTTTACCTTGGAATAACACTTCAGTGTTTTTCCCTGGAGGCAAGTGACGCACCCGGGCTTCATTCTGAAACAAGAAAAAACAGGAATTTCCTTTTCACACTCTGAACACAATGATGCAAAATCACGGTGGCTTACCTTCTTCGCTTCAGCCTTTTCGGCTACACATGCAACAAAAGGATTTCACTTTCCCCCTGAGGAAACACATGAATATATGTGCGCATAGAGTGTCATTTTCTGCCAAGAAAAGTTCACTTTTACCGAAGAAAAACCCACGAGGAAATCACTCGATTAGTTTGCCAAGACGTGTTAGCTTTCATCAAGCAACATCAGCTACCGTGCCGTCTCGTATAAGACGCGCTTTTAAATTAAATATCAACAGATGGTGTGCGTCAAACACATGAGTATGAGTTTTCATTGTTCTAATATGGCCTTAGTACCGGAGAATCGGGCCAAATTTTGGGGTGCGTCTTGCATGTACGTGAGTGCGTCTTATTCCCGAGACAGAACGGTAAACAATAATCTACCTCTGTACATGCCAAAGCACAAACACCCCAAAAGAGAGTGATCCACTGATAAATTGTAAAGTGACCTTTTTGTATTGAAAGTCCTTCATGAAAATTTTGCAAACAGACAGTAAAAATGATGCACAGTGAGATGCACGTCAAGTGTTGCATTTGTTTGTTCCTTGTACATTCATGTTGACTGTTCAGCCGAGTTGAACAACTAAACTGATTTTTGTCAGTTCAAAACAATATTTGCATTTTGTGCAACAAAGGGGTTTTGAGTGACACGTCCACTTCAGTGTTGGCGGATTCGGACACATGCGAAATGACAGAACCAGAGCGTTTCACTGTGACTCCGTCAATTCACGCGACTGCGAATCGAAGAAACGGGAGTGAAATGTGTTTTAAAACACAAATGTACACCGAAACGTGTGTCCAAAACAATTACAGGATTTGGAATCACAAGTACACACATGAAGGTACAAAGTAGCACAGTAAGAGAATGAAAATATTCATTCGAAGGAGTGCAATTTGAAGTGTAAGTGTGAAAAAAGCTTCATTGTACATTTTTGGAATTTTCCCACCGTTTGAGGTCACTTACTAGCAATATTGTCTCCATGCACAATCCCTACAGGGAAGAGAAACACGATTTTTAAGTTTTGGCAATTCACTAACAGGACGGGCGCAACTGTTCTTTGCCAAACTTTGGTTCGCTCGCTCCCACCTCAGAACTTTGGACATGTAGAAGATTGATCAGATTTACCAGAAGTTTGTGCCAGAAAATCACCTCGCTCGTGTGTGTGTCTGTGAACAAGGCTCATGTCAGCCAAGTCTGCTAAAGATTCGCACTGTGTTTCCTGTGTTGCCTCTGCTTTGTTGGGGAGTTCACATGCACTCAGCGAGTGCTGAGATTCACTGTTTCAGTAATTGGCAGGACAAGAACAAAGTCTCTGCCTGACAATCCAACCTGAAAACATTTCGCATTTACAACATGGTTTTTTGTTGCTTTTTGTTGACAAAGTTTGTAGCGTGATGTGACTGAGTCTCCAGAAATGCTTTTGCATTTTCTCTTTAGATTCATAAATAATCCGCATGTGCCTCTGGGTTTGAGAAAAGTCAGTCGTTCACGTACATGCATTGCAGGGACCAAGAAATGTTGAAATGTTGCGATAGCTCTGAGATTTCACGACCTTCACGAGGCCTTCAATGACTTCTAAAGTTTTTTTTGCAAGAAAGAAGCTACTCCGTCTGGTTCGACACCCGCAAGATCAACGAAAACGTTTCTTGCGCAAAGCGAAAACACAGCGGGGCCGCGCCGCATGCAGTGCTGGAGGGCCAAATTTGTGCCTTCTGTGAATGAACAATGAAACGAATCCGGAAAATAACTCTTTGTGGGCATTTGTCACTTCTTTTGAGTCCCACACTTTGGAACAAGGACATTAATCTCACGCCAAAAAAAATCAAACACAGGTTGCACAGATTCATTGATTCTGTGTGGAATTCTGAGTGAACCACGAAAATCTCTGCAGGCACTGTTGGAGCAACTGGAACTAACAGTCCTTGCGTCCTGATATCCAGTCCCATATCTATAGACACAAACAATTCAACCGCAGTCCGACTGACCCCGCTGTTGTGTGCACGCTGATAGCTTCAGTGTGTGGACGCTGTTTTGCTTGGAGGAATCGAACAAAACCATGGAAGGACGGACCAGAGAATGCCGATTCCATGCATTTGTCAACAGACGGAACCAACGCTTCCGTTTGTGAAAACTTCTTTTTGCTGAGAGTTCTTCACTTCACTCAAAAAAGGTGATTGTGTCTCGAGAAGTTGGGAAAGGAACTGCTGAACAAAAACAAACGAAACCAAGCTCAACGAATGTCTGCATCGACAACTCAACGCACTCTTATGATGTTACTTTGCAAATTATTCCCAGATACAATTTGGCAACCTTACAAAGGCATGACTCATCGCTATCTTAGTACTGCTGCCACTCATGTACGTACGTACCTTTTCTGAACCGTCTCTAGGTTGCCATATTTCCTAAAAGAACAATTCTAATTAAACCAAAGAAAAAAATTAAGAGCAAAAGTAACGAAAAGAAACAAATGATCTGGAGGTGGCCAGGCAAAACTCCCTACATTCTGAACCAATCTACAACTCTCGATCACTCCAGCTTTTCAAATTTGACTCTCACTCATCTACCTAACGTATCCATGTAATTTGCACGCATGCTTGTTCCAGAACGTTTCAAAACTACCACTATTTTGCCGTGGTCTTCTTTTTGTAAATTCCAAAATTGTGTGCCCACCACAACGTGCACTTGAATGGTGGAGGGGAAACTCACGCCACTGTTTCGCAAAACACACTTCCAAAACATCACTTGGTTCGACGCACGCACACAAAACAAAATATCAAAAATCACAACAGCTGTTAATGAGTGTCTGCCACGAACACCAGTTTCACAATACCTCGTCGTTGGCGTTTTCTATGAACATCTTCTCGGTGTCGGAGTAGTCAGCCAGCGGGTCGGGGTTATGGGGGTCTCCAGAGTTGCGCATCTGGTACATCTCTCGCATCTCGCGCATGTCGCGCCTCTTCTGCGCTGCCTCAGCCTTGTCCTGCCGCATTTTGTCCTTGCGGTACATCACATTGACGGCAGAGTACTCTATGAGCGCGCCGAAAACGAAGAGAAGGCACGCGGCCATCCACACGTCGATCCCCTTGATGTAGGAGACCCTGCAAAGCAAAAGGACACCATGTTGTAGCAGGGAAGGGAGGGACAGCCAGGCTTCATGTCCTATCGTTGTGACTTCCATTTGAAAAGTGACAGAGTCTTGAACTCAGTCTGGTGCATGAGTTCTGCAGCTTTTCAAATGCAGGTCGCTTTGCTAGTTCTACCGGCGCAGTGATAAATTATGCGAGCAAACTTAAGGGTTTCCTTTTGTGCCAAATCGTGTAATTTTGTGCACAATAAAACTGCATTCATAGTTACAAAATACTTTAAAGTGCACACAGCGCGGTGAACTTATTCAAAGGATGTCTTTCACTCTTTGCAGAATATTTCTTGGTTTCCTTACTCCTTTGAATAATTTCAGAGTTTCAAACATCAAAATTACAAAATTAATAAATTTTTATGGCACTTCAAAATGCAAACTTTATACGTTGAAAGTTCAACCCGACACCAAGAGACTTTCAACTTCTGGAGAAAGAATTGAAGCTGGCAGGTTGGAATTTCTCAGCATCTGCAGAAGGCGGCCAAAGTGCAATTTTGGTGTCTGAAGGAGGGACATAGAGTCACTCTTGAGTCTTGAGCCAGTCTTCAGGAAACGTGTCCCTTTGGTGATTTTGGGTTGAGAATCTCTGCAGTGTCAGTGAAGTTGGAAAGATTTTCTTGGCTTCAAGATTTGGAGTCTGTGTAGATTTTTCGCAAAGATTGTGCAGTTTTTTAATTCGGAGGAAGGACTGCAGCATTGTGCGAAACTCAAGATAACCTTTCCTTCAATTCTCGTGTTCGTCTTGTGTTTGCGTGCAAACTACTTCCAGGACCTGTGTCAAATTAATGTGCGCGTGTGCAGATCACACACACCAACAAGATGCACATTAATTTCTACAGGTCCTCTTTGGACCAATCTGGGCTCTCGTTCTTCAGTGACTCGGCAGGGTTTTTACGAGAGAGAGAGAGAGAGAGAGAGAGAAACCATTTGTCGCGCCAAAGTTTTGCCTCTGATATGTTGCACGAACGTTTGGTTCGCTGAAGAATGAGCCCAAACTAATTCACCACATGAATCCAGGAGACTGAAGCCTGCGAAACCAACGAAAGATTCCAAAAGGTATTGGGTACAAGTGTATTGGGTCCAAGTGTGATTCTTCCTCGTCACACAGGTTGTTAATTTTGAAAACAAAGACATTTGATCTGAGAAATTTGAAGCTTCCTTCAAAATTTTTTTTGCTCCTGGTGTTCTGGTGGGTACACTACTGTGTAAAAGTAAACATTGTGCTCTACTTAGGAAGCCTGGCTGAGATGGCCGAAGCCTGAGTGGTCGCAGTAAGCACTGTGAGTAGGCCAAGTGTGATGCGAGCCGGAACAACCTCGATGTCAATCCAAAAGGACAGCCATGACAGTACCACTACGAGAAAGGACGGGATGTAAATCTGCAGGAAGTAGTACTCAAACTTCCTGTTGAAGTGGAACTCCCCATAAACGCACGCAAAGGCGCCTGCAAGATTCGAACATCAAGAATTGTCTCAGTAATAGCAGCTGCAGTACACTGACGTACACACAGTGATACGTGGTGATCAGGCATAGGTCATCACTCGATACCAAGATACCGTGGCCTTTTGTCTCCATATACGAAGCGCCAAAAACAAAACGCTTGGATATTTGTCCCAAGGCTTCTGTGCTCAGTTGCTGATTTGTGACAAGGGATCGCAATATCGGGTGAATCGCTGCAGAACACACACACACACTAGAAAGTAAAACAGGATAATCTCGTGTCAGTGAACCTTGGGAGTCGCGAGTTGAGTACAGATGTTTGTGTTGTCATTGTAAGAACAGTGAGCAGGCCCAGAGAAATCCTGGCTGGGACGGCCGCAGGGTCAATCCAGAAACTGACCCACGAGAGCATGACCACCAGCATGGAGGGGAAGTACGTCTGGAGCAGGTAGTACTCAAATTTACGGTCAAAGTGGAACTCGCCGTACACGCACGCAAACGCGCCTGAAATCACAATGTTCATACATATGACAACGAAGGAGCGCCCCTCGAGATTGGTAAAATTTCTACGCACTCCAAAAAATCACCTCCCCTCGGCCTCCCTGACACCAAACCTTCACAAAAAGGCAACAATCGAGATTGTCGCAAGACATTTTTTAAGGTGTCTAGCTTTTGCCTTTTTCCTCAGGTGTTACATTTGTAAACCTTTTCTTTTCACTCCATATTTTGGCACGAAGTCTGCTGCAACGGATTCAGCGACGAACTCAGTAAATTGACGGAAATTTTGGTTCAATAACATGTAAATCGAGGACATTGAAGTTTGAATCAGACTTCAGTCAGGTCCTGTCATCCAGCACCCGCTGGAGAGTTCTCGACAAAACAACGCGATTGTCTGAAATGTGTTCCGGACCATATGTAGAAAGTTTCGCGACGGTTCAGGTTTACTTCACACGACGACGAACAGGCAATTTCAAGAACATTTTGGCAAGATATTCAACGCTAAAAAGACACAAACGCATTGATTCTCCTCAAGAATAATTTGGAGTTACGAGTGGCAATCGTGATCTTCCATGGAGCAGTGCAGAAAGAAAGAAAGGTGGAACTTTTTCGACGGACATCTTTGTTGTCACAGAAAGTTTCTTCCCAGAGATCAAAAACTTACCGATACCACACGGGCAACAAGACTGAAAGGAACGCAATGTGCACCGCGCGACACATTGAACTGAAAATGTGTCTCTGTTTTTATGAGACGCGAAGGCACACAGAACTTACATTTTATACAGGAGAGAGGAATAAAAATTCGATTAAATACCTGTACTGAACTTTTTGGTGCAAGTACCCACGGTCTTGCCGGCTATACCGAACTCTGGCAACTCAAGGGCTTCCTTGATGGTGAGCGGGTCCTCTTCTTTCCAGATGAAGTTAAGATCATCAATGGTATAACCATCTGTTCGAGTGTTGAACAAAAGAAAGGAATCAAACCATTGTTGTCGGAACTACAGACGTGTTCCTGCGCCTCCGGGTGGAAGCAGACAACCTGCAGAACCTCCACGTCGTTTGGCGTCCGTCCAGTCTTTGGTCCTCCTGTGTCATCTGCTGGCAAAACTCGCGCCACGACTTGTGCGTACAGTGAACAAAAATGACCCTTGGAGCTCATGATCTACGGAGTTTTCTCTTTGTACAATTTGATCTGTGTTGAGAACGTTTTTTGTCCACTCGATTAAAAGCCATTGGCGCCATTGGCGTTGGCTCAACAGAGAATTTTTTTTTTGTTGCACTGACAAAGAGAAAACCTGCACATTCATTGATCATGCGCAGAAGACACCACACATCACAAGGAAAGACACAAAGTTGAAAGGATTTGTTGGGGTGGGACATTGATACCTGTACTAAATTTCTTAGTACAAACGCCAACAGAGGTGCCAGCGATACCAAACTCTGGAAGCTCCAGGTTCTCCTTGATGCTCAAAGGATTCTCATACTTCCACTCGAAGATCAGATCATCAATCGTGTATCCGTCTGAAATGCCACAAACAGACAAATACCAACACGGTCGCTTCTGAAAAAGAATGTACAATATGAAAGCGTCTAACCATTTTGGCGCACTGGTCAAAGGTACTTTCTACTACTGCCAATTTTTTCTACAAGGCTTGCAAAACTAACAACTCTGGAAGCAGCCACATTTCTACTGTCGATAGGCATTATTTTCACATAAACTGAAACCTGAAATTGTTACTTTTCAATTACATTTCTACAAGGCTCCTTTGGTCATTTTTATGAGCTTCAAAACTTATTTTCGCGAGGTTTCCTTGCCTGGATTCTTCAGAAGAACATGTAGAAATTGTTTTCAAAAATTCTGTTTGTGCCCCCAAAACGTTCAAGATTCTTGGTTGCTCCACATTACAAAATGTCACAGTGCAAAGTGCATGGTGTGAAAACCGAAAAAATTACATTCGTGGACCCAAGACGACAAGATTTTAGAAAAAAGACGACCCAACTGCTACTGCTGTGTGCCTCAATGGTGGCACTTGCAGAGCTTTCTTCTGGCGACACAGTCCAGGAGAACATGGAAATTACGTGGCAGCGAATTGTGCTCCGTGCTCCGTTTCCAAACTTCGCGACTTGCACTTCTCCCCGTCAATGTTCATCAATTTTCATGCGTGTTTCAAACATCGCACGCTGGTTTTGGTCACGTTCCACGAAGCAAAATGCGCTGCGACCCAATCTCCCTGATGCATCACGATGACCAACATCGCAAAAATAAGTTTCATCATCCTTGCATAAGTCACGTAACCTATGCACGGTGATCATGCACGTATATTTGTAGAACATATGAAAAGTTGAAGCGCATTACGATCACAACTGCAGTAGTATGGTGCAAAGTGACTGTCCATGCTCAATATTGGAATGGAAATCCACCTAGAGAAAGAGAGGAAACATTTCAAGGATGAAAACACAAATTAAATGCCTGAAAACATAATGAAGGAGACCGACTGAAAATGCCGTGTTGTTGAAAAAGTGGAAAACATAGATTTGATCTCGGCGACTCGAAAACAGAGAAATGTTTCTTTCCCAGTCACGTACTCTGTGAAAGGAAGTCCGCAAATGTCCCAAACACAACTGATAAAAATCTCAACAACTGAGAGAATTAGAAATAGTGGTAAACTTGCACAACAACAAGATGCCAATGCTGAAAAGGGTTGTTTGCAAGGCGTAATTCCACAGTGGCATAACCTTTGTAACAAACTTTGAACAACACTCAGTTAATAAATGTTTCAACCTTCAAACCTCATTTACACACGTCGTACAAATGATCTTACGATTTCATGTACATGAGAGTTTTTTTTTTCTTTTGAAGAGTCACATCTAGAGATGAACAGTGAGGCATTCTGTGCTTATTTTATCAACAAAACACATTTACATTGATCACAAGAATAGTGCACAAAACCAAATGTGATGTGGCGCTGCTCAAATTTTGACGTTGGCACATTCATGTTCCTGTGACCTCAACAAGCTTAGACTCTCGAAAAGAAGCAGAAAAGACGTGTACTTACAGCTGCCGATCTCCATGCGACAATACTGATCGTCCATGGGGAACTTGTGAAGCATCATGTAGCAATCTAGTTTCAATGATACCCTGCAAAGAGGAGTACAACTGGTGTTTGGGTTGTTTCGTCAAATGCAGGCTATTTGTCGAATGGTCTGTCGTGGAGGCACGTGCATATCCTGTCTGATGCCGCACATGCACTGAAAGACGCGCCAGGACAGAGAACAGTCCAGACTCTGAGGTCAGTTTGGGAGAAAATTCACCGTTGTTCCTGAAGCAACATCGTGGCTCTTTGCTCGTACGTCAGATTTGGGTCACGAATCAGCTCTGATGGCGGCAGAATCACAGGGCTTCACCAAACATTTCATTTTTACCAGTGTCTTTGTGGTCAAAGGTTACAAATACCATCCCTCTGAGTGCAGTATGAAGTGCTGCAGGGCATTGAATGGCACATTTTTGGGGGTGCCAAAATCAAATTACGTTTGAGAGGTTTTGACTGCCTGAGGCGGGATGAGGCAGGTTGCATTGTGTGTCAGTCCTGTGTCCCCTCGCTCTGGGGTAAACACCGAACCACACTTGAATCAACACAACTCGCTCGAATCAGCTTTGATTTCCATCATCTGGGATGCGGCATGAAACCAGCATTTTCTGTCTGGATGGACGCGGGGCTTTGAAGTGACATCGGACAAACTGCATCTGTTGTCTAAGAATGTCCACCGAAGCGTGCAGCGCCCGATATGAGAATCCGTAATGTCTTCAAATGAACATCACTTATGCGAAATGTTCTTTGCTGAAGGTCAGAGGTACTTTTCGAGCGGTGGAATATTGCTTATCGCAAAGAGGGAACACTCATGTCCCCCTTCTGCACAAATGGAACTGTCTGGTAGGTTCAAGACATTTTAGGGGCTTCTAATTTTGGCAACACTAATGTGGCAGAAGCGCTTTCTAAGAGCTGAGACCTTTCAGATTATCAAGATGTACCGTTTGATGGCAGAATGTGAAACAAAAGACATATTAGAAGTGTTATTGATTCCTACACCATTAGATGTCGAGGCGGGACTGGGTATGAAACGCAAGGATGTCGCAGCCAACAGTTTATTGAACATCAAAGGCAATCTCCGCAAAAAACCTTGCAACATATACCTGGAGGAAGAAATGCCAGAGTTGAGTCGTTACCTTGGCCGGTTTCTAAGATCAGTGAACAATAATTGCCCAATTATATCTCACAGCGATTTTTCCTTCCTGCTACTTAGTGCAGAAGAAGCCTCGTCTTCCAATTTTCTGTCGAAGATCATTTTCGGAGGTGCCGGCAATTTTCTTGTGAGAAAAGGGCAGGAGGGGGATAGACTTCGTGGATGCAAAGACAGCTGAATATGTCAGTGATCTTTTCCACCATTGGACGTGACACGTGGGTCGTTGCCTTTTTTGGAACACTTTACTTGGTTCTCTGGGTTACCGGGTTTTCTCGAGACTGGGCTGCAAGATTTCGTCAAGACCGAAAAGGACCCTTTTGTGGAGGGAAGTTTCCAGATTTGAACCGTTCGATGATAAACTCAGTTTCTGGGCATATTGGCGTCTTAAAGACTGAGAGGAAATTGATCTTGGCCCCGAGCAGGAAATATCTGAGTGCGGCAAAAACGGTGATACTGTTCGAAATGTGAAGAACATTCCTCTCTCTTGCAGCGTGCGCGAAACTCATTTTCTGCAACGTTCTTTTGGCCATCAACGATCAGGCCATTTTTGGTCGGTCTGAGTTTAGAAACTGGCAACTGATGTCAAGCCTGTTTTCAGAACTGACAAGATATTTTTACTCACCTTTGACTAAATAATATTCTACCATCTGGATCTAATCTCAGCAGTCTGTTTGGCACAGTCATGTCGTGCAACATGCCTTTCTTCTCGTTGCGAAAAAACAAGTCTGGAATCCATATGCGATTCAGATCGTTGTAGTTCAACGTGACAGACTTGTCAATCTCTGTGTATGCGAAGCGCTCGTCCACCCAACTTTGTCGCAAGTAAAACGTCATCGAGTATTCCTGCAAAAGACAGATGAGATACAAAATTCGCCTCTGCGAGTAGTCAAATGGACAAGTTTTCCTGTGCCGAGGACGGTCATTCTTTCAAACCAGAAGTCACAAACACGAGCATGCATTTTTCACGTCAGCTGGGCCAATTGAGCGGCACAAAAGTGGTCAGTTTTGGGGATTTTGGTATGTACTGAATTGCGGGATATCTTGCAACGCAGGAACACCAACATGCAGTGGGATATACGTGAATATATTTCCCACAAATTCTCCCAAATCTCAATCCTCAAATTTGATTGTGGAATGTGTGAGTGTATGGAAACGAAATGTAAATTAAGTTGTCAATTTGAAATTTTGTGTCCTGACTTCACAGAAGTCCTCAAGGAATCTGAGCCTTCGCAAAAGAAGTAATTTTGAATGAGCAAACATACCATATTGAAATCATCGATCGAGCTGATGCTGTTCACAAAGATATTGAGAGTCACGTTCACTGGTTTACCTGCAAAAAACAAGAGGGAAAAGCGAGGCGCCTGTACAATTCATGTCTTATGATTATAATTACACGCCACTTAGATGATTCTACATGGTATTAAGCGCCGCAGCATCCGACACGTTTGCGTGGTGTGACTTCGCGCACGTTGTTATCAGCCGAGACGCTCAGGATATGAGATTCTGCAGAAGTGAGACCGCCTTCCCACACTTGCAAATCAATCCGATTCATTCCACAACAATGCCGCAGACTCTTTTGCCAAATCAACATTTAATTTGCACATTAATATAACTTCGAGGGGATTCTTCACAAACCGTGTTTGCTGGCTCATGAGGCCTCTTTTGTGGGAAAATGTGTGATTTTCTGCAGAAGAATCGTGTGGATCGAGAGGACAGTTGTGACCGGAAATGGGCATTGTGTTTCAAATAAACTCAATATCGGAAGTCCTGAAGGAAAATAAGCTGGTCAAGTGTGAACTGAACTTGTCTCGATTGACTGAACTCTCGGCCTTCCGGCTGTTGGCATAGACCTCAGACAGTCAGGGATTTTTTTCTCTGCGAGAGGAAAAATATTATGCAGGCAGTGTTCGGAGATCGTATGTTTGGGTGCCTCTTTCGAATTCCTTTCCGATGGTGAAACGTTAGCGAATCGAAAGAAATTGTGTCAGGCTTGGAGACTTGGAGACCTGCAGACGTTGAAATATCCCGTAGGCTTTTCTGGATATTCTTCCAGCAGTCAAACCCAGTGGGCAGAATTCTAACCCCAATGCAGGGAAACCAAATGGTCGTGAGATCATGTGCAGTGGTTTCAAACTTTTGTGCTTTGTGCTGGAGGAGTTCCTCTGCAATGGTGAAGAGGAAACCATTGGATACCGCACAGATACAAGAGGTACATTGAACAATGTTATAATTGAATGCAGAAAGGTCGAGTGATTCACTTTGCCGCAGAATCCTCCGCAGAAGGAGAAGAAAGAAGCTTCAAGTAGCAGCTGGTCTTTTCTTCAACAATGCTCTTGTGTTCGCCACTGCCAGTGTAGCGTGAGTAACAATCTGCATGTCGAGCCTGGGGCGGCACAGCCACCCACAGTGACACGGTGGAACCTTCTGCGGTTCTGACTTGAAATTGCCTTTCTTCTGTAACGTTTGGTTCAAGCCTTGGTCACTGTAACTGTGAGAGGCCTGCCAAAGTTGCCTTGCTTTCTCTGGTTTCCTATCAGAAAAAGCTCACCTGCAAAATGAATCGCTTCAAGTGATGCAACCAAAGACTACTTTCAGTTCTGTTCTGTTTATGATCTGAGCTTCTGCGTCACCAGAAGAGATCTGGAGGCTTTCTCGCTTTGAGCAGGAGCATTTGGACACATTTGATCCGGAGATGCGATAAATATTGACACAAGAGATTTGTTCTAGGTGTTGTACTTTTGGAGATTTTCTATTCTCGTCAGGTCTGCGCTTCTCATTTGATCGGTGCCTTTGTTGCAGCGAAAGCTGCTTGTCTCCAAGAAGAAACTTTCCCCAAGTACACTACAGATGCGGTTGGTGAAGCCGTCATCATCGGTGGTGGGCTCGCTGTCTTTGGTCTGACTTTCTGAAATAAGTTCAGAATGAGCCGCCTACAATGCATCTGCGAGCAGATTCACCTGAAAACGCCTCGCTACTGTGATCACGATCAGTTCCTGTTCCTGTCATTTGCTCAATTATGTCTCATTGCTCGTCTCTGTGTATTGAGCCACAGTCTCCCTGCAAAGTTCACCAATCTCGTCGCACAGAGAGAACCTTGCCCGAATTTCTCCCACGGCAGCCTCGGCGCTCAGGTGTCACTGTCAGCTTCCGGGTGATCGGTCCTTCCGGTCAATGGCGACGTCCAAGTGGCAGAAGCGCAGGTACAACAGCGACACACGTCGTCTTAATTACCCTCTTTGCAACAAAACTCACCACCCATTTACCATTTCACCGACACGATTTGGTTGTCACCTCTCTCTCCAAAGTGAAAAGGGCCTCAGAAAATCACACAATCCACCTTTTTCGATTCCAATCAAATAACTAGGAAAGTGTTCCAGGCGCATCCACTGAAAAAGAGATGAATTTCGGCAGGTCCGAACTCAAAGTTGTGACGTTATCTTTGCACTTGATATGTTTCAACGAGAATAATGCCCCGAGATGTGAGATTGACCTTCTTGCAGTGACAATAAGAAATGGGCTTGAGACCGACATCACGTCTTGCAATGAAGATGAACGATGGCTTTGAAAAATTGACGCAAGACATGGGGTCGCTGTCTTGCGACTCAAGTGTCCATTTGCAGAACACAGGGCAATTCTTTTCAAGAAGAATTCCTTCATAAACCATATCTTCTCTCAGAAATTTATTGGTCACGTCCAAAAAATTCGAAGTCCTTCGGAATCCTTCCACGCTTTGGAACGGATATCATGACAAAGAATAATACTGTGGTCCGCATCGCGTACAAAGGCCTTTAATTTTCTCGAATGAACTGGCCTCTTCAGTTCTCTGTGAAGAAAGAGACAATGCAAAACCGTGTGCAACGAAAATGTCTTTTCTCTTCCTGGCGACAGTCTCAATTTTGTCTTTCCTGATATCGCAGTTTTTTTTTAAAAAGAAGGACGGTTGAAAACAGACTCAGATTGCAGTAAAAAGTCCGACCAAACGGGCAAGTTTGACCTTCTTTGACGTGTTGGGAGTGCAGATCAGTTGTGCGGGTTTGGTCACCAGAATCTTGATCAGCGACTCTTCATCATTCCACTTGTGCACGCAACGCAGAAACAAGATGACAAAAATGGCAGCAAAGCAAGTCTTTCCAGGAACACACAACCTTTTCCTTGGGGCACTTGAGGCCATGAAAGTATGTTCTGAGTTATGATTTATGTGAGAAGTGTCAGTCGGCAACGAGTCTGCTCCTCAAGTGGATTTTCCAAACGTGATTAGGACGGCTTTAAGAGCCGATCGACAACAAAGTCTGTGCAGAGAACGTCGGGAAAGTTCAGCAAAATATTCACAGATCTGCAGTGCAATCATTTTTGAGATCACCCAAGTCTTCAAGAAATTCGACGAGAAAGCAGCCCCAAACCAGGCTTCAATCGAACTCTGTGCGAAAACCTGGATGAGAATGGGCACAAATCGAACAACACACAATTAATATAAATTACAAGCTGCAGGGATTTTAATTGCACTTCATTCCAAAGTGTTTGTGGGAGTAAATTCACTGCAGCAAATTTTCATGATGCAATCACGCGTGAACGTCTCTGCAAGCGTTTCTATGAGGCAGCCTTCTGAGGTTTTGTTTCACTTTTTCGGTTCAGTAGAAAAGTCCATTCCTTCGCGGATGATAGCGGTCTTCAAATGCTCAAACAAATTTGCAAATCACCACAGCCCCGAATTGTTCGTTGACCTGTTGTGCGGGAGAATTTCTTGGAGCTTTTCATTATTTCTTGTTGACACCAGAACTCCTGATTCAACTTGCACTTGTGTGTCGGGGAGTTCATATCTATTGATCTTCAGGTCGTTTGAGACCAACAGATATCGAAACGGAATCGAAAGGAAAATGACAAGAGAACAGGATTCTCGCTTGCACTGTTTTTGAAAATTTGAACAACAAAAAAACAACGGAAAATTTGTGCCCTGCAAGACTTCGGCTTTTTGAAATGCCAAGACATTTTCATGTCGTGTGGATGTACACGGTGTCGATTTGTTTGCGTGCTTGTAAGGTGAAAACAATGTTGATGTTTGCTCCTGCTTGAATCTTCAGCCTCACGCAGCACCTGCAGCGTTTGGCCACGAAACATCCGGGACGCGAAACATCCGGGACGTTCGATGCTCGGACAGATTCACAAAAGCATTTGCAGATTGTAGAGCAGCTGGAAAGCTGAAAACCTACCTGAGTCAATACTTGGCCGCACGTTTTTTCTGTACCCTTTTCGGGTGAGAATGTTTTCCACAAATTCGGCCATGGTTTGGTTTGCGGGCAATCTGAAAAGACACAAGACAGTCCGTTACGACAAATAAGTGTCGACCATGGAACTCTCCCGAAACTTGCCGATCACTGAAAGATGTCTTCATCTGCAAAGTCGTGCTGCTGCAGGTGGAACCAATCACACAGTCGATCTGCCAGGTTATCCAGGACGCCCAAAATAAAGATTACTGCCCATGGCTGTCAGGAATAACCATGATTCGCCCAGCTAAAATGCGCAATTTTTGTGCTCCAAAACAGAGACCAAAAGAAGGAGTGCACACAAAAGCGTCCAGAACACAGGTGAGACATTGACACCAGGTTTTTTTTTCTGTGACCGAAAGATATCCAAAAGGAAGACGAATGTCAACGTGCGCATTGTGGGTGTGATGACGGCCTTTTCCGAAAGCAACAGACAGAAGATGTGAGGACACCCCCAACACCCTGGACTCAAGGCTGCGCAACTGACCCGATCTGCCTCAGGTGAGGGAGTCGAGGGATTCAACGCCCAAAACTGGCACAACCCCAAATCAACATTTCACACCCAAAAGTTCTGAACGTGATGTCGTGATCTGAGAACATAATACACCTGTCAAACAGGGACTCAAGTGAGAGCCATTGCCTGCAATTTTATGTCGGAAACTGAAGAAAGGAGCCGTGCGTCGCACGAAATAAAGCCCGCGCGGTGATTTCCTGTTCGTCGTGTTCACGACCATAAATCTCGCGTTTAACTGGCCGTGAAATCGCCTCGTCTGATGAGCAATCATCGGCGTCTGTCACGCCACTACCCAGCTTGACGACAACCTTCAACTTGCACGAAAAATGATTTTTTTTGGTGTGCTTTAGATCTACGTTTGCACCTATCTTCGTGCCTCTCATTGTCTGATTCGGGCACACTTGAAGCGACACCTGCGGACACTCGCTCAATCAACTCGTGTCTTGCACATTGATTCCAGTTCAATCTTTTAAAGTCCACTGGACCCTCGAGTTTGTGCAAAAAAATTGCCCAAAATAACCCCGTGGAGCTGACAATGCCACGCTAAGTCAGAAAATCTCAATCTCCGAGAATGTTCAAAGTGTACGTGACGCGCTATGGGATCCTCGCGAGGTTCATCCAGGACTTGTTTGCATTCAATTACAGGGACTTTCTTCTTCCACTTGGCGAGGATATCGTGACTGCATTGTCACTTGGTACATTCCAGGTACCAGCAGAGCCTGGAATTTGTCATGAATATGGCCTTTGGCGCGCTTGTTTGAAGATGGGAGGGAGAATGGATTGGTGCACAGAAACTTGCTCACGGTCGAATTCGAAAAAGCATGGCTTCGCGAGAACTGGGGTATTTGATGCGAACAGTGCACAATGTTCCAGTGTGAGTGCGTCCTTTCGATTGAGGTCTAAGCGGCAGGGTCATCGTCTTTTCTTCACAGACAAGTATTGATGGGACCTTCAGCCAAGAAAAACACTTCTGCTCAAGGATGAAGCTGCAATCGGGCTAAATTAAAAGGGATGTACGCAGGAGACCCTTTGAAACGTTCGGGAGATCACTTCAAACACATCAAAGAGTCTGAAGATTCTTTTGTTCTGCGAACTGCATTTGTGCACCAAACGAAATGTGTGAACACTAATGCTTGATGGAAGGAAATTTTGCACCTGCTGGCGAATTTCACATTCCCCTCCCTGGTTCTGGTGGTGAATTTTGTTCTGATTCTCTTCACACAAAAACACTCCGCTCGATTTTATCTGACATTGGAATGGAACCACTTCGCCTCGACAGTCGCGCAACAGTTCAGGCCATTGAAGAACTGGCGCTGAAAGAAGCGACAGACACGAAAACAGCTGCACACAACAGTCAGCTCAAACGACATACGAGGACAAGTTTCCAGTTGCAACAATCAACACAACGCAAGAACCACTGCCATGATACAAAAGTAGACATCCGTGGGCAACACCAAACGGTTTTTCGTTCTTCGTTCACTCGTCTGCTTTGGCTGGGGCTGCGAGCTGAAGAGCCTTTGGCTGCAGAGGCGGGAGCAGCGCCAAGTTGCCAGGCGATTTCCATGCCAGTTGTCAGCTTGGGCGCACGATGGAGGCAGTGGAGTGTTCTTCCTCTTCGCGGCTCTGGACTTGCGGCTCTGGGAGGGACTGCTCCACACCCACCCACACACTGCTGAGTCTCTATCACAGGCTCGTTTTGCTTCATTAGCCAGAAACTTTTGCGTCGATGCTGGCTTTCCAGCAAATGTCACAACTTGGGCAAGTGTACTCCTTTCCCAGGACAACTCCAAATTGGTGGGAATTACTCATCCACGTGGTATTTCGTCAGACACAGAGTAATATGTAGGTCGACAGAGTGAGGTTTATTTTCACTTTCCTTTTGTGAGAAGCGCCAAAAAGACGCTTGCAATGTCAAAGAGCCATCACTGCACGCGAGACGCACTCTTGAAGGACATGGTCACTGCCAACAACCATTGGACAACAACTTGTTGCCCGTCGCAACAACACAAGCACATCTGTCTGTAATTGTTCCCGTAACTGGTGTTCTTCGCACGACAGAATGGAAGGAAGGCAACAAATTCTGCCCAATGTCCAGTTTCTGGCACAAATTGAGGTAGCAATTTTGAAGCAAAATTAATCTTCACCGAAAAAGCAAGAACAACAAACTGGTTTGAACTTTTCGATTGCAAGAATGCCAAGAACTCAAGTATTTGGAAACAGACTCAACCAGAAACACAGATTCTTTGGAGCTATCAAAGAATTTCGCATCACCAAAGCTGCGTCATCAGTGAATGGTCGGCTACTCGTACAAGACTGTAGCAAGATGTCAAAGGAAGGAGTCTGTGGAAGAAAAGAGAAATCAGAGACTTGTGTCTTGCACAGTGCTGAGGCTGCCCGTTGATCTTGGTTGAAGGTCTGAAAAGAATGTTTGAGGCAAGATGGTGTATGAATAAGCGCTAGTGGTTGGCAAGGATTTTCTGTTTGAAGCCACGGGGGAATGTCGATGGAGGAGAGGGAATGTGAGGGTCTAGCTTCTGGCTGAACCAGTTTCATCACACTGTCCTCTTCAATATTGAACAGCGCTAGGGAGTCAATACGCCTGCAGATGGGTCATTCCCACACATTTCCTACGCGACTGCAGTGTGTTATGCAAGAAAACACTCAGCAAATAGCGATGTGCTCGACTCTTGATGGTTGAACATTGAAAAAGTACACTGTCAAGATAAGGCCTGGCTAATGGAAAATGTGATTACTTGTAAAAGCGTTGGGTATGTGGGAAATAAGCTTCCTAGGTATATGATCTTCTAATGACATCAGCCAAGATGAACAGAGGAAGAGACTGCTAGTGCTATCCACAAGATGAAAGCCCGTGTGCTGAACAAGTGTGACATCAACAACAAACAGGCCAGTTGTACAAAATGAGCGTACCTAATAGCGCAGCGCATGCCAGCTCTACCATGGAGACAACCAGCACTGACACATCTAGAATAAACTATACTTGCTTCTTTTCTTTTCTCTTCTGGTGTCCGTAGAGTGCGCTGCAAAAGAATAAAGGCAAGACAAAAATTAGTTGATTGAAGATTTGTTGTAATTGGCAAAGTTTTTGTTGAAGCTGTGTTGGCCTCTCGGATTCAAGTTGCCTCCGTCCTCGCCGGTGTCATGCGACACGATCCTGCACAATGCAGCAATTACACAAGGCTTTGTGTCCTAATTGCCTGGTGAACATGCAGCGCGCACTGAAAAAGGAAAGATTCTGCAAAAACCGTCAGCAGCACTTTGCACAGAGCAGTTGTGATTGATTGTGTGTTTTCAACTGAATGTAACAAAGCAACTTCAATCAGGAAGACACCTCAGGCACCTGATTGAGTCAAAATTGCACAACGCTTGGAGACATAACTCATATCTTCGCGGAGCATTTCAAGCCAAGCAACAGAACAAGCAGATGCTTCCCCCGCCAATTGTGTGACGACTCTTCACAGATATAGAACAGTTTTCCAAACTTTTTTCCACACTGAAACAGTGTTTTTGTTTTGCACTTTTGGCAGTGAGCTAGTTGCGTAGGTCTGTTCTTGATTGTCTCAGGGACAGCAAGAACACAGATCAAACTGAACCCTCTCCTTGAGAATAAGACCAACCTGTTGTTCTGATAACACAAGTGTGCCTTCACTGAGCAAGTGGGCTTTTGGGAGAGCAACGTTGCCCTCTGTGATTTTGACTTGGAATGTAACAAGAGAGCAAAGAAAGGTCAAACGTTCCTTTGTCCCCAAATGGGAACTGGGTTGGCAAATCTCTTCAGTGAGTGCATTGATTTTTGTGCCCGTCACTGGATTGTGGCAGGTTGTCTTCAATAACGGTAAACGACATGTGATTACTCTTCATATGAGCTCAAGTGCTCCATTCACTGGCACGGGTAATAACAGGCTATTCTGCATGTTGTGACAGTCATTTCAAAGTATCGGGCTGAACAACAATCTCTAATCAGGAGCTCAGCATTACTTTGGGTCAGGGTAATGGAAGCAAATGCGATCAAAATGACATCACTGTCACCCGTAATCACAACAATAATAAGAGACTGCGATGGACATGTTGTTGAACTGCTCATGCCACATGGGCCGCCTTCGCCTGTAGAGGCCGACAACGCCCGAGACGTTCCTTGGTCACACACGTCCAGAATTCGTCACAGGGGATTCGTTTTCCCCGCAGAGTTGGAAAATGTTGGCTCCTGATCTTACGCGGCTGACTTCACAGGGTCTTCTGCAGGTATTCCAGGCTGAGACGTTGACCCAGTTGCGATCGAGATCAGGCAAGTTTTGTTGCATGATCGAATGCCATATTTCCATGTGACGGTCGCCGGTTGTATTGGCTGGCAGATTACAGGCCTCTGTTCAGGAGCCAATTTTTGTGTCAACATTTTCCCCCGAAACAGTGAATCAAGAATCAAAGCAGCAGTGCAGGAGGTGTCACTCCTTCAGTAACATTGGCAGGGGAGCCAGGATTTGGTTGTCGACAAGCACACGGGAATGGCCCGTTTGAAACTTGCATTTCACAAAGGATAATGTTGCTCACGCAGGGCAAAAGTGAGGGTGAGGAGGGGTGGGTGTAATTTTCAGGGCCAACGGTGCTCTTGTGTATAAGATCTGTCTCTGTCTCTGTGTCTATGCTGGATGTTCACTTCCTGTGAGACAACATCCTTGTCTGTCCAACAACCCTCCCACTGAGAGAATGATCATAAGTTGTTTTCCCCTTCTCTTTTTTCTCAATGGGTCACAGGTGATACACACACGAGTATTCTGTTTGCACAAGTTCGTTGTGGACCGCAAATTAGCGAAAGGAACGTCAGGAGCCTGATCTTGAGGAAACATTACAAGTCATCAGGTGTTACAGAAGCATCAATCTCGCTTTGCCTATGTCTAAAGGGACAATTTTGCGCACCACACAGACTCAAAGCACTAACTCTGAAGACACACCGGATGCGATTTTGCCGTACGACTTGCCTCTGACACACCACTGAGTTGCGCTGCATGCATTTCTATACTCAAGACACACAGTGCATCAGTTAATGCATCCAGATAAGTCGCATCTAAGTTGGGCAGAACATGACCAATATGTTGTGTCAAGCAATGCATCTCTGAGATTTTGCCATTTTAGCAAGGTATTGGTTCTGTAGAATACCACATCCCAAGCAACAAATTTGAAATTTTCTGAAAGAACAGCATTTTGCAACATTGGCAGCTCCATCACAAGTACAATTTTGAGAAAGGAAGGCTTGGTGCCACAAGCAGTTCCATTGCAAAAATACATTTGAGAAAGAAGTGCAGTGATTTTCAAACTAGCTTTTTTCAGCCTTGTCACAAAGGTCTGTTCAAGAAAGGAAGCTTTGGCAAATAAACAGCTTCATTGTCCATTTATTTTCAAAATATTTTGTGTAAGGAAGGTTTTGGTCATGTTTACAGACTCAGAGACACACAAAGAGAGACTCATCTGGTGTGTTTTGCTTCATTTCGGATGAGTCTGTATTGACGCAGTGCGTCACTCGTCCAGCAGATGCATCTGGCGTGTTTCCAGCCCAAATGCAAGACGGAAGTCGTATGCCCGAGAAAGCGCCGATCTTTGTTTTGCATCATCGATCACCTTCTTGGTTTCTTTAGTTTTGACTCGTTTTCCTTACGTGTTCGAGTCTGTACACACCCTCTTTCAGCCAGGTTCGAGGATGGAAATGAATCCTTGTATCCAAGCACACACAAATTTCCACGGACAAGACAAATCCATTTCGTGGACCCATCTCATCGAGAAGATGCTGCATTTTTATGAGATGGTTGACTGATGTTCGCGTCAATCCTTCAGCGGAGAGGGAATACCAAACTGCCTCCTTGATGCTGGGCGCAAAGAGCGAGTTTTAATTGTTGCTCTCAACGGAAAGACTCATGACGCAGCCAGACAAGTGCAAGGCGGAAATGTGTAGATCAGGTATGAACAAGACCTGCTTCAGGTATACAACTTCAGTTTGATATTGGTACTTGAAAACGTGACACATTTCTTCAGGCAATGTGCAATGTTTTTCTTCCAACAACAAGTCATTCCTCTGAATATTTTATTGATCAAAGTATCCCATATCTTCCAAGCCTTTTTCTTGACAAATCCCTTTTGAGCTGTATTAATGTACATCAAACATCAAACGGCAAGCAAACAGAACAGATTATAGCCCAATTATTCCGAGCCATGCTCACAAAAACACATTCAGCGTTTGCTGACAGCTTTATGAATGCCTTCCGTCATTTGTCATTTGGCGAACGATCGCAGTGATTAGCCTTTTACGCACCAGACTTTCCTCTGTTGTCACCAATCCCGTACTTTGCGCAACCAACTCATCAGTCGTGCGTGGCATAATCTGTTACACAAAACAGCGTTGGATACCCAGACCAGATTCTGTTGTGTTTGGTGGCAGAACGAACCACCAGAAGATTCTGACTTCAACGACTCGGAAACGGACTCAGTGGGCGTTCTGTGAAACAACGATGCAAAAGAGTCTGCAGCTTGCATCCTTGGTGGACATGATCGAGACCGGCCATGGCTTGACGGGAAATGGCTCATGCCTTGGGAGAAACAATCTCTGCCCTGCCCTGCCCTGCCCTGCCCTGCCCTGCCTTGCCCTGCCCTGCCCTGCCCTGCCCTGCCCTGCCCTGCCCTGCCTTTCTCTCTCTCTCTCTCTGCTGTCTCGCTCCCCCTTCCTCTCTTCGCTCTTTCCCTTTCTTTCTCTCTCCGCTATGTCCAATGAGATGAGACGACACTGACTGATCCTCAAGTGGAATATCGATCATTCAAACCGAATACGACAGTACTCGTATTTATTGCATTGTATGTCTTCCTGACTGTTGTTTGATCCAGCCTGTGCTCGTCGACAACGGATTCCTCACGTTGCGTGAACCATACATCACACTGCTGTGGATTCCCTCTCATTATTTGAGGTTGTGGGTGCACAGACTGGTTGGTCTTTGTATTGGAGGTTCTCGTTTGTTCGGCACACAACCGATCAAACACGTGATTATTCTGTGCGGTTCTTCGTACAAATTCCAACTCGGTTATGGCTGTCGTTTCAGTCCAGATTTGAGCACATCACTGGCGCGTGTTGGCGCGGAACGTTGGAAGAAGCAATCAGCTCATTCAGAAAGTGCTGAAAGCGTTTATGCGATTTTTACCGAGACAAGTTTCAACCGTGTGTCATCGTTCTTCAGAATTTTCCTGTGTGCAGAAGAGCATGATATTTTCCTGTCCCTCACACAACAAAGATATGCAGCAACAGAGAAGCGTGGTAAACACTGGAGTGAAGTTCATTGGTATGTCTCCAGGTGATCTGCCGAAGCCACTTCAAATGGTAGCTGAAGCACCTGACACGACAAAGCCATTTGAATGGCTTGTATTGACCTCTGTGAAGAGCTCTTGCATCAATGGGATTAAACGGTCGGTGAGACGGATGCAATGTGGATGTGCTGTGAGCGTACTGTGTCTGCCTAGACAGGCGTGAGGACCAGGAAACAGCCCTTCCCTTTCCAATTCACTCACAGCTCAGCAACCAGATGTTCCGCAGTCACTTGTTCGCGTTCTTGTTTCACCTGTACTTTTGCATCTTCTGTGTTGGTGTGTCAAGAACAAGCTGGGAAGCACAGAAACCACCGCTGTTTCCTGGGATTAGCTAAACCGCTGCTTCAACGCCCACAAAAAGTGCAGGCTTTTCTTGCATTCTTCTTTTTTCATGGAAAAACAAGCTGAGATACCAAGATAGCGTGGCGTGCGTCATGAGGCTGCACGAGTTCCGCGAGGTCGCAACCATCGCGCTCATTCACCCGGGGTGGGGGCTGCATGTGCTTGTGGCTTCTCACATACCAGTTTTTGTTGTCATTGTTGACAAAGCCAGCCTCGCATTGTCTTGCTGGCAGTCTGTCTGCTCTGTTTTGCAAATTTCTCTGACACTTCACTTTTCAAAGTGTCACACACACCAATGGTTCTCATTGACCAGGGCCTGTGTCCTGACCTCGTGATGTTCCTGTTGTGTTTTTGATGTCTGTTTGTTTCGGAAACAAGCGAAAAAACGAAGGAAAGGTCTTTCCGTTCTTACTTGAAAGACAGAGGGTGAGAAAGCTCAGGGCAAGATTCACCCTGACTTGAAAGTTGGCCACCCTGGGGACAGGTCGGGTCTCCCCATGTCGGGTATCTCCAGATTTCGGCAGAAAGGAAAGCATATTACTGTGACCAAACAAGAGGGACGAACGGCTGGTTCGTGCTTTTTTTATGCTCGCGGTGCTCGAGCCGTTCTGGATGTTCCCCAATCAATTCGTGCACATGCCGGGCCGCATCGAGAAGCTGATCAAATTGCGGAAATTCAAGCGCCCTAACCTAATTGCAGAATCAAAGCTTGGAACCTCAAACCACAAGACACATCCCGCGGCTTACAACAATGCAAGCGATTGTATTGTGACGTCATGTCCGTCAAATGTCACCCCAATACCACCTCGAGGGGGCCTTCAATAAAAAAAGAGCCTCAATTGAACTTTGCCCACAGGTTGATTGCAGTCTTCAAAGCACAAGTAACACAGGAGCCCGACAGTGCCAAGATTGTTTGGATGGGAAAGACTTCAGGGACACTTGGCGAGGTGCTTGGAACTCCTCCACTGTATTTAATTAGAGAACCACCGAGCCTATTGAGATCTCCTTTCAGGGCTATTGACAGACTTCCCCGTGCCCATTCAGTTCCTTTTAAGTTCTTCCCCTCCTTTCAGTTAACTGCTGCGGCACACACATTTTATCAGAGTTTCAATCAATATGACATTGCGCTGTTTAATGAAGTTTTTAGCCACAAATTGTGTGATTCCCGAAATGACCCAATGGGCAATGCACGGTTTTGGTGCCAACGCAGGCCTCAGGCCTGGAGCTGTGGAATAGGACTTGTTGATGCGAGTAAAACCGCCGGCGGGAAGACCTGCGGACACGGCTTTTACAAGTCGAGACGGAACTTGGTCGAATGAATCGTTGAAAAGCTGGGCCTGCACCTGGAGCTCTCCGCTGATCAGATTCAACGCGACAAACAACTGTCACCACTTGCTGGCAAAACGAGAAATCAACGAATTTTTACAATTTTTCACTTGTGGAACAACTTGTAGAACGTGTCTTTCTGAGCTGCCGCAACGCATTTTCCTCAAGTTCAAGTCTTTGTTCTGAATGTTTCTGCACCCGACGAGGCACGCGTGAGAAAAGGAGAGTCGGGGCGTCCTTTCAAGACAGTCCAGAAGCGCCAGATTGGTTTCATCTCGTCTCGTTGTGTGACAAGCGAAGCTGATCACGCATGTCAAGGTTGTGCAGAACACATTTCACAGAAGACAAAGCTTCTTTCGGGGCAGACTGTTAAATCAGTCAAACCTTGAACAATCCGAATTCATTTTGACGAAAGGCTTCTGGCATTGAAAACAGTGCTCAACCAGCACTGAGAACTATTAGATTCACCCACTGGTTTCCGAACACGTTGTATTTTGAATGTGAGTGTAACAAAAAGAATATGTTTGTTTGCTTGCGGAACCCTTCATCGACAGAAACATTTTTGTCACTTCCGTTTCAGAAACACGACAATCACGACGAGAGAGACGAATCTTTTTCAGCAATCCTAAAGGTGCTGAATCTGATGCCTTGCACGGATTTGTGGAAACATTCCCATGATGGCTAATGGCTTCAAGGCATGTACTGAATGCCTCTTTTTCGATGCTAATGCTACACTTTTTGTGCACGCATTTGACATATTGACATTGTCAAAATTCGCCTCTTGGGTTGTCTTGGTCTGCGAAAAAAGACGAATTCGCCAAGGAAGCAAAAAATGCAAATTTTATGCCAAGGAATCAAAGACACCACGGATTGTTCGAGAATGTCTGAGCAAGGCACTTTGATAATTTCTTCCGGGTTTGTCGAACCGAAAACTAAGACACACACAAACTCTGCAACGGATTCATCCAGACGCCAGGATTTGATTAGTGCACAAAGACGGAGTCTCATTGGTTTTGCATAAAATCTGTACTTTTGTCAGGCAAAACGTAACAAGAAAACTGCCTTTTGGATACCTTGCCCCACAAGTCCTTCGGTCACAAACAATTTTTATTTCACTGCCAAAAGACCAAAAACGAAGCAAAAATGTGAAAACTTGAATGGTTGTCTTGCAGCCGTGGTTCATTTCATACCACCGTAGATCTGTGGAGAAAGCTTGACGGAGCACAAGAATGTCCAGATGTCGCCTTCCATTTGAAGGTTAGTAAATATATGAAAACAACTCAGAAGAAATCAATAATCAGCACTTTTACGCTCACGAAGAAATCCAAGAAACATCCTTGATTATCACGCCTCGTGGCATTTCACCTAAATGGTCGTCACCATATGACCTTCAAGGTGGGAGAAAAGAAACACGCACACACACAGATCTTAAGTTGAGAACCACCTGGGGCAAATCACTTGTGGAAAAAAATCCAGCATCCTTCAGTGTTTTTCACCAACAAAAGCCGAATTTTGATGCACAGTGGTTTTGGGAACTAGGTTTGAACACCAGGTTGGTTTCAGCGTTTCTTTTTCCACAAGTGTTGTCTGACACTGCGCCTGTTAGGGCTTTTTTCTCAATTTTTCGTTGTTAGAATCAATTTTATTGCCGTCAGTTTTCCGACTTTTTCATCAATATTTCAAGAAGAACCTCAGATTCTCTGTTGCGGTGTTCGCATGGTGCAATCGCGCGAACGAGACACTGAGGAAATGGACGTGTTGAGACTTCAACAGTGCAGAGCGATGCCCGAGGTGAAGACTGGGACCCCAGGTCACACGCGCAGAGACGCACACAAAGAGCGAACAGCGGAACAACGCTCACGAGTATCGTCTGCAGAGTCATCTGTCATCCTCCTTGGCTCCTCCGTCTTTTTGTCGGTACGCGTTGCATTTGGAGGTTTTCTTGCGACATCAGTGTGCAGAAACGCGAGTTTCGCTGCTCTTCTTTGCCTGCCTCATGAACTGGAAGAGTTGACAGCCTCGGAGCAATTCCTTTGTATGCAAAGGCTGAGGAGCCCACAGGAACTTGTTTTGGCGAGCAAGCTGCGTGGGTTCATTAGCCAAATGACTTGCACCAAAACAGTCAAAGCATTTCCTGTCGAGGTTCGTGGACACTGATGAGTTGGAATAATTCAACAATTGAACCATGCAGTTCTGTCTGCAGCAAGGTGAGAGAAAGCCACCAAGTTCTCGGTTGCTGTCCAATAGTTTGGGTCCCCAGTTTCACAACCAGATCGAAACACATGTTGCACCCAAACATTTTCTCCGCAAACTTCGTGTTTGTTGGTGTACTGGCACAATATTGCGTGTTTGTTGTGGTTGAGATTTGTGACCAGCAAACACAAAAACAGCCAGGCAGAACAAGCCATTGGCTGCTGAGATTTATTCTGGACGCAATTAACTTCGTTTTTCAGGGTTCCTCCGGGTTACCAAACACCTTGGTCTCCGACTCATTGGAATCTGCGAAAAAGGCAGCTGCTGTCCACTGACCCTTCACAGTGACGAGCATTGTGAAATCCCTCCAAGTATCTCTAAATGGAGACTTCTCAAGCACATCTGCGCCGCATTAGTCACTTACCCTGAGTACAATCCATTTGCAACTGAATCGCATGTATTTTTGGCACCTAATGGAATTTCCACGTTTCAAAATATTCACGACTTTGTGCAAGTCGAAGACTAATCCTCTTCTTGCCTCAGGTGTGGAGACCTGAAGTACTGTGATCGAAATCAGAGACTTGGCTTCTTTGTTGCTCAAACTTTCGCAGAAATATTCCAGTAAGACCAAACAACCGACATGATCAGAACGGAAAAAATCGATAGAACGCCTTCTTCTTGTGTCCCTTGTTCAAAAACTTTGAAACTGCAAAACGCGTGAGGAAAAGAAATCTGGTGTGGGGTGGGCGGCTTCACGGGAGCGGTTCCAAGATCTGGCAGGGCGATTACAGGGTGTTTGGGGATTCATTCTGTTTCGTGCTTACGGTGCACAAACAGGGCGTGAAGCCTTGCGGGGGTCAGGGATGGACGTGGTCTTCCAGGACCCTGCAGGTCTTCCCAAGAGAACATTCCGCCTTTTGCCCTTCGCAACTGATGCGGCGAAGCTGTGACACAGCGGGCCTCCACAGGATCGAATTGCAAGGTGTCGATTGCACAAAGTCTTTTCATGTGGAACCGCGTCGTCCACAAAAACCTGACGTTTCTTCAAAGGCAAGCCTGTGGAAGAAAAAGAGTGAATTCCTTCTGCAACGCGAACACCACGCCTTTCAGTGACAAGTCATAAATTTCCAGAGAAAGCGCCTGCTGTTTGATGTTTTTCCTGAAGAGAACGATCTGACATCTTTGAGGATGCACTGAGACATGTGACGGGAATCTGCAGCACAGGAGAACCTCTTATCACTCCACGTCATTGGCATACCGGCTTTCGTCCAGTCGTCACTCCACCATTCCTGCTTGACCAACACCTCATCAATCCATCTTCCAAGCAAACGCATACACGTGTGATTATGGACGGGTCTTCGTCCTGGCAGCATCAGCATCTCCGTGGATCGGGTACAATGACCAAACGAACACTGCGTCTTTGTCCGATCACCGTTGAAGCAAGATTGGTTGAGTCCTATCCGACACTGTGTGTCAGAGAGAATCTGAACAAATAATCTTTCTCTTTTTTCCTCGCTCTGTCGCAGTCTCTGTCTCTGTGTGTCTGTCTCTCTTTCTGTCTGTCTCTCTGTCTTTCTCTCTTGATATTTCCTCTCTTCCGCTCATGAAGTTGTCTTTCAGTGGACCCGAATGATGGTTTCCCCCTCCTGTCCAGCCTAACGTTTCAGTCGCCACAAACTGCCTCTCCTGCAGGACATTTCAGCAACAAGATGTTCAGCATCAAGTCCAGTTTGGGCACGGGTTGAAACCATTTGGATTCGGTGTCACAAAATTGCAAGCTTAGAAACACCAGAATACAGCACAGAATGGTGCAAGCAGCCTGTTTCTCACCAATACTCAGCAGCAAACAGATCCCCTGGATAAAGTGACAACGAGCAAGACACCACTCTTACATCTATCTTAGCCCCCAAAACTACATCTCCCGCAAAAACTTTGGTTTTCAGAGTTCACCCTTTATTGTTCACTTGTCAAACCAATAAACGAAGGAAAGGAGGCTGATGGACCCACTGCCCCTCCCACCCGCAAGTTGGACACCTGCAGAAGTACCGAAATCTGTGAATTGAAGACGAATGGTCTGGTTGGTGCCTCTTTCTTCGAATTGACTGAATCCAAGAAAGCTGAGTTAACAAAACAACATTATTGCCACACTCGTTGGGGGGCCAAAAACTTTGAATAAGCCCGCAAAATGAATTAACTGAGCGTGAAGTAACCATTTTCGGGTGTGATTATCTTCTTCTTGAAAAGCTCTTCATTGACACAAAGGTAGGGAACACCCGAGAGGCAAAGCCAGCAAAATATAATTGTTACAAGGACATTATGAGAACTCCTGTGATGGGACCGCACGGTCTTCCAATCTTTGTGCAATGACTGACCGTTCAGATGTATCCTTTTTTGGCGGAGGAAAGGGCAACAGAAGAGATTTGCACCTGAAACGAGCCTCATTATCAGTTTGTACAGGAAGAAGCTTTCTGTGAAATGGAAAAGCTAACTGCTGTCATAAAAATAGCCACACGGTCAACTAATTAAACACGGTCTGCAGCTGCTTACACCTCAAGGTGTGCTTTTTCCTAATGAAGCTGCAGTTGAAGAAGCGTGAAGCGATGTTCCAGTCACGTTCCCGCTAGACGCGCCCGGAAATCTATTATTGACTCACGTACAGATACACTGGCAATTAAATGAAGAAAACCTCAGTTCGATTCCGTTAAAAACACAGCAGGAGACATGCAGAAGCGTCACCCTCAGTGATCCACAAGGTGTCAGTCCACCTCCAGGAAACATGGAAAGAAGAACCCCCTTCTTTTGCGCCTGCCTGACGCCACAAACGTTTCTTGAATTTCTGTACCCAGCAACAAGTCCTCTTCCCCAATCTTTATCGGACAGGTTCAGGTGTCTGCAAAACGCAGCTGTCATGACGTTTGACAACGGCTCGGTTCAGCTTGAGGGTGGGTTCGATCCCGTGTTCAGATGTTCTCACTGGAGTTTCTGTCCAGCTCGCTGGTGTTTGACCTGCAGACCTGTATTTATACACCGAAACACCCTCCCTCGAACCGATTGGCAACACTGACGACAAACACAGGAATCTTGAGGCCAAGTTTGTCATGAAGCTGCTCAAGAACAACAGCTGATGACCACACTTGACGCTCGGTATGAAAGATTAATGACGCGAACATCAATCTAATTGTCTGCTTCTGCTTCTCTATGATTTCCCACGGTGACGTGTCGAGATAAATTACACGGTGGTCGAACGCTCGATTGATAGGGCTGTGTTGCACGAAGGACTAACGAGACTGGCACATCCTTGGGCATGTTCCAGTTCATTAGTACCCATCAACTTTTGCTCTTTGATGCTCGCAACACTCCTCGACTGTTGAATTTCGTGCTGAAACTTCCGTTGGCTCTGCAGAATGGAGCATTTCTCTCATTGTCGAGGAACATTTGCTCTTCCGTAAAGCACACAAGCTTCTTGACCTTCATCTGTTCGTGTCAGTCTCAGCGCCGCGGCTGTCAAACAGGCCAAAGTTCCAGGAGGCCGCCGTTCTACACAGGTAAACTCATTTGTTTGGAAAAACAGACCCAAAATACGTGTAAAAACACATCAGCAATCAGAAGAACCAGACAAATCTGGCCGAGACGAGTCAAACTGCATGTCGACACCACGCCGTTCTTGAAGCAGAGTTTTACATTGCAAAGCGCCCGAAGACAGTTCTTGTTTTGGCTTCTCGTTGGGGAGATGTGGCTGTTTCTCCAGTCATTTGGTTTGGGGGATTTCTCGAATCGGGGCTGTTCGACGAGCTTGGAAGCAATTAACTTGATTGCACTGTGTCTCAAGTCTTTGTGTCACTAATGGACGAATGTGATTTGCGGATATTTTGATCCAAGTGAGGCTGCCACTCCTGCCATAAGAGACCTGTTCTTCAATGTACTCCACAGATCAACATGCCGCGTTTTTGTTCGACTGAAATTCAGGTCCTGTGCTGCAACAGTCAGGAGGAGCTTTCACTTCGTGAGTCTTTTCAATGACTCGAGCGCCTTTGTTGCTGATCAGGCACACACCTTTGGAACCAACTGCATCCTGTACAAAACCTGCAGCACGCTTGCTGCTTGCCAGTTTTTCTTCTCAGCAACAAAGAAGAACACCACTGACGTGCGACTGGAGAACAAGAGTGTTCTTGTTTCTAAAAATGCCTGTCTCAAAGTGACTTTTGAAAGATCAACCCGACTTCGCACAAACAACCCGGAGCCCGAGCGGATGGGCCGGAGAGGACGCAACATGTCAAATTGACTTCATTTTCCGGGTTGGCTGCAGGAAAACCTTGGGCAGCGAGAGATTAAGTGTTGAGACAGAGACGAATCCGGCGGAGAAGGTATCTAATTGCCAACCACTTTAGCACAAACTGACGCCTCGTCTTCTCAGCGACCTATCACAGTTCCTGCCTCCCTACAACTCAAGCCTCACAATGAGATCAGAACGGGTCTCGCGCCGGGCCGAGGAGCTGTCGAGGATGAGGTGTGATGTTCAAGTTCTTTGTTCAACAATTGCGTCATTGGCGCTGAATTGATTCATTGAAACAAATACCGACAACGAATTGAATGCTGGTTGGGGTCTTGCAGGTGCAGTTGTGCAGAAATCTATTGTACACCGGAAGGCAAGAAGATTTATCAAGGAAACACACTGAACGGGAACAACATTTTTTCGAACCTCAATCATCTCACACACATTCACGCGTTTTTCTCGATTCTTTCTTGATTCTGTTGGCAAATTTGCTCTGTGAGGATCCTTCTCCGTTCAAGAGGGGGGGGGGCTCTCTCGGAGAAATGCCAGAGGCTTACTTTCTAAATTGGGCGGGTCCCGAATGAAAGGCGCGGCGAAGCTCATGCACAACAGTCACCTTGAAATGATGAGAGGCATTAATCTCCAGATATGGGGTCTCGATCGATTCCGTAAGATGACGCATGCGGCGTCCTCAACTGCATCAAGCGACCCTGATCCATTTAATTAGGAAATAATCCTCAACTAATCTGCACCAGCTGCATTTCCAGGGCGAAAAACACACTTCATGTTTGTGGCTGTTTTCCTATGGGAGGGGTCAAACGGATGAATGTTGAAAGCTTTTAGTTTTTAACACTGAACAGGTGTTGTTCAAGAGAAAATAGTTTTCAAATTTTCTTGCTTTGTGTGTAAAAATGCGGTATTGTACACGGATGAAGCATGGAAAGATAGCTGCTGCAAAGTTGCGTCTCCGAAACCATCTCCATCGATTCCGGATGTCTGTGTATTTTGCAATTACATCGTGCACATGAATTTTGAAAGTATCGATTATCCTATTTGATCACCGAGAAAACAGTAATTCAGCATATCAAAGTCACTTATTGGTGCTTAAAAGCTCGATCAATTTTTACCATCGACTCACTGTCGTGTCATCTGCGTGTCGTGACTCCAAAAGCCAGGTTCCTGCGCTTGTTCTGGTGCAAACGATGTTCCCCAGGACGACCGCACCTGCTCTTCTAATGACAGCGCGCTGTTTCTTTATTCTGATGCATAATTGATCTCGGTGGAGACAACATCAACATTTGAGTTCCAGCCAAAAAAGTCCAATGAATTGGAATCCAATCTCGTTTACATTACGCTCATAATTTGGCTTCTTCTCCGAACATACCAACCGACGAACTTGGCTCCACGAAGTTCACATGGAAAAATGTTTCAAATTTGCACTGCCTGCTCGAAGGCACAAAGAAGAAAAACGCGAATCTGATCGACCTCTGCAGTCAAAGAAAGCGTCCACAGACGAGGGATGCGTCAGAAATCAATTGGGTCAATATGCGACGTCAAATGACCACGAAGGCAGCTTCCGAACTTGAATCCTGGCACCAACATCACCTCACTGACCAGGTGGATGCCTCTACCACATCGTGTTTGCAGTTGTCCTTGGTGTCTGTCTTGTCATTTGAAACAGAAAGATTTTGTATTTGAACTGTTTGTTGGTGTTTTCTGGAAGTTTTCTACCTTCAAATGTGATTCATCTTTGCTTTTGCACTCTTGCACACAAACGAGTTTTGAGCGATCCTCACAATTTTTTTTCACTGAAGTGCCATGCAAGAACCTTTTTTGTCTGCATGTGTACATGAACTTGTCGGATCCCTTGGCCCTACCCGCGGTCTTATGAGTTTCATTGAACTCATAACCGGGAATCAAGTGGTTTGTTTGAAAAATCTTGTCCACCCATTGCTGAACTTCAAAAGGTTCCTCTTGAATGCTTGCGAGGACCTCCATATTTATGTGAGAAGTAATTCCATGAAAGTGATGCATTTCACTGATCCATCAATCAAGACTGGTGGAGGGAGGGAGGAAGGGAGGGAGGGAAGGAGGTGTATATCCTTCAGCTATTTGCGTAGAAGTATGGCCCGCCACCTGGAATGTGAGGTTTAATGCGTTAGAGCTGTTTTGCTTTCACCCATGCGACACCGAGTGGTCTCACTAGTCGGGACAGCTGTCGGCTTGCGGGTGTGCACAAGAAATCTGTGCACTGGCCGTTTCCCTTTCGGATTGTGAGGATACAGAATCAACGGGTTCTTTTGCACACAACTCACTTCCGTGTAAAAATGGTTTTCAGGGACGAGCGTGTTCTCTCCTTTCAGGTTTTGCAAATTTTTCACTGCACAATCAACATTCACCTTTCTTTTGGAATATTTGCCTGAGTAGTTAATCACACAGTGAGTGTTTCTAAAGACGACAGTCATAATTCGCAAAATGCTATGAAATATTCAAAAGAACACGGTCACTCTCTGTCTTTGGGAGGAAATACATCGCCCGCATCAAAGCATGTCTCCGTCTCCCCAAGGGTAACTTCAGTGACATTGCTGGGCAATATATTGCACCTGAAGGACGCATAAAGCATCAAAACCGTACATGTGCATCTTGCACAGATTGCTTTTGGTTACATCATTTTTTGGTCACAACAATTTGGACTTGTCATGCATTGCCAACACTCCCCCTTTACACTCACAACAGGCAGTCAGTCACCTCGCTTGGACACCAAACTGGTGCGTCCAAGACATGCAACAACCGCGCATCAATTCTCTGAGTAGACTTACGGTGAATGTTTCCTTTTTCTGGGCGCACAAAAAATAAGCGAGCATGCAGAACCTTCTGCCGTGCTTCCAGGGACAAAGAAACATGTTTTTTTCTGTGCCACAAGAAAGAAGAAATATTCACAACACTTGGGAAGGTTGTATTTTCATTTCAGTGTGAAGATTACTCTGCAGTTGGGAGTCACGACACTGCACTTTTACTCACTTGAATCACCGCTTTTTCGGCTCTTGCGTCACTTGATTGCGAGTGACCCATCCCCACCTGGGCTAAACCTTGCTAGAAGTAGTTGATGCTTTAAACGTTCAAACATTTCACAGGGAGAATGCTGTATGGGGCTTGTTTCTCAAGCACACTGATTTCTAGCAACATGTTTGGATTTGCGCCTCCCAGGCAGATGGGGTGAGTTTTGCTTCAGGTTCCCCACCAGCAAAGAAAACCAAAAGTCAGACACGTTTGGACAGGTTTTGGGGTGTCAAAGGGAAAAAATAACGTCCAAAAATTTGGACGTTGCGGTGATTCGAACTGTATAAACATTTCAACACAAAATTAGCCGCATATGCGTGACACTCATAATCTCCAAGACCATATCTCAAAGATTGCATTTTTCATACCCACCAAGAATCAGTGACGAAAGTTAAAATTTTTCAAGAAACAAAAAAGTCAAAAA
>JAAUXT010092604.1_pt1 | contig 38891 bp, 34 predicted proteins | sample 7278171 | NCBI WGS metagenome assembly JAAUXT01 (sample SAMN14350112, study PRJNA611818) | marine sediment metagenome | isolation source: surface marine sediment (1.8m) | place: French Polynesia: Moorea | collected 2018-08
GGACATTTGAGTCATGAGTAATAACCACACAGGTAGGTCGACATCGCTCAGGTCACAGCATCTGCCATTCGTCGACGTGACTTCACTCATGAGTAGCGTGGTGCGACATGCTCGTCGCACGCCTGTCGCACATGCGGGCACGCAGGTCACGCACTCGTTCACTAATGCTCACTCGTGAATGACCTCCGTGCCCTTGCAACACGACGACGTGGTGCGATCTTGACATCGCACCACGCTACAGATGGATGAACCCTGACTTCAGAGACATGTCAACAAACATCTTGGGTGCAAGTTCAATGAGGTTTCTGTACAGGTGAGGTCCCACTTCATGGGTGCTGCATTCCTTCAAAATATCTGCCATGAAAATGGATGCACTTCTTGAGCCGATGTTTCCAGTCTTTGAACACGTCCTTCCACTGCTGTCTGGTGATTTGTCCGATCAGGTCATCAACATGTGTGGTTAGTTCTTGAAGGGTTGCAAATTCCAAGCCTCTGATTTGTCTCTTGAGGTATGAAAACAGAAAAAAATCACACAGAGCCAAATCTGGTGAATAAGGTGGGTGCGGGACTCTGACAATTCCATTGGCAGCTTGGTAGTTGACAGTGCCTGTTGAGGTGTGGCAGGAGGCGTTGTCATCATGGAGGAGATAGGGCTGTTGGGTGCGGTTTCTCCAAAGATTTCTGCGTCTGTTTCTGATGGCAAGTCGCAGTTGGCGCAACACATAAACATAGACTTGAGTGTTCACAGTCCCATTCAATATCCAGTGTCTGAACACCAGGCCATGGCAGTCAAAAAATGCAATGAGCATTGCCTTGCGACATGTCCGTGATCTCTTGGGAATCTGAGGTCTTTGTTCCCCCTTCTCCATCCACTGCATCTCCGCCAGGCGAGATCTTGGGTTTTCCAAGTAGAACCAGGATTCATCTGCTGTGATGACACGCTTCAACCATCTGGGATCAGCTGTATTTTGCAGGAAGTTCTGGGCAAGGAGGACACGCCTGTTGCACTGAGCAGGAGTCAAGACATGGGGGATGGATTTGCCGCACTTCTTCTTGAGCAGAAGATCACACCTTACAATCCTTTCAACACTTCCATAAGAGATGCCAGTTCTGCTGCTGAGGTTATGAAGTCCGACCCTTTTGTTTTGGTCAATCTCAAACTGCACGAGGTCTTTGTTTACCTCTGTGCATGCTGATCGTGGCCTTCCAGAGCGCAACATGTCACTCAGCCTTGTTCGTCCTTGACGGAACTGTGAGCAGAGAGAATAAATTTGCGATTTTTTTAGCAATCCTTGTGGGTACACACTCGCCAAATCGCTCTCCATTACAGTCACAGACTTGTTCAACTTCCAATAAAACCACACAATAATCCGCATTTGTGTCTGCTGAGAAACATCTGCAACATTGCGTGTTGCCATGTCGACACAGAAAAGGAAAAGGCCATTGCAAGTCGACGATCTGACAGGGCAGAAGACTACCTGCAGGTCAGCACTCAGGTCAACAGTAGAAGGCCGACAATCGTCGCAGAGCGATCAACATGTTTCCAGGGACTTTTGGATAGAACCTCGTAGAACCGGAAGGATGGCACGTGGAAAGGTCTTTTGGGAAGTGCACAATGAGAGACAGCTCGAAAGTCAGTGGTCACGTTTGCGACTTTTCTTGCTCAACAGGCAGGCTCGCACCAAAACTGAAGTAGAATTGTTCACACAGGAAGACCAACAATTGGATACAAACCAGGATAGTTTATTCTGAAGGCATGCTGCTTGTGCTGATGGTGTGTAAGTGGCGAAAGCAATATTTTTCCAGTACGAAAGACACAAAAAGGAGAAATTTCTATTGCGCAGACAGGAACGTTTCACCTGCCAAACGTCAGTGCCTTTTCGTTCGCACAAAATCTGATCTGTACGAGCAGGCAAGTTGTGCGAATTGCGCCACAAATTCCCTGTCGCCTGTAGATTCCTTCTCCAACTGTGAGATTGGATGAAATTTGACCGGGAAAACTTTTATTCAACTCAGTAAGTACATCACGACTTGGCTGCTTTGCAACAAGACATGTCGTACAGGTTGTGTCATGATGTGTCTGTTGTACTGGACATAGAGATGTGCAATGATGTTCTCTTTCACAGCAGCCTCGTGGCGTATTCAACACACGACATTGTTTCCTTGTCATGAATATATTACTGGTTTCCATGGATGCTTTCACATTTTCACACCAAGGTGAGCCGACGCGACATTCACAGAAACCAACGCATTCCCGTTTTGTGCACCTGTTTGTGTGCAAAAACAAACAGCAATAAATTTCCGACCATAAGCAGCACATGAGCAAAACAAGGCAGTCATAATCAGCCACGTTTGCGCAGAAATCACGAAGCGAAATGGGAAAAATTGTCGCTCGACTCTGAACTGTGAAACGCACTGATGAAACGGATGGGCTGAGAGAAGGTTTTGTTTGCGTCAGAACGACGGCATCGCTGACCGGGGTGATTGCGTCCTCGAGTGTCAAGTCTGTTCTGATTCAAGGACGTCTTTGACGTCGTGTACTCCACTCAACCCTGATTACCATGGAACCGCCACTGCCTTGTCCAAATATCACTGAAATTATGGTATTCGTATGCCACTCTTGACTCGATTAGGAAAACGATGTGACGCAATTGTGCTATGCTCAATTACTGGAGACTGTCTCGCCTGGAGCCAGCGGAACGGTCACGGCAGTAAATTGGCTCGGGAATGCGGGGACACGACACCGGCCCGGACTGACAAGCTCATGCAGTTGCTGCGTTTGTGTGAACCCAGAACGTTGTTCTCAATAGGTTTCAACAGGTTTTCCAATTGGTCTGTGTTGTGATCACCAATGGGTGTGATCTTGCGTGGAGTGGATGAAAGCGTGAATTTCTGTGCAGGAGCTATCGCATCATTTTCGTGACTTGGCACCAGGACGTGTTACAAGAGCAACACAAGTTTTCTTCGCAGAACAAAGATGGGCACGTACGTTTTTCTGAAAAATGTTGACTGAAATTCACGACCGACAGAAGCCAAGCTGCCCGGGTCACTTCGTGATTGCGTGGATCAGCAGGTTCGGCTGCGGGGTCACGCTCAGACTTGACACGGGCAGCTTCGATCGAAAACGTGACAGCAACTGTCCAGGCAGGATCAGGCCACGTGTCAATAATTTCAATTCAAATCATTTTGACGCAAAGGAGAATTGATCATCTTGGGACCTGGTTCATTGTGTTTCTTCCGGCGTTTGTCAGTCTTGGTGGTTTTTGTCCTCGGAAAAGCCAATCGGTTGCGTTGCTCAGATTGATTGTTTGCTGAAGGCGATTGCTTTCCGCAGATAGTAGTATACGAGTCAACACAGGACAGACAGGGCAGTACATGCTCAACACCGCTCAGCTGCAGATTATTTGCTCCTTCTCCCACCTGAATGAAAAGCTCACGCGTTGCGCAAAACACGGACAAATCGTCGTTTCATATGGAATGAAAGGCTCTTTTGCTGCACTTGGCGGCTTGAGCTTCTTTTGGTTTTGTGGCCTTTGCGCGGATTGGTTGTGCTCCCGTGTCAAAGCGACAGACGCAGAGAAAGGCGGCGTCTTAATCCTCGTGTCACGCTGGTGCAGATCAGAGCCTCAGCGAGAGGGTGTGTTTCAAACTGGAGGCCAATCTTGGTCGGTGCATTCTTCACGTCTTCTGCTCTGAGAGTGTCGAGGTCAAAAAATGCGACTTTGTGCCTTATCTTCACGGGAGGGTGTCCCTGTTGAAAACTGTATTGATTGATCGGATGTTCTGTACATATTTGCCTTGGTCGCCATAAACTAGAACGTCTGTGGACTGTGATGTTTGGCTCTTAGCGGTTTTTTACCATTGATTCCTTCCGATCGATAGGAGGAGCGCCGTTGTTTTTGCTGAAACATCTCTAACGTGGCAGAGGTGAATGAAATAGTGATGGCAAGGTTGAAAGGGCGTGTTCCTGGAAGTGTCGGTCGTGTGTCATCGTATGGATTAGATGCTGAGTCGCTGCTCTTTGATATTTTGTTTTGCTTCACCTGAGGCTGCACCACAGCAAACAGGCTGACGTACATTTGTTGTCCTCCAAGAGCTGTTCCAGAATTACGTTTGGGTGGGTAAACCCACAGAGGGCGACGCCATCTTAGAAGATGAAAGCTCGATAATCTTTTGTGGGGTGGTGGGTCTCACCCTTTGTTCGGCATGCAAGAGTTGCTGGAACGTTTTTGGTGTTTCCCGAAGGTCAAGTGCGGTGAACACACAGGACTCAAAAAGTGCACGCCACGTTTTCTCACGTTCATTGTTCTTTGCATTGCAGACACCACATGAGGATATGCGCGGCGCGCCGTCCTCGCGGCAGCTGAGCGATGCCGTCCCAGGACGACCCGTACCCACTGCACGCCGCCCACACCAACCCCGCTTTCTCGCCGCCGCACCGCCTCGTCGCCACCGCCGCGGATTCGCTGGGTGACGACATGGCGAGCAGCACGTCCAGCGGCAGCGCCGCCAGCACCGCCAGCGCAGCGGAGCGCACACTTGGTCTGTGTTCGTACTCTGTGCGCGCGCGCGCGCGTGTGTGTGTGTGTGTTTCGCTATCTGTGTGTGTTTGTGTGTGTGGCTGACTGTGTCTGCTTTGCGTTTGTGTTTGTGTATGTGTGACGTTTCCACAACTGACTCGTGTCCGAGCGGCAAGCCCAACTTCTTGTGGCCCCTTCCTTGTCTGCGTGCGCAAATGGCGCAAACAATGACCAAGCAATTCCTGAGTTGCTCTAATCTCCGCGCACTCCAATGTGCTTGTAAGTGTGAGAACACCCAGTCTCGTTTTGTTGTTCTCCTGAAGGTTGTGACCTCTTGCTGCAGGTAATGGCGGCGTCAACCGGAGCCTGTCGTTCACGTCGGGGCTGCGCAGTCAGCGCGGCAGCATGTCCCCGTCCCCAACGGCGGGCGGCACCAAGACGCACGTGCTGGGAGAGGCGTACCGCGCGAGCCCGATGCTGTCGCGCCGCTCCTCTCCCACAGGAACGATCGGTTTCTCCTTCCGCAAAAACCACAAGATCCCCAAAGTGCCTCGGCCCGCCCGGGCCATGCTGCTCTTCGACTCTCTCAAAAAGGGGCTCAGGTACGCGTGCACGTGGTGCTGTCGACTTGACGCTTTGGTTTGGAACGCACACCTCTAATTGTTCCAGGTCCATTCACAGCTCGGATTCATGGTCATGTGCCTGAAGAGAAATCGTGTTGCTCAAAAACTTTTGTTGCGCGTCTCAGCAAGTTGTCACTCAAAACAAGCGACTGAGAATTGCGCTGTTGCCAGGAACTTTGAGTTGCGAACATGTACGCAGCAAGAGTGCCGTCAAAATCGTTCCAACCTGTACTGAGGCATCACTTTGCCAAAAAGTGTCTTCTTGGGACGTTTTTGGCCCAACAAAGTCTTAATTTGAGACAAGTGCAGTTGATTCAACATCGAGCCAAACAACAGCAAAAGAGTATGGATTTGAATCGTGTTTGTTCTCTGTGCTTGGCTCTCAAAATTTCCTTTTCATTCCTTGTAGCCATGGCAACCGTTCCCAAACTTGCACGCGTTCTATCAATCCATCCATCTTCAGCTATCAACTTGCGAGATGTGACCACAAAAGGGAACAAATTGAAGCTTTCACAGAATACTTGAAAAATGTGTGCGCCTGACCAGTTGTTTCCTCGTGCCTTTGAATCAAGCTCATACTGTTTCTGACCAAGTAACCCTTGAGTCACAGCAAGAGGGACAAGGCAGAAAATCCTGCAGAATCCAAGTTGGTCTCTAGTGCGTTCACAAGTGTTCTTGTTCAGTTCGAAGCTCGCGTACCAGCTTCTGTGGGAAAGTTCGACACTTGTTTGTGGTCCCATCTCCAGGTCAGAAATGGGGAGATATTTCTTTTCAGAAAAATTTTGTCAAACAAGAAAAGATTTTTTGTTTTTCTTCTTGGGGTGGCTGCAAAAAAAAGGGTCACATGTCCCCACCCCTATTGTGCTTTTTTTTTGGGGGGGGGGGTGTTTTGCTGGTGACAAATTACAAAGAAATTGTCAGGGAATATCTCTCAACAGCAGGTTTTTCTTGTTGGTTTTGAGGGAGGTGACCAGTTTCGCAACCAAAACCAAGCGATCACCGCTGACCTGGTTGTTCGGCACAGCGCGTGTCCTCACTGATCGCGGGATGTGACCTTGGTCCTTCATCTTGTTCCCTCTTGTTTCAGAGAATGCATTGTTGCGACGCGAGAAGATATAGAGAGTCTACGCGCTATCGATGAGGGTGTTCCCACTTCAACCAACGCGCAGGTAACCAGCTGATTGGAAATTGTGCAGCAGTTTGGGCCTCGTGTGCCTCTGATCTCTCTTACACGCAGGGCGGATGGTCCGATTTGTTCGTTGTTGCGTGGTTGGGTTGTGATCTGTTGTTCAGGCAATGAAAAGTGCTTCAGCTTTGCAAAAGGTGCCTGCGGCTGAAGAATTGAAGACTTTCAGCGCAGTCGCCATGTCGGGTGAAGTGAAGACTGGTAAAAGGTTCAACCGCGACGTTTGCATCAGTTTCGTTTGAAAATCAAACTGAATGAACACGGGGGAAGTTGGACACAGCAGAAATCTCTGGCAACTGTACGGAACCGCTACAGTTCTCTGGAGCGGTCAATTTAGACAACGAAATAGCCCCTGATCAAACTGTCGTTTTACATTTTCAAGAAGCTCCTTTGCAAGAATAACACGTCGGGCGAAAGGCTCTCAGAGACAATGATGGCCCGTGGGCACTGACATGGCAAGTCAATCGCTTCGACAGCTGCCGAGTCGGAGGGAGAAAGCTTGCTGTGTCCTTTCAGTTCCACAGATCCACCAGGCTGGCTGGAGGAAATGAATGTGTTCTCAGGGAAATTTGAACACCGAAGCTTTGTGAGGAAGCTTTTCCGTGTGAGCCTGTGTTGCGGGAAATGATGATGGCCCGGGACAGGAAGTGAGGGGAATGGGCAGAATCGTCCTTCCGTTTGAAGTCTTACTGGGTCATAGTCTCACAAAAGACGGACTGATCGCAGGGAGTATGTCTTGCGATTCCGTTGTGTCAAAAACGGTGCCATGTCAACTGGTACGGCAGTGAATAAAGGTCACTTGCATTTGAGAGAAATGTCGAACTTTCAGAAGAAAGGAAATTGCGCCCAAATACCAGAGGACACGCCTTGCGTTCAACAGTATGTTTTTGTTCAATACTCGTACAGCTGGATTTCGTGCTCGCCCTGGACACACGCGAGGCTGTGTACCTTTCTGTGTTCTGAAGGTGTCTTCGACTTCAAGTGGCTACAAGCCTCCCTGATTTTCCATTGTGCCCTGTCCATCTTTCTCTTCAAATTTCTTGAAAGTTTGTGGAAGACATGCATGTCAGACTGATCTGAAAGGAAAAAAGTTGTGAAGGCTATTTCACTTGGGAGAGAAAAGAACAAAATTCACAGTCTTTACAATGGAGTTGACTGCAAACTACTTTCAGCTCTACCTACAATGTTTTTAACCCAACAGTGCGCTCGTTTCCCCATGCGAGAGGCACCCATGCAGCTGCGCGTGTAGGAGGGGTGGTTGATCGAGTTGTAAGGAGCTCTCTCTTGTTTCTGGGGGAGAGGGTGAGTTAGTGGATGTTCAAACACTGTTCAAACCCAAGGTACGTGATTGGCAACACAGCTCATGAAGCACTGCTGAAGAAATCTGCAGAGTCAAGTCCAATTAGGAACAAAGAGAGAAGCGCCGCAAACTCGGGATCATGCTGCTTCGTTCTCTGCAACGGTCAGCTCCACCTTTTCGCCTGAGCGATGGATGCACAGAGGAGGGCAGATTTAATTCAATGCTCAGAAAACAGACGGGGAAGGTGGGAATTGAATCAAAACTTGTTTCCTTTCCCGTGTGTCCAACGTTGGCCCTCTTTTCACTGGCTCTGTATGAATTTCTGTGTGAAGAATTCACCACGAACAGTGTGGCAGTTGCAGCGACATGTCCTGAGACAGGCTGCAGAGGCATTGCAAAGTTGTCTAATGAAGGTGAGCTTTACTGTTTGAAGGTGGAAAGACCTTTTCCCGTGTCTCCCTGGAGGCCTTACGGACCGCAGTCAGAAGCCATGTAGAAGCGTTAGCGGCTCCGCTGAGGCCCGCGGAACCAGTGGTCTGTCAGTGACACAGGACAAGATGGGCTGGCAGCTCGCACACTGTCCTTGTCTGATAACTGTCCGCGTTCCGTGTCACCATCTGCGAATCCGTCCTGCGGTAAATCTCCCGGGGGTTAAAGGTCGGTGGTGACACGCGGATAAATGTTGGTGTGGAAATGACGTCTCAGTTTCCTTTCAAAAGAACGCTGCATGGGGAAGTCGAGACGGATCTCTGATCTGCTGCGTGTGACAGTTGGTTTCTGCCCCGAACACCTCCAGGAATCTAATCACTTGATTCGATGTTTCGGTCAACCTGAACCTGCCCGAAAACGAAATTTTTGAATTGAATTTTGTAATGCCCGTATTGTTTTCTGCAGTTGCTTCTTGACGCGAATGTTGATCAGCATTCTGCAAAAACACCCAGCAACAGCTAAACCGTAACAAAAGGGTCAGAGAGGGTCATCACAGAAATGCAAGGGAGGTGAACATCGCCCCCGCCCTGTTTGCAAAAAAAAAAAAAATATGTGGAAAACAGCTAAACTGTTTCTACTTTTCAACACCAAGTTCCGGGCGAGAGACGCCCTTCCCTTCCAGTTGAAAACATGTCAGAAACCATATGTAAACAATTGCCCTCCCGCAAAAAAAAAAGAAGAAGTTGGACGCCACCGCCAAAGGAAAAGGCCCACTGAATATGTGCTCTTGTGTGGGGAATTTGAGGAAATGCATTTGGCATCTGGTTGTGCAACAATCTGGATGATCACTCTCGCGTCGCTTCATTGCGTTCGCCCATTTCAGAGAGGCGAATCTAGGAAGAACCACCGTTCACCCTGGCTTGGAGTGCGGGGACACTTGTCTCCTTTTCATACCTCACAAAATAGTTTCGGTGATTGGCCGTCCCATTTGCAGCAGTTAAATTGGTGCACTTCATTGAAACTGATCCCAGCAAATTGCAGAATCTTGTCAAAAAGGGGAGGAGTATGAGGGTCATATCGAGTTGCCATGGAAACAGATGGAGCTGTCAGGCAAGTTTATGTCGTCACGAAGATGTGAAAAACAAGGTCAGCTGAGGTCGACGCGGATTTGTTGCAGCGTCCCGTCTGAACGTCCAATGCGTGGGACGTGGTCCGCTTTTCAGGAGGACTGTTGATCTATCAACACGCTTTTTGCGGCACAGGCGTACGCACGTACATGGATTCTGTCTGAATTTCAACATTGTTTTTGAGCTGCGTGGTTCTGTTTTGTCAGTTGGCGTGTCTTTTCTTCCTGAAAAGTTCATCTGTCGGCGCAGTTGCGGCGGCGAAATCCCTGTGAGCTCCATTTTCTCCAATTTACGAGCGTATATCCTCATTTGTGAAAGAGCTGTAAAGCACGTTCGACGGGCTTGATTCGGTTCCTGTCAAAAACACTGGAAGGAAATTGCCGCAAATGAATGAAAGCCCTCGGCTCACTTGAGATCCGCGCTAAAAGGTTTTTCTTTGTTTGTCTGCGCAAACAGAAATTGCTAATGCTTCATTTGACTGGGTTTTAATGAGAAATGTTGTCAGCTGGGTTGAAAGAATTCGAACAAATGTGTTCTCAGATTGAGCTTTGGTTGCAACTTTGTCTTCATTTTCTGGTACGAGGCCGTTTTCACAAGTATTGATTCCAGTCGTGTTTCACCGATTTCAAGGTGGTTTTGCTCAATGAAAAATTGACTTATTGGAAGCCAACAAATATGCCAACAAGTGCCAGAAGTTGCCAAACACTGCAACAATGTTAATGGTTCCCAAAACTTCACTGAATTCACAGTCCAGTCAATCTGTCACAATCAAGAATCAATGTTCTGTGCGACAAGTTTGTTGTCCTTCAAGGGTCTTCCTCTTCACTTTCCTGGTGGTCTGGTCCCAGGTCGAAGTAGGGGTCGAAGGGAGGTTGCAGGCATCGCCCCTCAAAGTATTCTCCTTCAGCCATGACGCATTTCCTCCAGCGTAAGGGCAGCTTGCAGAGCGCTCCTTGGCATTCAGCCTCCGTGATGGAATTCAGTGTTCTTGTCACAACAGTTTTGAGGTCATGCAAGTTGCGATGCTTGTGTCTGTGCAATCTGGATTTGAGGAGGGGGAAAAGAAAATAATCACAAGGGGCTAAATCAGGGCTATAGGGAGGATGGGCCAGCATGTCTTGGTCAAAGATGAAAGCCAAAGTCCTCACTGAAGTGTGGCAACTCGCGTTATTGTGCTGGATAATGAACTCTCTGTCAGTCTTGCCATCCAATCCTCCTTTCCACATGAAAGGCCTCTTCTGTCTGATTCGTTCCTTCAGAGTTCTGAGTGTTTCAATGTAGGAATCAGTGTCAACAGAAGTCTCACTGTACTCAATCAGAATCACTCCTCTTGCATCAAAAAAAGCAGTAAGCATGGTGTGTTTCTGGGAGCGCAGGCAGAGGGCCTTCTGAGGACGTTCAGCCCCATGAGGCAACCACTGGGCTGACTGCAGCTTGGATTCTGGGTTGTGCAAATAGACAGGAGACTCGTCACCACACACCAGCTTGTCGAGCAGATGAGGATCTTGTTGCAGGCGTTGCAGATTCTCTTCACAAAACTTCTTTCTGCACCTTTTTTGTTCATCAGTGAGCACTCGAGGGACCCATTTGGAGATCTTCTGCTTGAGCTTCAGCGGTCCTTTCAGTAGCCTGTGAGCAGTGGTGATGGACACACCAGCTTCCTCTGCAACCTCCTTCAAGGAAACTCGACGATCAGCACTCACAATCCTTTGCACTTTGTCCACTTTCTCAGCTGAAGACTGGACTTTGGGACGACCTGCTCGTGCCAAATTGGTGACAGGTGTGTGGCCATCCCCTTCCTGGAACCGGATGTGCCAACGTCGGACTGTGGGCTTGCTCATGCAGTCGACTCCATAGACATTGTGCAGGTGCTCCCAACACTGGATAGGGGTGAGACCTTCAGCTACGAGGAATTTGAGGTTCTGCCTCTGATCTAACAGTCTCTGCATGCTGGTACTCACCCCGAACAACAAGAAAAGCAGCGTCCAAAACATGTCACACAATTACTCAGAAGAAAGTCTGTCACGGTAGGATCAACACAGTGCCACTTCTGACCTCATTTCAATGAGGTCAGATCAGTTTGTGAGCACAGGGATCATGCTCAGCATCAAGACTATGATCCTCAGGAAGTCCTCACCAAGTTTGAAAAATTTCAAAAGTATTGATCTCGGTGAAACACGACCGGAATCAATACTTGTGAAAACGGCCTCGTACATTCGATGGAGAAGGCAGGTCTCACGTTTTCTCGTTTTGGAGCTGGTGTTACTCGTACAAGTATCGCCATAACAGTGCCGTTCCAGACCGGTATCAGTAGAACGAGGCGAGAAAAGAGACACAATGTTCTCGTACATGGATGGGGCAATGAACAAACGGATTGATTTCGGCCTCACAACGTTCGGAATCTTTGCGTTTCGTGCTGAGGACCAAATTCATTAGAAAATGGCGCCTCTACCTGAACATTTCGATTGTTTGGCGGGTCTTTCGTTGACGAAGGCACGCAACCATCTTCGATCCCTCTGACCTGCAGATATTCGTGATAAATCCTACCAATTTACAAAAATTATCCCAAGCAAAGCAAACACAAGCTCCAAGCGTGTACGCTTTAGTAAACGTGCCTTTTCGTGTCAGAACAGTTGTGCGAATGTGTTTCGTGTTCATCAGTCAGGGTTCCCACCGCACCTGGAAAACCTGGAAAAACAGGGCCAGACCTGAAAAACCTGGAAAAACAGGGGTTGGGGGCAAAAACCTGGAAAAATATTGCAAAACCTGGGGAAAAAATTTGACCTTACCCCAAAAAAGCCCAAAAGCCTCAAAAGAAAGTATCTGAAAAAAATCTAGCTTGAGTAAGAGGTCCCAGATGTAAAGAACTCATTTCAAGCCTGAGTGTTGAGGATACAAAATCTCAAATATTCTAATCAGACCTGGTTAACTGTCTATTTTCCAATTCATAACTGACAAAAATGGGAGAGATCAAAATTTTGTTCTGTATAATTTTGAAACAAAGCCTTCCCAAAACAAGTGAAAATTCTGAATATATATTGTTACTTTTCAAATTTTATATTATAAGTAAAAGCATCAATTTTTAGATTCCTTTGAAAAATATTTAATTTTTACCAAAAGTATTTTTTTGGCAAAAAAATTACTTTTATTTTACTTTATTTGTTTTAGAAAAAGGGCACATAAAGCCTGTAAAAAAAGACAAAATAATACCTGGAAAAAACTTTGAAAACCTGGAAAAATCATGGGAAAATCATGGAATTTTGTTGGCCAGCCGCAGTGGGAACCCTGTCAATGTTGACGTACGAGCGTATGATGTAAGAGTTATCGTGAAACGAATTCTGGAGACGAAGTCAAGAGGATTTGTTTGTGCAGAATATCCCAAAACTACTGTTCCCTGTGTGCCATATCAACGTACAGTAGTATTCAGGCAAGAATGGCCTCACACGTTGCAGTATCAAGAAGTGCGCCTGGTGTTGTACCTTTTTCTGCGGCGACTGTCCTGTGAGAAGCAAACGACAAGGTTCTCACACTGTGCAAAAATGGTTCCTGTGAAATCACGCAATGACTTTTGAGACCTTAGTTCAAGAAAGGAGTTGTGTGATTGAACAGGAACACTTTTTATAAGGTGAGAACCCATTTCTACCACGATGCGAGCACACAACTGGTTTTGTAATCGCAGAGTTGTAGAATTTGAAATCTTCATCGCAGCTGAAGTCTTCCGGGGCGAGCACGTCATCGCGCGATCAACATTGATTGGGCGTAAAAGGCGAACACGCTTCTCTTGGTCGGGGTCCTCCAGTGTGTTTGTGCTCAGTGAGAGTTTGGCTTCTCTCGAGAGTTGATCTCCAAGGAAAGCAAAGTGTTTTTGCGTCCGTTCGTAGTCGAGTTGTGCTTTGAGATTGGTGTTTCAAACGGAATTCATCTCTTCCCAATTTCCTTGGGTCGAAGCGTGTTTGTCCTCTTCTCTTTCAGACGACAGCGAAACATGGCAAGGTGCTTGTCAATGCGAGATTTTTTGTCTTGTGGAAGACCGATGCGGAGAGTTCACTGACAACGCGCAGATCGATCAGGCCGTCGATGAATATTTCCACTGCGCCCAAAAAAGTCCACACGGGTCGGATCATGCAATAATGCCGCGGTCTGATGTGTTTTGCAGTGGAATAACAAATTGCCCCCTGGGTCCCCTTTGTAATCCATTTGTTGGGATCGGTCCTCAGATTGTTTTGAACGGTCAGGTTGTGTTGTGCTGCGAACTCAGTTCAAAACAGGGAAGTGGCCTCGAAGTGCAGTCTCAACCAAACGCCCATTTCTGCGCGAAATTCAAACCGCTTCTGCAGGTGATGGGCTTCGTTCTTGGTGGACGACTTTTCTTGGTGTTCTTGTTGGGCAGATTCTGTCAACCGATCTGCATTGCACCTTTGTAGGGCATGAAAAAAGAACTTCCAACGACAGCCTCTGTTCCTTGTCGCAAATTTCTCTGCAGCTTGTCTTGTTAACTGTTCTAACATCATGTGCTCTTGTCTTCAGGGCAGAGCTATTGAGATGGAAAAGGTATGTCTGACTAACGCGTCCCTGACGGGATGAAAGGTTCAGTCCCAAGTTGCATGCCTTCCACTGGGTCTTGGATTTTTTCCTCTGATTTGTTTCAACGTCGGCATTATTGTAACACTGGTCGTCCGAATTCTGCAGAAACACGGGAAGCCAGGGAGGATCCACAGTGCTTTTTTTTTTTTCTTTCCCCTTCCCCTGCAAAAAAGGATAACTCATATCCAAGTTGAAAAAGAGAACTGAAATGGTTTCATTGTTTTGGAAGAAGATCAGGAAAAGAAGGGATGTGAAAAAGATGTTTTGGCAGCAAACCACCTCACCCCAACATTTTAGTTTCCCAGGAGTGGAGCACTCATAACGCACAAAAAAGGACAACTGCAGCCTTTAGAATATCCACCCTCGAATAGAATTTGGTACAACCAGTGAAGCTAAAACACATCAGCAACATAAAAACGTTTCTCAGAATGGTCGCCTCACAGACTGCAACTTGCCCGACGCGCGTGTTCTTGTTTGAAGCATGGCGTCGATTCATTGGACAACAGTCAGATTGCTCTGAAGAATTGGCAGTGTGTTTGTTTCCCAACTTTACAGGCAGGCATTGTGCAAGTGGTCAAAGGAATTTTGTCAGCATGCATTTTTTTGGTGCAGGCTTGCAAAAATCGGCAGAAATTGTAGACAGTCTCGGTTTGGTCCAGAGAGAATGATCCGAGCGACATTGTTTCTTTGTTTCAGTTCGATTTTCAGACGTCCTGTGGTGGAGACTAGTTGAAGTTAAAGTGGCATGTTTTACCAAAGCACAATTATTTCGTTTGTGTGGGTGTGTCTGCTTTTGTGCATGGACCAGGAAACGTGTGCTCGAACCCGAGGTTGACATGCATGCAAGATAAAAATGGAAACCCTGTACCTTCTAGACGCAAGACTTTAGAAAAATGTGTGCAATTTGTGTGCGATTCATGATGTTCACGTTTGTTTTTTGGTTTTTGCAGCAAATCAAGGCAGCAGAGCGATACGAAAAGCGAATAGAGTTCCACTTAGCAAGGGTAAGTGACAGTTTCATTGCCTTTCTCTTGAAAACGAGACGATATCAACCACAGGCACAAATCGGTTGGAACACATTGACAAACCAAAGCAGAGAACAAGTCGAACCAGACCTCTTGCTCAGCTTGTTTTCAGTCTCCATGTGGTTCTGGGTGGTGGGAGGACAGCTTTATGAAGGGTCACTCCGACAACTCTGAAACTTTTTGACGAACGCGTGCGGCCGTTGAAGCCTAAAACACTCGCGAAAAACGCAGCGTGGGATTCGCGAGCATTTCAAAGCGTGGCAGCGCTTACGCTGGAGTACTTCGCCGTCTCACAGGACTTCGCTCGATGCCCCGCTCACTCTCCACAAATGGGAGACACTTTATTGTCGCGCAGAGCGACGAGTGCACCGTCGGCTTTGTAATGTAATTGAGCCCCGCAGCGCGAGTGAAGCGCACCAGATTGAATGTGAAGTGGGGCGACATTGGCGCTTTTGAGGGGAGTAATTGGTGCATTGAAAAGTTGGGGCCTGATGGCGAGAGCTGCCATGCACCCACAGTGCTGGGTTGGTGGTGGGCTGCAATCCATGGTTTTTCGAAAGGCGTTGCGTGCGCTGCAGCTTCCTCTTCAACAAAGCGCAGGCCAAGACTTCGTGTTTTTCCTCAAACGGGAGTCCGAACCTCGATCCTCAACCTGATTTCAAGACAAGACAGGTGCTCGCAGTTTGCTTGGGTGGCTGCTGCACGAGTAGTGTGCAAAATTCTGGCGGTTCTCAGTACTGAAATGGGTTCTTCATCGGGAACGAAATTGTTTCTGACCTCCATGGTGGAGTTGGGTGAGAATCCGTCTCTGGTTTCCAGCCTTGTTACGAAACAAAAGGAACTGAACTCACTGAAGTGGCACCGGTTTTTGCGACATTTCCATTTCCATGTGTGAGATTTCTCGTTGCGGCCACCCAGACCAGCTGTAATTTGCTTCGTTCCGACAGATTCTTTGCAACGAGAAGCGACCACAGCACCGTCGTCGTGATTTGTCCAGAACACAAACTCCTTTCTGCATGCTGGCTTTGGTTTCGTACAGCTCCAACACACGCCTTCACTGTAAAGGTGCTTGCTGTGAATGGACATTGTCAAGGAGCTTGAGAGCTCAAAGGGGCATCTTTGCCTCGAGATTTCTGAAGTTCACCGGTGTATGTTGCGTGTTTTGCAGGTGGAAGAATTGGAGGAGAATTACGTTCTGTACTCGCAACTTCGCGAAGGTAAAACACTTTACAGATTTTTTGACAACAAAACAACGGGTCATTGCACGTGTTTCGAAGCTGTGTTTGCCCGAGATGCAACCAGGTTTCCCACACCTCCCATGTTCTGTTGCCAGTGTTGAAAACAATTTGAATATCAGCTCATTCAGAGTGATTTCACTTGGAACAAGGTGTTCGAATCATGTGAGATTGTGTGTTCTGTCTGCACATCGCGAGAAAAGGGTTGCACTTTTGTGTTCGTTTAACTGCAAATCGTTTCTCCGTTGAAGCACAATGTCCCGCGTCTGATCTGAAAAAATTGTTGAAAACCTGATTCAACCTTTGATTTGTTGCCACCTTTAAGTTGAAACCCAGAAAAAACGAGCGGAAACTGTGGTCCAGAGGAAAACAAGAACGAACACTGAGAGGTTTCTCTTCAATTGAGTGCTGATAATCACGAATGCAGCCAACTTCCTACCCGTTACGTTGTCCAGACATTTTGTGGACGTCAGCAAACAAATCAGGTTCTCATTAATTATCTCCAAATTGGAGGGGAAAAGTAAGCTGCAACGAAAACCTAGAACAACGTGCAATTGAAACAAATTGACATTGACTCCTATTTACTGTTGCATCGATTCTTGTTACGAGTATTTCGCGTGGTGAAACTTCGACGAAAATGTTTCACAGAGACGACACGGCACGGGAGCCACGTCACAATCAACAGAGTTCATTGAATGTCGAGAGACAATTTTCAGTTGAAGTCTCGCGTTTGAGGACTCATTTGCCACTGACACAGATCACCCTTTTCCTGCAAATTGTCGGCGCTGGTCTTTCAGCCAGCCCCAGACTTTGATGGATGGGCGCCTTTGTGAGTTGGCTGGATGGACGGAGTGTTCTGCTTGGCATTCGCCTTTCAATTCACATCACTTGAAAGTTGAAAGCAAAGGAATCAATCACACCCACGCTCTGGTGTTTTGACCGATTTGGAGAAATCTCATTGAATTTTGGCTGCATGAAGTTTTTCTTGCCAGTTCTTTGTGTGCGTGTGTGCGTGTGTGTGTGTGTGTGTGTGTGTGCACGCGCATTTGCTCAACCAGGTTGTTTGTCGTCGACAGGTGTACGAACAATGGCGAAGGCGTACGTGAACACGCCGACGAACCACCAGAAAGAGTCCCTCACCAACGTCAAGTGCGGTTACAAGGAGTGCTCACAGGTAGGAGGAAAATAAACCGGCGTGATCTCTTGTCTGCATTCTCTCTGTGCAAGAAAACACGAAGCGATGCATCGTGAGCTCTTGGCCCTCAAAAATATGTTTTCCACGACATGTATTAGTTGGTCCACAAGAGAAGCAGTAGTTCCTCGCTCCGTGTTGGTGCTCCATTTTGAACAAGAAGCAACAATTGAAAATTCCCGGGTGCAACAATGGATTCCCAGAGTGCCGTGAATACGGGAAAGAGAGCTCGCTTGGGGAATTATGCGTTTTGACTGGACAAGAAAAAACTTGTGTCCATTCATGTCCGTTTCATCATCCGTTACAGTGGCGAACAAAGAATCGAACGAGTACGCGCCCGATTTGTCTTCGACCAACGCACAGTGAACAAAAAAGTCGAGTTTGTGTGCGCGTGTCGATACTTTTGTCACAAGTGGCAATATGAGGAATTGCTGTGTGCAACTCATCATCGAGTTAAGTACTGCGAGCATATGGCCATTTATGCTTTCACAAAGTGGTCATTTACGCACGCAACGCATGAAAACCTGTGGCAGATCCACGTATCGGGACGTGCAACTTTGGCCGGCAGCAAAATTGTAACTTTCTCTTGGAACGACGTGTCAGTCAGTGGTTATGGAACCTGACTTGCATAAAACTCGTTCAGAGCCGCTCCCTCTGCTGTCTTTCCCTTCAGGTCATTGCGTCTGCAGACGTGTCCATCGATGGTCAGTCTTCAGAACTCTATCCCCCCCGCCCGGAATAATGTGCAGAAGGTGTCCAAAATGGCTCTTGAGCACCACGCGGTTTTGACCCATTTTTGCGTCAACATCCACACAGTCGGCGTTGTGTTTGATTGCTGCCAACTGTTTCATCGAGGTGACTGCAACTTGCTCCAATTTCTTTCCATTTCCTTTTGCAGACGTTGTGTGCAATAGAAGCGCAGCTGGAGAATATGCTCGGAACATTCCAGTGCCAGATGAGAGGTGAGGCTGACACACACACACGCACGCGCACACACCACACAAACACACACACACACACACACACACACACACACACACACACACACACACACACACGGCAACGTAAATCATTCTCAAAACGCGAATGGCTGTTGTGTGCACACATTCGGAGAATGCGAGAACTGCCTTGCGTCGTGTGGTGGATCCTCTCGAGCTTCTCCATAAACCTGGTGTCGTGCTATTATTCTTCCAACTCACAGAAAGACAGGTTTGTGCCTTTCAGGCATCGAAAGCTCGGAAAATGATCCAAATATTATGACAGCAATCTGGCCCAAATCCAGGTAGTTTGCCCAATGAAAGACAATTTTCTCAGCGCAATGTCCAGAGAGCGCCTAGTACAAAGCGCGGCAGATCCATTTGTCTTGGTCAGTTTGTTTTGTCCCGCTGAGATAATGACGCGCAATGAGAAACACTCGACAAACAGTTGGAAATAATTAGACGGAAAGGTCGTCCTGGATCCGGGCCGAAACTCAGGTTCCTTTTCTGACTGGTCTGGTCACCCGGAATCTTCACAATTGTGTCCTGGGTAAAGGTGCATAGGTAAACTGTTCCGGGGTAGTTTTGTGTTTCAAGGCACACAAGCTGGAGCGGAGTGGGTCACAGATCCAATGCTCTTGCCTTGAATAATAAAGAACAAAACCATCGGTCAAAGACCCAATCCCGAGGAAAAGCTTTCACAGGTTCTTTGCAATGCAGTCCTTCCTGCTGTTCTCACCATCTCTGAAAGGTTCCACAGCGAATAGATCTAATTTTGCACCTGCCCTGGATTTCAGGCTTGGAGTTGTCTCAAATCTTGCGTCGGCGTCATGCAACTCAAAATGTCGCCTCTGATTGGTCAGTTGCTCACACAAGGTGGCATGGCAAACAGATTTTCAAGCGCGCGATCCCAATCGTTCGACCCCATGCTTTGTGCAGTTCCCGTGTGTGTGTGTGTGTGTGTGTGTGTGTGTGTGTGTGTGTGTGTGTGTGTGTGTGTGTGTGTGTGTGTGCATGTAGACACTGGGGTCGGCATGGGTGCCCACGCCCAGACGGTAGGTCCTGTCCTGAGACCCATCTCCGCCATGTGCATCGACCGCGGATCGCGCGCTTTCTGACCTCCGACCCCTTGTTTGCGGTGAAAAGAACCCAAGGTGTTGGCCAGAAGGGGTGGTCCATGTTGGACACGGAGTAAAAAGTCCACACATGCCGCGCGCTTGCTCCATGCGGGTTCCATTGCGCTTTCTCAGAAACTTGAGCATCATCTTCTGCGACAACTGTTGCGTGATTGCCTTGGAGGTCAAGCTCGATCGCGGAAGATCATCTCGAGCGCCACAAACAATGCCCACAGATGCGCACTTCGAGTGCGGACGACACCCAAGACGTGTTCAAAAGCAAGCAAGGAGCAGCGCAAGAATGCGCCACAGGAGCGCTCATTTTAAATGTGAGAAGTCACGCACACCTGATATTTTTGCCAATCTGTCGAAGACGAAACATAAGAGTAATTTGTCGGCTGTTTTTTTATGGGCCGAGAAGCTTGTGTGAAGTTGACACAAATTGCGTGATGATGTTCATTTTTCGTATTCTCACCGGTTTGAACTCGGATGAAACCGTAATTCGTGGTGTGACGTCATGTTTGTGTTTCTCCACGTACCTCGGCGCAGATGGTGTGTTCTTGTTTTGATCAAACAGATTGAATCGAAGTGTTGTCATCGCGCGCTGATCGCGTTGACCGCGAATTCTTACAGTCGGTGGGCAGCCGTTTTGTGCCCAAAATAAACCTGGCTCGTATGTTGTCGCCATCGCGTGTGTGCATAGATGACCAGAGTTGAGGGGGGGGGGGGGAAACAGGGACGAAGGGCGTAAATGCCCCTTCAAGATTTCGCAGCTGCTGTGGTGGATCCACTTTGTTTTGGTTCTGCTGCTTGACAGCCAATGCTCGTTTGATGTTGGCCACGCATTTCGATTGAAAATGCGGAATAAAAAGCACTCGTTGTTGAGTGACATTCCCTTCCCCCGTACCTTCGAAGGAGTTACCCCTTTGCAGCCAGACTTGGACAAATGTGGGTGTTCCGATGCAGTGCTGCATTTGCTTCTGTTTCAGAAATCGAGAAACAGGTCAAAATTTGATAAATAGGCCAGAATGTTATCGGCTCGACGTTGTCCAGGACGAAAGGGGCCCGTGCACATGGAACAGAGATGTCTGTATGCAGATGAGTGCCCAAAAGGAAGCATACCGGAGTCCCATTCCGCAGACATTAACACCCGAGTACAGACGTGTGGCTACAAAACGAGAACAAACAGTTGTCCATTCCTGACATTCTTGATTGTTTTTTGCCAAAGGTAAAATACTCTGTAATGGGATGTTGGAGAGCTCTCCTGGCGTGAAATTGACACTTTTATTGGCTTTCAGTTTGGCAAACACACACTAAATGTTGGTGTCGTGTTGTACACAGCCGCAGGTGGTAAACTAAACACCCGCGGGCAGTAAACCCGTCGGTCTGCGGGATTCCTTATGAGGCTCGAAATCTGTCTCCGTCATGAATTTTGGATAGCATGACAGGTTTCAGGTGCGTGAAACCTTTGACACATGCGGTGCAGCAAAGCGCAATCAACACCTGTTGGCGCATCAGGCCAAAGAAGCAGCCCGCAATCACGGTCTGCTCAAGCATCTTCCTGTGCGTCTTTGACGGGTCGTAATATTGGGAGAGAATCTCTCTGTCGGAGAAAGAGTCAGAAAAGCGCTCTTCATGGTGCGGGAGGTCTGCGAGCTGTTCACCCGAAACTGGAAGAAAATAACGTTCAGTGCAAGTGATGTGGGCGGTTCTAGTGTTTGGTTGAAGGGGCATCCGGCCCCAAGGGCGACTCATACTCGAGAAACCAATTTCGCGGAATGGGGCGGTGAAATTTTGTCAGCCGTGCAGCGAGGTGGTGCTGCTTTTACCCTTATCTGGCTGCCGAACTGGCATTTCTCAGTACTTTGTCGATTTTTCCAAATTTCAATCTTCAGATTTTCCAGATTTCCGAGTTTCTGAGTTAACCCCCCCCCCAGAAAACATTTGAGACTTTGCCACTTTATCAATTTTCTGATTTTCCATAGTGCCCCCCCCCCCCGGTGGAAAATTTTTTCCAGATTTCCGAGTTTTCCCTGTGGAAGAGACTGTCAGTTCTTCCGGATCACCCCATCGGCGATGTAAGTTGCGCAGCTGCGTGAGATTTTACTTGAAAGTCTGTTTGTCCTGTGTTCGTTTTCGAGTGCGATCTTACCTCGCGCAGTTACTATGGTTGTGTCATATCTGCTGCTGGTTCGAAGACGGGCGGTGGTGTTCAGGAGAATTTCACGGATGGTCATTTGAAAAATGTCGGAAAATGTTCAGTCAGGCCACGCTGTCTGAGCCCTTGTTGTTCATGTTCGGCCGAATCGCAGCTTGACTGGATGTTGCGACACAGTCCCTTTCTGCGCAGGTTTGGCCGGGTTCGCGCGGCTCATCCCGGGCGACGTCTACCAAGTGACGGTCGGGCACGGCGCCCAGAAGTGGAAGACCAAGGGCCGCGTCGGCAACAACACGCAGATCTGGGAAAACGACACGTTCCTCTTCAAGGCGCTCGTCGGAGACGTCTTCGCCATCAAGGTACGACTGGACAGGTGCTTTCAGCATGTGTTCTCCTTTTTTACGTGGGAACCTGGTCGTCAAATGCGAGCATTTCGATTTCAGGCTGTGGAGGTGCGGAGTCTGACCAAATCTGTGATCCTCGGGCAGAAAAACTGCGAGACGAAGGACCTCTTCTCGTCGCACCCTCAGATGATGACTGTCAACATGAACACCACTGGCTCCATCAAGCTCTCCATCATTATCACCTGGAAGTACGTGCCGCAATCCCTCAATGCTCTCAAGACATTGATGAAACGAGCAAAACTTTCATTGGGAAAAATTGCCGCCATCAAACTGTGCGGTTTGGTTTTCACTGTTGGAGCTTTGTGATCAGATCAGGTCTGGCTGGTCTGATGTCCTCTGTTTTCCTGCCCGACTTGGTGATTTTTGTTCGTCGGTTCCTCCACATTGATATCGCTCGTATCTTCTGACTGTTGCGTTGTGTTGCAGCCCGCTGGACGGGATGGATGAGACGATGACGTTCTTCGTGCAGGACGCGACCAAGTCCCAGGCGGGAGTCGCGGGGCGCCGCTTCCCTTTCTCTCCGTCGCTCGACTCGCATCTCAGGAACCTCGTCAACGGGGTGAGTGTATGAATGAAGGGTGGAAACGAGCTGCGAGAACGGAGAGGTGCCTTTGGAACGTGGATGGTTGAACGTTCGTGATGGCAGCCAGTGTCTCTCATGTGGCTGGAGTCTGTCCTGATGTAACGGTTGAAAGTTCTGACCCTCGCGACGGCGCTTGTTGCAGGAGGTGGAGCTGCGGCCGCGCGGAAGCACCAACAGCTCCGCTTCGTCCCGCGACCCGAGTCAGCGCCTCAGCGTTCCGCCCAACATGCAGTTCGCGGCGCCGGCCCCGCTGCTGCTCAACGGCCGGGCTCCGGGGCCCCACCCGGCCCCGCACCACCCGGCAGCGGGCGGGCGGGGCAGTGGGCGGGACGGCCCGCGACCCCAGTCCGTCGCGGTGATGGGTTCCGTCAGTGAGTCGCACACCGACTCGCTCGACCTCAACTCGTACAAACCGAGGCTCTTCGACATGCGGATGCTGGCAGAATCGCTGGAAGGAGTAGGCGGTGTGTATCTCACGATTTTCTCGTGCGTTCCTTTGACATACCGGCACCTAAGAACTGTGTGTCCAAATTCAATAGCAATTTCAACAGTAAACTTTTGTAACGCCACTCACCTTGTTGCTGTTTTCATCCAGGCGGGCTGGGGTCTCGGCAAACCCAGGTGGCAGGCTCTCTGGACGAGGCGCTGTCCGGCCTCATGTCTGCGCTCGAGGACTGTAGAGGCCACTACCCGGAGCTGCTCAAACTCGACGAGCAGATTCACAGCCTCAGTGCGCTCGTGGAGGTGAGCACAGCAGGGCGTGGTGCAGTACCGGCGGGGTGGGCGTCAGCCTGTGTGTCCGTTTGTGATGATGAGTCGAGTCATTCCATGGCGCAGTTTGCAATTCGTTTGGATACGTCGAAAGACTTTTTGAATGTTGATTGTCACAGCCATACTAAATTGGTCCGATCTTGCCTTTTGCTCAAGACTGCATTTCATAGAAGATTGCGATGTACACTGGAGAGACGTTGACGCAACAAGGCCAATCTTTGTCTTCATCGTAGCGCGTAACTTGGCTCTGATGTTGCAGCGCAACGCGACGGTGAGTCCGGGCTCGTCCGATGTCAGCATCTCGATCGAGAACGCCCTCGGCGCGTTCGATTTTCTCGAGTCGGAGGACTACGAGGGCGGATATGGCAGCTCCAGGTGGGTCCCGAGAGACTGAACGAACCGAACCTCATTTGACATTGTAATTCAGCTGCGCTCAAAATGCACAGCGCACGTCAGTGCACTTTCGCACCAGGTTGCATGCCTTCTGTATGCGCTTCATCAATGCCTCAGCCAGCAAGTTGTTTTGTTTGGCACTCACGTGCATATTTTGAGGCCTGCATATTCACTTATCATTGCTGCGTTTCAGCCCAAGTCGGCGGACGAGCATGGACCGACTGGAGGAGCAGTGCGCCACTCTCAGTCCGGAGTCGACGACCAACACGCGCGACTCGGGCATCGAGTCGCTGGCGCAGCGGCTGAGCGAGGAGCGCTGCGACTCTCCGAGCAGCCTCGGATCGGACGCGGGCGCCGGGGAGGACGGCGGCGGCGGCGGCGCGAGCACGGGGAACCGGCAGGTGGACCACGCTCTGCTCTGGCACCTCTCCTACTGTGATAGACTCGTAGAGGTACGCACATCTGTGATTTGTGCTGGTCCTTGAATAAACACAGAAATCTGAAACAACAAGCACAACAACAAAGATTCGTCAAACAATTTCACCCGCAAACATTGTGCATTTGCTAGAATCTGGCACACTCCCCAACCTGTGGATCGGTAAGGTCAACTGTTGTGTTCCAGTTTATTTGCATGCTTGTGTTCAATATTTTTGTGCAGATTTGCCAAGAAGAGTAAAGTATATCCAGTCTCGAACGTTTCTGCCAGAGTCTTGTCAAAAATCCCAGTCGTTCTTTATGAACTTCGTACTGAACATATGTTCGGCCCACGTTTGTGTTTGTCCACAGTCAAGACTCCATGTGATGTGCCTTTCCTGTGCATTCCAATGTGTCGCATGACATTTCAAGCTGAAACAGAAACCGCAGCAACTTCAGTTGAACAAATGGAATGAAAAGCACAATCTGAATCAGGGGGAAATAATTTTTTGCAAGCAATGCAGAAACGCTTAGCTTGCGCAGTCGCGATGCCATTTTCACACTTATCCAGCGTTTGTTCACATTTGCAGAACCTGGGAAACTTCGGTCCTCTCAAGTGCAAGGAGATCTACTCCCTGGACAAGCTGAAGCGACAGGCGGATATCATTGAGCACCTGATCGCGCTCGCGAAAACCGGGCCGCACGTGGCAGACCTCCACTCGGGTGAGCATCCTTCTCCACTCGTACAGTGCAAAAGCTTTCCTCGTACCATTCATACTTTCCGGTCTGAGGTTGGCTCTACGTGAGTGGCTTGAACGTCCAGACTTTGACCCGGAGGGCTCGTTTTCTCAGAGTTACCTTGGTTGCGTTCTCTGCGTTCGCAACCACCTGACGAGTTGTGGTTCTGCAGTGATGAAGCCGCTGTGTCGGAAGAAGCAGCTGTTGCACTTCTGGGGGAAGTTGGTCGACTCGGTGGTGCTGTACGTCAACAGCGAGACGCTGCTGGCGCAGCTCGAGCGCTGTTATGGCCCCGCCGTCCGGGACATGTACGAGATCAACGCCGGCAAAGGTGCGTCCACGGTGGCTCCGAGCTGCTGCTGCGCGAGAACCCGACCTCGGTCACGTGGAACGAACGGAATACCAGTGGCTTTGGGATCCGGCTCCATTTCGATCAGCTGGAAAACATTCGTGTTCAATTGGTGCTTCAGTTGGCAACCACTGAAGTTTTCGAACGACCCCACGTTCACTTTATTTTTTTGCCACAATCCCCTTTTTTCAGGCCGTGAGGTAAATCGCTTCCTCATGGCGAGGTGCAAGTTTTGATGCGCTGAGTGTTGCTCGGCTTGCAGTGTTTCGGAGCCTGGTTGCGCGCGTGCTGGACGTGCCGTCGTTCGACCCGGATCAGCGCGCGCCGCCCGACGTGACGCTGCACCAACTTTTCTCCTACTTCAACTCGTCGCAGCTGCCCGACATCGACCAGCACCTCCTGGACATCGCAGGCGAAAGTGAGTACGACAGCCGACGGAACCAAATCATTCCGTGGATTGTGATGCGCACTGCATGTCAAATCAGTGCTTCCAAGAAGATCCGAGAAGTTATCTTCATCATCGCAGGTGAATATAGATCAGTTCTTGCGGGCAGCACACCCATCCGCTTCTTTTGTTTGTGTGTTTTGCGGTGAACAAGTTGGTCGCTGCGACGCTTTTGTGTTCCACACGGCAGTGTGGCTGGGGAGTCGCCTGAGGTCGGGCAACACGGACATCGTCATCAAGACGCTGATCACGTTCCGGGACCGCCTCCCGCCGCCGGACTGTCTGCGCGTCATCGCCCTGCTGCTCATCACCGACAACACGGAGATCGCAAACTCTGCAGGTGTGTGCGCGCGCTGTCCCTGGAGTAACTCGCGCAGACTTGCGCACATGTTTGCGAGGAGTGTTCACACACGCGCACTTGGAAGATCGTGTCTGTGAAGAAACTCAGCGTTCAGGGCACCGCCTTTTGAGCGTTGTTTCTTCATTTGGCCACTGTTGATCTGTTCGTGTGCTGTTTGTCGGCAGTGAACTTCATCCGCGGGCTGGGCGTGCAGTCGGCGCTGCGCGACAAGGCGCTCGTCGTGTTTGTCGAGGCGCTCGAGGACCGCAACGCCGACGTGCGCTGCGCCGCCGCCATCGCAATCAAACTCATGAAGGTCAGAAACAACGTCGAACGCGTTTTGACCCCAGGTTGCTGCACACGACATTGGTCGCTTTCTTCCGAGAGTGGTGATCGGCTCCTCTATGGGGCAGAATAAAACTTGAACACGACGGAAAAAGATGGATATTGTCACACTGCGCCGTAGTCCTACGAAACTCAGTGCAAAATGCTCTTCTGCTTCAGGGTTCTGAGTGCTTGGATCAACTGGTATACATTTGCCAGACAGATCCGTCTCACATGGTGCGATCAAAGACGAAGGAAACGCTTCTTTCCTTTGGTGAGTGCGAGTGTCAACAGCTGTCACCCCAAGACCACCGAAGAGCCATTGCGGGGGAGGGGTGTGGCTCCTGAGAAACTACTCATCACCCAAGAGTCACTGCGGTCATGGCAACCGAAAATTTCTTGGTAGCTGTCGCACGCGCGCACGTACGCTACGTGGTGGTCACAGGGAACGGCTACTGACAATTTTCAGTTGGTCATTCGGGTGATGGCTCCTGGGTGGGAATGACTCGAAGGCGATTGCGCTCTTGGCGACGATTCTGTACGAGCTACCTGCTTGGTGCACGGATTTCAGCAGCACAGGAAATGGGCTTCCAATCCAATTTTCAAACGTTTTACACGTAAAAAGATGAGGAAGACACAATTCGTAACATTGTTGTGTTGCAGGAGATGAAGGTCGGAAGGCGTTCGAGCAGTCGCAGCTGTCAGCGCACGGCTTCCAGGGATTGCAGATGCGTCACTGATGAGCTGAGTCCACAACACTCCGTGGAGAACAACAAAACTACGTGCGCAAGCTTCCCTCCCGATCGACCAGGCCAAAATGATTTGGTTGTGGTTGTCAATTCTCGAAGGAGTTTACGCAAATGACGCGGCGTGGTGGAAACATTTTGCGGAGAAGTCTTTGGAAACGTCTTCGATGGGAAGTCAAGGACAGTTGACATGAGGAATGACAGGAAGCATCGAAGCTGTTGTCCACAGGATAGAGACCACATGTAGACCACATGTTTGGGGATCGTTCTTTTGCGAAACAGAGGAAGTGACTCCTTATTCAAGCGGAACAGCGGTGGCCTTGTGACGGTGAATTATGTCGACATATCTCAGCTTTGATGTGCGTAGCGGCTTGATTTTTACTGGGCGAAGTACGTCGAATGCAAGGGTTGTTGTGGCGGGACACAAATCCGAGTGAATCCGACACACACAAGGGATTACAAGTTGATGTCAAGAAACCCCCCACACACAATTGGATGCATTTCACTGCTCTGAAGCCTGAACTCACACGGAGTAGGGGTGTGGTTGTGGACCACGGATCCTGTCAGCAGAGCGTGCTCTGTGCGATGCAGCTGCTTGCATTCGTCACCCCTCGCTCCCGGAAAAACAGCTTCAAATGCTACACTTGCAAGCTATGTGCAGCAGTCGCTCTTTCATTTCCATATGCAGGCACGATATTTATCAGCCGCGAAGCGCGGTGATATGTTTTTACCCCTGTATCCGGCTCTGTGTGTGGCAAATTAGCACTTCCGGGTCTCCCCCTCCCCGCCGCCCCCACCCCTTCCCCGCCCCCAGTCAGAAAAAATCTTGGGACTTGGGCAATATTTCATAAGTTCTGAGTTTCCGAGTTACCCTCATCCCCCTGCTCAGAAAATTTTTTGGACTTCGTCCATTTTTTCAAGTTTCCGGGTGACCCATCCAGCACCCACCACAGTCAGGAAAAGTTTTGGACTTTGTCAATTTGAGAGTTATGTGCAGCAGTCAGTTCACGTTCAAGTTTTTGCAATTTCCCCAAGTCCTTCGATCTGTGTTGATTCCATGGATTTTTTTTTTAACAACTGAAAGGGAACAAGAGGTGACTTTTGTCTATTTTCAGACTCAGAATTTTTTAGTTGAACGGACACCTGTACAGACAGTGCAGCACGCTGCCAAAAGCACCAGTCACTTGTTAATGCAGTGCAATGGTGACCACAGTGGACTGTTTATTTTTGTACAGAACCGTCAGTGAACTTCCAGTATTCCAGTCATTCGGAGGTATTGTTGTCAGGGTGTCTAAGTCATTGGAGAGCCAAAGCGATTGGTTTTCGTGTTTCAGTGTTGGTCAGTTCGGTCATTGTTTTGTGCTGCACATGCACCGGTACGCGATTTGAACATCTTGCCTTTTTTCCCACGTAGACGTGAGGCCTCAGATCGAAACTTCGTTTTGATTTGATTCGATAATTGCTTCCTGCAAACAGCTGCAGCCAACAGAAACTTGCGTCTGATGACCTGTCCAATCACCTCACTGCATCATCAAACGGACTTTGCAGCATTTTGTAATTTTGGAAACAACCTTCCTTGGGGAGTAATTTGAATGTAAATTTTGAAATGGTGCTATTTATTATCAAAACATTAGTGTTGTGTCTTCGAATTTGTATGAAAGTGGTTGTCGGTTGTTCTACTTAACATTTTCAGTGGTACGAGTACGTGAAGTTGTCCGACGCTCAAAATTAGATGCAGATTTTATTTCATTGAATTCTTTGATTGAAATTCTTTCTCTGGTGACACTCCTTTGTCGCTGCCAAGAAAAATTCATTCACGAGGCAGCTTCATGTCGTGCGATTAGAAGATTATCGACGGTCAAAAACTTCAAAATCTTTCCTCGCGGATGAGAAAGTCGACTCCAAACTGTTCCTTCCTCGAAGCCTTGATTGACGTTGAGGTAGAGATCTGACGAGTGCGTTTTATTTTGTGGAACCTGCAAGTTTGTATATTTTCAAAGGACGAGATACGTTTTTAGAGCTGCAATGGAGAATTATTTTGACGAATCATTTTTTCTTGGCAACATTCATATTCTGTACAGAATGGTAAATTCCTTGTTTGCTTCTCAGGATCAGATTCATTGTGGGTTCAAATCATTTTGCAATAGTATTACTGTAAATAAATCAAACATCAAATTTGTTAAGCGAAAACAGTGTTGAAGTGTTTGTCACTAGGCCGCGAAAGCCAAGCCCATTCGTCCAGGCATCAAGCAGTGGTCTCGATTGGAGTCCAACCCATGGTTGGGGGCCAAACTTGCCGTGCACGATCAAGTCTGAGCACTTCTTCTCCCACGGATCTCTGTCTTAGTGTGACTCAAGAAATAGAATCGAGCGTGGAGAGAAGGTGTGGGTTCTTTTCTCAACAGTATCCGTCCATCAGCAACAGATTGTCAGGTTTTAAGCCGGGTAGTGATCGGGAGATGGAGGAATCGCACAGTGCGGGGTTCCGTAAATCCTGCGACAAATCAGGAGCTGTGTATGCATTGCGGCGGGTGTGGTAATGAAAGCAGCACACGCTAATGAAAACGTCTCGCCAAAGCCGAGTGACAAATTGACACGATTATTGTCGTTTTGGCATCGAAACATTTATTTGGGACGAGTGGAAGAAGAAATTGCTCATTTGTACAAGGCTTCTTGTCTGACAATCACAGTCGCTGAAACATTCACAACACGTAACCAAACAATAACATGGCAGTCGTGATATTTTTGCTGGTGACTCTTGACGTTCAGTTTGACGAATGAACGTAAATTGCTCACTTGCACATTTTTGCAGTCATCCGCTAATTTTCCTGAGACCAAGTTCTGGAAATTATAGTTCACTTCCGAAAAACACTCTCACTCCCAACTCTCCAAGCAAGGGAGACGCCTTCCTTGAGTTTCCTCTCCCACAGACTTGTATAACAGATGAATGTCCTTTGAAGAGCCGAATTGGCCTTGTTTCCACGAAGAAAATCTGCTTGTCGTCTTACATCAATGGAAGACGCGACAATCTTCACACAAGCGACTGGGCAATAGGTAGGAGAAGGTGACACAACAGGCCACCCACGCCCTGCTTTTCTCGCGCATTTTCTTTCAATTTATTTGGAACCTTCTGGTGCATGCGAGCCAGCCCTGTGGACTTTTCAGCAACATGTCCGCAGCACTTTGCTCAAGTTTGCCAGATTCTCTGGGATGAGTCACCCGGTGAGTACAGAAAGTTGTCACAACTCGGGAAAGGGGATGTTCAGCTCAGCCGCATCTGCCAGTCACAGAGACTCTGTGGGCGTGGAACAAGAAAGCCCCATCATTTGTGCAATTTCCATGTACACAAATTGTTGAGTTGGGGCAAAGGTGGTGGGGGAGCCACACATTTGTTCTGCCGTCATTCAGCAGACTCCTTCGGCTTGAAGAGACCTTTGTGCCCTGTTTTGCAATTTTTCATCGAAAGAAAGAACAATATGCACGACCTCCAAACATCAAAAGTTTCGACACTAATGAAATGAAGGTTTGAAAAGAAAAGAATACAGGCGAGTGAAGTGGAAGATTGCTTTTCTCATTTTGAACATGATGAAACTGAACCAGCCAAATACTTGTGACACAGAGAATTCAAATTGTGTTTTGCGCGCGAGGAAATTATCATGATGCAGAGAGTCTGAATCGTCGGACTTCTGTGTTGAGTTTGAACCGAACAAGGTTGCTAGAATAATTTGTGCATCATGAGTGCTTCAATGCATTTGAGGTGAAACTGTGACAGGTTCTAAGGGGAGTACAATACAACCAATTCACCTAAACAGAGAAGCTCCAGTCTCTTTCAGTCGTGCCACCTTTCGAAGCCCGCACCATGATCAGGCAAGAACACCGGCTCCAGAAATCGCAGTTGCGTCTGTTTCATTCCTGAGGATTCCTATCTTACATCATTCAAAACATTTCGTCGAAACAAACTCTTATTTTTGAAGTCAAAACTAACCCCAAAGCTATAGGTTTGGGGTTGAGTTCTCTCCACCTTTGAAAGACTTATCACCCTTGGGGATGTTTTCTTTTGTCCCAAAGTCAGGGTGTGTTTCTCGTGCGTGCGTCTCTCTCCAGAGGATGATCACGGTTGTCGCAGTGTCTGAGTTCTTCAGCGACCTTGCCTCAAAACGTTTTCACTTTAGCTTGCACTGCATGCGTTGGCACTAGATCTCACCCACTCTCCAGGTTGGTGCAGGGCAAAAGAAGGAAAATCCCAGAATGTTCATTCATTTATATTTTTGAACCCTAAACACACACCAGAACCGACGCCCTACATCCACATTTGGTCTCGCAACACGTGCATCAACTGACATCAGGGGCCCATGGAGCTCCAAAACATGAGAAACACAGCGGGTCCGACACACTCATTCTCCGCAAGCTGCACGTGCAGCAACACACATGCACGGAACACACTAAATTGAGCCGGCCCCACACAGTCACCACAGAACAACAAATGCACAAGGTCATCTATGTCCTACAGTCCCCGCGATATCAGCTGTAGGTGCGGGAGGCGATGGCGGTGATGTCGTCTTCACTGGAAGGAGCTCGCAGCCAGGCTGGCGACGCGCGGCCGTGGCGCTGCACGTAGCTCAGCGTGTAGGCCAGCACCACGCCCAACACCAGCCCGAGCAGCAGGAGCGCGGCGCACACGCCCACCAGAGTTCCTGCATGTGCAGTGCAAAAACGCCACGTCAACTCAGACAAGTTTTCAGTGAAAGCAAACACACGGCGATGCGTGTTTTGGCTGAAAACCACGTTGTTGCTTCAGCTGTTAAGTTGTGCGCCTTTTGAGAGAAGCATAAATCAGGGAAGTGGATAATTGTGGCTGTGACAGTGAGAACTAATTAACCCTGGTGAAAGCGAGCTTTGCGCGTGCTCACCGGAGAGGGATGTTCCCAGCGAGGAGGAGGAACTCTCCAAAAGCGGATTCTTTTCTCGGAACATGCTCTCCAAAAATGCGGCTCCAACACTGCCTGAGCTGAAGCTGCTGTTTTGCAAAACCATCCCTGAAAAAAAGACACCCAACATCGAGTTTCAGAGCCTTTTCCAACACCAAGGTTTGAGGCACGGTGTAACACACGCGTTCATTCGTGTTTCTCTTTTGATTACACATGCGTTTGGAAAAGCATCTGCTCTGAGGAGCATTACGTACACGCACAACAATGGTTCTTCACGTTTCGGGTTTTAGCGCACTGAAAGTGTCACGCGAGGAAATGAAGTATCTTCGTCTGACAGTGTCCGAAAATATATTCGGTGCAAAGAGTGGACTTAGTTGAGTGAGTCAATTAGTGTAATGACTGAATGTCAAGTAGAACGCAGCCATGCATCACCGGATGCACCGGATCATCCCTCCGCCGAGAGACATCACTGCCAGGGATTCCTTCCCACAGCGCATAACTTACCTTTCAGACCTAAGGCTTTGGCCAAATTGCTCTTGAATGCTAAACTTTTCTCGTCTTCAAACCACACTTGGTGCAACTGCCCACTGGTTGAATTCTGAAAGGCAAATAATGAAGTTAATTTCGTGTGTCGTGCTGCAGGTTCAGACGAGGAGGATCTGTGTAATTTGCAAGACTTACATGGAAGCCATCTCAATATGTCATTCTCAGGGAAGACATTCATGCGCCCATGGAGCGAGTTCTTTTTTTATTCTTGAACGTACACGCTACGGCTTTGTCATGTCATGAGTTCCAATGACAACGGCTGTGATACCTGCGGCTTTCAGCACGCGCCCACTGCAGCGCAGCAGCGCTTATTTTGCATATTCGGTCAGAGAATCCTGTAGTGATTCGCACAACCTCAAGCGAAATTCCACTTTCTGAGTCAATTGTACCCAAGATACTTTGGTCATCTTGTTGGTCAGACATTGGGGCACACCCTTACGTTTCTTGTTTTGGAAACCCGATCATCAACACCATCAATCCCCAAACAGACAGACAGACAGACAGACAGACAGACAGACAGACAGACAGACAGACAGACAGACAGACCGACCGACCTTGCCAAAGAAAAAATCATCACTCGTCTTAGCCAAACTTATCACAGAGCTTGATTTCTTCTATTCTGTACATAGGGGTTCAAAACGCAATTCAAAACAAGAGAAAGAAGAGAGAAACTTGTTGAAGACATCGGCTCCAAAGGAGGGGTGTTGACCTCCTTACGTTCTGGTTACAGGATTGGGAAGACCAGAAGCAGCGACAAAATCAGGTCTGTCCCCTCAGTCCGCCTTGCCTGACGTGAAAGTGTCAATTCCTGTCTCTCCAGGCAGTACGCTCGAAACTTTCGTTTCGGCATCTTCATTTCCGCTCACCGTGTTGAAGTTGAGGTACAGAACGTGGCTGCTCACGTTTTTCTGTTTGCAGAACAAAATCCGGCTCAACAGATGTTCGCGTTCTCTGAGAGACAATAAAATCCTTCCAGTCTCTTTCAAAAAAGAACCTCTGGAGTTAGAAACATCCTTGTTGCACAGCAAAAGAAAGACCCCAAATGCAAGCTTTCTAAAATTCGCACGGAGCATTCAGGTGATTTGTGGAGGTTGCACGGACAGTGTTGAATTGAGCGACTGAAACATGGGCGTCCAAGACAAAAATCACTTTCAGGCAGCAAGGGCAAAAACCATGTGTTCATCAGTTTCACATTGAATTTTTGGATTTCTTTTTTATCTTTTGGGTCTTTCTGAATTCGTTTAGGTTGAGAAAATGCAAGAGAAAGGAATTCGTCATATTTTAATTTTCAGGTTGGTGTGGGTGAAAAGTTCAAATTTTTTAGGTTATTAAATTTTGGACTTCACTGCTCTTTGTAGGCAATATCTCAGAAAGTACAAACATTTGGTGAAGGTTGTACGTTGATGAAATGTAGTATTCAACTGGCATCATTCATTTTTTTATATTTTCACAAATTTATGGTTTTCAGGTGGGGGCCAAAGTTTGGTTACAAATGTGGGATTTTTGGAAAGTGTTTGAAACAGATATTCAGCAAAGATTTGGGTCAGCGTTTTGTATTTTTAGGTGACAATTTTTGAGGTACAGAAACTTTCGGTACATTTGGGTACATTTTCAACAACAACAAAAATATAAAATTGCATTCTGATCACAGGAGTTTCGGTTGTGTATCTTTCAGATGCATGTATTTTGGTCGTTTGCATTTTGGTCGCTATGCATTCTGGTTTCTCGAATCACCGCGAGCTCCATGGAGCTAATTTTTGGCTGTGATGTCAAGGGCCATGCAGCTGCAGAATCTCCCATGAGAGAGAATCGTCCGTGCGATACACCAGTCTCTGGATGCTCACGATCAAGCTGCGAACATGTGCGCCAAATCCTTTTGAAACTTGCAGACGCAATGAACGAACAGAGGTTTCTCCTTTCAACAAGCTCCATCTCGAGAGCTGAAACAGAGCTCTGTTGGTGCAAACCGCTGAGCATCGCACGTGCAAACAGGGGACAACGTGTTGCGTATCAAATCCGGCAGATTCAAGGCTACACACAGAGCAGCACTTCAGAATAGAACCTCGGGCACTCTTCCAAATGCGGTATCTTCTCTCCGAAAGTTGCGGTTTTGAAGTGCGTTGAACTTTCAGCTTCTCGAAATGCTCGAGCCTCTTTTGAAATGTCGGTAATGCGGCAAAGACGCTCAATGGTCTATTCTTGGATCAAATTTCAAAGTTCGACAAAAATACCGAGACTTCGTGAGGGCAGCTTCGATGTGTTCGCAGAAAGTTTTGTCACATTTTCACTTTCTTTGTTTGTCTATTCATGTTCCCGCGGAGTTCGTCAGCACACGAACTCCGACCTTTCCAAGGTGAATCAACCTCCAAACGAACCAAACCAGAAAATAACCTGAGTGGAGAGTGGGTGAATGATGTCAAAGCCAAGAGAAAGGTTGCCTTTTCCATAGTGCATGAAAGATCTCTAATGTAACTGTGTGAAACGGACCTCCCTGGTCCAGTTCAACCTCGTGAAGTAATTGTTTGATCCAAATCACTCCAGATCACGCTGACGAAACACGCGTGAAAAGGGCGTCAAAGTTTCAACAGGACTCTGAGATGCGATTTCTCCGAGAACGCGTGTACCCAAGGAACTTTGCTTGAAAACATTAAAAGCCCTCCACAGACAGATTTGGAGCGTAAAGTCTGGTCTCCCAGCGCCACTCCCCAACTCGGTGGTCTTTGGGACACAGGGAAAACATTTCCAAACAAACAGCAACCAACAACAAAAACTCACTGCATATCTATAGTTGCCGTACGAAGACTTGAAGGGCTCGCTCCACTGCGCATGTGTGTGGTATTGACTGTGGATCTCTGCGACGTCGCTTAGCTTTCGACTCGTCAAGTGCGAGCAGCTCTTTAGGTGACAATAGTCAGTCTGAAGTGGAGAATACACTGCCTAATTGAAAAGGAAATTGTTTCCAAGTGGGTACATTTAAAGCTCCCCCTGCAGCTGTGCTTTGTGCGTTGCAGTTTTGTATCTCTTGAAATGTGAACGTGAATAAATTTGGGTGTGCTCTCAGTGCAGCCAGTTTTGACTCACAAGCAAAAAATGAACGACCACGACTGTACTCGTACGTGTGTTGATGAAGAGCAAAACAGGAGAGTTTGGTTGGAAATGACCTTGATGAACCAACCTGAGCATCAATGCGCGAGCAGGTAAAATCAGTTGCCTGCAAAGAAACCTGCAGGAGAATTTTGTCTGAAGAAATGCTGCACCTCATCAGATCTTCTAAACCTGAGGAAAAAAGAGAAACAATGAAAGGAAAAAGAACTCGTTATCGACTTGAAATTCTTCTTTGACAATCGTCACAAATGCAGACAAGTGACATGGTAACACATTCTGATGCATTGTCAAATACTGGTTCCTTCTGGGTTTTGTTTGGAGCTGGTTCAGCGGTCTGCAACAGACAAATCTTCCTCTTCTCAAGCAATCATCATAAAACTGCGCTCCAAATTGCAAAAAACTGCAGCGAGCATCACGCACATTCCATTCCAAAAGGACCGCGTAAATTGTAATGAAACTGATCGGTTCCAAGAAACACTTCGAATTTGGACACCGGTCAACTTGAGAGCCAAACAAAGAGCACTGACGCTGCCGTCAGAAAACACGGATCGGTCTCTGGAACTCTTTGGCCATGAGTGCGAAATCGAAACAAATTGAGAAAGACACAGAAGAAACTCCGTTGGGTCTTGCAGTCTGAACAACACGTTCCAATTCAACACGTTATCCGCCCAAACCGCTTGGAGTCTTGTTTGTCCTTACCCGCCAGATAGCTGATGTACGGTGCCGTGGTTCGAGCGACGCAGTGCCCGTCGACGCCGGGGTGGAGCCGCTCGGAGTGTACGTTCAGAATGAGGACGTCGGCGATCTGCATCACGTGCTGCAGGTAGTCGCATAGGTGGTTCAAGTTGCTGCACTCCTCGCTCCGGTGATGAAGCACACCAATCTGCAGGAGAGTGCAAGAAGACAGGGTTGTCACAATGTACAAAAATGTTTCTTGTGAAAACACACAACTTTTTGAGACCTTCGGTCGAGTTGTAGCAGTGGGAAAAAGCATGGGAATTGCCAGTGGCCATTCAGTATTCACCTGGGTGCCCATGTTTGTGTACGTGTTCTTGAAGGAAAAAAGAACACAGGATCAATACCACTTAAATCTCCTTGTTGTTGCAAGAATCAGAAATAAGAAGTCAAATCACAGAAAGACATTGAGACAATTTATGCTTTTTCTTTTGGCAGGTGAAGACGTTCACGAGTTGAGGGCTGAACAGATTTTTGTTAAAGGTGAAAGAACATGCTGTTATCACCAGGTGCCAGGAACCTTGAATGACAGGAGGAAGTTCTTGTGGAAGGGGAGAAGAACAAGGAAGGAAATGGCCACCAAAGACAAGCCATCCACATGACCAAAAGAATGATGCACAGACATGTTATCAATATTTATTCATCAAGAAAAAAAGAGGAAATATTCCAGCTCTGACATCATACTGACCAGTTGTTGCAAATAAAATCCCCAAGAGGACAAGAAGAAGTTGCCTTCCTTCACAAGGAGGGGTCTTTGGGAAAGAGGTGTGATGAGGGCGAAGCTGTATTCATGTTCATGCCTTTCTGACGTATGTACATGGCGAAAAATAGGATGAATGTGAGACGAGCAATCCACCATTGAGACAAGAATGTGCTTGCACATGACAAACATGTTTAAGGTGAAATTGCAAAAAAAAGGTAATTGGTCTTTCCTGCAGGGTGGGGCACAAAGGTAGATGACAGCATCAGAAAAGTTGTGAATATAAAGAGCAGAGGTGCAGTACAGAGGCAGATAAAACTTACTTCAGACTCCTAAGCAGAAAAAAGATCCAACTGAGACAAACAGCCTGTGGGAATGGGCCCAATGAAACCTGCTTGTCCCTAAAAAGTCTACTGGAGTGGTGATGAGAAAACCCCTCAATGGTGCTGTTCACAGAAAGTCATCAAGGTTGGAGGAATATTGCAGGGAGTATAGTTTTTGCTTTTTTCACCCTTTTCTTTCTTTGTTCTGCTATTTTATTCTTTTGTTATTCCCCCATTCCTTTGTTTTCCTTCTCATTTGAATTTCTGTTTTTATACTTTCTTTGAAGAAAAGACATCAGAATCGTGTGCATTCACAGGCTACTCTGTTTTTCTTTTCTCTGAAATATAAAGGCCCACTCCAAAGGAAGCCCCATCCTCTTTGAAGGACTCTTGATAAGTTTGAGACAGTTTTAGATTGTTGAGCAAATCACGCGAGTTCCATGGAGCAATTTTTTGTTGTGTTGGAAACTTGTATTTTGAGAAAGTTAAGCACGGAAAAAACTGATTTTCGTAGACAAAGAAAGGGTCATTTTCTTGCCAACCGAAAACCAACCTTGGGTCCACCGCAAACACTCTCAGGGAATGACAAACAGGATGGCCCAAAGCGGATTCATATCAGAATTTGTGACCACGAAGTGAGGCGACTTTCTCTAGCTTTCAGTCAAAATGTGGAAAGTTTCATCATTCAGCTTTCTGACATCGGCGCCAAGTTGCGCAGGCGATAGCACTGGTTCATACCAGATTCAAAGTCCACAGCAACAGCCCACTCAAAGACCTGTGGTTTCAGAGCGACGATAATGACAAAATGCTTGAAATCTGATGGAAATGTCAGAAATCCTGCATTGCCAATCAAAATGCCGACACTTGATGGTGGCGAGAGAATAGGACACTGATTCCATTGGCCTCAATATGAAGCGTACAACAGAAAGATTTGTACTGAACCCAAGCAAAATATTGCTTTCGGTGTTTTTTGGGGGGTTTTCTTTGGCGCATCCTTCTTCCTGTTTTCCACAACAGTCAATCGGTCAAGCAAATGATAAACAAGCGAATGGGACGGTTCCTGACCGTCGGAGCGTCCAAGTCTCAAACGAGGAAGTGGAATTGCCTTTTCAAAAAGCCAGATGGTCAGCGGTTTTGCCGCTGGCTGGTCCAGTTGTGGTCTGTTTGCAGCCCCATTGCAGTCTGGTTGTAGTCTGGCTGAGCGGGTCCAGCTGTATTGTTCTGGTTGTGCTGGACCAGTTGCAACCAGGCTGGTACATCCAGACCAATGCGAGCACACCAATCTCTTGTCTGGCTCTTCCAGTCTTGTGACACCAGTCTGCTTGCACTTGTCAAGGTCTGGTTCCAAAGGTCGTAGAGAGGTTCTGCAGGTCTGGGTTTAGCTGCACACCACTACCACAACACAAAGTTCCCACTTCGCATTTGCAGAAGGTCAATTTCTGAGAACCCCAACTAAAACATATATGTACGAGGCCCGTCAATTATGTTGCCGCTTTTTCGCCGATAACTCTGCGATGGTTTGAGATTTGAAAATGCCAATTTTAATGCCAACAAAGTAACCAATATGCCAATGAAC
>JAAUXT010021686.1_pt1:0-37500 | contig 38886 bp, 43 predicted proteins | sample 7278171 | NCBI WGS metagenome assembly JAAUXT01 (sample SAMN14350112, study PRJNA611818) | marine sediment metagenome | isolation source: surface marine sediment (1.8m) | place: French Polynesia: Moorea | collected 2018-08
CATTCTTTGTTTGCAACAATAGAATTGCATAAGCTTGTTGCTTGGCAGTGTAGTCTGCGAGTGGACAAGAACATGCACAAGGACACTTTGACTTGAAAGATCCTCGTATTTCATTGAACTTTTATCCAGGAGTTCTCTGGAATCCAGCATGACCTTCCAACAGTGATGCATTTCCCCCCTGCAGGTATCCATTGGATCGAGATGTTTGTAAGCATCACCTGAAACTCAACCATGGGACACGGCGACTTTCGCGCTGCTGACTTGGATTCGTTTGAAAACGTGATCGGACTGTCACCGAGAGACCCTCTCAATGGATTCGCAGGTTCGTCATCTGGCAGTGATTTCAGATTGTTAAGTTCAGATCAATGAGTTGGTGTTGGAGTTCGCACAATGTCAATTGCATTTGTAAGCGTTGCAGGTGCGAGCGAAAGAAATGGCTGCAAGTTATTTCCTCGTTTCTCAGCAAAACAGAAGTGCGATGAACGTGTCAGAACGCGCAGAATCCATGTAGAGCCGTTTGGGCAGTGTTTCTGTCCAAAATGTAAACAAATTCTGAAACACATGTTGCTTTGCCGAACTGTTGGTGTCAGGATGTGAACAGTTGCACCTTGCGTGCTGCAGGTGTGATCAGTTTGACGAAAATGACTCCAACAAATCGTCTTGTTTTGCAGAGATGTGGTACCAGGTGTTCCTGTGGAACCTCTTCTCGTCCATCTTCTGTCACTTCGTCGCGTCCGCCATCGCGTTCGCGCGCCTGCGCAAGCACAAAATCGGTCGCTTCATTCCAGCCATCGTCCTCGTCATGGGCTTTCTGTCCCCGCTCACAGGGGGCGTGGTCACCAGTGAGTAGCCATCGCACCGTGTTCCTGATCTGGGGTGCAGGATGAGGGCTCAGAAAGGAAAACAAGCACCTGAACTTCGGGGTTGTGTCTTTGGGTTCAGATGTCCAATTTTCGAACGAGAGCATCTGTTTGCGTACTTTCTGAGGGATGGTGAATCCAGTATCAAGTTACGAAGAACAACGATTGGTCCCAAATGCAACCCACACCCACAATAAGTCTGCAGCAAAATCCCACTCATGCTGAGTTTGATTGCCGACATGTATGGCATTCCGCAAGTTGGAGTCAAGGTCACCCTTCTGTTGTCTTTTGGAAAAGTGCGCGCGTTCCTGTTGTTCTCTATTTTGATCAACTGAACACGTTCTGATGAGTCCGCGTTGCAAACGATGCACATGTAAATCACAATGCTTCTGACTGATTCGATCGCGTTTCCCTTCCCGCAGGCGCTGCGATCGCTGGGGTGTACCGCGCGTCCGGGTTTGAGATGGCGCCACTTTACGCGCTGGTGTGGGGCGTCGGGCAAACCATCACCGTCATCTTCATCTCCTTCACCAGGATACTCGCCACTTTGTAGCAGACAGGACTTGTTCTTGTTTCCTGGAGACTACTCTCTGAAGCTGTCGCGCCATGTAAACTTTGCTCACAGAAACTGCAGTGTTCTCACGGTGTTACACCGCACACTGTGGTCAAATCGCCTTCAAGAAAATGGATTACACGTAGAGTGAAATGACACCGGACTTTCTTCCATGTCATTCAAAATGGAGAGTTGGAATTCCTGTTCGGATTGTCACGTTGCACCAAAAGCTGCGGGCAGCTCGCGTGCAACACAAGATGTTTTTGAGTCACTTCGCTGGTTGACCTGTAATCGGTGTCGTTCTCACCCTCATGACTTGAGGATGGCTCCGTGGCACCAGCTGCTGAAGCAACATTACCCACTTGTTTTGGATTTGGGGTGTGACCTCAAAAGGACAGAACAGGACATAGTCGCGATTCTGCGGGACGAAAGAAGCGGCGGAGTTGACACCGTGACTTGATTTGCTGGAAGGAAATCAATCTTTGGCAGAGACGACGTGCTCGGTGCCACTCTTTGCGAACTGTTGTGTACTCTGCATGCAACTTTAAAGAGTGAAGCTTTTCAGCCTTCTCAGCTGTGTAGTCGCCCAGGCACACCTTCGTGGTGAGATTCGCGATGGCAAAGCTTTCTCTCAGCAAACGGATGATCTTCAAATCGGTTCGTTTTGGACACTGGGTGCAGCTTTGATCAGCACCGGGTCGCCACCAAGGAATTTGCAGTTGCCATCACTCCTGATTTGCACCAATATGTTGTCTCCCCAACAACCAAAAGAGAGGCCATCCACAAGGGATGGCTGCTGAGAAAGTTTTGGAAGCTGTCACCCTGCAACAAACTTTTGAGAAACTGTCGGCAACTATCACCCCGATTACGACTGAGTAACCGCGAGGGGTTGGGGTGGATCTAATGGCTGCCGAGGAATTTCTGAGAAGACATCACTGAGTAGTGTGGGTTCTGGCTCTGAAATTTTTGCAGCATTGAGCAGTCTGAATCCCTTGATGGCTGCTTGTTAGCCAAATGGACGGTGGCTGCTGAAAATTTGCCAGTGGCTGTACGCCACGTTCAGGGGTGATCGGCGCTGCCTGTTGCCTGTGTACAACACAAGTTTGCTCGTTCCGACGCGACTGTGTGAAACAAGCTGGTCAAGGTTTGATTAGTTGCCCACGTTGCGGGTAATAACGGTGAGAATTGCAACTTGATTTGAAAGAGCTTTCGTGCTTTTGCCGAAACAAAGCCAGTCTGACGTGACAAAAAACAGTCCGGTAAAATTCTGATCAGTTTTCTGTTGTCAGTTGTATTTGCAGTGAGTTTGTTGTTTCTTGTTGTCATGATAAAGACTCAAATCCAGCAATTGTTTTTGTTGTGACAGTATTTGTGTTCGACACTCGCCCTCACTTTTTGGGGTGCGTGTGGTGATTTATTCATTTATTTTGCTGGTCCGCTGGGGGTGGAGAGGTGGCCAGAAAGGTGATCAGGAATTGCGCACTTTCTGATCATCGGTATCTTGGAAGTATCACCAAAAGAGAATCGGGATGCGTGCACGTTGGCATGATTCCCGGAGTGTCCATATAGCTGAGATGATTCTGTGGTTTCATGCTGACCAGATATAACAAGTTAGTTGCGGCTCTGATCAGATTGAATTGAAAGAAAAACTCTCGTGCCATGTAACCGTCATGTTTATTGCTTCTCAAAGATTGTAATGGAAGTCACACCGTCGCTGCAGGCATTTGCGTCAAGGAACGACGGCGATAAGTGACTATCGTCTCTGCGACGAGCACATTTGTCTTCCCACTTCCGCGCATTAGTGAAACTCAGTCTGCGTGCCGTCGCAAATAAAGTGGTCGGCTCAGTTGCCAGACTTTCAGTCGGTGAAAAATTAAACTTCTTTTGCGGACGTAGAAAGACGAGTCAAGTCCGGTGCAAACTGCTCACGCTCACTTGGTGTGGTCCGGAAACTCCCCCATATATTTTGAAGAGTGTGCCAAAAACTGCGATTTGACGTGTCCTTTTAACCTAGAAAGCTGGCACTTGACACGTTTCACATTTCAGAGTGTAGGCCTGATCCTTTCTCAGAATCCACCCTTTCGGTCCAAATCACATTTATTCGAAAGCGTGACAACATTATTAGATTTTGCCAGGCAGTTCAATGACAACTTTAAAAGACCCGAGAAGGCTGCTGTATGTCGGGGACCTGACTCGGCTCTGACACGTGAAGATTCGATTTGACGGGCGAAGCCCATTTGAAGTGTATTTGAACGGGGATCGAATGCTCATATCGTTCTGCCTTGGGAGTTCTGAAGCTGAGTCTGACAGGAACGAAGCTCGGAGCTTCAGGATGAGGAGGATTGGAAGACGGTTCAGGGGTTCAAACGGAAACTGCTGTTTCTTGTCATTTCTCCCCTGTGTCAACCAGTACAAACTTTTCCTGTTGAGACAGAGATAGACGCACAATATATTTTACGATTCGACCGCCTGAGCGGCGTAACGTACCGGTAACCCTTGTGTTCTCCGGCTTCCAGGATGAAGGACATGGTCACAGTCAGGGTCAGACAGAAGATTTGCAAAACGAAAAAGTAGGATCAAGAGAACCTGGAATCCACACAAAAGCAATTTTCTGCCTTGGTGCAGAGAAGATAATTTTCTTCGTGAAGCGAGCGAAGTTTATTAGATTTGCTGGCGAGTTAGCAGCACCTTTGGGAATATCGCTTTCCTGCTCAGGCAAACCTTGATTCCGCACTCTCAAACTGATCCGAGCTGCCAATTCCTTTTGGGACTAGATCGTCCATACGCCAAGGTTCTTGTGGTGGCGTCCGTGGAAGGCACCACTTGTGTGAAGATCTGATCGCGCCGAAAACTCCTTCGCGGCGCAGGTACTCGTAGTTGTGCACAACGTAGGTTCACCAGATTCACAGAATTTTTGTCAAGTTGCGTGCAAGAGGTTTTGTTCGTGAGTGTGTTTGCACTGGTTCTTCGTTTGCAGTTGGAATCTGGTGAACAAGATTGGTTTCGTGTGTGAAGAATTGTTTTCTGGTCGCTCGGGAAAGGACTGGTATACATTCGAGGTTTGGAAAGGAATGTACAAGAACACACCGTGTGTCCACCAAAAGCAAGGTCCGAGAAATCTCCAGGCAGCGACATTAAAAATTTATTACCTGTTCTTCAAAGACACAGGAACCAAAGGGAACACAAGTGCAGACATATGTGTGCTAAAGCATGTGTTCCAAGGTTGTCCTTTCTCATTTGTTTTTTGGGATCCCAATCGCGTCAGTGAATTTCGTGACGATGTGGGCAGAAACCCTTGCACATGCAGGAGACTCATCCCCCCACCTGTTTTTGCCCCTCCCTTGTACACATGTGGTGGGGAGGAGCATGTGTGTGAGCTACACTGCAGATCCATGCAGGATTGATGTATAAGGGCCTCGGGGATGGGGAAAACGCCAACCTTGAAAAATGCTTGCTGGGAAAACGACTGTTGCGCCGTCAGGTGCAGTACGAGGAGCCTAAATTTATTTCGTTCGCTGGAGCTGTCCCTGGCAGCAAAACGTTCTGAGACAAGACTGATGATCATTTTCGTTCACGTGCAGCTGTACTGGATGCTTGCACGAATACGAGCCACTGACACAGGTTTTGTGTTTCAAGCGCCCGTCTGCATCTTTTCACTGAAAAGTTTTCAGGTTTGTTTCATTTGATTCGGTTTTGTACCGGCTTACTTTACGTGCAAGTGTTTGAACATGCGAGTTTGATTCTTTCGAAAACGTGGAGGGGCATCTGTCAGTCGCGTGTGTGATTCCTTAATTCCGCCGCAGATTGGTGGGGATTAGGTTTGCGGTGCCTTTTTGTGTTGAAAGCTGCTAATGAACCCGACAATTTCCAACAAGAGAAGTTGATCCTTCCCTGCAGGCGGCATGGCTGTCATTCTCACACGAACATCGAGTGCATTCATGGTGTGTGTGTGAGTGTGTGTGCGTGTGTGTGTGTTTGCGTGCGTGCATGTGTGCGTGTGTGTCTTTTGTGGCAAAGACGTCCATTGAGATTTCTTACAGTGCGCTTGATTGTAACATCCAACTGATAGCACGTTCCGAGCAAGGATGGAAAATGTGCAAACAAGAAGGTCCAGCATGAATATTTCCCAGGGGAACATTGTGCCAAAGGGGCTGGAGCATCCTGAATTTAAGATCGTCTTCCACGCAACAGAAGTCCCCTTTGCATAAAGTAGAATGTTGGACAACGGGGCATTCTTGTACACGTCGTTACTTCACGCCTTTTCACCAATACGAGGACTTGAGACGTTGACTTGTGGTGCAGCTAATAACTCGGAGATATTGGGCGTGATATCACCTTTTGTCTGCTGCGTTTCATCGCTGCTTTCAATTTGGCCAGAGCCACATCAGCACCCAGATCTCGGCTGAATGGACCTTTACAGTGTGTGTGTGTGTGTGTGTGTGTGTGTGTGTGTGTGTGTGTGTGTGTGCATGTGTGTGTGAATGCGCATGTCGCGTGTTTTGAAGTGAGGATCAAAGCGAGGGAGAGGAGCATTGCTCAACATACGTTTTGCCCATCTTCCAGGAAGGTTGTTTGTTGTCTCCTTCTCTTCAATTTTTTTTTGTGCTGTGAGTGGTTGCGAATAAATGCGGGCATTGATCTTCCACAAATGGAATGTTTGACCTGGAGTGAACTGTATCCTTTTCGCAAATGCGCGAGATGAAAGCACCCCATGGCAGAAGCTTCTGTTACTTCTGCAGCATAGCATCTTTTTGTCTCCTGTCTGAACAAATGGTGAATATCGTTGTGCACAGAAAGACATTGTGATCGATGCTGTTTCGCAAAGGAATCAAAGAGAGATTGGTTTGAGCGTCGAGAGTTGTGTTTCAAATTGTGACCAGATGAAGTTTGCATCATTTATGAACAGGCTCATCCTGCGGGCGGGCGGAAACACAACGAGCTTTTTAATCCCGCTGTTTCATTCGATGAGATCCCACTTGTGTCTCATAAATCAAGCGGAAATTGCGCAAAAGTTCTGTTGAACTTTTTTTCAATTCAACATATTGCGAAGTTCACTAACTTGATGGCTCAGGTATGTGTGTGCATTTTGATTACACTGGAGAGTGCGGCAAGGCTAATTCATTGCGTGCTCCAGCCTGCGTGAATTCAAGGAACCTCCATTTTCTGTCTCCGTTGCCTTCCTTTTCGGAAAGAAGCGATTGTTGCAACCAATGGCTTCAGAATTGCGTCAATGAGAAAGAGTCATTGAAATCTACGGCGCACCAAAGTGTGTGCTCATTCGCCGAAAGCAGAGAGCTAAGGTTTGATTACATTACTTTTCTGCAAAAGACCAAAGCTACATCTCGCAACGAAAGCCCATTGCATGCTGCAGCGGCAGGCTCAGTTTGTGTTTTCGTTATCCTCTGTTCATAAAGAGTCGTCCCCCATGGAGGCAGCGGAATTGCTTTTTGTCTCAACACATTGCTAATGGCCTGTGGGAAGGCAAGACTCTGCAGCTCATCTTACTTTGCTGATTTTGCTGTACGATAGGCTCCCCACAAAGGCAGACTTTGGATTAGTTGAGATGGAATTTATGAGAATCTGGCTGTGAATTTGCATGTAGCAAAAATCAAGCGCTTTTTGTTTCGCTGGATCTGCAGATTGGAAGCGCGTGTCATTCTCAAAACCTCACACGAACCGTGATTGCTGAAGTGATGTTTGATTGCGAGGATTCTCCAATGAGTGGCTCTGGAAAGGAATGTCTGATGAATCCAGAATCAGGCCATGAGGGGCAGCCCTCGGTTTCGGCTGGTGAATTGTCCCTGAAAGGTGAAGAAGTGCTACCTGTTTGTATTTTTTGGGTGCAATTACCAGGTAAGCTGGCTTCAGTAGGAGCCCAGCCAGGTTTTCCAGGTGCTCAGCCAGAATCGGTAGGTTCCCCAGCTGGGATGATTGATTCCCAGCTGAACTGCTCGAAAAATCAGCCACCAAATTCACTGCCAAACTTGGCTGGCTGTCAAACCTGGCCAACTACCGAATTTGGCCTGACTAGATTTGCTGCAGCTGACATGGCATACGTGTCACCTTTTGAGGGGTTCTGGTTGCTTTGTTCCACCACACATTTTTCGAGTGTTGCTCACCTGTAATTGATGCAAATTCCCACAATTTCTGAGCGCAAAGAGTGTGGCGTCTGTGTCCCTCTTCGTTTTTCCTGAGGTATGCCTTGCTCTCCGAAAACGTGAAAGACCTGAACTGGAGACTAAGGTTTTCTCAGCCTCAGTGGAAATGACAAAAAAGCCGAGAGTGCAGCACATAATGCAATTTTCTGGTCATATTTCAATAAGGGAGTGCTTCTTTGTGCAAGCAGGGAAGGACCAATAAAACTCTTGCACTCTGAAACTCAAAACATCCCTTTCCAGAAAACAGTCTTCCTTTCTCTTTTTCTTTTTGGACTTTCCCGGCATTTGAGGCACAAGCAGCCAATTCTCTGAATGAAAGTTCTCTCGCACTCGCCAGTGGTCGAACAAAGAAAACTGCAAAGATTAAATTTTCGTGAGAACGCAGAGGCAGTGGAGTCCTGTTTTCTCGCAGTGTGGACTGAGCTGTGCACAGCGGGAATTGAAGCGCTGTTTCTGTTTTGCAACCGCAATATCCACGAATCTACGAGACGCAAAATCTGCAGGAAGTTCTGACTTGGGGAGCCGTTCCTTGTCATCGAAAAGATTTTCCTCACTCCATGAGCGCGTGTATTCTTAAATTCAGTTCAGTGACAGCCGAGGTCGGAAACGACTTTTCAGATGTATGTTGTCGGAAAATCTGTCCTCTGTCCCAAAAGACGAGGTAACCCTTCAGATTTCTGTCTGTTTGATCAAGCCAACTTGTTTGGAGCACGAAACGAGTTTTAGTTTCCAGATAATAGGTTTTGCTGGAGCAACTTGGTCACTCTTCAGGTGGTGTTTGGTCGATGCCGTTCACTTCCTTGTTCGGTGTGTGTTTGTTTGTGTGTTTGTGTGTGTGTGTGTGTGTGTGTGTGTGTGTGTGTGTGTGCCTAGAAACGTCATTCCGAGTCCATGAACTCAGACACAGTTGGCACGATGTGGGGCACCAACTGCTGAAAAAATGTCTCCCCAAGTCGAGAAGACATGCAGATCCACATTTCAATAATCTGTTGCAAATTGCAAACAAAATAAATTGAAAAGTCTTGCATGTCTGCCCAAAGGAAACGGAGAAGGACTGATGTGGAGATCATGCAACGAAAGAACTTTTTGACGAACACGCAGACCGTGTGTCTCCATGCTGCAGACATCTTGAAGCTCAGGCAGTCGTTATTTCTTGTAACACAAGTACATTCGTATGGAAGTGGTTGTGTACACTTAATTGGGAAGCTCTGGAGGTCGGTCAGACACGAGCCAACAGAGCAAGGGAAATCACACGCAAACATTGAAAATTTTCTCCACATGGAAGGGGCATTCCTGAACATTGTGAAGAGACACACTCGTTTCTGGTGGAAGGCGATCAATGGCGCAAGACTCAGTTGGTGCGTCTCCGTACAGAGACCCGTTTGACATGCGGAGCATCAACCTGTTTCCTGCAGTCAGTTCTTTTGATCCGTGTTCCCGTTGGATGTTGAGCACTGCACTGTGAGCAGTGGCAACACCACAGATTCATTTGATACTTTGGTCTTCACAGTCAGAAATTGTGGCGTACATTATTTGTTCATCGTGGCTGTTTTCTGTGAGACACTTTGTTTTGTCTAACTTACCGTCAGGTTTGGACGTGTGTGCATGGAATTGGCGCATTTGGTGGGGGGTGGGGAAGGAGGGACCTCGTCCTGTACGTTTCCGCCTTGTAGAGTGACAAGACCACGCAACCTTTCGTTTTGTTTTCGCAACAAGCCGCCTGACGATATTGCCACCTCAACGCGTGAGAACCGAAGATAAAGGCAGTCAAGCTGCAAACAGTTGAAGTACCAAACTTTCCTCTCAGCTTTTCGTGATCTTTGATGGAAGTCATCTCATCCAAGTCAAGGCAAATGGTTCTGCCATGCATGGTGATGAACTCACTTCTCTCGTTTGTGCGTCACGTTGAGAGCAACATTTGTTGTTGTCCAGTTTTTTACAGTTCGCATGAGCCTCGAAGGCACAAAGTAAGAATGAAGATCTTGAAAGCAGAATCATCTAATGGGTGTTCCTTGAAATATATTCTTTGCTCTTTGACGCTTTTTGTGTCGGCAGAGAAACATTCTTTGCCTGTATCCATTTCGTTTGTCGCGCAGTCTCTGGGGGAATTGTGCAGCTCCTTGGTTTGCAACAAAACATTCCCAGACAGGTTCGGCAAAGGAAACCTGGCGAGGTCGAAAACAAATATCAGACTTTTTGCCGTTGCAACAACCAAATTGTTTCCCTGTTCCTATGGAGCTCATGAAGCCACTTGTGGTACCCAGGCCTTCCAAGTTTTTCTTTGTCAGATGGAAGGGAACCACGGACCCCGAACATGTTCAGATGAAACGTTTGGATGTCACTGCCCGTGTTGCTCGTCTGGATCCACCGTGACGATTTGCATCGCGGTCATGTGTAGCTCGAGGCTCCAGGCTCCCAGGAGAACAACGTTTATCAATTCCAGCTTCTGACAGCAACACAGAAGATAGAAATGAAACCTCCCATCAGGAGTCATTTCCTGCCTTCTCTCTCACTTCCGGGCAAAATATGAAGGATCGCACAGCTCATCTGTCGTATCAGCCCAGACGGATGTTTGGTCGGATGGCTATGTATTCACTTGTGACTGTCTAGTGTTCCAGCATCTGCTTTGGGAGATACTCCTCGCAATTTGTCAGTTCATCAGAGAACTGTTTGAGTACCCAAGAAAACTTTGTAGAGAAAATATTAGAGGACTTCAAACAAAACACAAAGCGACTTGGCGGACAATGGCTTCACGCACATGTATTGGAACTTTGCTGCCCAGAATGCATGTACACTGCACTAAATTTGATTCAAGCTGTGGGTACATCAACGCTTTGCGTTGCAAATATTGTTCCTGAATCCTTGTGTGCATGCATGTACAGTACATGTTAACGCCGTTGACAAAGGCTGCCATGGAGACGCGTCGCATGTGCCTCTTTTTGTGTGTGTCTATTGCTGTCCAGCGCCTTGGACAAATCAGTTGCACGCGACATTGTTAATCCCAGAACAACCCATAAACTTCCTCCTATTTCAGACCAGCCGTTTCCTTCCTGCCCCGCCTGCGCGCACTCTCAGATTCTTCGCCGTCCCAACGTCTTTGCCTGATGTTTTTTCCTGCTCTGTGCAAATTTAAATTTCTTTCCCAGCGTTTGGTTCACTGTTGATATTGCACAGGCGCAGCATTCGAACCAAAAGATGCCTGACCGCGCTTGTTCAGAGATGTTGCAATGCCGCAAACAAATGTTGAAATCCTGTCTGTTTCTGAGAACGTTTCCGTGCGGTCCGTTCAACGAGCCCATTATTGTCGCAGCCCCGAATCTCTACGTCCCATAAATAATGATATTATTTCCACAGGAGGCTTTCTTGGCACACTGTGCGATGTCTCAATTGTACTCGTTCTCCACAAACCAACAATCTCTGCTTTCATGCAGCTCGGTCAAGAAAGTGGACATTGATCAACAAGGACAGAACAATTGAAAAACACGAACGCTCGGTTTGAACAAATTATTGTCCGTTCCAGAGTGACATTGAGTCGTCTTGTGCTCTGACCCTTCGTTGTCACGCACGTGCTTGCTTGTTGGGATGTTCTTGTAGGCCGTGTGCATTTTGCTCCAAGAGTTCGGTTTCACACAAGTCAGTCATGGTGCGAGGTTGACACGTTGGTTCTGAGGGAACCTGAGTTGGCAGTTGGTGCTATTCCATCTGGAAACTTTCTCCGAGCCTGAGGTGAAGAAAAGCGTGAAAGGTCGCTCACCGTCGACTTTTAATTCCAGAGGCTCAACCTCTGTCCAGCTCCTTTCACTTTTTGTCGTGAAAGTGTCCTGCGCTAATAAGGTCCCATTTATACTCATAAAGCAGCATTAGGAGCGTGTAGGTCTTATCGCCCGGGGCTCCCGGGGACCGCCCGGCCGGAAAGAGTGGGACGCGGACTCTGGTCTCATCATGCTCCTGCATGCGGCAGGGTTCTCTTGAGCAATTCACAGCGTGGCTTTCAGTCCCGTTCTGTCCGCTCTCATGAAAAACTTGCGGCTAGACCTCTCATTTTTGTGGATCTTTACGCACAACAAATACAGATCCTCAGTGTTACAGAAGTACACACCACGCCCCGTTGAGGTAATGATGCAGAAATGTAACATCTGGCAATGCATAAGGAGCAGCGTCGTGCTTGGAACGACTGGTGCGCTTGCAAAACAGTTCTTGAAGACCTTGCGTCTGCAGATGTTCAAAATTAAAATTGGGCCCCCTGCGGATGACAGACGACAGTGGATGGGATGGACAGAGGTCGTTGAACTGTAGAGCAGCACTGGAAACAGAATTTGTTAATTCTTGATTTTTTCAGTCACATCTCTGCCTTCCTGGACGGAGATCCTCAAAGATTCCCCAATAGTTTCGGAGAAATGAGAAGCTTCCTTGACTTTTTGCACACATGTCTGTCTGTTACACCTTTGGAGTTAAGTGCAGAAATTGGAAACTGGTGGATCTGGTTGCAATATACAGTTACACAAATATCCTCATTCCGAATTGTCTCTGGTTACAAAACACGAAATGTTCAGCAAAATTAAAATTTCTCCTTTCCGAAACACACCCTCCCTTCCGCCGTTGTGAGGTCAATTTTCTGTGGATCTGTCTCAGTGAGCCACAAACATGAACGTCACGTCCAAATGTGCCAACTCAGAACACAAGTAGACCACACACAGTTTCAAAGGTGTGATTTCCAGTTGCCAAAACAGACTTGACGAAAACACCGTACTATTTCTAACAGTGCACATGCATATATTCATCCCCCAAACAAGAGTATCTGTCTACAAAGATGAAAGCAATCTGGTTCAGCAGAAACAGAAAATGTTCATTCCTATACTTACGAATTCATCAGAGCTTCAAAGGGGTCTCGTGTGGAAAAGGACGTGAGCAAGTCTCTTGAGTCGTGAGAGAGAGAGATCTGCAGGCGGTTGGTTCCGCCTTGAGCAAGTGGCCTCTGTTGACGTTGCAGGAATATGAAAGCGTGGAACTCGTGTGCTTTCGTCTGAAGTTGGAAAGGGTGACCAGGAAGGCTTCGCTGCCTTGGTACCCCTTCCTGTACAAATTGAAGATCGTCTGCATCATGTTCGTCTTTCTGATTCTCCCACCAGAGAGCAATCCGTTTTCATCAATTGGTCTTCAAGAAATGCGTGCTTGCAAGTGAATGTGCATGTGGGTGTGGTTGGTGCAAGTTCAGACATATTTAGTTTTTTTGGCCATTGCCAGTTCAATACACCTGTGCATACACCAAACAACATTCATGCAACCCTGTCCTCTGTTGGTTTTCAGATGTCGTACTGGAAGCGTGATTTCCCAATGTAGGTGCAGGGGGTATGCTGGAGTACGTTTTGGTATTCTGTTGTTGTTCCACGATGCCAAGAACAATGAGATGGTGGAGAAAGCAAACCACTCTCCACGGAAGGCCCAGGGTGTGCCTGTGGAATCTGGCTGATTTTGGGGGGTGCAGACAGCTTGGCTGGATGACACACTTGGTTTGTGAGGCCCTCTACCACATGACTGACATCATGATGTTTATGCCAGGTACAAACAGGTCATTTTCCACTGGATGTGGGCCATACTCTGCGATAATGTCAGCCAGACTTGCCTCATGACCTCAGTATCTTGACCCCCGGAGTCCTCTGACACTGACCCAGACGACCCAAACACAAACCAAAGGTCGTCCTCCCCAGGAGGCAGGATCCCAATGACTCTTTGAGGCATTCAACACAGTTACCCACCAACCAACCAACTTCTTGTTGTTCTCATGTGGGGTGGGTGTGGTGTTTTGCAGGTATTGCTGGCAAACTCACACGCACACCCACGGCAGGAGTCTGTCCTTTTCAAGACACACATGCACGCCACCCGAAGATGTTGGGGGTTCTAACGAAAGGTGACAACTTGCCGTCTTTCACGCAGAAACAAACAGAACAAAAAGTCGACTGGTTGTTCTTCTCAGAAAGAAGTATTCTTCGCAACTGAGTTGCGCATCATTTTTAGAGTGGCTCCGAGCAGATGAAGGCGCAACATCACGCATGTCAGGCTGAAAAGAGTTTGCTCCTCCCACCGTCACAAAGAAGTTGTGGATGCATTGTCGACGTCGTTTGGCAGGAATAAACTGGTCTCTCGAGAAGAAAGCCGCTTCATCGTGGCCACACAATCTCCATTGTGACAACACGAGTTTTGCTGCTCCCTTAACAAAAGGCAACGTGTTGAGTACCACGAGACTCGCTCAGCAAGTGCAGGATTGGAGATGCCTTTGTTTTGAACTGCATAACACACACTCACTTGATCTCTCGATCACTCACTCACTCAATCACTCTGCCCACTCAGTCACTAGCTGCTCAATCATTCTTCTTCTGTCCTTCACTTGTGGTGCCTTTTCCCTTGCTCGGGTTCGACTTCCAGTTGTCGATCTGCTCGAAGCAATTTTCATCTGTCGCTGTATCGTACAGACGGATGAGGCAACTTCTGACTTTTTGCATCAAGAAATTTCAGGTGCTATCAATTAATTTCCTGCTCTGCGCCAGCGCCGTCTTTCCCCTTTCACAACGGCCTTTGCTTTCGGAAGACTGTGAAATGCTGAGTCGCATGGCTGACGTTTTCTGAATTTTTGTTCTCAGACAATCCAAGATCAGGATGGGATACCAGTAAAGAACGTGGTCCTGGAAGGGTCTGGTGCAAAAATTGAGGTAAATTATTTTGTCTGAGCCAGATTAGCTGGGAAGATCTACCCAGTGGAAGCTTAACAATAGCATTAAAACCATTCCATGCAACGAAGGAAAAAACAACTTTGTAAGCTGTCTGTCTGTCTGTCTGTCTGTCTGTCTGTCTGTCTGTCTGTCTGTCCTTCTTGCTTTTTTGCGTGGTGCTTTTGGAAGCTCGTGCAAGTGGCCTTGACTTTTCCCCCTTCAGCGAGGTTCGCCAGACTGTCACTTGGTTGGGCACCCAAGAACGAAGTGTTTTGAAGCCATTGTCCTCAATTTCCAACCCACTACGCTCCATTCTCGAGACTGAACGGTCGAAATTTTACGTTATTTCCAAAACTGCAGGTGATTCAACACACTATCCGACAAAAACCCTGTTTCGTTGATTGCAAAGTTTATTGAAGGCGGAGACAACAAAACTTTGAGAAGACTGACATCAAGACCATGCAAGAAGAACAGGCAGACCACACTCAGGAAGGGCACAGTTGGCAAAACTTCCACAATCCTGCAGGCAAATCGGTCCACGACCAGCCGCCGTGGTTACTCTTCTTTTTGGCCAACCCCTTGTGATCAGCAACACTGCGCGTGGCAAAAGTAAACTGCTTCAGCAGCATTTTGCAATTCACCGCAAGTAATCCAGGACAACAAGACATTCAAATCAAAGCGCCAGGTAAATCTGTGTTTGCCTTTCATGTGGAAGTCAAGAGAAGGTTATTTTTGTCTGAGGCCTGATACTCTCTGATGTACACAAAAATACAGCCTTGTCAGCACGCGATGCTGCAGGAAATCCACGATTAGATCCACCATTTTTGTGGAAGGATTCGAAAACGGAACTACCTCCCTTCAAAAAAATTCAACAAAATGCAAATGAAAGCGAGCTCAAATGAAAGCTTGCTCCGGGAACGAATGCACAAAACGAATAATTTATCTGTTCTTCTGGATGGAACAGCACTCGGTGCCAGACAACGATCTGGACAGCTTCAAGAAATGGAAACTTGCGAGTTTGTTTTCACAGCAACATGAACTTTTTCCTCCGACAACACCTGTGCCATGGGTGGGAACAGCTTCATTCCGTCTGCCAAAAGCAAAGACCGCGAGAAGTGGTTGTTGGGTAAAGAACAGGTGTAACTGAGGAAACAAAGACAATAGGCCTGTTTCAGACGGATAAGAAAGGAACAAGAAGAAATGAGCACAAGATCGGACGGGGCCCCCGGACAAATAAATTTCCTGGACCGGACAGACACAGGATCGCAGAACAAACTCAGCACCTGCTGGACACACACTCTGAAAACTTGTCGTTCTCAACTGAGCCTCCTGACATATTTGCGATTCCGGTGTTGGGTCTCTCATATTGGACCAGACAAAGGTGCATGTTCATTCGGACATGATTGTGACAGGGACATGTTGACTTGCTAAAACGTTGCCGTCAGTCGCACTTGGAGGCAAGGTGCGGACATGACGTCAGGGTTTATCCATTCAATACAAAGCCACAGGAGACCCGCCGTTTTCATTCATTCAGGGCTGGCTGAATGTTTTCGTTTCCTCCTCAACCCCTGGTTGTTCTCAGAATGTGAAGAAAATTGTTGGCCTCTTCAATATGTCAGATGACGCCTGCATGGTGACAAAAAAGAAGAAAGAAAATTCAGCAGGGTGTCAAAAGCAAATTCAAGGCTTCAGCTGTTGTGATGAGCCGTGCGATACGGCGCGTATGTTCTCGCAAAAAACTTTCTTGTCTATTTTTTGTCTGCTTGTTTTGCTTCAAAGTCCGACGAGCTTCCGTCAGATAAGCTGAACATGCAGAAACAACAGCTGCATGCATGTCACTCCACTCAGAGCTGGGAAAACGCGGATGTTTTGTTTCAAGAAGTTAATGACAACAACAATGAATTTCCCGCGAAGGCAGTCATCAAGTCTCCACACAGCCTTTAATTTCCTTCTTGAGCGTTTACCGAAGCACTTCGTCTTCGCCTGCAGATGGCTCAATGGAAATCTAAAGAATACACGCGACGATGCTGACTTGACGCAGATTCAAGCGGCTCGGTTGAGTTTCTTCCCCATAAAATCACCCTGAACTCGTGTAACATGGGCGAAGGATATGCATGGACATGTCTTTCTTGCCTTTGAAGTGCTGTTGCTGTCTCAGCTACCCAAGAGGAATTAGTTATGTGAACCAACAAGAAGTCGATACTCGTTTCTTATGCCGTTCAATGACAATTCCCGCAGACCCTTCACCGACCCACCACCGTTGCTTTCGAAAGCTGTGGAAACAAAACCTTCATTTCACCTCGTGACAACGTCGCGCTGACGGAGACATGGTCAGTCCTGCTGTGGTGGAACAGGAACGTTGTGGACATGGATGTTCATGAACAAGTGGAGACATGCAGCTTCTCTCGGGCCGGGTGCCCAACAGATCAGACCTGCGCTTTCCTCTCAGATTCATGTCCCGTCTGTGTGAATGGGACACCGTCAGAAATGGCGATGTCACGTTTGTTCAAGAGATCCATTTTTATCAGTACGAGTGTAAGCTCGTACCACCTGTGCCCAAAAATTTGATTGTTCTCCCTTTCGTTCAGAGTGCAACCATTGTTCGTCTGTTTTCCAAGCTCTTGAATACAGGAGTTTTCAAGCGAAAAGATAAACCAAAACCTGATGACAAAGTGACAACTGTGGCTTCGATCTGTTTGGTCGCCACGCTGAACAAAAACATTTGCGCGGTTTCGTTTGCTTTTGCAATTGAACCGAAGACGCAGGTAGATCTACAATGAGCAAGATGAAAAGAAGTTGTTGAGTCAACGTTTCTCGAACCTGACCTTCACTTTGGACCCTGAAAATATTTCAAGTGATTCCGTTGCCGAACAGAACAAATGACCATGTTGCGTGAACGTTCGGGAGAACACAATGTTGTGGCCATTGTCCAGCTTTTCAGTTCTGCTGCTCGGCTGACACCTTCACAAATCTCCACAACACCGAGTGAGACTGTCTCTTGACCAGCAACATTCTCAGTGCCATTGATCTCCTGGGATTTCTGTTGATGTTCAATTGCTTGCACAGTGAAAGTAATCTTCACCCAAACAACTGACATTCAAGAACAAATTTCATATTCACGACAGAGTTATCAATGCCACACGACGCGACGTTCCTGAACCAATCCCAGGAAATTAAAGCCAGATCTGCAATTTATTCCGCAGTCATTTATCAGACTAATCTCCTTATTAAAAACTGTGCTTCATAAATTGAGGTCCGCAGCATTTGCTTTCACGAGGTCTGCGCAACATGCTTCATCAGAACGGTTCTTCTGCGAACGAGTGCGTGATTTTGATTCACTCAAGCCAATTTGTTTCAGAGGAATCCAATGGTCTGAAGATAGATGGTCTTCCTCTGTTTGCTGGCAGAGGTTCATCACTGCCAAAGTGAATTGCTGTTGTCTTTTGAAAATGACAATGTTGTTGACGTTGATCTTTCAGATTCCTTGTTGGCACGTGGGACTTGCTTTGTCCGGCGTTTGTGCAGTTTGTTCAAATCTCTCTCTCTCTCTCTCTCTCTCTCTCTCTCTCTCTCTCTCTCTCTCTCTCTCTCTCTCTCTCTCCCTCTCCGTTTTCTTTCTCTCTGTTTTGGTCAAATCAGAGGTGGATTTCAGCAACGAGAGAACCACGTGTGCATCGAAGCCCCAAGGCTACTCGTATTGCGGTGTGGTTTCGTTGAAATCACTGCTTTCTGTTGCGTGCGGAAAACATTGCCGCAGTTGATCAAACTCCTCTGTGTCTGTTCGCTCAGAACTTGTCCTTACATGCGGAAGCTCTAAAGATATGCAAGTAGGAAATGGGAGAACGGAACAACGTTTTGGGGTGTTGTGCGGAACAAATTTTGTGGTCTGTTGTTTCTTCTCTCCCTTTCATAAAAGGAAAGGGGGCCATTCAGAAGTGCTCGTAGTCGGTTTTTTTCGGCAAACACATTGTGTTGTGAAGATTCTCCCAAGTTGGTCATGTCCCGAAGTTCTGACAGCCGTCAAGAGAGCGTTCGAAGCAGCTTCCACGATGCAGTGGAGAGAGTGAGTTTCACATCTGCATTGATGGAGTTGGATTGTGTTCCCTCATCTGCGGCCGGGACACACAAAGTCACTTCGCCTCCAGGGGAAAGGTGATACCTGAAGGAAGGTGAAGTGGATCTTTTGTTTGGAAAGGAAAGGGTTGCAACCACGGACTTTTGCTCACACATTTATTTTGGGCAGAATTCGTCCTCATAATGCTGATCGAAAGCGGAACCTGCTCCAGAGATGATGCAGATTGGAACTTCAATTCACCGTGTGGTCCCATTCTTATCCCATCGCATGATATTCGTTTTTGCCAAACGACCATCTTGAGGTCTCTGCCCTGTTCCTTTGCTGTGCTCGTATCTCTCTTTTTTGAGCATGAAGCAGTTTCAATAAACGTCCACTCAATTGTTTATCACTGAGCACGATTGGGACGATTAAATTGGTTGGGAATGAGATTCCTCGAGTCAAATGGCAGTCGACCCCCGGGGACGATAGAGCTCCGGCCGAGGATCAATATTGTCCAGCCCATGTAAGTGCAAAAAATAGCAGTGAACACTTCGGTGTTTTCGAATATGGGTTTCATGGCATCTGGTATTTCGCGTCTGACTTTCTCGAGTGTGTTGAGCCACATTTGTAAGTAAAATCTTCTTCGAGACAATCGAATGCAACTGAGTGCAAGCTTTGCTGCTGAGCCATCACTGACATCTGAGTTCCTGGCGAATTCGTTGTGGACGAGAGATTCGTCGCGCGGAACATGCGAAAGTTCCGAACTACACTTCCACTTCCACACGAAACTGGTTTTGTTCGACTGAAACACGCTGGCTCTTGTTTTCGCTTTTGAGAAAAACAATTGCATACAAAAGCAGTTGTATGTGGGCCAAAATAAATCTTCACTTGGATCCAAAAGCTGTCGTTCTGGCGACAATTAGTGTCCCAGAAGACAAAGAACAATTTGCAAATTCAACTTCAGACACAATTTATTTTCAAAGCTGCAAAGTGAATTTCACACTGATGAGAGACGGCACAGACAATTGTGCTTCAAATGCCCTCGTCACGTGCTGTGTGAAGCCTGAAGTCAACATGCTGGTTCTGCCACGAAAACCTCCCAGCTGTGTGCCATTTTTTCCTTCCGCGCATGATTTTGTGAATTGGGCCCTTTTGTGCGGCCACGATGGGGAATTACAGAGAACTGGACATGTGTGGTCCTATTTGCATACGGAGGCTAATTCAGCAACGTGATACATGCTGAAGAGCCCTCAGAGCCTGCAGTCCATCCAAATTAACCTGCTGCGGAGTTCTGGGCCTCGGGATCCCGAATCCTGTGCTTTGCTTTTCTGTGAAAAGAATGTTCCATGCCTTCTGTGGTGTGTTGTGCATCAATTGGAGATGATAGTCACTCGGGTAGAGATCAAGGAAATTGAGCAGTTCCCTCACGTACCATTGTGGATCTGATTTGTACTGTTCAGCATTCAGGATCATGTACTCTATGGTGCTGCTACTATCCAGACTCTCCCACGTAGATTGGTTCCGTTCTAAGAAGTTTATGTCAGAGTCTAGATGTGAGCACAAATCCGCTTTCCTATTGACTGCTGTCAAGGCTGGAGAAGGGGCTGGGGAGGAAGTGGGACTAATTGCCTGCTGAATCTTCCCCCAATAGGAGAGAAGACTGCGGGGTAATGAGTTTTCCGCGGGGACCAGGTGGAGAAGGCGCAGGGCTGGGGGAGGCTCTGGGTCCCGGCCTGTCCGGCGTTGCTCCAAAACGCTGTTGAGTAAGTCCTGCAGAGTGACCCCCTGAGCTGCTGCCTTGATCACAATGTAGCTCCCAAGGCACAGATTCTTCAAGTAAGAAAAACATTTATCTTCTGCGCTGGCTTGATTACTGTCGATTTTCCCAGTCCCAGCACTGTTTCCACTGCTGAATCTACTCAAGGCACAACTCCCCTTCCACGTCAGCCAGGAAGATAAAGACAAACTTCGTGCAATTAAATCCAAGCCCGTCTGAGTACAGTTCCTGATGTGATGAAGAGTGTCCTGCATCGAGTATTTTGAATCCTCACTCAATCTGTGTTCTATCCAGGTCACCTGAGGATGGTGTTTTATGTCTTGTTCGATCGGGTGCACACCGAAGCCCCCATAGGTGTACACCAGTGTGAGCCTGCCCCGACTATCCGGCGGGTCGGGGATTCCTGATTTCTTCCGAGCCGTTTCAACACTAGATCCTGGATACCAACTGGGAACATTGGGTTTCTTCCACTGCATGATCAGCAATTGGATGAGAGTGGTAGCCAGAGACCAGACGAACACGAGAACCACAACGGAGCGAACTGGATACCTCCGGTAGAGTCTGATGTATCCGTGGAAGAGTCTCAGGATTTTGTGTCGGGAGCGACGACGTCTTTTCGCAAGAGAAAGTGGCAACACGCGCGATGTTGCCAGTCCATGTTTGGTCATGCTAAATCTGAAAAAGGTGGGACAATATTTTGCAAACGCCTTGTCATACAGGCATGTTTTTCGTTTCATATTTGGTGGTGCAAGAAACTACTGTTGCCGATATTCTGTGCAAGAAACACCAAAAACCTTTTTGCAAATGAATCCAAATGCAGAATGTTGCCGGAGTGCTCTCTGACTCAGCAAAGAAAAAGGTGCGCACAGACCAAACTCATGCGAGTCTGTCCGACAAAATGGTCTTCTGGACTACTCGTACAACCACAGTTTTTGCTTTGTGCATAATGACACGATATTTCCAAGCAGATCACTTTACCTTTCGCCCTCGCGTCGCACGTTGACATATTCGCTTCAAACTGCTTTCCACTCGTTGCTCTCCCCCCAGTTGTTGAGACACGCATGAGTCCTCATCCACAGCTTGTGCAAAGCATCTTACTTTGCTTCTGAGTGTCTCCTCTGCATTGGAGCTTCACTCGTCCCAGTCACAGTGGTTTCACACAAAACAGCTTCATAGCTCCAACGCAACTCCTGCCAACACGCTCCGCTGAAACACATTGTGCAAGTCGCTTTTTTCGGAGTCTCAGATCTGTCGCATTCTTCCACAGACTCAACTGTTCTGCGCCACCTTCACGCAAAAACAAAGACTGATGCTGCATGCAGATGTCTCGCAAACGCAAAACAGGATACTTGGACAGATCATTTTCCCCGCCCACAGGACAAGACTTCACAGGCTGGAACATGTACGAATTACCCGAGACCTTCCACAGACAGTGGCTCTGCTTGCTACGAGCGTCTGCGAGCACAACATGCAAATTTGGGAGTTTGTTCAAGCCAAGGTGGAGGCAAAGTTTCAAATCTCCACAACATTAAAGGAGACTGCTTGGACGAAAAAAAACTTTCTGTTGGAACACAAACTGTGAGAAAAGAGAAACATCCTTCAGATATCGCTTTCAATGACAATCACTGAACGACGGAAGTCAATCTGCACGTTTCAAACCTCGTTGCCTTGTGATCAGAATGAGAAACCTTGGCCTTGCCCGTGAAGATCAACAGCATTCCATTTCCGCCTTGACAATTTTTGTGTGCTGATGACAACACAATTTTAAGTGTACGTGTTTTCGCACCACCCACCTTGTACTTCGTTCTGCAACTGTCCCACAACACAACTCAGTGGCATGAAGAACAACCGTGTCATCAATGGAGCAACGACGTTCTTATCAGCAAGATCTACAGACAAGCCAGAGTCCACACGGCGGCTGTCTGAATCAGGTGACTTGCCGAGCTTCCCAAGAGTGTGTACAAGCAAGCAGGTGTGAGGTCCTCTCGCTCTCGTCAGCAAAAATATCCACTTCTTCTCGACCCCCTCCCCAATCCCGATCTTCACCAGCAAAATAACCTCAGTGCTTGGAGGGAGATTCACAAAGACTCAGGTACTGTCTGTTACCTCCTTGTCTGCTTGCGAAGCCACCCCCCCCCCCCGCTGTTGGAAAAACCCCTCGTGTTAGGTGCTATGACAGCAAGATACCCCCCTCCCCAAGTGGTCGTGGCTGTCTCATACAGCAGATGATGTTGAGTTTGTCGATGACGGACTCGCATGTACACACTGCAGATCGATTCAGTTGAGTCTGTGCTGGCCAGGTCACAAACACTTTTGCGAAATAAAACAACAAGGGACTTCGTCCTGACTCTTGAAGTGTGAGGTTAATGTCAGACATGAACTCAAGAAACTTTTCTGTAAACATTTGGCAGAAAAGCAGAGTGTCAAATTTGTTACCTTGAAGATATTTGTTCTGGATGTTCTGAAAGTCAGACCATGAAAATAAGTGTTCACAAACCGCAAGGGAATTGGTTGCACATGTTATAGGAACCTGGTTCATGCAGATCCGAGAGAGTGAGGCGGTGCAATCCTGCACATACGGCAGTGCGCAGTTGTGTCCTTTTGATATCAGAAAGACTTTGGGGAGAAAGGGATGAAGCAGTCTCTTCGCGAGATTCAGACTGCTGATAATTTGCCTGTCTGTCAGACCAGTGAATGCGAAAACTACAGGCAAGACAGGCCATAAAATGAACAGACAAGTCAAGCACACATCACGGTCAGTCCATGGTGGACCCATTCTCTGCTGTGGTTCCGGAAAGAACAATGACCGAGAAGCACAATTGTTTGTCTGCGGTCCACGTGCGCTTGACATCTCTGTTGTCATTTTGTCTGCTTTTCTTCGTGGCAATGCACGCACCATCTGAAACTTTCCCAGACAGCAGTAATAATGGTCTTCTCTTTCTCCAGCCCTGACCTGACAAGCCTTTTACCTTGAGCTCAAACATCAGGAGAGGACATTCAGGAACTTTGGGTTTAATTATCAGGACCAAAGACTGCTGCAACCTGTTTCTGGCCGGCCGGGTTTCTGAGCCTTCCGACTGGGATTTAGATCTATGTGGGTTGTCAAAAAGGGAGCCAATGCCTTGGCCGAGTTTGGTGGGACTGTGCTCGGCTAGATTTGCCACGAGGTTGAAGGGAGGGGGCAAACTATCGGGGTTGCAGCCCAGGACCCTCTCTCCCTTCGTCAGGACCTTCCACAATTTTTCGGACCTCAGAATTGAAGTCGCCTTGTGAAGAGAATAGCACCCTCAAGTTTCAGTGTGTCTGTGGGAGCACTGCCCTGAATAATCTCCGTCTTTCCCACAAATAAGCCTCAACTGAAGGAAGATTAAATCTGTTCTCGACAAAATGTCTGAAACGTGACACTTTTTTCTCAACACAATACTTTCAGCAAATTACGGATCGTGTGGTGGTGTCGTAAGCAGGTCTGCGGAAACAACTTCTTAATTACATGTGGCCCGTCTGAATTTTTGTCTAAAGATTCCAAAACGTGTGTCGGGAAAAGATCCCGGCCGAGCCTGCGGTTCAGTTTCAACAAGAAGCAAAGCGCACGTCCTCACGCATGGTTCGGGGAGAAACGGCAAGGAGGACGAAAGAAACTTCCGCAAAGCTTGATTCGGTAGAGACCTGAAGCCTGGAAAATGGATTTCGCTGTTAGCTCTTTCTGACGGTACGTGTAGCACTTGAATTTTCTTATTCTGAAACAGTTTCGTTTTTATCATTCGCTGTTCAAGCAGAGGCCAAGTAACAAGTAACAATGGCGAGTGGATAATGTTGCCTGGTGAACGTGGTTGAAATGAATGATCGGATTTCAAACTCACAAAGGTTCGTAGTCACCAGTAAAGGAAACATTTTATTTTGGTCGTTGTGATTCAGATTATAATGACGAGGAGAGGTCAGTCTCCGCAAGCACGTGAAGGCAGCGACGGGAGAAGCAGAACCTGTGTGACTGCAGCCCTGTCGGAGTTTTGAAGGCCTCAGAATAAAAGGACTTGTGGCTCAATGTTTGTCTCAGAGCACTGCTGGCCACGAACCTCATCAGGACTCAACAATTGCAATCTCCTTGAAAACGTCGCTGGCAACTTGAGAACAATTGAAACAATAGAGACTCAGAAATCCAATTAAATCTGTGTGGACAGCGAACTATCATTTTCAGTTTTAATAGAAAAGCAGAAGTGGCAAAAATAAAATGAAAACGATGGATTTTGCACAGATATTGTTCTGCAACAGAAGGCGTATGTACTTGAGGATATATTTTGACATGGAGAAAGGGGTTTGGACAAAAGTGGTGTGCTGTGCTGTTTGCATTACAATACAACTGGCTTATTTGACTGCGTTTCGCAGTTTTCTTTCCTTCTTGTGGGCGGAATTGCACCGGTCTGAGAATGATGCATCTGTTGTTCTTGAAAGGTATGAAACTTTTTTGACGCACACTGTTTTGCCTCCGAAACTTAGCACCAGCGCCAATGCAAGAATTTCGGAGTCTCTTCGCTTTTCAGGAACAACACAGCTCCGGAGTACTTCAGATTGGCGAATCCAATAGACATTCTACACGCGACCAAGTCAGAGCTCTCCAAACGTGCGCCGTCAATCTTTTTCCCTTGATTCTTTTCTCAGTTTTTCTGCCGGGTTGGGGTCTGTTTGGAATTCTTCTAATTCTAATCCTACGTTGTTTGACAACTGCGAACAACTGCGTTTTCTCACATCTTTACAGGTTGAAAGGTTTGCTTCGGGAAAAGTTGATATTGGTATATGTTGTTACCATTGTCTGTCGATTTATGGCAAAGAAACAGCAACGTGTGAGAATGTCAAATCGTCTCTTACAGATTCGGACCCACCCGACTCCCTGTCCGACGATCTCCACCGCGCTTGCCTCGCTCTTTCCCAAATCCAAAAAGTTTACGACGTGGATATGGAAACCCTGGCCAACGGCAAACTGCTGGACACCACGTCTCGACCGCTGGACCACGAAGACCTGTTTCTCGTGGGTTCAGTCGCCTGGTCGAATGGTCTGTACGAGGACGCCGTCAGATGGTTGAAGCACGCCGATCGCAAAATGGCGAGAGGTACGTACACAATCACTGCATTGCTTTGTTTTGTTTTTGTTGGAGGAAGAGCGAGAGCCATGTAACACTTTTCTTTTCTATAGGGAAGGATGAAGGCGAAAATGAACAAGCCACCGCTCAACAGAACTCACACGAAGACAGACCATTTTCGGAAGAAAGGACAGACGAACTGAGTTTTCCGCTGGATGAGCAGATGGTGTGGAGGCGTTACAAGGCTCTCTGCCAAGGACAAGAGGTACGCGGTTGTTCTCTGTTGTCACTTTTTGCTTCCTCGCGTGCACACCGGCGAAAGTACGAGTCTGAATGCTCCGCAGTGAACGCTGGACACACGACAATTCTTGAAGAACAAGATACCGTACCGAACAATCTTGCGAGCAACAGCCATCCTTAGAAACACTGGAAAGCGGGGTGTAAGCGTTGGAAGATGGCATTGTTCACCAAAATCTGAAATATGTACGTGTGAATGTGACAGACAGAAACAAAGAGACAGACAGACACAAACAGACAGACAGACACAAACAGACAGACACAAACAGACAGACAGACACAAACAGACAGACAGACACAAACAGACAGACAGATAGACAGACAGACAGACAGACAGACAGACAGACAGACAGACAGGCACACCCCACAGAGAGCGACTCACAGAAACAGAGAGAAGAGAGAGAGAGAGAGAGAGAGAGAGAGAGAGAGAGAGAGAGAGAGAGAGAGAGGGAGAGAGAGAGAGAGAGAGAGAGAGGCAGATGAGGAAGGTTCCGCAGAACTGTCCTCGGGAGAAGATCATGTCCACGGTCAGAATGCAGGAAAGGATGACTTTCTATGGCCAGCACCCATGACGCACGACATGTTGCTCTGCGCGGCAAGGTATTTTTGTTCCCGATCGGTCGCGATTCATCACAATGACTTTTTTGTGAAATGTTTCATTTCATTTGAAGCATGCTTCAATTGGTAACGCAAACACTTGTGCAACAGTAGAAAACTCGTGAGAAAATCAAATCATTGTCAGATGATCCACCTTGTACATAAATTGGATCGATGTCTGTTCCATCACCCTAAAAGTTTTCCCCAGATGCAGCCACACATTTTTGCCAATGAAGAACAAGATCGTGCACAATATCATTGCAAAAAGACCTGTCAAAAGTCTTCAGAAGACAATGACTCTCAATCTGCACATCCTCCAGGCTCTTAAATCTGCATCCTCTCAAATGTGATTTGAGCTTGGGGAACACACCAAAAACACATGGAGCCATGTCAGGCAAGTTGGGAGGATGATCCAGAGTTGAGATCTGCCATTTCTGAAGATTTCTTTGACCAGAGCAGCTGGTAGAAGATCAATGTTATTCTGTGCAATTTGAGCTCTGTCCTCTTTTGGCTTTATGTCAATTCCACATGGATAAATTTGGCAGCACATCGACTCATTTTCAAAGCCTTCTTGATAATATATGCACAATCACAAGCTTGGACAAGCCAGTCTTCTGAACCAAGTGACTCAAATTTGATTGAGAATCATCCTCAAGAAGCTCACAGATGAGTGAAATGGATTCCTCTGTTCTCCGAGTTTTCAGTCGACCACTGCGAGGTCTGTTGAAGGTGCTCTCATCCCCGAATTTGAACCTTTTTGTGCCAGAATCACACTTGGTTTTGCCCATGGTGGAATCTTTGAACACCTCTTTCAGTATTCTCCAACTTTCAATCAGAGACAAATCACGCTTTGCCATGAACTTCAAGGAAATCCTTTGCTCTGCATTTCGAGGCATTTGAGGATTTACCAAAACAGAAAGCAAAGCCAAGCATTATCACAATTTTCAAATGAAACATCAAGAAGAAATCACAGATGTATGTCCCGCCACAAGAAAATGTCACCTGCACACAGATTAAGGTCAAAAAAGAGGTCAGAATATTGTGTCAACTTGTGCTGGTGATCCAATTTCACTGCAGGGTCAAAATCATGGATCCTCCTCCACATTGCCAAAAAATGACAGTGAGAAAAAAACTGATGCTGAGATATTGCGACCGATCGGGAAGATAGAAACCTTGCCTCGTACCATTTTGTTTGGTCAAAGTCAGGTCTTCTGTCTGGTGTCTGGTCGGGGCGCAAAGAGCCGAACAATCTGTAGGAATCGGAAGCTGGAGTTTCGTCCCTGCATCTGCATCCACAAAATTGTTTGATTTTTTTTTTTCAGAGAAGTTCGCACAGCAAGTTTCCCGCAAGGCGCGCACTCGCGTGTCGGCGACGGCGACGGCGCTGGAGTTACGACTGGTGGGACAGCGAGGAGCTCCACCTCGATCCGCTCATCGTGCTGTACCACGGCGTTCTGGGTGCAGCCGATCTCGGAGAGGAAGGGTTAAGGAAATCAGCGCATTCTCGGGTGAGCTGCAACTCGACGGTTTATATTCCATTGGCCTTGAAACTCCAGTGAAAGCTCGTCAATCTCGCGTCCAGGGGCGAGAGTTTCTCGTCGTGCATGCAGTTGACACCATTTTGGACTTTCGCACGTGCAATTTGGGCCTGACGTTTAATTTTCAAGCGGGTTCTGCAGCACACAACAAGCATGCTTCTTTGTCTTTCAGTTTGAGAAGTCATCGACACTGAGACTGAACGGTTCTCATCAAGTTCAACATTCACGCACGAGCCTATCGTAAGCTACGAATCTGAACTTCACGCATTTTTTACTCGTTTGCTCAAGATCGTATTCACGACGTGGGCCACAGTTGGAAAAGCTAATTTTGTTCGAACAATTGTGAGTCTCCAGATTTTCCAACAGGAGTGCTGTGAACAACGAAGCCCGTCTGGCTCAAATCACAAGTCGAGTGCTGAGGGACATTTTGGGTTCCAACGGGATTGGAGAAGACAGCAACGATCCAGACCCACTGCAGGTACTCTTGACTCACCTTGACCAACCAACACCTAGAGGAACAGGAATTTGTCGGATCTTGACTCAGGTTCTTTGTTGAGTCTCACAGAGAACACGAACACGACAAGGGCACAAAGAACCACGCGTTGCGTAATGTTCTCTTTAGGATCAAAAACTGGATGAACGTGGTGCCACAAAACAAGAAAAGACTGTTTTCTTGCATGGCTCTTGTCTCCGTGATGAAAAAATTCAGCTGGGACTTGGTCTGCAAATTTGTAGACTCAAGCTTTCTCTGGTTTGTTGGTCTTCCCTCGATCAATATCTCCCGATTGTTGATGGTGCTGTACCAAAAATGCAAACAATCGGACAAAAATGTCAGAATAAAGATGTGAGTTTCTTGTGCACAGTAGACCACACACCGTACCATGTACGTGTATGAGATGCACCCCTACTTTTGGGCTTCTTTTCTGGTTCCATGGCCTCACTGAAACAATGAAAAAACTCAACTCATGTACGAGATAAACCCTCTATTTTGAATTAAATTTTGAGGCAAAAAACGAATCTTACTCGAGTACGCGAGACAGTACGGTATCTACTCGTACGAGACAAAAGGGGCTGTACCGAAAAGAAAAGAAACGCGACACTGCATGGGAAAAACGTCAGCACAATCTGTTCAACATTTTGTTTTCTTTTTCAGGTGCATTTGTATGAGCCTGGTGGGGTCTTCGAGCCACATTTCGACTTCCTTGTGAGTGCATCTTGTCTTTTTGCACACCACACCTGGTTTCGGGAAAACGTTCGTGATTTGTTCAGGAATGACAAAGTGTGTTCCTTTCAATTGGATTGGCGTTTTGGTCCTCTTGCATGGAGGACCCAGTCTCAAAACAGAAATTTTGCGTTTTCTTTCAGAACGACAATTCCAGTTTTCCTGATGCCCATGTCTACGGAGATCGAGAAGTCACAGCGATATTTTACGTGAGTGAACACAGAAAGGTCAACAGTGGAGCTATGTCCACAGACTCAGGGAAGCTTGTCCTGCAGTACCGTGGGCGTTTCAATTCCAGTGACTGTCTGACATATTTTTGTCAACACGAATTAATTTTGTACACAAAAGGAAGACAGATAACATTTCAAAAGTAATTTGTTGCGCTCAAATTGAAAAAGTCTGCAAATGCCAGTGTCGAGTTTGCTGGCTATTTTGTCAACTCCAAATCTGAACAACAAAACCAAAACTCAGAGTCGGAGTTGCACACTCACTGCACTTTTCGCATGACGAAAAGTTTTTCGGCAAATTTGAGTGTTCAGTTTCGCCCACAGCTGAACGACGTCTTCGCCGGGGGATTCACAGTCTTCCCGCTCCTCGGAGTAAAACTCGAGCCTCGAAAGGTGAGCGACACAACTTTGTGTGTGAAGGGCAACTCACATTCAAGTTGTACCGTATGCAGGACAGGAAAGATGAGTGTTGCTTCGTGGCTTGGAGTGTTCGCTCATTTCCAGGGGAACCTGGTTGTTTGGCGCAATCTCCGCGCCGACGGCGTGCCTGACAACCTGACACTGCACGCCGGGTGCCCCGTTTTGCTCGGTGAAAAACTTGGTGAGTGCTTGAGGGATCTCAGGTGGATACACAAAAGTAAAATGTGGTTCCATTTCGTTTGCGAGACCCCTGAATGTGTCTGTGACTGTATGCGTGTTTCAGTTGCCACCAAGTGGGTGCGAGAAAGAGGCCCCAGAATGCGAGGAGTCTGCTCCAGCTTCTGACTGATCCTGCCACCAAATTGTTTGACGAAGTGTCCGACATTCTGTGTGCTGCTGGAAAGTACGAAAAGAGAAATTTGGCTGTCTCGAAGCTGACAGTTTGTGTATGGAGGGCGTTGAATGATAAATATGTACATTGCAATGAAAGTCTGGAAGCTGGCGGCCAGACGGCGGTCTGTCACCACCTGGCCAGATGAGCGTGTTCCAGGACGCGACACGTACTTCGTATTCTGCCTGACACACACACTTGCGTCGAAATGTCACAGAAATGCTCCGTCAACAGCCCCTTGTCCACCACCACAGACCATAGGGCGTCACACAACACGAATCGTACTTAGAAAATACTGTTTTTCTGCCCGAGTGTGAGTTTGCAAAAAGGTAGGAGGTTCTTGATGGAGAAAAGAAACTTTTCAGGCAGATTAATTTTCACTTGACCTTCAGGACGAAAGCAATTACAGTTGTAAGCGACGTTTGGTTGGCAGAAATAAATTGCAACAGACGTTTAAAAATTCAATCTATTTTTTATTTTACACTCATTATGTTTCACACATGCGCACGAACAAGTGAGCACAAAGCTTTTTCAGTCATACGACGTTGCTTTACAAGATTTGCCGGTACCAAGGCAATCTATGAGTTCTCAAAACGCAACGATTCCCACAGGAGGCTGAAATAACCTTGACAGACGACGAAAGAAACGAGGTCGCTGAAAACTAATTCGAATGATTCACAAGTGCAAATGCTCGCAAAGAACACGTTTCGTGCCACAAGTTTTGCGCCGAGAGCAGAAAGGTCTCCCTATTGTGCACAAAAGAAAATTCACAACACGAAAGCAGCAGGTGAAGCCACTTGACTTCAGAACACATTCATGCACATGCAGATCCTGAAGATCCGCTAAAACCACCCACACAATAAAAAACACGCATTCAACGTTGAACTTGGAAACGAAGTTTCTGCAGGTTATGTGTTTTTCAATTCACTGTGGGTGTCATCAAGTTGCACCCGTCTCGACTTGAAGAAACCTCAAACCTCAGCAAGGCTCAGTACGATATGTTTCAACGACACAAAACACACAGACGCATCGCTGAACTGGCTCTTTGCGCCGGAGTGGGACCGGCTTGTTCCCTCCATACGCCTGACGAAGAAGCGCGACCACCGGAATGTACGAGGTTCGCTTTTTATTTGACCGATCCACCGCTCTGTCTTGGAAACAGGAATTTTTAGAAATGCCAAATTTTTACACAATGTTGACAACTCAATTCTCTTCCCTGAGAGGCAGTGTGTGTCACTGTGGCATTTCCCTGATCTCAATCTTTGGACCCTGAAGTTTGTCTCTTTGGCACTGTCCACGAAATTCAGTGATTGACAGCAGTGAAATCATTGCTCATTTTGCAGCAAAATTGCAGTGTGTTCTCATGCTGAACCTCCCCCATTGATGTGTGGGTTTCCCTCCTGCTGATATGAAATTGTTGCCAGAGGAGTCTGAGGAAGAAATGACTTTGACTGTTCTTAGTTGTTTTCCGTTGGCAACCCTGTTTGCTTGATCTTTGCATGTCAAAACAATTATGTTCTTCATGTTCAAATCAATAATTCCATGCATGCATGTTTCCATTGTACTGTTGAGTCACTGAAGACACTGTTTGCAAGAATCCATAAGTGTCCGATCATTCGACAGAGCGGTGGATCGGTCAAATAAAAAGCGAACCTCGTACAACAACATACACAGTCGCCCTGCCACCGTTCTTCAACAGAAAAACAAGATAGTAAGCGAGAAATTGTGCACAAGTGACACGGGAGCGACGTACAAATGGATCAACACTGCGAGTGAAAGAAGACGTGCCCTGAGGGTTGCTAAAATTTTGTTTGGTTCGAAGAATACAGGGTTGTCCCGCTGTATTTCACCTTCCGGCAAATTGTGCTTCTTGTCAACTTTCATGTGACTTTCAGACACGTGCACGACGCACAAGACAACTCCAGTGCTCAGTCTCACACAAGAAACGTGACGAATCACAATTTTCAAATTCACAAATAAAAGCAGACCATATCGACACCGAGTCTCACGTCTCCTCTTCAGCAAGATCACGTTTCGAAATTTGGTCCACACAAAAGACACGATTGAGTTATCACGATTGTAGGGTTGCGGGCCGACATGGGAAAATGAGTGCCTCAGTCAGGGCTTTTGCCGAATAAACTTTTCCATGTCCCTGAAAAGCGGTGCATATCGAAGCCCGTTCGGTTTTCATCGGGTCGCGGTCACAAAAGGAAGTCCTGCAACTTTTCTGCGGACGTAACAATTGATCTTCAGTTCCTTCACCAAACGACTCGTGGGGTGTAAAAGGCTGTACAACTGTGGAAGGGGGTCGGGGCGTTGGCAATGTGTGTCTTGTTCAATTGAGTTCTCATTCTCAGGAAGGAGTGGTGGTCCAGCACTGTGTCTCCTGGTTTTGAAGTTGACGGCCCAGCTCGTGCCTCAAAGTTGTCTCGCTGTCCACAACAGGGTCAGTTCTTCAGTCTGAACCGTCCGTCGGGTGCGAGCGCGCGCGCCGCTAGTTCGCCGAGTACCGCTGCAGCAGCAACGTGTGGCAGTTGTCGCACACGCGCACCGGCTTGGCTGATGATGGCAGCGGCATTTTGTTGTCCGAGCACTCGTTACAGAAGATGTCCCCGCAGTTGCGACAGTGGTGCTGCAAACAACAAAGTCAGGTTTTCACGTGCACAAGGTTCACGTTTGCATGTCCTGCTGGCCAAACCGAATGGCGACGCTACACTTCGATGCAAGACAGTCAAACACACACAAGTTGGTTGTCTTCTCTGGAGATAGGACAAAGTGGGCAACCGAACCTTTCTCTTTGACCGTGGTGTAAGGAACTTTCGGCTGTTGTTTGGGTTTTTGGCGGGTCGCGAGTGTCGACAGACACTTCTCTGCTGTGCGGGGCTGCTCACCTTCCTGCGGGACACGGAGAAGGGCTTCTGGCACTGCTGGCAGCTGTGCACGGCCGAGTCGTCCGTCCACTGCGCCTCCTTCAGCGCCTGCTGCACCTCGCGCATGTCTTCGTACTTCAGCTTCGACCTGTCGGAGAAATCACGGATTCGTCAGCTCAGTGCCGCCTTCAGGACCTCCCCAGGACAGTTTGCTGTCTTTGCATTGTATCACTGTTGTTCCCTCGATGTTTCCCTTGGATTCCAGACCTGTGACTTCACCGGAACCAAATGGCAACGAACCAACAGTGGACACCTCAAGCGCTATGAAAAGTCGGCAAGTGAAGTCCGAGGCAAGCACACCCGAGCAGATGTTTGCACAGACCTGAGCGGAATAATGATCCATCCCAATCAAGTCAGTTGCAAAAGGAAAGACACGAACAAGTGCTTCGCGATTGTACCGACACGCACCAGTTGTCACGTAACAATAGATGCTGACGTAGTTTTCTCGTGACGTCAATATGAGCGTTACAAAACGCCGGAGGAACCTGCCACTCGCGTGTTGACTCAATTGATGCGACAGATTGATCAAATAAACAAATCCAAAACACATTGTTGAAAGTTTTCACGTTTTGGCGAAAGTTGCGCTTGCAGCGTCTTGCTGTTCACGAACTGAGAGAAACTCAACGTTCACGTGGGATCCCCTTCGTGATTGTGGGTCATCCAGACAAATCGGACAAATCAAACCAAAGAAACGACCAAGGCCCACTTTTTCTCTGACAGTCCGTCCAGATGTGGGCAAAGCGTTGCGTTACGACTGCGCAAGGGAAGGGGGGCGTTGCTTACACTTTTCCTGAAACGAACCCAGGACTATTTTCTGCTTGCTTTCAGAGATCAGACTGCAGGATACAGAAAGAGATGTTGTGCCTTCCTGACTTTCAGTCTATTTCCCCTGGTTTGTTTGCCCGTCAGACGCTTCCGTGACGCTTGAAGGCAAGCTCCGCACACCCGAAACCAAAAATAGTTCGACTCCCTCAGAAATCGATGGCCCTATCAGAGAGCTGTGTTGTCCCTCCAACTTTCGTTCAGCTCCCAGAAATCAATGTGAATTTACAGATTGAAAAGTTTCGACTTGTGGTCTGGATTTGTTAAAAAATCAACCAGAAACGTTGTGTCAAGATCAATCCAACATCGCTTCTTGCACAAGTGTGACCTTCAAGAAAGCCAATTCGTGCCTTCAAAACGCACGGAAACGGAGCTCAGCGTCAAACTTCACCTTGAGCTTCACGACGACCGACTTGAATAAACACGGGAAATTTCTCCCGCTCGACCACCCATCCACTTGCCTGTCCGCGCGCCCGCTCTCACGCGCGCGAACACACACACACACACACACACACACACACACACACACACACAAAAGGAGTTGTGCGATGGTCTATCGTTCGCAACGCTCAGAAAGACCCAATCTCTCCTGAATTCTTAGTCTTGTTTCTGTCACATTCACTTGGAAAGGCTGCAAAAATACAGCCAGTTCATTGTGGCGAAATGGTTTCTTCAGGCACTGAAAGCCATCGTTTTCCCCAACCGCTCCCTGAAAAGCAATGAGGTGTGCGGCACAAAAGCTACCCCTTCAGCAGGCGGATCCCGGTCCTCCTGCAGCAGCACTTCCGAAGGGCAAAACCTAACTTCTTGACAGTGTTGCGTCCATCAGCAGAATGCAGACGGTCCGGTGTCCACGGCACACCTGATGATTGCCTAACTCCCCACCAAGAAACAAAGCGTCGACCTGGCCACACAGATACCCGTGGAAAGTTCAGATCTGACCCCGTGGGGCTGCCCTAATGTCTCAAACAGGAGATCAAAGATAAAAGAACCCGCGACTCCTTGCAGCAAGCATTGTGCTCACAACACGCATTGTTCCAGGAAACATCCCGTTGCTGCTTGCCTGCCAGGGTGAAAACAATCAAACCAACACTTGGTTTTGTTTCCAGGGGCTGAGGGGCAGGAGGGTGGGGGGATATTGTAATCATTGGTTCCTTGACCACGGCAAGACAATCTGCCGCAACAAAAAGGAAACCACCCACCATTCATTGGCTTTGTTCAGGGGAGGGGCCCCAAAACAAACTTATGGTCAACACACACACACACACACACACACACACACACACACACACACACACACACACACATGCAGAGCAACACATCAAGATTGCGCTAAGCCCGCGGCTCGGCGGAATGCCGCGGGCTTGAAAATGGTTGAAACAAGCTGGTCTTTCAGCTGATGGCCCAACCGCCCACACACTCTCCCCGCACTAATCCCATCTCTCAACGATCCAACTACTCAATTTGCTTCTATTTTTGGACACAACTTTGCATTGTTGACTCTCAGATTTAAATCTCTTGATTGCGACCACAACTCGCCGAGTCGGAAAATACTCACGCACTTCGCTCAGCGATCACGCGTCGCTGTTACGGATCCAATGTGATTACGGATCACACTCGTCGAGACCTACTGAAAAGAGCGGAAACGAGCGACGATGATACATCACCACAATGGCAGCTGAATGGGCTGAAATATTTGTGTCCAGGACACGTGCGCTCAATATGCACGTGTTCGGACGTGGCCAAGCCTTGTCTCGAAGAGTCTCAATCGACGCAATCACACCCACAACAGAACCAGCAAAGGGAAGGAAATGGAGAAAGCAAGGGATTCCAAGAGTCAGACCACAGTACAAAGGTGAAGCAACGCACAGTCCTCTTTGCCTGAATGTCCTGGCAATCAAAACAGGTCTGAGCACAAAGGAAACCAGGCAAAATGCGTAGCTATCCCCGCGGGCAAAGCACACTCCACGCCCATTCAATATGGATCTATTCCATCAGTAAGCTGCTTTCCTGTCAGATTTAATCAAAATAAGTATTGTCTGTTGTCGTTTCTCCAAACTTCGCCTTGCTCCGGGTGGAGGTGGAGGTGGGAGTGGGGGTGGTGACGCCCTCCACAAGACATTTTCTTTGTGCGAAACTCACTGGAAGTGACGTGAAATTCATCCACGAAAGCCTTTCAAGATCACACAAGACTTGTCGCATACTGTCCCTCTGCAACGACATTATTCGCTGTCTGACATCACGACCACGCATTCTTTAGGTGCTGCGCACCACAAAACTCAATGCCTTTGCACTGTGCAACATTCGGACCCACACCAACCAACTCCACCCTGACTAAATTTTCAAATTCCACTGAAGGAAAAAAATGTTGCCCATGACAACGTACCTTTGCTGCTCGCACCTCGCTACGCAGTGCTCTCCAAAGCAGCGTAGTGTGCATGGAATCGGATACCCAAACGGGTTTTCTTTGACCACCTGGGTACCGACAGATGTTCAAAGACTTCAGGGTTCACATATCAATGTCAGTAACAGCCAACCGACGCTTACACCTGGTGTTGCTAGCCGTTCACCAATCAACTTTCCTCTTCTCTTGCAACACAGGAGCCCACCTCACCTTGACCCTCTCCGTGACCGTTTGAAGAACAAAGTCACCCACCAGGGTGAACTCAATCTCGACCCAAGGATATGGTTACTTGACCAAGCCAGACCCTGCAGGCTGAAGTAGGGTCCAGCCTTGACATTTCCCACGGCGGAGTTTCGTTACTTTGTTGCTGAATTTCTAGGCAGCCCTCACATTTGGTCAGGTTTTGGCTGTGATACGCCGACATCTAATGTGCTCAGTTGTAATTCTACGTTCGGTTCCCTTTGGAGGGTTGAGCATCGCGTGCTCTGCGACAGTTTTTGCTGCCCCCCTCACCCACCCCCGCACTTACTCGGACAGGTGCGATCCCAGCTCGGCGAGCGCCGCCTCCTGCTCAGCGCACGTCTGCTGCATCTGCTGCTGCTTCCGCTGCAGCGCCTCGTGGTCCTGAAGTGCATAACAAAACGCGTGACAAGTGTCGATCCAACGCAGTGTTGAACAGCAGAGCCCATTTGGTCTAACTTCCGCTCTTCCAATGCTGAACCGACCTCCGACCCGACCCATCTCTCCCCGACCACCTGAACCAACCTTCTTTATCTGTCTGCTCTGCTGCACTTCTCCCTGCAGCTCGGCCACCTTCTCTTTCTCTTGTTCCAGGTTCCTCTGCAGGCTGCCCCGCCACTCGCGCTCGATCTTCAGGTCCGTCTCCAGCTGCGACCTGCCGGGAAGCAGAGCAACCAGCCCGATTAGCAAAGCAGAACACAAAGTCACCGACAGGACGTGAACAATTTTAACTGGACGACCTTTGTGTAATTTTGAACATTTGTCCTCAGCTAGCTACTGAGTCGTGAATGTTTGTGTGTGACAGGTAAGAAACTCACGCTTCAATAAGACCCAGACCAATGAGAAGACATTCTGACCTTTGGTTTCTGTTTCCGCTGTTCAAACCTGACGTTCTACGTCCCGACCAAACGCTTGTGGACGGTCACTCACCTTCATTACTGGACACACAGTCCAGAGTTCTCACAGCAGCAAACATCAACCCTTTCACAGAAGCATCACGAATCCGGAGGCGACTCAATCCCAGCACTCGGTCATTTCTGACGAAGAGCAGCTGCTCAAGGCTGAGAACTATCGAAGTACGCACACGCACTGCCACGCCACAGAACCATACACAGCACAGACACAGACAGGCGCAGACACAGACAAACACACACACACACACACACACACACACACACACACACACACACAATTTTAACCACACACACCACACCAATGGTTTGCTTTC
>JAAUXT010124091.1_pt1 | contig 38821 bp, 27 predicted proteins | sample 7278171 | NCBI WGS metagenome assembly JAAUXT01 (sample SAMN14350112, study PRJNA611818) | marine sediment metagenome | isolation source: surface marine sediment (1.8m) | place: French Polynesia: Moorea | collected 2018-08
CATCAGGGTTCCCGCCTCGGAACTTCTTGTTCTTGACAAGTGAAGCCACAACACACGGGTTCAGTGCTCAACGACACTTTTATGATTCGGAAAACAACCAGCTTAGCAACAAGTCGGTCGCAGAAAACTCGCTATTTGGTGGTTTCTGGTCATACTTGGACACACCTCAGCTGCAAAAGTTTGTGTTCATTTGTGGAGACGGGCAATGCTCACGTCTGTGGGTGAGTGTCGCCCGCCCCTGTGCAGTGTGCGTGGAACGTTGTTGTCTGTCAGACAGTGCACAGAGCATGAGAGATAAGCCTTGAACATTGTGTACAACAACTGGCAACTTACTACCACCGTTCCGCGCATTCACTCACACAGTGTCGCAGGACCCACACCTGATGTATCGAAATCAGCGAGTGCTGAGCAAGGACATGAAAGGTTGTGAACTGAGGATTTATCAATGGATTGAGGAGTTGGAGGTGTGAATGAGGCAAGCAAACAGAGGCACGTGTTGGATTTGACACTCAGTCGTGCTTGATGTGTTTTGATATTGCGAAGTGAAACCTTGTGTACACTGTCACGAACGATGTGTGGAGGAAGGTTTCACCTGGATTTCAACTGCTCAACTGACAAACACCACAACTCCAAACATTAATTTGCAAGACGAGGCGGAAAGTTTGTCGTTTCTTGAAGGTAAATTTTCAACTTCAAAAGTTCCTGTGTTTCAAATCTAACGACGAATGGGGAAGTCTTCCAGAAAGCGTGGGACTGTAAAATTCAGAAGCCAAAGAATAATGTAAATATTTTATGGACTTCTGTGACCCAAGGCTAAATGGTTGAGTGACAGAGGTTACACCTATTTGCATTTCAAAATACAAACTGACAAAGCAACTGTGGAAAGTGTTCACGGGACTCTGGTGTGCTGCACTGCACATGCTGTGAAGAGGAACGCACATCGAAAGTTTTGTTGTGTACACGCGTGGATGTTCAAAACAAAAATCTCAAAGGAACTCAGGAACTGGAAACGTGAACTACGTTCAATTGGATTCTCTTGTTCAATTGGCACTGCACTGCGGAGTGGACAATCCCCATCAGTTTCGTCACCACTGATCACACAAGCCGCCTGCAAGTGACCAGTCTACCTGAGATGGCGCGGAAGAGGACGCAGCGGTCAGCGGGACTGACCCTCGAGACTCTGACCATTCTGGCGCTGCTGCCCGTCTGCTTCTCCCGAATAAACGGTGAGAATCTACACTCAAGTAGTTCGTACACGCACGCAACGCAATTTAAACTGGACCACAGAGAAAAGTTTGCACAGAAACACTGCCCTACCACTGTTCTGACCCGTCTTTCCAATGGGAAAACTGGTCCAAGCATCTGGAATGAGGTTGGGCAGTGTGCACCAGACAGGTCTGCCACCTGACATTTTCAGCTGATAGAAGTGACTCCATGCATGTACCTGGAAACCTACTTCATCTTTTGTCTTGTTGACTCCACAATGCCAAACCAAACACGATTAGGCCCTAATCACTGCCATAAAATACAATTCACAATTGCTGTGCGCCACAAGTACGCGCTCTCAGCCACTGTCAAAAAGTCGCACTCCATCGTTTCTCCGAAACGTTCGTTTGACCCTCAAGGCTCAACACCCAATCTCGCCTTCGTGTGTCAAAGTAAACCTGGAGAGGTGTTTGTCAGTGTCCTTGTGCAATTTTTCACATTTCACGAAGGCCAATCTGTGCACATCATTTTGTTGTCTGTCGGTCTTTCTGTGCACTTCCACCTGCACATGTGTGTGGATGTTATTTGCTCGTGACCATTGAGATATCTGCATCATTTTCTACTTGATTTTCCCCTTGGAAGGTTTCCCTACTCACCTGTTGTGCGCTCTTTTGTAGCAACACTGTCAGAGGCTCGTTGAGGCGGAAGGATGTAAACCTCTTCAGAGCCACTCGAATGTCTTTGACTCGGCCTTTTTATGTTCATCTGAACAGGTTTCTATTCAGTGTACTTAACTAAACAAATTTCCACCCCTTACAAGGCGGCTCTTCATTTGAAATGACTTGTGCTTGATATTACCTTGAAAAACTAATGTGATGTGAAATGAAATGAAACCAAGGAGCCACTTGTACGACTCTCACGAATATTTTGTGAGAAGGATTTTTGAGGAAACAGTTCTGTTGCTTTTCAGTTGGATACTGATGTTAGCATGTTGTATTTTTGTGCGCGAAATGCCATGAAAACAGTCAGTCCGCGATCCTCGTGGAACTGCGATTCCCACTTGGTGATGGGATCATCAACTCCATTCACTTCGAAAACCAGAGGAAGCAACTCCTTGAGAAGGAGAATCCCTCACATCCGAAGAGATGTTCTTGAACTCCAAATATTTAACAGAGATCACGACATTGTGCGCCGTGTTTACTGCAGATACCGCGCCCACGGTGCAGGTAGATAGACGCGGCTGGAGTCAGAGTCCGATACTCATCGTGTAAACGACTCCGCTCCAGACGCATCAAGTTCGCGATACGGACGCTCGCAGCCAGCCCAAGGTGTTTGCTCAGAAATTTTTGATATTTTGTGCTGGAAATCGAGGCGCTTGTGCAAAGTCACATCGGGCGTGCGCAGGAGGCCAAATAACAACGTCCAGACAGCACTTTGAAGCACCAAACTCTCTGCGTTTGGTGCCGCAAAAGAGAAACTTGCGAAAACTTGTCCAGGAGAGGGGCTGGGACCCCATGCAGCCCTGCTCTCACAAATATTGCCCAACTCGATTCACAAACACCTGATGGTTCCGTAAGACGCAGAAATACACAGGAACTTCGTCAAAAGGCCAATCTTGAGCATCTCTTGTGTGGACACAGAGAGGGTGTAAAAATGCTTGTGCAAAGAGGGTCACGCTCAGTGTGGGGGAATGTAGAGGAGTAATGAACCATGGCAGATGCTCAAAAGTATCCAGCCGCTTTACCATGGTCAACTTGTACCAACTGACAATGGGACAAACCCCAACTTTACTCAAGAAACCCTACGAATCTTGATGTGCCTGATGGAGTGACTTGCCTTCAATCTTGACTGGTTGTCTGAAAATACAAATTGGCACAGAAAAATAGACTCGGTTGTGTCCAGCGAAGGAGGTGACGAGCCTTAGATTTGTCACAACCTGTTCACAATTGGTTGTTCTTTGGAGGCTGGTGCTGTAGGCACAGACTTCACGTGAAAGTGTCCTCAAGATTGAGAAAGTGTCCTCAACATTCAGAAGTGATCGTCTCCAGCAATGGAACTTTTCGTTCATTTCTTTTGGCTGTGTTGGTTGCGAAAGGCTTGCAACTGATTTCACGCACACCAAGCACACCAGAAGGTGAGAGTGTCGCAACGTCATTTGTTTTGGATTGGGTTTTGGCGCAGCTTCACAAAACTTCAGATTCTGAGGAACAGAAACAACTCCACCATTTGTCATTCAAAAGACGTTGTTCCTTTGAGAAACCGAAGCGCCAGAAAGTCAGGCTCATCTCTCCGACTTTACATATCAAAAGCTCACGTCCCACAGTGTTTTCTCAAAGTTTCAAAAGTCTTGACAACATTTCGCCTTTTTCTGCTTTGCTTTCTTCCCTTTGTAGTGTTTGTTGAATGTTCGCCTTGCATGCGTAATGGGAGGTGACATCGTGCAGTGAAAAGAGGTTGCTTCGCTCGGTTCCCACTGTTCGGGGATACCTCGTGTCGCTGATCTGTCTCTTCGCATCAAACTGAGACCAGTAGGAAGAAGGATCCACGAATTATGACGCCCCCGAGAAACTCTGAAATTGCTGTGCTGATATTGAACCGGCTTTCTGGAATGTTTTTGTGGTGGTTTGTCTACGTTTTTGGGTTTTCACTTTTTCACGGGCCTCTCGCACGCATCTCCGGTTGAGCTTCTCGGTGTTGTTTTTCACCTGCTGCGATGTCACTTTTTCTTTCCGCCAACAGCGCTGAGAAAATTGTTCCAGAATTCCTTGTTTGGTCTGAGCATGTTTTACAGTTAACAACAAGGGTATTGGCAGGTACAGGTGGAGGAATGCTCCTCCGCATCAGATATGTGTGGATGGCTGACTTGGTTAATGTCTCCTAATAGCAGGGTACCCCAAACTGACATGCAAGTCCCAAGCCCAAATAGGCCAGCAGACGGGATTGGTTTACGCCGTGTCTTGCTGGAAGTAGCGTTTGAAATGAAACGACATGTGTGGGATTGAATTTCCTCCAAGTTCACGAAAATTCCTGCTGTTGAATAGACAGATGACCCAGGGACTTTTTGAACATGTGCTTCAAACGCGTGTCAAAATTTCATCACATCTTGAAGAAAAAGAAGTTCTGACAGAACTTTTGGAAGTTTTTTACCGCGAGCATTTGAGATTGTCTTCAGTGGGACAAACGTATTTGAATGAAACATTTGGTTTGCACTGACACACACGTGTAAAAACAAGCACGAGTATTCACACAAGTGGACAGAAGATTTGGCCACTGTGTCCTGTGGTGTGCTGTCACAAGTATGTCTGCCTGACTGACCAACCAGTTTGAATATATAATATTTGTATGATTGAATGGACTCAAATGATAACAAGCTCAAACCTAACACACGCCACATCAGAATCAAAAGAGAAAAATTCCGCGCGGGTGATGATAAGAGATACATTGAGGACAAAGGTAATTACATAATGTATTTCACATTAAGGCGATAAGGATAAGAGCGACTCACTCACTGTTCACTCACTGGCGCCAGCCGAGTATTGACCAAAGAACCTTCTCATAAATCAAGTGAGATAAATGTTCGGTGACAGGAGTGGACGTTGGGCTCAAATTTGACCTTGTCCTTTGCGGTTGCCAAACAGATCAAGCAATGGGTTCACGAATAAATTTGTAACAACAGTCTCTTGCAACTGGCAGAAGGGAGCGTGAAGCAAATCGATTTCTCAGACCTGAAGCTCCGGGAACCAAGAAACACACACACACACACACACACACACACACACACACACACACTGAAAGTATGAAATCACAAAACACACGAGAAATCAAATCACAACTCTGGGTTTCGTCAAACACTCCACTGCCTGAATAAGCACACACTATCATTCACAACCTCTGTGTGTATCTGTCTTAAAACCTCCGCTGAAAGGCAAAATTTACCTTGCAAGAAAACAACCTTTTCAAAAGGAATGAATAGAAGTCTGCACAATGACAAAACTCAGCTGAAGAAGTCAGAGTTTGGAACATGCACATCAATTGGCTGTGTTGATTTTGTGAGGCCTGTGTTAAACACATGTGTGCACAGATGACAAACCGAGAAGAATGACAATATTTAGCTTTGCGAAAGAGTCATTTTCGGGAATGGAGGAAAAGTGCGAAGACTTTTTGTGCTGGATGCTTGGTGCTGTGTGAGGCATTGTCTTTTCGTTTGAAGACTGGCCTTTTGATGCCATGTCCAAGAGGTAATTGATTTCCTAGATTTGTCAAGGAATGTAATTTTGTTTTGGGCAAGCCAACTTCTCTTGTCAAAGACCCGTGTTTTGTTGTTGTTTTGTATGTGGGGTTGACAATGATGTAACTTCTGCAACGCGCTCTCTTCGCAGTGATCACAGCAGCCAGAAAAAAACCTCGTGGAAAAAACAACAACAAACACTGAAGTTTTGTGATAGTAGACAGTATTTAGATCACAGATAAATCCAAATTTCTGTCCTGTTTCCGTGTCACATGAGGCTACTCATTCCACAGCACAATCCAGGAAACTTTTGAAGGAAGCTGCAATCACGGAAAAGTGAAGTTCACAACTTGCTGTTTGCGCTGGGCACAGCCAGGTGGGTGGACCTGACCATCGACATTTGTGGACACTTCTGTGTTCTATCTCCACACATCCCCAAAATTACCTTTGCCGTACAGTCAAAACGAGTTTTGTTTGTTGATCCACAGCGAAGAATCTCTAAGTATTTGATGCTCTTGCACTCTTTGTGGACACAACACAAACAGCGCGTTTTCCTCACAAGGTAAACCATTTGTATCCGACTTCAGACCATCTTCGTCAGGCAAACTCAGAAATGTGTGGTCACAGGACGCTCCAGCAGACCCAAGACAGAACAGTGGTGAGCTCAGTCCAAGATAGGACCCAGGAGGCAAAAATCTAGGGGGCGGGGATTTGTTTTGGATGGCTGGTGGGCCCCAACTTCTGCTTTTGTTTGCATCTGCGGTGCAAAATGTGCGTGTGTGTATGTGTGTGTGCGATTTTATTTTGGGGGGCCTGCACCACAGGTTCCATTCCTAGATCCTTTGGAGGGACAAATGTAGGAGAAAAGATTGTGCACAGTAAAGGTTGTGCCCTTTGTTACAGCAGATTTTGGCCTTTTGGCCTTTTGGCCCCAAGGTTAACGCAAAAAACTTGAACGCGTGAACACTTCGAACTTTTTCGAGCGACTGCTGACTTTGGACACCAAAATGTAGTGCCTCTTCGAATGCAGGAGGCTGTTTTTGAATTGTGTCAGGCGCAAGTGCTTGATGGCGGGACTTGAAGTGTTTTCTGGTGTTTACAGAATTGCAAATACGAGCAAATATTGATATTAAGGTTGGAGTTTGCAGATAGTGTGTCAGTCACAGGCGGCAAGGTTTCGCCTTGAAGGGCTGAATTTTTACAACAAAGATGCAAGTCTTGGAGATGACTGTTGATGTGACTGGGTCTTTGTGGTGTGAATGTCAAGTTCAATTTGATTTTTGTCTGCAGGGGTGTACGCAACCTGTGGCCATCAGTGCTGATCTGAGTTGCGTTTCTGAAATTGGTCGAGTATTGCAGTACCAATTCACCAAAGTTTAAATCTCGTTTTGTCGATGTGAAGTCCCCTGACAATGCGAAATCATAAAGATCCGTAGCTTCATGACCATTGAGATCCACAGCTTCATGACTTTTTCTTTGTTTCTGACATTCCGAAACGCTGCATCTGCTCGAGGGACCTCTCTCCCCCAACGCACCCAGGGTCGTATCTTGGTGCTTGAATCTCAAGTGCCAGCGGCGCCGCTCTCGGCTGATGTCTGTCCTGCTTGTGTCCGGGCTACTCAGCCTCTTGAACCGGATTCGCTTCGTACGGTCGTTGGATGAAGATGGAAGAGATTGCGAGAGGAGGATCCTTGTTGGGGCGAGAATGTAGGAATCTGCAGTGGCATCCTGCTCGAAAGAATCCAGACTTCACGATGGAACGGTGATGTTTTGTCTTGAACAATTTTGGAGCAAAATCAACCGAAACAAATCTTTTGGCTTGGCCTGGTCCAAAGCAGCAAATTGTCTGATACCATTCACAAAATGGAGGAAAGAGTACAATCAATCCACCTCTCCAAAACCAGTCCGTCATTTGGTTCAATTTCTCCAGCCAAAACAAAACAGCAACGTCTTGAGTTGAGGTGCCTGTTTTTCCAGCGGCCACGAGTGTTTGATGCGACAGGCTGAAAGTACCTGTCTCGATCAGTGAAATCAGCCTCTCACCGGTGACAAGGGACACTTGCACAATCTCAATGATCTGTTTGGATGAACCTGAGACAGAACTCAGTTGTGTCACCTCGGAGTGGTTTGACTTGCTGTGTCATGGGAATGAGCATTTGTGTTCAAATGGGCTGGTTTCTTTGTTTCTCCAGGGGGACTGGGACCCGGGCCCTCCAACCTTGATCCCCCTGTTGTTGTGCCGGAAATTTTGTTGGTTAATATCAGGCCCCTGAGCCGGACAACAAAGTTACCCCCTAAAAATGAGGAAACCAGCCGAAACCAAGGTTCATGGATCTGCTGGGGCGTCTAATTGCACGTTCTGTCTTTGGTCCGCATCATCATTTGAGTCCCAGTCGTGCCGTGGACGTCGCTCTCCGCTCAACCTTTTCAATTCTGTCCTCCGATTCTGGGCAGCTATGTCGAGAAAGCTAGTCAAAGAGGACATTGTTTGAAGACCGGTAAGCTCCACATCTTTGCGCATTTCTGGTCTTTGAATGGTTTTCTTCGTTGAAGACAAATTCCTTTGTGACAGTTCTGTTCACCGCCAAATGACTGATCAGTCGTCAGAGGTGATTCTTCACCTCGACCTGTTCCTTTGTGAGTGCTGAGCAAATATCTCTTGGTATCCTTGTGCAGTTTTGGCAAACACAGTGGGGACATGTAAATGGATTTGACATCGCTAATCAGGCACCTCCTTTGTCAGCTTTGGTGTGCAAAGTGCTTCGAATGGACTCAACCTGCATGGAGTTCTTTTGGTTCAAAAGGGAGTGGATCAGAGGCCAGTTTATTTTTTATCCACGTTCAGTTGTGTTGGAAAAATCAGTGAAAAAAGTTCACAAGGAGAGGAGAGGAATTCGTGAGAAAAAAGGTGCGGGACTTTGTTGAAAACAAGCGAGCACATGTTGGAAAGCCCCGTGATCTACAGGGAAGAATTGTGCAGGACAAGGGCAATTCTGCTGACGAGAAGTCACAGGAGAAATGGTGTCAAGGCTGAGTCGACTCCGATACCAAAATTGTTTGATTTTGATGAAGTGGAGCGATCAAATTAATCTCTTCAAACAATTTTGTGAAGGTTGAAGAGCTTCTTGTCTTACATTTGGTTCCCCGCAAGCACTGCACTGGGTGCAGGACACACAACCTGCCACAGGACAGAAGTTCCCAAATTTTTTAAACGCGCGGTTCGGCCTTCCGCGCGCTTATTGTAATGACACCTGTCTGTATGTGTGTGTGGACATGTTGAGTTACTGGAGGGGGGATAAACTCAACATACTGAAAATTAGCCAGGATAATTTGAGGCCATTTTGAGCATTTTTCATTTTTTTACCCATGTTGAGTTGGCCAGCCCATGTTGAGTTACCAGTGGGGGGGGGGTAACTCAACATGGTGAAATTTAACTAAGATTATGTTTGGGCCATTTCAAGTATTTTTCATTTTTTGGCCATGTTGAGTTACCCCCCCCCCTATTAACTCAATATGCATAGGCTGGCTAACTCAACATGGTTTTTTTTCTGAAATGGCCAAAAAGTCTTTCGGGTCAAACTTTTTTTTTTCTTTCTTTTTTCTGAACTAGCGCAAGACCGCGCGCTTTTTAGGCGATAGCCTTCTTGTTGTGTTTTATTCGCTGTACGCTTGTGGTGTGTTCCAATTCTTGAAGCAAACTTTGAATGTGTGGGAGGCAATCCATTCAGGTTTTGTACAGTCTGCGGTGTGGGGAGCCTTTTGAAAAAATTCACCTCTCCATTCAATTCCTCGGACGAAGTTCACGCTGATATCTTGCCAATCATTGATCCTACCCTGGATTATTCAGTGTCGGCGCCGCCAAATGTAGACATTGTTGAATCAGCTGATGTGCGTTGAAACGAAATTGAAGCAATTAGTATGAAACTTGATGCGTCACCGTTCTGAGTGTGCCAGACTCTCTGGAGCCTCGAAGACAAGAGAGTTCAACTGTTCCGTTCCGTGCACCTGTGGGAAGCCACAAAACGAGAGTTTGTACCTGCCATGTCTGGCTTTGCGATCTCATGCAACACGTTTCGTTCTTCCGACGGTCTAGTTCAGTCCTGTCGGACCACAGAGCTGACACGTCGGACCGTCAAAGCTAAACGGTCATGACAGGGCACCACAAAAAGTGAACACTCGTAGTTCATTCAGTGTTTGATTCTGTGAGGCGCGTACACGCAGCACAGAAGGTTGCGGTCAGCGCCAGTGCTCGGAGGGGGCGCTCGGTGCGGAAGCGACGCACGTCCCGTTTTGCGGATGGCGTGCAGCGTGGGCGCCTCTCGTCGCTCACGACACGTGCCGAGGGCCGCGTCGTTCGCTGCGCTGTGAACGCGCTGCATTCAAATGCTCCACTCCAAACACAAAGTACACAGTTCAAGGTGCATGTGGTGTTTTTTCACTGGAAAGCATGTGACATCAACAGCGAAGACTTCTACGACAAAGTGAATTCGTTCGAATCACAGAAATATTCCTCGCATTGTTTCAAGGAAGGTATCAAAACAGCCTGAACGCACGCGTTGATTTGAGAGTGCGCACGAGACACGCGCATCCGCGGACAGACGACGCCCCTGCAGCGGCAGCCAGCAGGGCGCCTGCAGCGGCTCCGGCGCCTCACCTGCAGCCCACAACACCCGCTTAATCACTCATCAGCACGCGACAATTAGCACGTGAACGGCGGATTCAACGGGCGGGAGGCTTCCTCTGGTGAAATGACGCGCCCGAATCAGCGTTCAGCGTTACATCAGATCCTTTCGCTTTAATTCTGGCCTTGTTTTCCGACCAGCCACGAAAACAGTTTCAGCATAGAACTGTTTTCGGAATACCAGGCCAACGAGAACAACCATTCTTGAAACTTTATTTTTCCCTCCAACTGTCTGAGCAATGTTTGAAATCTTCACGTGCTCTTTTTTGATCGTTGACCCAACATGCTTGCAAGCTGTTATCAGCACTCAGTGAAGCTCACAAACATGCCTTGATGAGAAGAACTGTGTTCCTTCGGTAGCGACATGAAAATGTCAATTGATTTCAATGGTTCATTATCGGACATTATCACTTCATTGCAATCTCGATCTTCGCCTCACAGACAAGTGACTCGCACACAGGTGAAAATCGATAATTGTAGACAGACTAATCTCTCTGCGAACTTTTTGTGTTGTTTGCTGTGGGAAACTCACCATGAAAATTTTTCTTGGTCAACAACAGGAGAAAAACATTTTTCTCTCACCTGGCCGCTGAATGCGTGTCCAGTTTGACGCGACATTGTCTCCCTTTCTTCAGTTTGTGAGAGTTTTACTCAAATGCTTGCACACCTCACCCTTGCAATTGCAAAGACCCAAAACCAGAAATGTTCCTGTCACCCACTGTCATGTACTTACCCTGCAGGGGGCTACTCCCACCCTATCGAGCCACAACGCACCCATCACACGTTTCTCATTGGTGCAGAACTTTGGGGCACCGTGGCACAACACCGCAGGAAATGCGGATTGATGTACTTTGAAAGTGACGTGTTGCTTTCCTGGACAGACAGACAGACAGACAGACAGACAGACAGACACACACACACACACACACACACACACACAAACACACACACACACACACACACACACACACACACACTCCTTTTCAGTGCAAAATCAAGCACAAAATGGTTCGTGCTTGAAACAAAGCCAGAACACACAGTTGAGATCTCTCACAATCAGGGGCTTCTCGGCAGCAGTTACAGCTGCGTCTGTATCGGAGCTCTGCGGTTTGATGGATGTGCGTGTCCCTCGCGGTTGGCAGCTGAAGACGGGGAGACTGGCCAGATGCGCCGCCGGGTAACGAACCCGGGCTCCCGCTGCCTCTTACACACTCATCAGTTGTGGATCCAGGGTCCATCTTCAGAGGGCCTGTTCCTCCGTGTGTCAGTTCCGGGAGGAGGACGAGTCCGAGCTCCAATCCCTGAACTGCGCTTGCGTCCTTTTTTGTCTGGTCTCGGTCGGGCTGCCCGGGTCGCTCAGTTTCGTTGGCAAAACGAGTCAATTCTGAGAAACAGGAGCTTTCGCTGTGAGAAATCGTTGCCACCTGTTTCTCTCTGGATCAACGTCCATTCCAGAGTCGGTTGCTCTCAACAGTTATTGCCGGGAAGCGTACTCCCGACATACATCTCCAGTCGCTATCTCCCTATCCGCGAGCCTCCAGTAGTCAAAATAACAAGCTCCAATCTCACAAACAATCCGGCGAAGAAAAATAATCAAAGTTGTTTCATGGTCCCAAAATTTCATGTTCGTTGATGAGAGATGAATGGTGTTGAGAACACAACAACCGCATCTTGTTCTCGATTGGCTTCAGAACTGGCCAGTGCTCTTCCAGTTTCAGTTGGGGTGAGCAATTTTTGAATATTGGAGTGCAATGTCGAAATGGATGACAATGACAACTCTGATATTTTTCTGAGTGCAAAACGATAAAAACCGCGTAAAAACCTCGGACTTTCGTGTCTTTCGTTGTGAGTGGTTCCACAGAGACAGCAGAAGATCGGTGTTGCGGGAAAACTTGCAATCGATGGACAAAAGCCCCTTCGAGATCCACTCCAAGATTGAGACGATTCCACAGAAATTACAGTGGACCTTCTCAAAACGCTGACCCTTGATGTTCCGGTATGAACCGCCGGACTCGAGTGATACAGATCCATGACAGCTCGAAGGAATGATGGTGTCACACAAGAAATCACTGATGTTGAGTTTCCGTTCAATCTGAATCGCCATCCACTCCTTATGTTTTGTTGCTCTTTAGGCAACATTGTCTCAGAGAAAGTACTAGTACCTCTGGCTCTTGGTCCATTCTGTTTGTCACTGACGGAGCTAACAAACAAGACAGAGCATCACAAATGATTGATGAACGAAGGACAGAATGAGATTCTGAAACAGAAGAAACCTTGGTGTGCGATCAACTGACGTCGAATTGTGTGGTGTCTGCGCTTTGTATGTTCAGAGGGTGAGAAGGATTGAATGAGACGGAGATGTAACGCAGATAGAGCGAGAGGCGGGGGAGAGAGACGCGCTGGCTCCAGAACCTCCAGAGCGCTGGTACAGGCCTCCACTCTCACAGCTGGCCCTGTTACAGCCAATACACTGCCTCAGTAGATCTGTGGAAGGATGAAGAGCGAGAGAAGAAATGAACGAAAAGGTGACGAAAATGAGCAAAGAAAAAGAGAAGAAAAGTGCTGCAAGCAATGGCCTGCGATGTGGACGGACAAAAGTTGAAACAAGGCCGGGGAGAACAAGGTGCAAAGTTTGTGCAACGACGATGGAAAACGTTCTTCAATCGCACTCTCTTTGCGCAAAGGGAAAACATGTCGTTCAGCTCATTTTCCCTGTAGTTCCTCCACAGTGTCCAAACTCCGGCCTCTCTGCGGTGGTCAGTACTTGGGGAGCAAGTCACCACATTTCTAGCTCAACTCAGCCCCGAGTGCTCTTCGTTGAGCATTGGTCGGGTACTGAAGCATTGGCAGATTTCACTTATCATCAGCAGCAGCCAGACCTGCCTCGTTCTTTCATCTCCAACTCAACCCAAAGCCATTAGGCACATAACTTTGCCGCCACAGTGACCCAACTAAACGATGACCCAGATCCCTGAATTTGATAACCGCACCTTGGAAATAATTTCTTCTCTCAGGCATTCGTTCAACAGTGCTCTTCACCTTCTGTAAATTCGACGTTTTGTTGAAGCTTTGCTGTTTCTACCTTTCGAGAAGAGAAGTGACTTTTGTGAACAAAACAAACGCAACACACACTGCAGCAGCGTTTATTCGGCAGCCCGTCCTGAACACACCTTCGGTGGTTGAGACGGGTGTGGCTCAGACATCAGAAACCACGTTGTTGCCAGTGTTGTCGATGTTGATGTGGCAGAATTTGAGAAACATGTATTCACTTCTCACACCCCAAGCCAGAGCCTTTGTTGTTGTTTTCTTTTTATCATTTCCAAGCATCAGCTTTCAAATACACCCCTTTGACTCACTTGTGCACGCAAATTGGGAAAAGAACGTGAGAACAAAATTTTCGCTCGCTGAACAGGCTGGTCCAAAAACTGCGTGCAATTTGTTCTGTACCTGTGACACCCGACCCCACTGCTTCAACAGACCCAGCTCGAAAATCAGGAAAGATAGAACTGACAGTGAGAGGGGGGAAGAGACGAAATGGGCAAAACAATTCGGACCTTGACAGCCACTGTTCAAACTGTTCAAAGACCACTGGTTCGTTGCTCCTTTTGTGCCCTTTTCCTTCATTTTTTGCCCTGTTTGGAGCGATTCTTTGGCTTCAGTTTGTCTGCACATTTTGGTATCTTTCCTCTGTTGAGGTCGTGTTGACTCGTTGACCCCCAAAACCCTGGAGTTGCTTTATGTCCTGAGAAAAAGGAGATATGGGGAGACAAGAAGCCAAAAAAGTTTTCATAAGAAAAGTTGATTTATTCCATTAATGTATGTGACAGTGCTAAGATTCGATAAAGTTTGATTTAAATACTTTATGATAGTGGTGAAAGGCGCACAGTCTCCCCAATCGGGCCCTATCTTAAATCAATCTGAAGTTCTTCCACGGTTTATGGGCCGGCATATGACATTAAAAGTTCTCAGATATTAACCGAACGAGACAAACCTTTTAGAGAGAAATATCTGATGAATAAATCTCTCGCGACGGTCCCTCCTTTCCACGTTTTTCTGTCAGTGTTAAAACTCTGAGGCGTTACATGATCGGAAGATTAGAAGCATTTAACTCTTTCGTTGCGTCTCAACAATTCGCTTCGAACATCTTGGCTCTCTGGGCCCCGGGCTCAAACGAAGGTTCATGCAGAGAAAAACGACACACGTTGATCTGTTCCCCCTCTTGTACTGTGATGAAATTCACAGTGAACCAGACTCGGTTGTACCTGATCTCCTTTCAGTTAAAAACGACCGCAAACAAAAAACTCACCCGGAGAGACAGAGCAAGTCAGGAGCACGTTTCGGATTCGACCGACTTCGTACATATCTGCCTCTGTGACCTCTTCTGTTCTGAGTCTTGTTTCTTGAATTGCCACGCAATTCAAGGGTTATGCCCGTGGTCCCGTGCAGTTAGATCTGCAGTTTAAGTCGGGGCGACTTGAGTTGTCGCCGCACGACTCACTGCCTGTGCGATGCCAGACTGATAAGGTGCGATACAGTGGGAGCTCAGAGGCTCAGGGTCCCACAGATCTGTAGCAGTGTGGATCCCTGATGCACCCAGTGAAAAAAGTCTGCGTTGTTTTTCTTCTTTTTCAGTGATTTGGGCAAATTCCGAAAAAGTACAATTTGTGCTTCAATTCTTTCTCAGCGAAAAGAACAGCAGCTTTGTAGTTTCTGACGGTTTGTTGTCGTAATGGCAAGCTGAATTTTCCAACATGTACCGGTAGGTCCAGCTGGAGACTGACGCAGGGCCCCCCGCCCTCCCGAGTTTTCTATCTCACCTCGAAAAAAGGTGTCGTACATTTTCTTCAAACTGTGTTTTCGTTAGACATTCTGGTGCGACCGGAGGTCTCCACAGTGTGGTTTCCAGTTGTGTTCTGTGAGGAATGAGTGATACGTTTCTGCGCGTCGTTCGTGTGGAACTGTGGACAAAAAAGGTTCACAGTTTGGTGAGTGAGCCACAAATGGGCATGAAATATTTCAGATGAGACGTCAGCAATTTTTTCTGAACACCAACAGCAAACGCAGAAAGAAGTCAGTGGGACTTCACTAGATGGAAAATGCGTTTCGTGCACTTCGAGCCCTGCTTCGGGTAAAGGTGTGCATTGGAGGCCACATTGGGGTGTGGAGATAATCCGAGAGATAAGGGGATTAGTGCTATCGGCGCAGCTATCCACACTCCACCATACACCAGGGCTTCTATTTCTTTTCTTAGAAATTCTACCTTCTTTCCTCCGGGCCAGAGCAACTGGAAAAAAAACCACCAAGTCATGCGTGGTTTGCACTGTTTTCTCTTTCTGTTGGAAGGCCCAAAATTTGCAGACAGGCTTTTCCTGAAGAAGCTGCATTCAGTTTGCATTCCGCACTTTTCTCCAGAAATGCCCCTGTCCACACCTGCAATCTGAACGTGAGTTCCTGGAGCCTGGCTCTTCACCCGGCGGCGCTGGACGACGCAGATTTATTGAACCGGATCTTGAGGCGAAGTACGCACTTCTTGCGTCCGAATCGGGTTCAAGTTCGTTTGCGTTTTGGATTTGGATGGTCAATGAGAGAACCCAAGAAGATGGATGCTATCTGTGCAAAAGAGGACGATCTGCGTTTTCCGAAGCAGTCAAACGATCTGTGACTGTTATGAGAACTCGCAGCCACATTCATGTCATGCGCAGTCTCTGTATCGCTGTGGTTTCAGCGTGTGGTCCGCCACTGCAGATTTGGGTCCGTTGGCTCTGACTCTCAAACCTCTGATTCCGACGACCACTGTCCTCGCAGACTGAATGTGCTGGTGGGCCACCTTGATTGGATCCCCAAACCAAGAAAAAATAAGTAGAGCCTGTGCGTGTCGAGCCTGTCAGATTCCACGTGCCAGATCAAAGCATGCCGGAATAACCACCTGAGATCCAGGTGACATAGACGGTTGTTTCTTGTACAAGCGTACTTCGTCCACGTCAACTTGCGCTCTGGTCAAACTGAACTACACAGCCACAAGGCACCCAGCACAGCAAGTTGTGGCATAATGCTTCGATACACGGAGCAGATGTGTGTCGCAACAGATGTAGACTGAGACGCAGGAAATCCTGCAGAGTGCCTCCAATCAACTGGAAACCACAGTTACTAATTTCACTAATCCGCTCTTTGTACACACACCCTTGTACAAACTAAACCGCTTTTTGCAGAAGTAATTTTACGGCAATTAGGGAGTTTCTACCACGAATGCGGAGTGACAGGTCCACGCACAAAGGTGACGTGTTCACGAGCGGTGAAAATACGAGTTTGGGCTGTGGGTGCTTGGATTGCTCCAACCAAACTGCGACAGCTAAAAGTTGTGGACATTTCAGAGATTCAGAATGTTTCAGAATACCAAGAATGTCTTTGAAGTTTGATCGAGCTTCCCCAGGTTTCGATAGGTGGAGGCAGTGTCAACCAGATTTCCATGTAGTTTCGACGGAACAAGTTTGGCAGCAATCACCAACAAGAACAGTCTGTTGAAAACAAAGTTTACACAACCAGAGCAACGAATCCTGTGTAATTATTCTGATTAGCAAGAATTATACCTTGCCAAGTTTGATATATTTTTGAAAAGTTTTTCAATTTCCTACAAGTTGTCAAAGTGGCAACGATCAATTTGTCTCCCAGCAACCAATCTGCCGAACACAATGTCGCGGGGTTTTGTGACACAGGTTAATAATTAAAAGAGCAAGTCAGGTGAAACCAGCAGCCAGACTGTCTGTCTCTTGCCTTCATTTGGCAAATTTTGAAAAACCGGGCGAAAAGGAGAACATTTGAACATGAAAGCTGAAGTGATTGCCGGTTATCAGGATTGACCATCTTTTCAACTGTGACACTGCGACGGCCGGTTCGGTGTGTGATCTGAGTTTGAATGTGCTGGTGGAATCTGCGCAGGAAAAATTTCTGCATTTCAGGCGGTGAAGGGGACTGTTTTCCCAAACGGACTCACGTTTCACGGTTTTGGGCAGAACTTTGTACTTTTGGACCAGATCGAGGCTGACAAAGCCGTGACAGAGACATGTCCAGGACGAACAACGAAGCACTGCACTTTGATTGAAAATTGGAAAAATTGAATTTGAGCAAATTTGAACTGAGTGTTCAAAGTGGAGATAATCAGATGGTGGGTGTCGGGTTGGGGGACTCGCGGGTCACACACCCTGTTCATATTTCAGACACCCTGCTCAGATACCGGAGACCGCCATTAATTAAACCCCAATTAGGCAGATGGGACCTCGGGAGTCCTGGTGTTGCGTGGTGGCGAGAGGTCCTTGCGCGTTGCACCTCTCCGTTCGCCGGGGAGGGAAAAGAGCACAGAGGGCACGAGTGTGTTGTGACGATTTCGAAGAATGTGCCGATTTGGTTCTTTTTTGAATGCAAGAACCAGTGACAATTGGGTTAGGTTCGCCGTTGCTGGACGGCGACGCGTGCTTCTCCACGTTGCTGGAGAACAGGGATGCTGCTTCCTGCAGGCAATACGCCACCATCTGCAAACGGTGCAGTGGAAAGGTGTGCATATCTGGTCGTTCTGAACAAAACAAGACCTTTTGTGCACGTTCGTCTCAGTTGGACGCTCGTAGGACTGTGGGTACGGACCCTCCAGTTCTTGTCCATGCAAGAATTTTGGCCATGCTGAGGCATAACAAATGTAGCCCGTGTATGGTGTCAGAGTGACAACGTTCAGTGTTCTGGTGACAAGAGCCGAAGTTGAAAAGCAGCCCAAGTAGCTTCACCCTCCCTCATCCAAGACCAGACACAGACAGTGCGACTCAAAAGGCAGTCTGTACGTACAGCTGGTTCTGACAGTCCCTGAAACTTTCACGCTCTGCCGTCTGTGATATGTTTTAGTTTGAATGTTTGAGTGCGATTTTCGATGTGAAACAAAGCTCGCAAGATTGTGTCGAGTCCAACACAACGCGTACTCAGAGGAGAAACCATTCCCTCCCTGAACTGACAGGCCCAAATACACCACTTTTCTGCATTATGCGGCATCAGCTAAGCAAGTCCACAGAAGTGAACCGACGAGATAGGGATCGGCTGGTGGAGGCCGACAGCGCTGGTTCCCTGTTCGGAGAGCCCGGAGCAGACTGAGAGGCGACCCTCGCACAGGCCTCGCGTCCGTGTGGCGCTGCGCCTGATCACGCGGCAAATATCGGGGCGGGCCCGTTCCGGGTTCAATGCTCGTGCAGAAAGAACAACGAGGCAATGGAACGGGCCCAGATTGGTCACGAAGTGGCATTGTTCTGCTTGAGCTGCGTTTGTCAGCCTGTCTGTCGTATTTGCGCAAGATTCATCTCGCTTTGTGAACTTCGTGCGTGAGTCTCGCAACTCTGGATCAGACGCCACTCAGAGACGCATCAACGAACCGGACGGGAAGAAATGTCAGCGAGTCTTCAGTGGACCAAGAACAATGAAGTTCGTGTGAGGATTTGGTGTGGGAACCATGCGCAATGTTCAATGAGATCTTAGTTGCGACTTCCAACGATACTGGTTTCGATCGCCTGCAGGTTGCCCTCGTCCTGAATCCCCCACAGAGTATGATGGATCAGTGTGTCAGGTTCAGTCACCAATCCCCATCTCCTGGCCGCCACCCTGACGGTCCCTGTTCATTAAACGTCTCTGACCGGCGCTGCTCACTCCACTCGATGGGATATGTGATATCTTCCATTCAGATTGGAGAGTCCCGTCCTTTCCTTGTTTTCCGGGATTTGCATTTGACGAAAAGACGAACAATAATGAACCACCATTATTGTCTGGTTGCTTGAGTCTGAAACAAATACGCGATGAAACCAAAGAGGCAACCGATTCGACTCACAAATCATGCTTCTCTTTTCTTCAATCGTTCGTCCTTTCCCGGAAAAATCTTGACCGAGATGGAGATTTACACACTGACCGGCTCTTGCGTGGCATTCCAATTTGTGCACTCAAAGTGCAGAGCAGTTGCCTTTTGTCTGTGATCACAGGGCTGCCCCAATTAGCCTGCATTGTGCTCGTGTTGAGAGGGAGTGTTGATAAACAGAGTCCGGAGACAGAGAGGGGAGGCGGTGCGACGGTTCGTGTGTCAAGCTGCTCCTAATAAGCCTCATTCGTCATTCGGCGTCGACTCGACGGATTCAGGGAGAGGACTCTTGTTGGTAAACTGCAGCATGGTCCGCCGAATAGACTGCGTCCATTTGAGAAATGTTAGAGAGTTCCAGAGCGTGCCCTGCATTCAGGTTGCTTTCCTGCTGGGGTCGGATTCGCTTTTGTCATGAAAGCAGTTCTGAACTTTTGACAGTGTGTGCAAACACAGATGTGAACAACGTCATGAACGTACAACCTGTCGAATTTTCCAATCTGATCTGTCTCCTTCTCTTCGCCGGGCTCACGCAGCAGACTCACCGGAAGCATATCCCCACTGCGGGTCCTGGCCTTCCTGTCCGGGCCACAGGCCTCAGACCCTTTGGAACCTGGGGATACAGACCCAGAGGAACCTGCACCAATCCCAAGCACTGCCCTCCCAGCCCCTCCACACCATTCTGGCTCCAAGGAACTGCGACTCCGAGTCTGGACAACGTGATCCCCCATCCAGCGCGGGTCTGTGTGCATGGAAACCTGCGAGGTCTGTTTCTTCCAATTTGGAAATGCCACGTTGCTTCAGATGTATCACTTGTTGGCAAATACACTGTGTAAAGCTGGGCCCTCGCCCCTGGTTGAACTGTCCCCAGAGAAGAGGCCTGCAATCCTGTTGCGAAAGGGTCGTTTCTCTTTGGAAACAGCTTTGCACCAAATCAAAAATGTCTATTGCATTCAAGAACAACGAAATTTGAAGGATTAACTCTTACGTCCTCAGACATGGGAAGACCACTTCGAGGAGGAATAAAATCAACAGAGCAGTTTCTGAAGCTTGGGGGAAAGACTGGTTTGTGCATTTCAAAAAACATACCAAAGCAGCAAAGCTCGGGTCTCTGGAGAACCAGCCCGTGTTTGTGCAGCGGCTCAGCCCACTCAGACTCGCAGTCTCGGAGGGAGTAGCCACCCAACCCAAATTGGCCCAATTTGTTGAGCGCGGGGGACGGGGAGAAGAGATCGCAGAGCCTCGTGGCGTCGGAGCTGCTTATCTGAGGCTGAACCAGTCACGCACACTGTGCAAATTTCCCACTCTGACACCGTAAAACATTCGCTTGGCCCACGGTGCCTCAGAGTCGGTGAGCAGGATCCCAAATCCTCAAATCGGCTGCAAGAGAAAGACGACTGAAGTTGGCTCAGTCTTTGGAAAACCCAACTTCGACTTCGAGCGACACCCTTGCTCAACGTGTGGAAAGTTACTGTGCACAAGAAAGGCTGAAATTTTCAATGTGCAAGAGAACATCGGGCGGAAAGTGCAATGAGCACATGTTGTAATCAATCCGCGAAGCGATCAAATCTGTGAATCAAACGATCAAATCAGCAACCATTGTGTTCTTCAGGAGGAATCAGTGGAATCGACAGGTCCGACGCCTCGTGGGTGAATTTTGAGAAATGCCTTTTGTACAAAACCACGCGGTCTGCCCCGGGGCCTGCAAAATGTTTCCAGTCTTCCACTTCGGACAGAAATCACAAAAATAGAATCCTCACAATGTCAGAAAGGCACGAGCCGTCAGTTTGTTTGTTCCTGACTCTTGCGGTCCAGTTCCAGGGTTTCTTTCCGTCCAAGTTGGGTCAGGAGAGTCGAAGAGACATAAATCAGACATGGATCGGACTGATCGGTTTGATGCACAGATCAATGTCCCGAGACAGATACCGGCGGGACCAGGAGTCGCGCAGGCCCGCGACCAAGGAGAGCCACGATACAGCTGCAGCCACCGCACAGACGCGGCGGGTTGGAAACAAAGACACGGATCTGTTTCCTGATAAAATGCACCATCGTTTGGGAGGAGAAGTAGCTGAACACAACGACAGAATAACAGAGCCATACATTTGCAGCAATGAGAGAGATTGTTTTGCCATTTTGTCATCATTTTAGGAACATCGTGATGCCATGTCTTGCGCCGCGAAGCTGACAGTGATGGAGCCCCGGATGCGGGCCTGATCAGGGAGATGGTCGGAAGTTGATCGTTCGGCGTCAGATGAAGTGAAGCGGGAATTGATCAGAGCGGAGCGGGTCGGGAGCCGGACTCTCCTCGAGGCGGCCGACTCGGCGGCTGATAGCGCGCGGTTCCGCGCTGTCTGGGCCGCGAGGCGCAGCGCGGGTATCCAGACGGGCTCGTCGAGAGCTTTGTGGGAACCTGCCTTTCCGTGTGCTCTCAAGTGGAGTGAATGGATCTGTCATGATCCAAGGAGTTCGAGCTGAATGTTTTCTTTTGTGAGCAACACTGGCGGTCCAAAATGGGTTCTTTTGCCCAAAACCACAAACGACACTTCAATTGTCGCATGACAAATGTCGGTGCGCAGCAGATGAGAGGAGCGCGTTGCTCAACAGATGTCCACAGCGCGTAATTATCCCGGATTTAATGACACTTTTCAATTGAGAGAAAGGCGATACAGCACTGGACCAAGCACCACCCTGCAGGCGGATCGGGACTGACAACCCAGTAGAGCCGACCCGGGGGACCTCAGTTGTTGGCCCACACCACTTGCTTTCTCACCATCTTTGGACTGAGCCTTCGATGCAAATAAACGGACTGAGTTTCCAGCTGGACTCATCAACGCCACTGAGCAAAATGTTTCCAATGTGACACGTCAGCCGCTGTCCGCTGCTGCCTTCATCTGCTGTGTCAGTGAGCATTGTACACACATCTCTACACAGCTATTCAAGAGCTTCAAACTTGAGAACTGAAAGACGTTTCGCCTGTCTGCCTTGCTTGCAAGACAGGGGATCGTTGTCCAGCTTGTGAACTGAATGTCACGATTTCGAGGACACAATCTTCACGTTCAATTCGGAATCGACACACACACGCCCACACCTGGGGCCAAGAGGGCCATGTGTGCCAACTGAATTCACCCTGCATACGAATGAGCCCGCAGCCTCCTGTGCACCCCACCTCAGGACGAACCCTATTAACTAATGAAATTAATGGTGATAATTAGACTCAGTTTGATGTCTTTGTCAGTGGATGGAGTTTCTCGTGTTTCCAGCATCTGGGCCTTATTCAGCGTGTTTGACGCCACGTTGTGAATCACAATGGAGAATCGTGCTGCCAGTTTGTCTCGTCTGTCTGTTGCTCACTTGACACTGATGGATTAAAATTCAACAATTGCGTGTGCGCCTGTTTGAGGCGACACCATCCGGATGGGAATTTTTCGAAGTTCACAAAGAGCGAAAATTTCCTTGTCCTTTGCGTCAATTTCGGCTCTTCACAAGAGACACACTCTGCCATCAAACGTGCACACTTTTGTATCCAATCACCAAGCTGGTCATTGAGGCTTTCTCAAACAAAATGGAGGTTCACTGGATCAGGGTGTCCGATTCGAACTTGAAGTGCTCTTGGCGTCGTGCTGCGAGCAGCTACAGGAGTCATAATCCTCCGTTATGGAAGCGGTTTGTTTGGGGCCGGCGAGTCTGACCCCAGATCCCAGGGCCACTTGACCGGACCTGCGCTGCAGGCCTGCAGGGGCGGATCTTGGGTCGGGTCAGACGTGCTTAGTTTCCATGGTGGCCTTGGTTCGGGCTCGAGAAGAGTTTGGGAAACACAAACGTGAGCTCGTTGAAACACTGACACCTTGAGACCGTGCCGGATTCTTCTTCATCGTGCTTGCAAGGCCAAACGGATGGTTGCCTATCTGCAGCTTTGATGTGAAATGCTCAAATCTTATGTTGAATCAAAGAGTCGTGTGCTCTGGATCTTCGAGCCTCAGTGCAGCATTGACAGTTCACGGCGGGCACAACACGATCTACACCGATCACATTGGCTCACTGTGGAACCCATGCGCAGCTGTGTGTGCGTGCGTGTTGGTGTGTGTGTGTGTACTCGTATGTCCTTCTCTTCTTTGAAGCGAACGCTTTGCCGATTAGGACTCAGTGATCGATTCCGGACGGTCAGTTGTTCCACTGCCACAGTGAACAGCCCATTGGCAAACACACTTGCAAAAGTCTCAACAAACTCTTTTGCAATCCAGAAGGATCTACCGGTATCATTGTCTCAGCTAGGACTCTGTGACTCGGAGAGGCCCACACTTTCAGAGTTTTGCTGGCACCAGACAATGTGCCCACTGATCCCTGAGCACAGAGGTCCGTCTGTCTGTCGGCCCCGCGCGCCACGATCGATACATTTACCGACAATTATTTCGCCACTGCGTTTGCCAAAACAGTTATGATGGGCAACATGGTGTTTGAGTTTGGTTCTCTGTTGGCTGTGAGGAGTCAAGTCGAAAGTTGGATTCATTTCTGGTTTTTTCCCCACCCTGAACTTGAGTGCCGAGTGAAAGACACGACTGCTCTCCACTACTCCTTCCACGCACTTCACTTTTGCTTTTCATTGTCCACGCTTCTCAAGTTTTCATCTCCAAAAACGGAAATGATTTCCAGAATTCGTTGAACAAAACTTCTCAGTGTACACCCCGACCCCAGGCTTTGCTGTCGTGCAGACACCCACATGTCCTGAAACTGGTAGAGTTGCAGCGTTTGAAGCGTTGTTGCATTTGTAGCGTTTCTCGTTTGTAGCGAGGGCCTGGTTATGCTTCTTCTGTTGTGATCTCTGCCATTGTGTTTCACGACAACAGGCTTCATCTAGGAAAGCAGCTGTGGAAGCCAACTCGCGTGGGGAAACATTTCTTCGAGGCTTTGCCTCTTTCTCCGGTGGGAGACCCTCTGTTCACCCGTCGTCGTTCTCTTCACGGATTTGACCTGCACTGCTTTGACCGCAGTTGTAGCAGCACCTGGATCACCAGGATTTGAAACAGGCGCCAGTTGAATCCCACACAACATCCACTCGCAAAGCTAGAAATGAATCAGTTGATGCCACCGGTCTACACTGTCAAAGCTGTTGGTGCGTCAGTCACACCGATGTTTTGACAAGTAGTGAAAGCCTCAAGCATCCTCCTGTTGTGACTCTTTGCAGACCTGGATAATTTTGGTTTGGAGTTTGATCAAAAGTAGAAACTCTGTGAACGTCTTTCAAGACGAAATTCGCTGATTCAGACCAGTGAATGCTGGTATTCTCTATCGTGTTCTTGACCAGATCAGAGCAACTCCGTGTGTGTTTGAAACTTGTCCAGGGGATCTCCAAGGAGCTTGAAGTAAGATTGTCTACAATTTGGTGCTCCAAACGTTCTCAGTCGGTGAAAGAATGTTTCCTTTTCGGGTGACCAAAGGGTTCGTCAAGTGAGGTCGAAAGAAATTCCTCTGTCACCTTTGAGAACTTCAAAGGCTTGAAACTTTTTGTTTTCGAGGTGGATATCTGCTTTGTCTTCGGAGTCGTCAGGCTCAGCCTGGTCCCACAAAGACACGTCTCTTTTGTATTCGCTGAGGAACACGAATCTGATCATCCTGAGTCCCAGCCTGAGGCCAGACTCTCAAGAAAGACCTTGACAAATATGTGCGCGGAGCACAACTGGATCCCCGCACACACACTGCTTACTCACAGATGTAAAGCGACATAAACACCCGTTTCGAGCCATGAAGGAGAGAGAATCCAAAATATAAGCAGTTGGCCACTTTAATTGGCGCCACAGACTTTGCAAAGTTTTGCTTTGCCTCTTGACCCAGGCTGCACCATCCACTTAGAGAGAGAGTGAGCTGGCTGGCGAAACCCTGGCACAACACGCCGCAAACACTGAGCTCGCCCGACTCTCGACAGGCCCTGTACCCAAAGTGGGGCTCTTCACTCAAGAGGGTTCCCGAGTTCTTTTGGCTGGATGTGGTAGATTTGTGTCAGAGTTTATTAATTCATACACTCATGGCTGGGGCACAACGGTTCTTTCTCTGTTTATGTTTGATCTTGGCAGAAATACTTTCTTCACCATATCGCCCGGGTCACTCATCTCAAACCAACACGACGAATCCCAATGTTCAGCCCAAAATAGCATTATTTTTGCATTCGAGAGACAGGGACAGATATGAAGGTGCAGGCGCTGGTACTCAGTCGGGGTGCCAGTGAGACTGTGACTGGAGGCCTGTGCACACATCTGCCGCTCTTTCGCAAATTCACATGGAAACCACGGATTGGCGGACTGTGGGACCAGCGCACTGCGTAACAACCAAGCGTCAACACAATCGCTCTCCGGATTCAAGATTTTCGTTCAATACATCTACAGAACAGGCAGCTCAGAACACGCAGCTCAGTGCGCATTTCACACGACATCGCATTTTGGGGACAACGCGCTCGATGCATGGACTTCAGTGAGGAATATGAGTTGAAGACAACTGCAATTGTTTTGAACAATTGGTGAAGTGTCAGTGACGCGCAATTGAAAATAATGAGCAGAATGACTGAACAAACTGAATGCGGAGAACAGAACTGTTTGTTCATAGGATGAGCTCTGTGTACATTGAGCAAGATTCGAATAGTTCAAAAAGTGACGAAGATTGAATGTTTGGCAAAGAAATAAATGAATGAGTGAAAAAGCTTTTAGTTAAGTGCCCATATATTTTTGAAGTACATTTTCAAGAAATTATGGTTCAGGCAACTACAGTTGAATTCTGATCTTCAGGTGAGATAGCGAGTTTTAATGCACTTTGCGGCGCTTGACAAAGGTGTGTCAGACAGACAGCCAACCATCTCCCTATTGAACTCAGCCGACCAATAGACTGGCAGCAAAGCGAGGCAACCAGTGTGCAGAGAGATAGGGCCCTTCAGCATTGAAACCACTCACAAGTGAATCAAGCAAGGAGCTGACTGCTTGCCTCGGCTCAGCATTGCTTGCTCTGCTGCAGAGGGCTGGCCAGCCACAATTTATATCGAATTACACGGGCACAAGCAACTTCAGTTCTGCGCACGGTCTTGCAGCAGACACAACTGCTCAGAGACAGCGTTGTCTGCAGACAAGAGACGTCTCAATTGTGGCTTCGACCGCGGATACATTTCACATTGCACAACTTTTTACAGGGAGAGTATCAAGCTTTATCATTGGTGGCGCATGCAGAAAGCGGGCAAAGTAGACAGAAAAAAAAGTTGTGCTGTGCCGATTACATGGAAGTCTGAAGCAATTACACATCTCGCTGCGAGGACCGGGAAGAGAGAGCTTCGGATCCCAGGATTTATGTATCAGATGTGGATTTATTAGTGTGTTCAAACAGTCACACCCAACCCAGGAGTTTTAAACCAGCCGAGCTTGGGACCTCAGCGCCCGTGACGAAGCAGTGAGAATGGGCCTGCAGCCCCCGGCAGCGCGGGGCCCTCCCCCGCCGCACCGCGGCAGGGCCGGCTTCCCCCGTGCGAGCCCCCGGGGCACTGGCACGCAGGGTAGCCGGGTAATTGGGCATCTTGCTCTGATTACAGTCATTCAACTGCTAGTCGCGGTGACTCCCACCAAATCGGAAGGTAAACATTTCTAATACTCTTGTGCTGTCATTTTCAACTTGTGTGTGCAGCGAAGGTTGATTACTTTATCAGTCAGCTGCGATACATTTTGGTCAGACCAATTCAGAAAGAAAACTAAGCGCTGAAGTGTGCAAGCGCGTATCCTTTCTGCAGTGAAGTTTTCAATGTCCAACAGCTATTCGAGGCTTGAAGCCACAATCACAAACTTAGAAATGTATCGTTTGCTTTGTAAACTTTCGTTGCAATTGATTTTCGATCCCAGTGTTTCTCGAGATCCGAATTAGACACGCGCGCTTGAACCTGACCAGGTCCGCGGGTCTCCAGCGCTTCGCTTGTGTTTCTCTGTGACATTCAACTCCCTCCACTCACCCTCTGTCCCAACATTGCCACAATTTATCCGCGGAAAGTTGTCAAGACCGTCTGTACATTTTTCAAATATTGACGTTTGGAATTATGATATGTGCGGCGACTGACGCCAGGCGCGCCCGTCTCACCTGCCTATCTCACGCAATGCCAGACGCCGCGCTCACCCCCCGCAACAAAGAGGCCACTTTTTCAATGACTGAACCAGCGAGGGGCGAGGTGTTTGGAAATACACAGATCCAAAGGGATTCAGACTGCAGATTGCAGTGAGATTGGAGAGATTTTCGTTTTGGGGTCTGCTGTTCAGGCGTAGATTGCTGTTGCCAGTTCGTGGCTCTGCCCACAATTGGCCTCGTAGATGCATTCGTGGATGACACGAGGAAATGTTTTTCTGTCTTCAACTTAGCGGCCGATTCGCTCCCCTCTTCCCAGTGGAAAAATCGTGCAAACTTTCCAACAGCCGAAGGTGAAAAACGAATGTTTGAATGAATATGGTGGAGATTGTCAAGAGTTACGGATACAGCTTTGTTCTTGAAAAATTGCTGTTGCTGCTTTTAAATCTGCTGAAAAAAGTCATCTGACTCCCAAAGTGGCGCAACATTTGCGATTTCAGGGTTCGTATTTTTTCTGGCGTGTCCAATCCGTGAAAATTAGTTTTGCATCGTGTGCAGCGACAGTACAGAAACGTGCAAATGCTTTTCTGGCGTTACTGCGGCATTTGTAAATTTTGTGTCGGAGCGGACTGAGACCCACAGGAGACATGCGACTCGCTGTGACAAAAGTGCATTGAGCAACCACCTGCCCGCTTGATGGGATACAATTAGGTAAAAGTAGCTGTGAGAGCTGAGTGGGAGGGAGACAGGGAGCAGGTGTGGAAAAGAGAGTGAGGGTCGGTCCAGGCAACGGATAAGATTATCCGCTGAGCGATCAGGTTTTGTTCAAGTGCGTCCACAAGGCAGCATTTATCGGTGCACGAGGTTCCACATTTGCGTCTGATTATTGTACATTGGTCCACAGCTTGCAGCTTTGGGCGTCACTTTGTGCAAAAAAAGGCTTCAACTGGTGATTCAAACTTTCCCAACACAAAAAGCAAAATCAATTTTGCACACCTGGCCTCCAAATTTTCCCCTTCAGAACAGGGTTTGGAGACAACAGAACAAGGAAATATGAGTTCAAGCCAAACTTCGAGAGTTGTCGGGCTGTTTGGTCTTGTTGATGAATGAGTCTGTTATTCTTTGACGACAGATCAAATCTTTGCAGATTCAAACTCACAACATTTTATTTCCAAACAACGTCAATTTCAACATTAATTATGCAGTTCGATGACAAAAATGACGCCAACTGTTTGTGAAAGAGATGACGGATCGGAGGGAAGTGAATTGAACAGATGAAACGTTAGATCACGGCGGAGATATCAAGTCATTGATAGGGACTGGACTCTGTGTGCAGATGTCGCACGCCACTCTTCACCTGACTGATTTTATTGTCTTCGTTTGAAAAATCCCCCATCAGCGCGTTCAACACCTCCAGCAGCTGCGAGTTGGAGAAAAGTCCAAACGCTCGCGAAGTCACGAACAAATTGTTCTCAGACGCTTGAAGTCGTAAAAGGACAGAAAAAAACAGTCAGACCAGAAACTCTCATTTCTTTCTGTTTTGAGTGAAAAAAGCTCGGTGGGCTGGTTGGGAGATTTAGGACAGATATCTCGCACATAAATTGAGAGAAGTATTTCTTGATTCATGGAAGCTCGACACATATGGCTGAAGTCAGTGGCTCTGCATACCTAAAGCTTTTATACCCGATCACTATCTCAACTCATTACTCATCCTTCGTCGCCAGTGCTCTCTACACCGTAAAATATGGCTGGGTACTTGTCCGTTTTGTCGACTGGCTGGCAAACTGTGCGCAAGAATGTGAGGTACATTAACATCAAAATGGAGGTGCACAACAACCTTTTCTGTCTCGGACAGCGTGCACCGTTCTTGGAGTGTAATGCATTCTGATCAGCCCAACGATAAGAAACGATGCGTTTGAAAGCTTCATATATCCTTTGGTCAAACGTTTCATCTGCGATCGACCAGAGTTTTTGATGAGAAACCACAGTTCAGTACTCTAATGCACATTGGCGCCTGCACAAGCACCACAAAGGACCAATTAACAAGAGACCAGTCTCAACCACCAAAAGCCAGGAACACCATAATTTACTGATATCTCTGTGGTGTCTCCTCGGCGTCAGATCTACGTGCATTGAAGCCAAAGAACAATTTCTTCCCTTTCACCACGGACAGGGGTGAGAGACACTCGGTCACCAGTGCAGTCATCTGTGACATCTTTGCGATCTTGCAGAGATCAGACCAGAAATGTGCTTGGCACCTTCCGCGGACTGCGTTTTCTGTCCCTCTGCTTAATTTCACACAAATTGTTGCGACTCTGTTCTTCTCCTTTTTGAATCCGCTCAGTGGAAACAATATTCGCATCAGCCACTCTCGGTTAATTCTTTGTGCATTTTTCTCTGTTTGCAGGAGAGATTCGGTGTTACTGCAACGAGGCAGGGTGTGTAAGCACGGGATACATGTGCAAATCCGCGCTGGGCAAGTGCTACTCACAGTTGACGTACGAACGTGAGAGCAGCACCCGGTCCGTTCACGGCTGCGTCGAGTCGCTGCCCCAACCCGACAAGCAGGTGTGCGCTGGACAGAGTGACGTGGGTGAGTACCGCTGCATTCCGCATTTTGTCTTTCCACACAGACAGAAAAAAAGCTGTCGTAGAGTTGTCACAGTTCGGCCCAAGCTTTCGGCCTTTCTGATGAAAAAACACTGATCAATAACCACGCCGTGAATTTGGGACGTCCAAATGGAGTTTTCGGCATGCATGAGAGTCACAAAGATGCGCGTGTTTTTTCAGTGAAAACGAAGACCGGGCCCCGGGACTGGCCTGTGCTCATCTGTTGTCACGAGGACATGTGCAACTACATGGACAGCTTGGACATCAGCATCCAGGTGTCTGGGGCAACCAACGCCAATGGCAGCTTCAAAGGTACGGGAACCAACGATCAAAATCTGACGCAAAGAACAAAAGCGGAAAGTGGTCTTTCAAGGTCCAATGCAAGTGGCGTGTGAGGCTGTTGCTCGGACAAGGCAGTTCTCTCACAATTTTTGCACAAAAACTGTTTGGAGACTCGTAACGAAAACAAAGCCACAACCACATGTCCACCTTTCTGATGTGCGGCCGTTGAGAAGAAAGATCAGGAAAACGTCAAGGCCATCAAACCACTAAATTCGTTCTTGTTTTGATCAGGATGTAGCGAAACTTTTTGAAAGAAACAAAAAGTTTGACAGAACTACGTCGGAGAAATGATGACACGGAATGCTTTTTAGCCAGGAAATATATTGCTGCAGACACACTGACGACGGCATACATGTAACATGTCACAAGTACCCCGAACCAAGATCAATTAAACTGCGACTCATAATGGACAGAGCTGAGTACTGTAGGGGATCCAACCAACAGATAAGAGTGAACAGATCGACCTCCTGCGTTTTGCATCTCCGTTCAACAGAGAATGCAGAGAATGAATATTTTTCGCAGGTCACTTCAAGACAAACAATTCCCGAACTTTTCTCGATCAGGTGCCGAGGGCAAATAAAGTTTCTCGAGACAGAGAAAAACAGGGAAATACATCGAGACAATTTGTAAAATGTACCATCCTCTGTCATGCAAAAGCAAGTTGGAATATTTTCCCACACCTGGATCCAAGGTTAAGCACACTTGGGTTGAAAGCAAAAGGCAAAAAACAATGTTTATAGTTGCTGATGTTTTAAGAAGTATCTGTCTGTCGCTTACAATAGATGCATGAAACTGTCAAGCAGGCTTTCTGGTCTGCATCATGAAAGAAAGCTATGCTTTTGAAGTTCGGCCAAAGATCATAACATCTTCGCTATCTGCGCCTGATGGTCTGACGGCAGGTTTCTTCTCACAACTTAGGAGTAGATCTTCAGTGCGCGAATACTACGTAGGTTCTCGAAGTTCAGTTTCGGAGAGGAGCACGCAATTTTGAATTTGAACCCCTTGGATTGATTGTCTCAGTCTTACAAGGCAGACAGAAACCAAGAACAGGAGCCACTGAACATGCACAGCGAACATCTCTGGGGAAGTTGATCAATTTAAAAAAAATCGAGAATCATCACTGGTTGGAACACGACTGTTCCTTGCTGTGGTCAAGTCGTCTAAAGATCGCAGCTCAAGATGTTTTCCCCAAGAAAACCCCATGGAAACATGGACACCAGTGAACTACGAGTATCAGTTGGTGTTGGGCCACACGATCTCGACTTTCTTGAGCGTTTTCGGCATTGAACTTTCAGGACCATTCACGACATTTCATTGCACAGCACCCTGTTCTGTGTATGTCGCACACAAAAGTGGAAATATTTTGGCAGCAGTCCGTAGCATGCTGACCCTTGCAAACAGTTTGGTGCAAAAAAGTGCTCAAAGTTTGTGTGAGAAGAAAGCAGTCACGCAAGGACTTCTTTTTGCACACTGTCGCGTCGCCCCGTTATTCACATGCCCTTGCGAACAAAAAACAACACAAAACTATAACAGAAACGCTTTGGGTGAAAAAAAGGCTTTTCGAGCCATCGAGAACAACTTCGACTTCAAAGTGTGTCACCTTTTATTTCAAGTACACAGGAACGTCTGAATCCAACTGACCATTCAGAAAGAGATGCCTTTTTGTGAAGCACAGGTGTAAATATTGCTCGAACAAAAGTTTCGTTGGCCAGTGCAAGACAACGAACTCGTTTCAGCTTCGAAAGACCCAAAAGGCGGCACAACTCTGCGTGAGACCTTTTACTCCATGTTGTGCTCCTTGGTACACGACAAGAATGCCAGATTTTCCCGATAATTACCCGTATCGCATGCGACCGTTCCTGGCACCCGACCCTCCACTATTATTCCTCAAGAATTCTGCTCAGGGTATTATGCTTTTGCCAAAACGGTTTGGTAATGTACGTTTTGCATGCAATTAAGATATTTCGAGCATTGATGTTTGGCAAAAGGGGCGCCAATAGTTTGAGCCAACTTTCCAACTTGCACTTGCAGCTGGCTTGTACAGTGTACAACTCTGTGAGGCTGTTGTTGTCTCTTTGGAATTGGAAAAAGCGTGCGGATAACTGCTGCTTTTGGTCGGAAATCGGAAAAAAACTGCTTGGATGGTGGCCACATGAAAATTTCTTTGTGCACAGCAAACGCAACATGGAAAAAATCCCCCTCTCCGCCGATCTGCTAAGAGAACAAAGCGCGAGACAGAAAAGTTCGCCGTTGCCCTCGGTGCCCCGGATCCGCCCCGCCCTCACGCACGCTGCTGCGCGCTGCAGGCGCCGCGCTGGCGCGAGCGTCGCTTTATCTCGCGCTGCGGCGCTGCGACGCTTTGTGTCGCTCCGCGAAAAGAGAAGCTGGAAAACGACACGTAAATTATTAACGACCCCAGACTATTGTTTGCGGATCAGATGTCTGTCTGTCCGGTGTTGAGTTGTCTTGTCTCAGCTCCTGACTTGACTGGCTGCTTCCTCCGGTGGTGTCTTCGTGCCGGGCGGTTTGTTCTCGGTGTTGCTCGAATTTCCACCGAGTCTGTTAGACTGCAGGTACCCAGCGGCTCTGTAGGTGTGCGCATACCTGTGTTGTCTGCGTACAATCGCAGCAACCCCCGTGCGGTTCTGTTTTCAGTTTGCGCTCCTCCGTGTTTTATTATGCGGCCAATTTGAGGGTGCAGACACGGGTGTAGGATGACTGAATACTCGTGGCTCTACACTCCAGATCCAGTTGCCAGACCCCCACAGTTTCCCATCCACTCCTCAACCCCCTCATCCAAGGCCAACCTAATTTGTTTCCGTAGTAAATAAAATCGACATTTCTTGGCATTGCATTGCGAACGCTGAAAAGCTGTGTGTGCACAGTGCTACTGGTGAGGAAAACAGACGACAGTACCTCCAGGTGCTTCGTTTTTCGGCCCGTATTCTCAAACTAAAGACTGAAGAAAAAAGCTGTTCATAACAAATCGTGGAGTCACCTGCACAAGCGAAGGCGCCAAAAGTGATTTAATCTGCTCAGAGCCTTCTTTTCAAACACACAGATGAAGTTCTGTAAAAACAAGGTCTGTGCTCAGTCAGGTATTCAGTGAAAAGGAACAGTGCTTTTCTGAACAAAATGTGTGAACTGAAAAGTTACACAATTGTGGACCGTCTGCCAGATCACATTGCCTCTTTCTTTCTGTCCTCTCTGTCTTTCAGGAAAAAAATTGGTGTCTTCAGGCTTTGACTAGCTCCCTGTCAGCTTGAAGGCGTCTTTGAATGCAAAATTCATGTGGATCGGCTTTTCAAAATTCAAGTTGTTCTGTCGTCGATGTTTGCACACTATTTGATCATTTTGTACAGATTCAAATAGGGTGGCCCCATTTTACTGACAGGTCTCTCGGCTTATAATCGAGTACATTTCACATCGCATTTGTCCAAGCCACACACTCCCTATTTGGTTTGTTCCCCTTGCAAACACCCATACATTAAATGTAGATGTGAAAGCAAATGACTTATGACATGATGAAATATCTCTTGTTGCACTGCAAAATATCTGTCACGTTCCTCGTCCGTTTCCACGTCACAAAGGATGGAAAACTTTGTCAAAGAGCGCAGAAATTTTACTTTTGCTGCAGTGTAAAATTCAGCAATGTGACAACACGGAGACGGGTTGGCGAAATCCATCTCTGAACGCGGCTAAAGCCTGACAGCCCGTGGGCGCCGACGTGCACGAGCAGAGCGGATGAAGTAAATATTTTGGTGTCTCAAGGTTCACCGAAAAGGAAACTCAATCTGACACAGTGTGTTGATGTTTGTGGAAAATATCCGGAAATTTTGTGTCGTCCGATCTTTCATCGAAAACTTCAGTGTGAAACTCTTGCTGTGTTTGTGACATCGATTCACCACAAAAAGTGTGTACCAGGCCGGCAGAAAAAAACCTCAGCCTTCACGTGCCGCTTCCAGCCAGTGATGCAGCAGTGGAGATCAGAAGAAAAGCTTGAAGTGGAACATTTGCACTGAAGTGGGAGAAATAAAGGTTCCTTGAGTGCCGGCTATGCTGCCTAATCACTTCCCCTCAAAAAACAAATCTGATCGCACAACTTTTGATGCTGTTCTCCACGTGCCTGTGCGTAAACGATGTCCAGAGAAGCAGGAGATAGAACGGTGGCTTTTTACAGTTTCGCAGTGAAATATCAGGCCAATCGAGTGGGCACGCAGAAGACTTGCCTGTCAATTATACCATCATGCCTGCCCGCAGCACTTGAAAACATGGCTCTGGTTAGGCTATCAGCTGCCTCACCTCTCTAAATACTGTCTACGTCTTTATTAGCGGTTCACGCGTTGTTTATGGGGTAGAGAGGGGGCTATGGCGGGACGTCTGGGTCCGCACCACAAGGTTCGTGGCCCGCGTGCAGTTCTTGGGCAAGTCAGAGAACAAGATTCGGAACAAAACGAATCTGGTGTTGTCCAACACATTCAACACAGTTTCCAGAAAACATTTCTTGATCCTGCGCCTGCAGACAGTCCGGCGGTTGGGCTGCCAGATGAAGGAGCCAGAGCTTATCGTCATCTGGGCGCATCTGGAATGCCTTGGGTGAATTTTTCCTCTGCCGTTAACTCGTGTTTACTCAAGCGCTCAAAAGTCTCTCATGTTCCGGCGAGCGAGCGCTGCGGCAACTTAATTGACCATCAGAAACGAGTAATCTCTGTTCTAGCATGCGACAAAAAATCCACTTCTCCGTTTTACAATTTTCATATTCGCAAACTCAAGGCGTGCGAGGTGAGAAAGGTTTGTGGCCAGCAAACCATGAAGCTGCAGGAGTTTTCTCGGCAGATCCCTCGGCTGCATAAACCACGTCTGTTGGGATGGGGTCCCTGCTGTTCAACACGTCAATGCAGAAACCGCCTTGTTGACTCAGACATCAATATGTTTGCTGAGATAACACTGGAAGAAAAGCGTACAAGTGTCTGTTCTGGTGTGGCCCGTAACCACACTTGAAGGCATCAACGTGTAAATGAGAGCCACGCTTTCTCCCTTCAACTGTCGTCCCTGTGCAGCAGATCCAAGGGTCTTTTGGGGGAGACCTTTTTTCAAATTAATAACTTGAATGCTGTGCTTCAGATTAAAAATCTATCTTGGGTTCCATAAGGGTTGTGCTGGTCTTATTTGACATGCGCTGGAAGTCTTGATTTGCGTGGTGTCTTCACTCGGAAGAGTTAGTCTCACTTTGCCAGTCAATTCGTGCTTTTCTTTGCGTCCATCTCTTTACCTTTGTTGTGTGGCCCAAGGCATCGAGTTGTGAAATTTGCATCAAACATTGCTGACATAGGTTGACCCTGAAGGAGCTCACTGGCGTGCTTCTGTGGTTTCAGTGTTTTGGGAAATTTCTCCAGGGGGTTTGTCTCAAGCATGACTGAGAATGTCAGCAATGAAAGGTGAAAATGTGGCTCAGATGTAGCAAGTTGACATCAGTCACTTCTTTTGGGCTGTGTGTTTCAGGACTAAAGAATACGCTCCTTGTCAACTGGTGCAGAAAACCAGGAATCCACACCGAATCAGTGGCCAAAACGTCCACCAGTCCGACCTGGAAGCCACCCCTGTTGTTCCACAACCTGGATTAACTCTTCCCCAGTCCAGGACAGTACCACGTTCACCCGCCCCGCAGATGAGCCTGTCGGATCCTAACCGGATTAGGGACGCGCCCGGACCGACTATTACCGCAAATAGAACTGGCTCCAGAAGGCCAATTGAATCCGGAGGGAAGCGCCGCCAAATTGCAATGGATCCAGACCCGTGGGCTCGACCGAGCGAAGCCGCACTCTCAGGACAAGTGGTAGAACAAAGTGCCTCCCCCGTCAATTGCGAGATTCTTGTTAAATTCGTGTCAAATCGACAAAACTTTGTCAAGACCGTTGCACTTTGGTGAAGCACAAACACCGACTGACTTCTCCTCTGTTCTGGTCGCCATTTCTGGACAAGAGTGGAGAACCTTTGTCGTGTACACTTTCCCTTCGACCGGAATGAAAATCTGCGCCTGGTTTGGGACTAACTGTGAAGCGACGTTTTGGCAGTGCAGTGTTTGTTTTTCCGTGAATGATTGCAATAGAACAGAAAGCTTTCGTTGATGATGCTCAATCCAGAACTCCGGCTTCATCTTGGAGACGCCGTGAAAGGTCGTGTGCACGCCTCTTGTTTGTCAACATGTTCCAATGTGTTTTGCAACTCACTGAACGGACCTCACTGGTCATCTCACGAACTGTCTGAAGGGGTTTTCCATTCTGAGTTTGACGATGGAGCTGTTTTTGTGTTTGCAGGTGGGAGTGCGAGCAGAGGTGTCCAGGTTGCGAACGCAGGAGGCGAACCTGGGCGCGTGGAGCACCGCTACCCGAGCGGGGGCAGCGCCACCGGAGGAAGCTCCGCCGGAGATTCCTCATATCACGACCGCGAGCTCTGGTTCAAAGCCGCCGTCATCGCAGTGCCGATTGCTGGAGGCTTCATCCTGGTCCTGCTTGTGTTGCTCGCAGTACGCATGCTCAGGAACGACGCCCGACGCCACTCGCAGATGATGCAAATGCGACGCCATCGTGACGTGATCGCCAAGGCTCAGCTCTACGTGTCCGACCACTTCTGTGATAAAACTGACCACCATCTGTGCTTCAATTCTCTGGAGAAGCCACAGAGGACGAATATGAACGTCAAGATTGACATGACTGGCGGCGGAGGTGGTGGAGGCTACGAGAAGCTCAATTCGTCATTCAGCGCAGGAACCAGTTGCATGGAGCCAGGAAAATGTCACTCCAATTCAACGCCATCATCTGGCGCCAATGACAGCAGCAGCAATGTCAGGGGCAAGTCTTCTTCCACTCTGCACACGTCTGCAACACAGACACCAGCTTTCAGTGACTATCCAGAGGACCTGGGTCTCAAGGACGCGTCTGCACCTTCCCATTCAAACTCAGCGCGGGCTGTGTCGGGTTCTTCCAGACCCGCCCACCCGCACGACTCAGTCATTGTCTGGGCGGACAAACACAAGAAGGAAGAGAGCACTGTCGGACAAGTGGTATAGCACGAAACATCCTTGTACGTACGAGTGCGTTACACTTGTTTTCTTTTGTTTGTTGGAACTTGTGTTGATGCGTCATACTGTACTGGACTGAAATTAAATTCCTGGCACGCGACGAACGAGTGACCCGCAGAACGTCCTTCAGCGCTGGTGCGAAGGTGAAACCAAGAGCTTTCAATCTGGGAGCAAGCCCTGTCCCTGCAAAACCAGGAATTTGAAAAGTTTTCAACGTTTCAACAAAAATGACATGGCCTGATATCAAAACAGGGAAGAAAGTTCTGACCTGCTGCCCACCACAATGGGCGAGTGTTGGTTTATCTAGGCCAACCAAAGACAACTTTGTGGGCAATCCTGAGGCTCACTACGAATACTCGTGAAAACCTTGTGGATGTCGAACCTTGCGCCCAAATGGTTTTCTTCTTTCTGAGGTGTGCTTGAGTGTGGGTGTGGGTGTGGGTGACACTTGACGACTGGAACTTTGTGCGCCAACTTCACCAAAAGACAAGTGCGTGGTCATGGTGATTCTGTCGCTGGCCAACGAAGAGCTTGAGAACCACCTGCAGGTCCCAGTTCAGGTGAAAAGATGTGGCAAGTTTCGTGGTATTTCGGCTGCTGATTCGGTCTAGCTTTTTTCGCCACTTTTCTTTTTGGCTGCCAACCGTTTAGTTCGGCAAAAATGCAAACCCAGACAACGTGAAGTTTTCGAAAATATATCACAACCGTACAAGTTTTCAAAATTCAGAAATTTTTAAAGTTCTCTGAACTGAAAGAAATACTTAATCCTTCTCTTGATCAAGCGAAACACAAACACAGAAAATATACTTCTTTACCTGAAGACATACAATCAGAAACCCTCACGGGGCTTGTGGGGGTTGCTGTTGAGGAAATTGTTCAAAATTGTTGTTCTGGGTTTTCGTTCAGAACTTGGTTTTGTTCTACATTTTGCAACAGGATACCTTTTGCCCCAATTTGAAATGTGCTTGCACACCAGTCAATCCAAAGTTTGGACATTGCAAGACAGTTGTTGTGAAGTTTACAAAACATGATTGGTCGAAAAAAGATGCCCGTACTCGTACATGCAGCCGGAAAACCGAGTCAGGATTTGGAAACAGAAGCTGAGCAGTGGTCGCGCAACTGCGTTCAAAGTCTTGTAAATACTTGTTGTGTGAACATGGAAACAAGTTGTTGATATTTAGTTGCACATGACATGCCTATTTATTGCCAAAATGAATAAACGGACTAAGATGTCCGAATCTATGTGATCTGTGTTCTGGTCAACCTCATTTCATTCACTCGAGTATCTCGAAGCGGGGTTCGTTCGCAGAAACACAACACTGAAGGAACACAAGAAAACGCCCAAAAACGTGACTGATGATCGGAAGGCTTGATCAAATAAAGGAATAGAAACAACTTGTCACGTCTCGCACGAGTTCAAATGGGTCAACAAAAATTTCCCTTTGACGCCAGTCCTTGTCTGAGACCCGAGCTGACTCAGCCGATGGGGAGGGGGATAGAGTCTGAGTCATAAATGCTTGGAGCATGATGACAATCAAATTCTGAGAAAAAGAAATGGGGGGGGGGGGGTCAGTGTAACCCTTTAACCCTTTTGTGACTTTGATAACGGGGGGGGGGGGCGGTACATCACAAATTTATGCTTGTGACATTAACAACATCATAATATGAGCAACAAAATCTGTTTGGGTCAGTATGACCAAGGGAGGCACAAATGCTTGG
>JAAUXT010138670.1_pt1 | contig 38800 bp, 37 predicted proteins | sample 7278171 | NCBI WGS metagenome assembly JAAUXT01 (sample SAMN14350112, study PRJNA611818) | marine sediment metagenome | isolation source: surface marine sediment (1.8m) | place: French Polynesia: Moorea | collected 2018-08
AATAGCCAAGCTCATAAATATTCATGACTCTGCTTAAGGTGGACACTCTGTCAACGGTGGACAAAATGCCATGTACACATGGGTGTCGACGGTAAAGAGAGTCGACTGTATAACAAGAGTGGTTCACAAAGACGACCAATGAGAAGGCCACCGTTGTCTCCGACGGCAACCAGCACTCCTGGAAAATGCTGTGGAATCAGATTGGGAATTTTCACTTGTTGGTGTTGACATGATGTGAAATGGCATTTCTGATTGGGACAGTGGTGAGAATAAAGGGCGGAGAGGACGTGGCCAGAAAAGGTGTGACGGTGTCGACTTCGTGCTGGCGTCAAGAACGTCCCAACGCTGAAACCACCCTGTCACGAAACCACTCTGTCACTAATATTTTTTGGTGCACTGATTGCTGAAACATTGAGACGTGTGCTGCTAGCGTCTGTATGAGCTGTTTGACCGTGTCACATAGCCCCCCCCCCCCACCCCCACCCCCATCGTTGTGTGTTGAAAGGTGTCTGGTTTACACCCAAATTATTCTTTGCGTCCCACAATTAGTTCTTGTTCAAAACCTACAACACTCTGATGGCCACCTGCCTGGGGCGTGTGTCTTCACCAGGAGTGTTCTTGTTTTCCCCTGAGGCAGCAAATGCAAACGTTTGGGGCTTCACGCTGCGTGTTGTTTTCTTTCAGGAAACAAACTGACGACGAACGGAAAGCGCGACTCAGAGCAGAACAAGAGAGAGATTCATACGTGAGAATTTCACTGGTTGTTTGAAACAAACACGCGAACCCGTTATGTTGGAAAGCAAGACAAATTGGAGAATAAAAGCAACGTTCGAAAAGTTACACACTGGGTTTGGAGGATGAACACCATGTTTGTTTGTTTTTCAGTACAACCAGATTTCGCTGGTTCGTGAGCTGCTGATGGACAAGAACAACCGGTCGATGCTGAACGACCAGGATCGGGAGCGCCTCGCTTTCCTCAACAGCTCGATGCACACGACGCGCGGCCGAGACGGATCCCCAAGGAAGTTAGTATGACTGGATTCTGTCCGAGGTCGCATTGCGGGACGAGTCCTGTGCGGAATAGCCCTCGGGCAATCTCATGTTTTCAACAATCTGCATTGGAAATTGCAAGGCAGTTACAAGTGATTGACAATCAAAACTGATTTTGTCATTCTGATCTGGAGAACAAACAACTGCAGGGTCCTGAACTTTGGACAGGAAACGCTTGTTTGCTGACATCAGACCAACACGTTTGGACATGCAAAGCAATCATGTACGGACAAAAGGGATTTGCCCTTGTTGTTGTGTCAGGAAACGTTGCTTCCTGCAGCTGTGGCCTTTGTTTTCCACAAGATGTGTCAAACTTGCATCAAATTCGACAGTCGCAACAAAACTGAAAGCTTGTTGCATCCCGTGTGAAACAGGTGGTGGTATCGGTGAGTTTTGTGTCGCAGGTCCCTGAGCGTCATAAACGAGACGGGGTCGCTGCTGTCCGACGCCGACATCAGCTACGACAAGACGGAGGAAGACCTCGACGGGTCGTCCTACCTCCGCAGTGGTCAGTGAACTCTCATTTTGACGTCGGTTCATTCGCTCCGTGCAGTCCGGAAAACACGCAGAGGCCAACCAACCGAAACATTGTTGTCTCGATTTGACTGGGTTCAAGAAATTGAAGGAGCATTCAGACGGAATTTGATTTTGTGCATGTTGTTGGGGGGGGGGGATGAATGAGAAAAGAAAGGAACAGCTCGAAGGGACAGCTCGGTGCGGGTCAGTTGCAGACTTTTCAACGCCGCCTGGGTTATTGTTTCAGGGAAGCCGTACAAACGTCCGTCTGCTCCACCGATGGAGGACGAGGACATCACTCCGCCCGGCAAGAAGAGCAAAAAGGAGCGCAAAACGGTGAGAGCGCTGCTGTGTGCAGTCAGGAGCCAAGTTCTTCACTGTGAACGGTTTGAAATTTTGTTTCTCCGTGACTGCGCGCCCAGAAGATGCAAGTCTTGTTCTAAATTTTTACGAACTGTGGACGCTTTTACTCTCCCCACAGAAGAAGCACCGTCGTTCTCGGTCGGCCCAGGCTGCTGTGGTTGCCACGACAACCATCAACATGACGCAGGACGCTGTGCGCGCCGAGGCGGAAGTGACGTCACCGGACGGACGCAGCAAGAAGCGCGCGGTGAGCGCCCGCATGAAGCGCCACCACTCGGAGAAGAACCTCAACAAGAAGTACAACGGTATGTCGTCCAAACAGGACAGAACAGGCGTTGTGGAGCAGTTCATCCTTCAGTTATGCTGGGCACAGCTGCTTCACTGATTTGAAGTCCAGTTCATTTGCAGTCGACGCTGTTGACCATGTTTCGCACGACTTGACGCGTGTATCGACCCGGTTACAATGTTCCCACGTGCACGTGAACACGATCCCTGATGACCACTGATCTTTGCAGACACAGACGAGTCGTACACGACAGCGCGCACCGGGTTCACACCGCACAAGGCTCTGCGCACGCACAGCCCCGCGCGCACGCCCGAGTGAGTAGCGCTCCCTGTTATCTCCACGGAGAGCCTTTCGAGCAGTACGGTGGTCCAACTGCACAAAATTCATTTGGACTGTGAGATATTTTGTTCTCAACCTAACTCGCGCGAAGTCTGGACAGAATGACAATGTTTTGTGTTTGCTTGTACAGATACGACGGGCTGCGACACCACGGCTCGACGAGCTCCCTCAACAGGCCGCACGTCTTCACGCAGAAAACCGTCATCAAACCAGAGACGTGCAACCCGGTCAGTACCGCGTCACACAAACGCTGTGCAAGTCCATCGCCTTGTGTCGTTGGTCATGTGGAGACGAATTTATCCAAACAAAACTAGTGAAATTCACGTTCTCATTTCAGTGCGGCAAAAGAATCACGTTTGGAAGGCCTGTCCTCAAGTGCAAAGGTGAGTGAATGCGAGAACCTTCCCATGTGAGTCACATTCTTCCTTCGTCTGTTTCTGTTTACTATACGACCCTTCACTGCTTTGTGTACAGACTGCAAGGCGTCGGCGCACCCGGAGTGTCGCGACCTGGTGCCTCTTCCCTGCGTCCCATCCACCGGAACTCCCAGCACCAACAAGAAACCGGTGAGTGTGACGCTGGAGCCTGAGTCCCAGTGGATGTTGTGTCATATGTCATGTATTCTCGAGTCAAACCAAGTTTCATCACCTGAAGTGCTGTTGAGTACGAGCACTTGGCTGCAACACGTGAGGCACCCACTGTGAACTTGGCCAGGATGCAAGGACGATCTTTTCCCGTTGTCGCGCTGCATTTTGTTGTCACCCTTCTTTGGACTGGACCCGTTTTGGAACCACTATTTCGCTCAGAACTGACTCGAGTCTGTTCGTTTTGCTGCGGCTGCAGGGCAGCGGGTTCCTCGCTGAGTACGCGCCCAACGACCCGCCCATGATTCCCGCCCTCATCGTGAGTACCAACTGCAATGATAGCTGTTTTATGCACCTCTGACAACCACATGCGGTGGTCTGTCAAGCAAGGGTTCGATTTGACTTCGCAGCTCAAAATGTGTTCGTTCAACGCCAACGTTTGTCTTTGCAGATCTACTGTGTGAACGAGGTGGAGGCTCGAGGGCTCGGAGAGACCGGTATCTACAGAGTGCCTGGGTGAGTAAATGTTTTGTGTTCACGCATCTGGTGTGAAGTGTTCAACGAGCCTTCGAGACACAAACTATTCTGACGAAGTGTGTCGTGGCGCGTGGTTCAGAGGCACTTCTGCGCGGTGGTCACATTTCAAGTTTTTTCTGTTGCAGTTCTGATCGTGAAGTGAAGGAATTGAAGGAGAAATTCCTGCGCGGCAAAGGCATGCCCAACCTGGTACGTGAAGCGTTCACACATGTATCAGGACTATGTTCTGAGATAAAATGTGCTTTGTGACAGGGTCCGAGACCTTTACCTTTGATGCTTCTCATTTTCTTTCTGCGCCCAGTCGCACGTGGACGACATCCACGTGGTGTGCGGCTGCATCAAGGACTTCCTGCGCGGCCTCAAGGAGCCGCTCGTCACGTTCGCCTACTGGAAGGACTTCGTGAACGCGGCGCAGCTGCCGGACGAGGAGGACCGCGTCACGGCGCTCTACCAGGCCATCAGCCAGCTGCCGCAGCCCAACAGGGACACCATGGCCTTCATGATCCTCCATCTGCAGAGGTAGGTAGGGGGGCGTTCGCGCTGCACGCGTCAGTTCGTCAGTGCAAGTGGGATTGTGTTGGAATGGGAGGGAAGGTAAAGGACAACCGACTGGAGAGGCTGGAATGAAACGCGAGTTGTGTTTGTTGCAGAGTGGCAGAGAGCGACTGCAAGATGAACGAGGCGAACCTGGCGCGCGTGTTCGGTCCGACGATGGTCGGCTACTCGACGGCTGACCCCGAGCCGGTCCAGATCATGAGCGAGACGGACAAACAGAACAAGGTGAGCAGCTGTCACACGGGGTGGTCCGTCTGTCTCCCTCTCTCTCCCTCTGTGTTCACACACGTTCACACACCGCAATGTGCAGTCTCTTGCTCGTCAGTAACTGACTGGAGTTTGTTCCTCCATCAGGTGATGCTGGCGCTGATGTGGATCCACCGCGACTATTGGACGACTTTCATCAACGTGGACGTGGACCGCACCATGTTCCCGGCCGATCCCTACACGCCGAACACCCCTGACACGAGGAATCGTGAGTAGAGCGCGACATGTAGTTTGGGCAGTCACTGCAAGGACCCGTAGGGAGAAATTTCTGTCAACGCTCAACCCAGGCCACAATCGAGAGGTGTTCAACTACCATTCTGTTCTCAAGCGCACACGTCTGTGAACCGTGTTCGTGGGGAGGAGAGTTTGTGTGTTGTGTGCGCATTGACAAACCCTGCATGAACAGCATGTGGTTGATGTTTCAGTGCCGCCGCACAGCATGCTGGGTCCACTCCACACTCCCAACGACGACAACACCACGGAGAAGAAAACCTCGTGGTTCGCAACAACGCCGAGGTACGTGGCTCGTGCTGCTGGCCGGGCGCGCACTGGGTGCGTCACGCGTTCTGTGCAAGTCTTTGGGTGCTTCGTTGGCTTGCTTGGGCACACAACGCGTGATGCATTCGGTCTGACCGAGTTTCGTTTGTTCGGATGTTTTGTTGCGCTTTACAATTCTCAGTGCCGCTTGTTTCACTGATTGGTAGAGTCTCACACAGTTGCATGAATCGGCGTCTGCATTGGCACTGAACATTTGGGAAACACATGACTTCGCGCAGTGGAGCTCAAGTGTACATACAATTGACTGGCGAAAATGTCCAGTTCGTCCAAGCATATGGTTCTGTATCGTGAGGTGAAATGTCAGTGGGAGTCACCAACAGCTTTTCAGTTATTTTCTTGACCGTCGCGGTGAACCTTTTCTTTTCAGATTTGGCACCAAAAGTCGCCAGGGTGGCAAGAAGCATTTCTTCCAGTCGCCTATGAACTGAACTTGGTTGCAAACACTCACACAACAAAACTTGTCATCACTTGCATGTCATTCGAAACGTTGACGGCATCGCATGGAACTTCGACGCTCTCTGTTTGGCTGCTGGGCAGCCAGTGTTTGCATCTTGGAAAAGACTCGAAGAAACGGGATCTGGAAGAAATAACTTCCGTTATTTATGGTGGAATGTGTAGGAATGGCGGGACATCAGAACTCACTGGAGAGAGCAGAGGCGGGTTTGTTCTACCTGCCTTTCGTCTTGTCGCTGCAAGGAGTTTCGCGTGCGTGTGAAAGTCAAGCGAAGCGGTCGGCTTCGTCAATTGCGACCAGCCATGAAGTGAGTGACTGCAGACAGTGGGAGCCAACCTTGAGGCTTTTACGGACAAGCCGCCGTTCTCTTTTCTGCTTCGTTGTACAGTTGCAGCACGTTGATGATGTTTGCTTCGCCGCTTTTCTGTACGTGAGTTGATCTGTCACCTGCCATCGTCAATGGTTGGTTCGAGTGGGTGATCACGACTCTGGGGCTGTGGGTCACTTGACGAGGCAGGAAGATGTCACTCAACTTGTAATTTTAAGCGCATCATGTACAAACTCACATTCGTTGCTATAAATTTTCTGTCGTAATCATCTCGCACGATTTCCGCGACAAAGTGTTGACACGTTTTGCGCGGAAGGTTTATCGACCTGGCAGCAGCTTTCTGTTCCGTACAACGTATGACGTTAGGGTTCACCCACGCAACGCCGTGGATGACTGAATATTCGCACCACGCTCACGAGGGAGAAGATTCAGGTCAGATCACACACATAAAGCCTCTCGATGATCAACTCATGTGTGTGATCTGACCTGAATCTTCTCCCAAGTGAAAGTTGAAAGAATATTTAGTCATTCACTGCATTGTTGTGTTGGTGAAGTCACGTCTACCCCAATGTGACCTTTTTGGCATGGAAGACTGACCAGTCGGTCCATGCTTCATAAATAGGGCGCGTGGAAGAAAAAGGTCACGGCGTGGTAGACTCCGAGCTCGGTCGCTGCGAGGTCTTGGGCAACATGTGGGTCTTTGCAGAGAGAGGTTGGCAGTGGGTTCCATGATGAAGCACTGGAGTCGTGTATCTCGTGGTGCATCTGGTGCAAAATAATCACGTCGTATCACATTCTTATCTGAGCGTGAAATTGCTGTGGCACCTTGCTTTTTGTAACAATATAATCGTTGCCAAAACGCGCTCCAATGTTCCCATGTATTGCGTCGCCCTGCATGTACTTAAAAATTTACAAACTTGTTTTCAACGTTTTGGGCGAAACTATTGCACACGCATGTTTTTGCTTCAACCCGAGTCTGTTGGTCTGATTGACAGGATGCATCGCGCGACGCCGCTCAAGATCACCAACCTCAACGAGCACCTCATCTGCCAACTGTGCAGCGGCTACCTCGTCGACGCCACCACCATCATAGAATGCCTCCACTCATGTGAGTCTCGCTGTCCGGCTGTCTGTCCGTGTCACCGAGTGGGGTGGTGTGTGTGTGTGTGTGTGTGTGTGTGTGTGTGTGTGTGTGTGTGTGTTCACTGCCTTCGTTTGTCAGTGGTCTCAGAAAGCGGAGCAATGCATACAGCCTGACAATGCCCTGCGGAGGCCACCTTTGTGTGTTCCCATGACAGCTGTACTCATCACTGCGTCGTTTCACATGCATCAGAAATGTGGAGACTCGAGCCAGAAATAAGGACAAACGGGTCCCGGTCGGTGTGGTCTTGGGACGGCGGCCATAATTGGGAAGAAATTTGGCGAGATCGTGCTGCGTTAGAAAATCTGTGATTTATTATTAACGAACCCCGAGGGAGGGAAGAACCGGGCAGGGGCAGCTCGGTCTGTGAAGGGACCTCCCGTGGTTCCAAATCCCTCTGTGTCACTTGAAACAGAATTACAAATCGTCGTAGTGTGGCCTGTGTGACACCAGTTTTTTTCCATTTTCGTATCTTCACCCTGAGATTTGGAATCTGTGTTTTGATAAAACAGACCCGAAGGACGTTGGTCGTGAGGGCCTCTCTACTCTAGCTAGGTCAACCCAACGTCGCCCCCCACTGCCAGCAGAAACCGCATCAAAATGTGAAAGAAACTCTTCTGTGAACAGTTTGAAGTTCTTTTCTTTTGAGGAATGCAGTGCTCGGCAGATGGTTCGTTTGGGAGATTAGTTGTTGCGAAGGATTTTTGTGCAGAAAGAGGCAGAATCTCGAGGGGCAAGGGTGAGGGTATTGGATTCAAGCGAGGGAAAGGTGAATGGGGGTCTGCAGTGTCATGTGGGCACGTGCCCCTATTGTCAACATTTAATCTAGCATCACATTGCCCTCTGAACTCCCCGAGGGTGAATAGACATGGGGGTAATGAGGCCGTGGTGGCATGCGCCGCTAAGCAGGGCTTACACAGCGAAAAGCAACGAGCAGATCTGTATCAGTAACCACTCGCTCGCAGTTTGGATTCTTTTGAAGCTTTGTGACAAGAACGACACCAAAGCTTCAGCGCATGACTCACGATTTTTCCTGCTGAATAGGCAGTCATTTGATTCAGATGAAAAACCGTCCCGATATTACAGGTAGAGAAAGTGAAATGGAATAGCTTTTCATAATCAGCTTCATTTGTTTGGCAAATGCCATGTAAATTGACTGTACGTATTTGATGCACGAGCATTGTCTTGTGCGGATGTTCCAAAGATGCCTTTACTAATGGCTGCTTTGTGGCGTTGCTGTGGCAACCAATTAAGCTGATTTGAGACTCCTTTCATTTGCTGAGGCAGAGAAGCACAAAAAAGCAGCATGCTTCAGTAGAAGTATGAAAATTTGTTACAGACAGGCGCAGACACCTTTTCAACGTTCTCTCGAAATTACATGGAGAAATTTTCAAATCCATGTCAACAGCCTCATGAATTATTTTCCGCTTATTAGAGTGTGTCATGAAAAGAGAGCCATAAATTTGTCAGACGTAATTTGGTTAGATGTAGCAGAGCTTTGTGGAGATCTAATGCGTTTTGGGACTCAGTTTTACAGATTAGTGGCAATTTCTACGTAATATCTTCGAACATGTGAACACCCAAGTGTTCTAAATGTTTACGCTGCCTGCGCAATCCCCCCCCCGAAACCTTTCTTGAAACAAATGATTCAAATCAAAGTCAAAATCAACCTCATCAGGGCACAGAATCTGTGACCGTTGGCGCACGCACTGCAGTTCCACTTGTTTCTCACCGGGGCCAGTGGGTCAAACGACTGTGACAGTGCGGACCAAGTTTTTGCTGCAGAAACGTGTTGTGTGTGCGCAGAGACCTCGTTCAGGCAAACAACACACCTTTCTGTTCTCAGACCAAGTTATGATCAAGTTCCACGCATGATCAAGTGTTGCACTGCGTACATTTTGTGCGATTTTGTGCGGGAAAACTCATCAAGGCATATTGTTCTCCGGGAGTGAGTCACTTCCCCATATGCCTTTTCGTGACAGCCACATTAAGTGGAGATAATGAAGTATAATTAGTGGTGAAAGCGCAGATTAATTACAGGTGATTTACACTGACCCGTTTACCTACTACCTCGCGGCTCACACTCGGTCAATCTCGTGTTGCTGCAAGGGTACGTGCAGCTGCTGTTCCGGATTCACGGACAGTTGACATTCTTTCTGTCTTCAGGCAAACGTTTTCTGTTGTGGGTGTTTTTCAGTTTGATGACATGGCACTTTTTTCTGTTTGCAGTTTGTCGCTCGTGCATCGTGCGGTATCTGCAGAGCAGCAAGTTTTGTCCCATCTGCGACTGCATGGTACACAAAACCCGGCCGCACCTCAGCATCAGGTAAGCTTTGGTCGTGGGCAATTTCACGACTGTCTTCCTGTACAACGGTTGCTTGCAAGCAGGACTCACTCACACGCACAATTCCATCCGCCTGCTGGTGACAAAACCCACTGCAGGCGTGAGATCACATTGACCACATGCGTGCTGATCTCTGCTGCAGTGTGACAGCTTGAAATCTCAAGTCTTAGGTTCCCACGCAGCAGTGTTCTTCATCATGACTCGAGTGCTGAAAAGCCAGAGCCATTCATCTGAATTCAGCGGCAATAATCACGACTTTATCGCGGCATAAACCCTGGCGTGCTCTCCGAGATGGGCTGACATAATGTTTATGTACTGCCACACAAAACTTATTGACCAAGCTTTTTATTATCCTCTGTACTTTTGAGCGCAGAAGTTTCTGACCAGTTGTTAGAACATTCAGTGTCCTCGTATCATTCAGCATTGTCGTTGTTATTTGAGCACTTGGTCGGTTCGAGTGGCTGGATGTGGATCAGAACTTGCTGAACTCGCTTTGTTTGTTTCCAGACAAGACAAAACGCTGCAGGACATGGTGTACAAACTCATCCCTGGGCTGTTCAAAGGTACGTACGTATGCTGACGTCCATCGGTTTGCACTTTCCACGAACAATTGTGGTGCAGTTTGGACTCCTGAAAGAACTTGTAGTTGTCATAGTTTGTCAGCCCCCTCCAAGCGAACGTCCAATCTCGTGAATTTTTCGGCAGCTCCTCGCGGTTTAGATTTATCTGGACTTGCGAAAAGCTCGTCAAGTGCTGTAATCCGGCTCACGGTGGAGGAGGATTGGAGCGCGAGTCCCAAGCGCATTGTTGGTAACGATGCAGCGCGACCATGAATACTAATGTTGTGTTGGTTCAGACCTTTCCCTCACGCTCCTTATATCATCATTGTCAACCAGTTTGTGTCATACTCGGCCTTTTTATGTCACACTTGACCTAATAACGTACCAGATAATGGTGCATTGGACTTCAGTGGGGAAAATCAGAATTATTTCCGACGCCCTTTTCCAACCCGAGAGTGTTTATGATTCGGAGGTCTGGTTCACGAGGGTTACGTACTTGTGAGACTTATGAGTTGTTTTGTAGCAATCGTCTGGTCTTGGTATTTGACGGGGCCAGGCGCAAAAAGCTTTGCACGAAATCGAAGTACCTTTTTTGTGTTTCTGCAGAGGAAATGAAACGCCGGAGAGAATTCTTCAAGGAGAACCCGACGGCCGGTGAGTACACAGCGTCCGTGCTCTGTTTGCCTCTCTCCTCTCTGTCTGGGATATGGCCTTTTAACACAACATAGCTTTTAGAAGCCATGTCGAATTAAGTGCTGATTTGTCAGAGCCGTAGATGCGCGACTGGGATTGCTCGCACGACATTGAAAATCTCTTAATCGCACGAAGTGCACGCAGACAGATCAAGTCTCAGAGCGTCCTCGGCTTTGTGTTTTCGGCTGCCGCTGGTTTTCGTGCGTTTCAAAGCAGCATCTAAATTCAGTTTCTATCTGAACGGCATAATCGTAATCTTGATGCCGTCCATCCGTGCAAGGCCCTTGCCACCCGCCCACCCCGCCGCCACTGCTCCTCGGGTCCGTGATAATGTCCTACTGGGAGGGAGTCCGTCTTATCGGGCGCCGCCAGTGCGGCGCGCGGAGGAGGCGAGGGCGGATTACGACCAGTCGATGGCAGCTCCGGGATGCGACGCGGGCATCAGGCTTTGTGATTCAAAAGTGAACGATGGATCAGACGAAGCATTTTGAAGAGAAGGGTTGAAACCAAATAAAACGCATCTCTGCACAAAGAAGGAACTCGGGAAGTTGTTCAGAGAAGACTTCAGACGACAGCGGCTTTGTTACGAACTACATCAAAGTGGTTTGGAGTAATCTGATCTGTCTTGACAGCGAAACCTGTGATGATGATATCAGAATCGTAGCCACTGCTCCTCGTGTGGCTGGTGATTATCTGTTCCCCGTGTTTCCTTTTGCGGTATCTTTCTGTAATCCCACAATTTATTTATGCGCGAACTTTGGTTTGTGGACGAGTGAGCGCCTGTGGGTCACGCTGCTCTTGAGGAGGTTTTATCGTCACGTGACTGCACGCAAAGAGGCGATTGTCGTGCTGCAGCACTCCGCCTTTCATCATCAATCATTTGCTGGAATGAGACTGCACCTACTGACGTCATAATGGATCTCTCCCGACGCCGAGTCATCAGCCGTAATATCTAATGAAACTTACACAGTGGACAAATGGGTTGTGATGAGGCGGCTGAAAGCCACATTTGAAGCGGCCGGTACAACGAGAGTCTCGTCCTGATGCAACGCTTTGTAGCCACGTCTCGTGGCACCGAGGCAGAATCTCTGACCTCCGAGTTGGAGAGCTACAAATGGAGGCTCGCTGTGAACTCCGCACTCCCTAAGTGCAGCAAGTGTTGCATGCTCTAATACCATTAAGCTCCTTCCTTTCCCCTCCTAAACGTGCCACTGTGACATGTTCCAAAAGTCGTCATTAAGTGTTGCCTCTGCAGAGTCTGGCAGCCTCACAAGGACATGTGACGAGAAAGCTTCTGGGAGATTGGCCCTGCGCTCACCTCCACTTGAAAGTGTCCCGCGGCGCCGTCCTGTCACAGCGCTCAGCTCTGAAATTTTCGGCTGAGGTGCCTCAATTGCCCAATATGATGTTGTAATGCTACTGTGATACACACATTGCTGTCTGTGTCAACACGTGTTGTTTGTGTGACACCACAAAGCAAATATTGTTCCGGGCTCGGTTTTCGCACTGTCTCGCTGTATTTGCTTCCCCTTCTCGTTTCTCATTTTCAACCTTTTAAAATATTAGTTCACTTCACTGTCTGCAAACTAAAAGCAATCTCAGAGAAAGCCCGGAACTCAGGAACCGTTTTTGTTCCGATTTGGCGCTGAGGAAATGAGTTGTGAGAAAGTCAGTTTCCAACCGTTCTTCCGTCGCGAATGGCGGTGTGCGTCTTGAACGCCCTCTACTTGAACCAAGACAGGGACATTCAAAACAACGATCCCAATCTCTACACCATTAAAAGTTCCCACACATTGTGTACCTTGATTGTAAACTGTAATTTCGACGGCCCCCTGCTGTACCATTGAGGGCCCATTGTATTCACTCGCAGTTCAGACGTTCTCCAGTTCGTTACTTATTTAGGCTGCAAGAATTCAAATCATCTGATGATGAATTTCTTGCCTGACTGACCTCTGTGTGAGGCGAGTGAGAGGCCGGAGTTCCCTGGAGATGCGCAGCCACAGAATGCGATGGCCAAAATATCAATCAATGCGGGTCACTTCGTGAAAAAATTTGGCTCCCCTGAAAGGTCATTTTCAAGCAAGGCAAACAGTTTGTTGGAATGTCTTGTGACTGGATGTCAGTCTGCAGTTTGTCATTGGTGTTGAAAAAGTACAAAATTGAGCTCCGTTGCCGTGGTCATGTCACGATCATTGGCGCTGGATCCGTCGAGTTTAGTGCACGATCTGGCGGAACGAGGAAGACATATTGCCTCAAGAACCGACCAAGTGGAGTGCAAGGAGGAAGTTTGCACGGGCTGTTTTTCGCTCGCTTTTATGATGTAAAGCAGTAGCATTCCATGTCATGTTGTACTTCCAGTGCTCGTTGCCCCCAGTGTATAAATTTTGCTTCAAATGGCGTTGCAATTGAAGCTCAGTGTTGCACGAAAAATACCCACCAATGACAGCCCATTATGAGAGGGTGATGAAGGGTTATTTGTTCAGCCCCTGGTACCTGATGTGAAAGGGGTGAAATTGAGGCAAGATCAACCCCCTTGTGAACCCCTGAGACACATATCTATGCAAAAATTTTGGTCTCTATGGGAACTTTCCCTTTCGTGAAAACCCCTGAATGTTTTGGGACAACTTGAGATGGTGCGCCAGCGCCTCAACCAGGTTTGTGGGTTAAATATGATTGTTTGAAGTGCGACTCTTTTGTGTGTCTTTGGAAGTGTATTTCATCCAGTTCTGTGCCTTGGAGGGGAAACTTAGTACAGAAAATATGCAGTTGTTCAATAAAGCATTCAATGGGTACATTATTCCTCGTGTTTGGCAAACAACACGGCCCTTGTTTCCATTGCAAATTTTATTCGAGTTAATTTGTTCCCACCAAGATGTTTGCGTACATGTGCAAAGTGCCTTTGCATACCAATAGGAAACTCAGCCATCTGTAAAACTGATCCCGCGACAGGCACCCGACACGGAATCTAGGAAACAGTCGGCCGAATAAAGCTTCTTTGTTGAGAGCCAGCGGAAGGAAGGTGTCCATTTCTGTCCTCCAATCACAGAAAACTGATTCGGACGGGCCTTGATGGACTGCACTGTCTGGTGTGTTTTGTCTGAACATCCACATTGAAGCCCTGCGCTGCCATTGTTGTCAGTGCTGAGCCGAGTGGGCCCGGACATTTGACCTTTCGTGCCATTCACATTGTCTTCTTGCTGTCCCTCTTGTCGCTTCTCTCCTGTCCCATGTTCTTCGGTGCTGTGTTTGACAGGGGCTTTTTGCGTGGCGGGGCGACCATGAAGAATGTGAGATGGCTTGTGCTGGAGGGACATCAGAGGTGGGCGGACAGATCCCCGACCTTTCTCTCAGTCCAGCCAGTCGTGGGTGGGAACAGTTGAGATGATACTGACCACAACACGTTTGATCAACACCATGTGACGCACTGAACAGCCTGCCGCCCGTACCTCTCACACCGCCTCTCTCCTGAGAGGTGTGGCCAAGTTGAGAAGATCTGACCGTGAACAACACCAAAAACAAGCGAGAGCTCACGTCGCGTGTGCAAGCCCAAAGTTGTGTGGGCAAGAACCTAAGATTTCTTTTTCTGCTAAATCCGTGGATCCAATCCCGTGTTTGCCCATCCCTAATGCTAAGAGTACAGATGGTTAAGGCGAGAGCACCAGCCAACGAGAGTCAATACGGGGTCGTCAATACACGGCTCGAGGCTGCCACTTTAATCTCGTTGGCCTTTTACAGCAGGAATGTTGGTCACCTAATTCTCCTCATACTGGGATTACAACCGCTCCTGACGCAACAGGAAGACTGGAGACTCACCTCTCACTGTGACAGGAAGAGACATGGGCGTCAGATCGTGATGCGTCTTGACGTTTTCAACAGAAAAAAAAACACATGACACCTCACCATTGAAAAATATCAGAAAATCTTCCCAATCGGACAAAGACGGAAAAATGGATTCAAAAGACTTGGTGCTCGATTCGTGATGTTTAGGCGAATCGTACATTGCCCTGGCCACTCGGAGCTGAAAGGCAGAGATGAAGTCGTGACCTGATTTTCAGGTTGAGTGTGTAAATCCGACGTCAGTCACAGCTGCGGTGCGTTGTCTCCCTCCCCCGGGGGATCCACCTTCAAACAGCCGCTGCCATGGAAACGTCGGTGTCACTGCAAATGGAAACGAAGCAGGTTGAGTGACGGCATCGGACTTATTGAAGAGGCATTTCCGATCGCAGACACGAAGTGATATCAGAATCAAGTTCCGTCCCAACAATGTTCGCAGTTCCCCGTCAAAATCAATTTGAAGATGTCCGGAATGGGAGGGAGGACTCGTTCCATGATGTCGGTGAGCAACAAGGCGGCGACACCTTGCCGAAGCAGGGGAGGGCGAGATTTTTCAGTCTGCCTCAGCGATAATAGATGGGCGGGCGGACGGGCGGTGGCGGCTCCTATGAAGATGGATGCGAGAGGGAATTTCCTTGGGCTTTCCATACACTCGTGAACCATTTTTTTCCGGGGGGAAATTTATCACTCGGCAGATAACGAGGATGAAAGGGGGGAAATTTCTGCGATAATAGATTCCGCCAGGTTGATATCACAGTCTCATTTTCGACAAGAGTTGTTTTGTGAAACTACCGTGGAAAGGTAGGTGTTGGGAATCGATGTCAACAGCTTGTGTCGGCGCACACACAATTTGGTCACTCCTCGGGGCACAAGGGCGCCGCCGGAATGGACCAAGCGAATTGCATTCAGCCTGAACTTGGGATGACACAGGCCGCCTGTGAAAGGAAAAATTGAACTAAGTGCATTTCGCAGCGTGAATCTCGGGAGCCGCTGAGCATTTGTCCTTGTCTTCACAAGGCGAAGGGGGAAAAAGTGACACAAAAAGGTCTCAAATGAGATGCGATGTCAGGGGAAGGAGCGCAGTGGTCAGATCGGTGCGGAACTGTGCGCGATGAATCGTGAGCAACCAGCAGGGACGATCAGAATCAGAAGTGAGACGCAACGTGTCTTTTGTTGTTCTGAAAAAAAATATTCTCATGTGATGGAACCGTAATTCCAGGTTTGATTCCATCATTTTATCTGCCAGATGGACTGTCGTGTCGGTTCTTGTCGAACAGTCGGTTATCAGTGCGATGACTGTCACTCAGGTCCCCGAGGAAGAAATCTCGTCCATAAGAAGGCCAGTTGATGAATTACTTCTCCCACATGCAAAGCCTTCATTTAGATGGTGCTTTTGTTTCGTGTTGTATGCAGTGACTTGTCTTCTTTTGAGACTGCAGCAAAACGTGGCCCTGAATGTGTCCTGTCCACGGGAAAGATTTGTTCCCAGCAGAACAAGTTCCGGGGCGGAAATCCTGCGGGTCGGATCACAATGGAAGAAGCGGTCGCTTGTCTTTGGCTTGAAAACCGATCCCGACAAAGAATGATTGGTGGAAGCCTGACGAAACCCCACGTGGTCCTCTGTGACCAGTTCCGACAAAAAGATTGAGCTTTGTGCAACCAAAGAGCAGTTCATTTCTGTGTGAATTTGAGAGGCGAGCGGGATTCCTGAGAGCAGCGTGATTTATCTTTGATGCGGCGACCCCCTTTCACCTTTCTAAATGAAGTGTTTGCTTGAGAGACCGCAGAGGGAATACAGACGAGGGCACAATGGCCGTTTCCCTTTCTGCTGATGTTGAGAATTAACATTCGGCTCAACCTTAGTGACCCGCTTTATCGGGCGCCGACACTGACAGGAATTTCTGCGCAGTGGTTCGGGCGGCCGGGTCGGGTCGGGCTGAGTTCAACGACTCCAGTTGAGGCTCGAGATTTCTGAGGGGTTCTCTTCTGTCAGGAGGAGAAAGAAAAAAGTATTTCCATCTGCCTCGTTTTCTTCTCAGATGAGGCTTTGCTTGATCTTCACCTTGTTTGTGCAGAAAGACTCGTTTTCTGCAAGAAAATGGAAAAGCCGTTCGTGACCTTCAATGAACCGAGTTCAAAGAATCGAGTCATTTCAGAGATGAATACGGCAATTTAGAGAAGCAGCATCAAACGCAATTATTGCATTAGGCGAGAAGGCCATTGTTGTGCAAAGTGCTTCCATTTGTTGGGATTGTATGGTGCTTGTTGGAAGTGTCGGTGCGGTGTAATGATAGCGGGGCCGATTGGTTTTTGTGTCGCGACGGCGGCTAGATGGTGCAGCTTGGTGGCTCCCAGCTCGTGCAGATTAGTGAACCTCCTCCCCACATACATTTTGCTCATCTCCGCCTGCAGTGCTCCGAGTCCGAGTCTCTGTTCGCAAATGATAAATTTTTGTCTCGTGTCCAGATTAGTGAAGACGTAGCATGAGAAGCGGATTGCCGTCCCAATTGATCCTAATCTGCCGCAATTAATCCTCGGCTCATTATTGGTCACAATCGATCCGGCCGGAGGTCTGCGACGGATCGTGTTAAGCAAGTCACTTTGTCACGCTCCCCCGTATTGGGAAACAGCGAACACTGCCGCCGGCTGCGTCGCCTTTTTTTCCTCGGCTTCCATGAACAGCGCTTGATTTAGGTTCTGTGGGCAGCGATTTTCTGACGGGAATAGAAACTGGGGCAAAATATGCGTGTCGAAAACTCCAATTGAATGGCACTGTTCGTACACATGGAGGTAATAAATTGGTTATCTTTGCCTTCACATGCGCATATTGTGAGCTCCAAAGTCATTATTATTCGCAGCTGTTGGATTTGTCTCCATACACGAAAGTGCCAGCTGCTGAGCCAGTGCATAGACATTCCGTCCAAAGCTTCAAATGCAAAAAGCAAATGTTTTCAGTGGTTGTCGTCAGGTTTTTGAACTGCCACCCACGGGAGTCTCGCAGACAGGTGTCTGGGAGGCGGCGGGTGCGCTTTACACGGGGGAAGTGTCGGTATGTCGCGGACAGATGGTCCCAGGATAATGTGTCCCGCTCCCCCGGTAAAAGCGTCGCTCTCAACGCGGTATCCCGAACAGAAAATTGGCTTTTAGTGCATGATTCCTTGAGTTCTATTGTGCTTTACTTCACCAAGTAAAGTCCGTGTTGATGTTGAATTTGCTGCTGATTCATGTCAGAATTGTAATGGTGGAATCAAAATGCAACGCAACGGGCTGAGTTGACAAGCATGGCAGAATTTGAAAGCGAGGCTGTGTAAATTGCCGAGCTCATCCTGTCATTGCGCAAACAGCGGCTGATCGATGTTTCTCGGTGTCTCCGCTGCAGGCACGAGCAGCTCGATGAACTCGCGGGAGGAGCGCGGCGAGGTGGACGAGGCGGAGCGCGGGTACGACCTGACGGCGCACCGCCGCGACGCCGCCGCCGAGGCCGCCGAGAAGATCTCGCTCTGCCTCGAGAACTGCTCGTCTCTGCCCGTCGACCAGGACGGCGTCCTCATCCTGCACAACCTCAACGAACTCGACAACAAGGTGAGTGTCGGACTCTTGGCCGTCGACTCCAATTTTGTGTTGTTGACTTTGTTGCAGTTGTCGAAACTCACGAATCTTACGCTATCAATTCGATGCTTGACATTTTGATGGTTGTTTTTCATCAGGACTGCGGTAGAACGTATCTGAACTGCCCGGCCGGCTTCACGATGGGGGGACTCAAGAAGTTCCTGCGCCTCAAGTTCGGACTGGGCGAGAACTTCAGCGTCGAGCTGTTTCTCATGGACGAGGCTCTCGGTAACGATTACACGCTCATTGACGTCGTCAACATCTACTCGTACGCCTACAGGAAGGCCGTCAGACGGGTAAGTGCGCTCAGTCGAGTCTAGAAATTAACTTTTGAATGCAGAATTGATCTGAAAGGTCATGGAGAATGTGCGTTTCTAAATTGTTGTTTTGTGTGTTCAGGGAGACCCGCTTAAGTTGTTCTACATCGTCAACGACAATAAGAAGCAGAAGCTGCGGTTGCCCAAGCCGGAGGCGCTGCCGCTGTGCGCCGCCGAGACGCCGCGCTACCCGAGCGCCTCTAAGAAACGCCCCCGCAAACGCAAGCACTCAGCGCTGGGCGGCGCCGCCGATGGCGCTGCGGTGGCACCCGTCGTCGTGCCGTCGACCTCGGTGGCGATCGCCGACGCGCTGGGCCGCGCGCGCGAGGACGTCGGGCCCGAGTTCACCCCGGCGGAGACGGCGACGTCCGGCTCGCTGACCACCGACTCCGACTCGACGAGCTCGTCCGAATCCGAGGCGGATTCCGACTCGGAGGATAACGACGCCAGCCAGGACGCCCCGCAGGTGGAACCGACGCCCGCGGACGCGAAGGCACCGGAAAACTCAACAGCGACGCCGGATGTTATCAAGCGCCCGAGTTTTGAGACGGTGCGCAGCCAATTGATGAGCGGACAGAACCCTGCGCACAAGGGCGCTCTGATCAATGGCGGAGGTTCTCCTGGAAGTACGCCGTTGTCCACCAGGGAGTACAAACACGCAAAGCCGCACCCTCCACCACGCTTCATAACCAAAAGGCCCTCAATCCCCTCCCCGTTCGTGAGGAAGAACCCTGTGGAAAAGAAGGAAAAAGCCGACTTTGCGACAGACCCAATGGATTCAATGGATGGACCTGGTAAAATCATCTACCCGTCAAAATTTCCTTCCAACAAGAACAAAGTGGTGTCGCACAACGGAACGGACAAAGAGATCTCGCGACTGAACAAGGTGAAGGAAAACGGTTCTTTGAGCAAGAAGAAACGGATGAAGAAAAGTGTGCCAAAATCTCCAGTGGGTTTCAATTCGAATTCTCACAACGTTGTGAGTAATTCCAAAACGGATATGCGGACTCATTCGAAAGAGCAGTCGTACAAAACGACTCTGCCCTCGAAAAATGGTTCCAAGGATGGAACTCACAAGTTGCACCGCAAGGACAACGGTCTTATTCCTTTGACCAACGGAAAATACTCGTTTGGGGCGGTTCGCCACAAGGATTCATCCCAGAAGGTGAAATCGAAGGACGGTTCCTCCAAAAGTCCGAAGGAATATGTCAGCAAGTCAGTGAGCCCGAAGGACCCGACGCCTCCCAAGGGACTGTCGTCCAAGGAGGCTTCACCTGGTGATGATGATGATGATATGCCAAGACCTAGTCTGACGTTGAAGATAAAGTACGACACGGAGAAGGGAGCTGCGGGTGAGCGTAAGAGCAGTATGTCCCCGCGAAGCTACGTCGTCCTCCCCGGCTCCTCGTCGTTTACCCCGGAGGCGTCTGGCGGCGGCACGAAGCGCTCGACCCCGGGGTCCGGCGGAGAGTCCGGCAGCCACAAGCGCAGCCGCTCCTCGTCCAGCGACGGGTCGAGGTCCAACAAGGAGCGGCGCTCCGGGTCACTCGGCTGCGAAGAGGGCGTCACTCACTACGTGACCAAACTGTCGCCCGGCACAGAAACTGGCAAATCGCCCACGTCGCAACGGGAGCCCATCAAAATGACCATCGCCAAATCTCAAATCTCGCCCCCACTGAAAATCAACATCTCGCCTCCGCTGAAGATCCCCATCTCCCCTCCGCCTCCCAACCTCAAGTCTCAGCTGTCACCGCCTCTCAAGATGACCATCTACAAAGAGGAGGACAGCAAGGATCCCAGACCCAGTCAGAATGAAGTCAAGAGTGGACAGAGGCCTCGTCATCTCTCTGGTTCAGAGAGAGCCAAGGTTACTAAGGACAAGTCAAATGACATCAGCAGCCGAAAAACGGATAGCGGTGCCAAGAATGGAACCAGTGACAACATGGAAGTTGTGAAATGTGATACAAAGGATACTGAAACCACAACCAACCACACCCCTCAAGTATCTCCAAACTCCGACAAAGGGCAACAGGGTAAACAGAACAAGAAGGTGGACAAGCGAAAGTCACTGGAGGACAAGGTGTCCCAGCTGCACAAGGCCAAACAGAACGAACAGCTGCAGCTGCTGAACCGCAGTGGTCCAGGGGGCCTGGTCACCGCTGTGTCCGAAGACACAGTGACCACCACCGACCCGTACCACTTCTCGGACAACGAGTCCAACACCCCAACTGCACAGCTCGTGATCTCCACCAAGGACATGGGAAAGGCGGTGAAACCGGAGCCCGTCACCATAGTGAAGTTCAAGAAGAACATGGGCACGTCGCCCGGAGAGGAGTCGGGTGTCGCCAAAACGCTGAAGGCGCAGCAGCCTAAGGTAGCGTGTGGTCAGTTCCTGCCCCAGAACATCGCCATTCCGAACAGCTTCTCGCAGAGCCTGTCCCGGGTCCTGGCGCAGGGTGTGAGTCCCAACCAGCAGACTCCGCAGAAACCAGACTCAACTACGGACGATCAGACCAACAGGCTACCGGCTGAACATTTACTGAAGCCAGAGCATTCCATCTTGCTGCAGCAACTGCAGGCGAGCCCACTGTTGTTGCAAGCGAAGATTCCTGGCAATCCACTGCAGAATAACCCCTTGTTGTCCCAACAGCACCAACAACAGGTGCTGTTGGAGCAGTCGCGGATTGCTCAGGCCCTGCAGCAAGCCCAGCAGCAGCAACAGCAACAACAACAGAAGGCTTTGCAGCAGCAGATGCCGCACACGATTCAACAACTGCAGAAACCGGTGAATGTGAGGACCCAGCAGAACAAAGCTCGACCGCCGTTGTCGCCATTGAGAGCAATGCACAAGTTGCCCACGATGGCACCCACCAGTCCAGGGGTCGAGCTGGGCAAACCCCAGGCAAAACGGCCTCGTTATAACAGCGGCGTCAAGCAACAGCTCCAGCAAATCGTGTCGACAGCACCAAGTCCAGCCGGCCCACAGCCCGCCGCCAACAAACCTCTGGTGAATGGACAGACGTCGGACCCAGGCAGACCTGCCAGCGTCCCACCCCAGTTTCCTCCCGGACCCTTCGTCAACGGGATCGCGGGCCCCGTCGCCATGCAGACCCCGGGGACTCTGTCCGTGAGGCCCGGAGGGAACCTGGTGCGCCCCACCGTCGTGAACCCACCGGCTCCAGCCAATGCTGGCAACAAACCGGTTCCAAACCGGCCCCCGCCTCAGAGGCCTGCTCTCCAACCCAACACTAATGGCCTCCAGAGTAATCGTTTCCTGAAGAACAATCGCTTTCTGAGCGCCTACCAGGACTGGTATCGGTCCCAGGACTCGGCTGTTCCGCCGCCGCACGGGAACTCGCCCCCGGCGCACATGCACTCCTACCCGCCGGTGTCCGCCGGGCTGGCGCCCGCCCCCGCCCACTCCAACACAACGACGCCCATCACAGACGGATATGACCCTCCGATGGACGCCCCTCTTGAGCTTACCACGAAAAAGAGAGATACATCCACCTCTGACTCCAAAAACAACAACACAGCCCCGAACGAAAACACCATTCTCAAAGTTCCCAATTTGTTGTCTCTCAAAACATGACATTGACAGTTGCCTGCCTGTGACTTGAAAGTTTTACATTGTGCGTGTGCACAGGAATTACAAGTCTGCCTCACACGATCCAAATGAGTTGCTGTGACATGCTACCAAGTAGCACCCGACAATGTGGATACATTTTGTACATAACCAAAATGGTGCATATACGAAAATGGAGCAAAGTGGAATATGTCCATACATGTGCAGTGAACTCGGAAATGTCACATTCGTGGAATTGTTCGTGTTCTGGACCTGGAAAATGTACCACATTCAGTCGTGTACAGGGATCATTTGAGTTACCCAATTCTCACTTGGATACGTCGTGTTGACTTCTGGACTATTGCTTTGATTGGAGTTCTACAGTTGCAACGTCTGTGTGAAAAGCGAAGTTCAAGTATCAGCTCACATGTTAGGAAGTCGTTTTTGTGAGCAGATAAAGAGGACATTGTTCTGCGTTCTTCCGATGTGGTTGACCTACTTTGGCTGGATTACTGCGTGGTTCGAGTCACACTGTGCATCAGTTTCTTTGTTCGCCTTATATATTCAGAATAGCAACATTTCCCCCCTTAATTTATTGAAAATACACAAGATTCTCTTCGTGTTGGCCGTTTTGCCTCCGCTGGCAGCACTTGCCGTCGTGCTTCTTGTTTACTCAGTCATTTCATCAATTCGCTCTTCATTCTTTTACAATTCCATCCTTGACTCCAAAGCTTTGAGCGGGTTTGTTCCGCACTTGCAGCTGGTGTGACAGTGTGCATTTGTTAGTCAAACAAGAGAAAGTGTGCCGACACGCTTTCTCCATTCGGATCACGAACGTCAGCGTTAATTGTAAGAGACGCACAATTTGGACGTGTGACGTCGAAGACGGATTCATTCTTCCATTGCGTTTTGATTTTTCGTTGTGTTGAGCGTGTGAGTAGTGTGGCTGTGAATCTGAGTGTGAAGGGTGTGTGAGACCAACACCGCGCGGGGTGAAGGCTTCTACTTGCAGTTGTGTTCTGCGTGCGTCGAACAGACTTGTGTCAGCCGACATGACAAACCATGGCACGCTGTTTTTCGAGAGGCGTATCTGCAATATTTTGTGGGGCAGCAACTCGTGTGTGTATTGACAAAACAACCGAATACCTGTGTTGATAGCAGAGCGAAAGCCTTGGGGATTTGAAACAAACAGACACGCATGTCAACGGACGCTGCTGCAAGCTGAAGCCTGAACGGCGCTGATTTGATATGTGATAATCTCGTGTCACGTCAATACTGCTAATGACCGTGTGGAAACGTTGTTGTTGTTCGCTTCGGCTCCACAAAATGTTATCAGTGTGTACTTTGCGCCATGATGTGATGTCGTCTTCGTGTACACTTGTAAATAAATTCGTCAACCCTGAAAAGAAATCTTTTCGCTTATTTTTATGGCTTCATGCAGTGAGTGAGGAAGGAAACTTGCAACACGCGTAAATTTGCTTCAAGAATTAAAAATCGATTCAAGATTTGATGCAGCTTCACCTTGAAGTGACTCAGAGCGGTGAATTCCGCGACTGCCTCGAGTCACGTCAGGCAGTCGTGACTCGAAACGGAGCGATGCCTCGAAAACGTTTCAACAACAGAACTGGAGGGAGAAGTGAGCGGGGCTCAGCTGGCCTCGCGCTGGTCCTGGGGGCTTCATGGCATCAGAGATGAAGGTTCAAAGTCGCGGTGAATTACCGATCCCTGAATCCAAATTGTTGAGACAAGGGGGCAAAATCCGAGACCTGGTGCGCACAGCAAGAAAGCGCACCCAGTACCTTTGCTGGCAAGTTTAGTTCGAACAGCACTTGGATCGATTGTTGGAGCGAATTCTGTCCGCGGCCGAATCCATGACACAGAGCTCGGAGGAGTTGCTGCAGGCTAATCTCGTAAAGAGGTTTGCAGAGCTGCTCGAGTTGCTCTGAAATTGAGAAGCGCAACGCAGCTGATTGGCAGAAACATGTCTTGGGAGACGGCGCTCGCTGTATTAGATTCTGCGGCCCCTTCTCTGCTTGGTGCACGATGCAAAGAAGAAATGTCCGTGTCTCAGTAATGCCATTACTGTTGTCGAGTTTCCAAAACATCGTGCACCTACTCACTGCATGATATTCTGATTCCAACAAAAGCTTTTCAAGATGTCACGAGTCCAATTGACACTGCTGTACGGACTGAATGTTCATGTTTCCCTGAATATAACCACCCAACATTTGAACTTGAAAGGAAACAGTGAAAGCCTGAAAGCGATTGCTGATGTTCATTTGTGCAATTCAAAAGTGATGCTGGGGAAATTTGTGACCGTTGAATTTTCCACAGGAAAAGACAGCTCGGAGCGGAAATGGGAGCTTACTGTGTGAGGAACCCGAATTTGTTTGTCATCCCAAATTGGGGTGCTTTGCATTAAGCATGTATTTGGTGGTATTAGAGCCGCTATTGTTGAAGGAATGCATTGCCTATGCATCAGAAACCAATTAGCATAACGTAATCTGCTGCGCAAATTGAATCAGTCGCCAAATTCATATTCCGCATCAATATGCTGTGTTCAATACAGCACCGCGGGGGGAATTGCGCGGCTCAGGCCGGAGCTTCAATCCAATCGTGATTGAACACGTTGGGCACTGAAAATGGTTCCATTTTGGTATCAATCTGGATTTTGTGGCAATGAAGAAGAGAAGCCACGGAAAAACAAGGAAGTCGCGCAAATGTCTTGGAAAACTTGAGATCGCAACATGTGCGCTTTGATACGCTTTGAACTGCGCTCGGCGCAGAATCGCTTCAAAATGACAAGTTCAAATTCTGCCTCTGTTGGCACATGGTTCTTGATTTGCAAACAAGAAGCTCCATCTCTCACTAAAAATGCACATCTCAAGAGGTTAAAAGAATGTCAGCCTTGTCCCAATTTGGCATGGGCACTTCGGGTCTCGAAGCTCTGTGTGTCTCACAGCACAGCGGAGCTGCTGCATACGACCCACCGCTCCGGGTCCAATTTATAAAGTCGTATCTAGATTGCGCAGCACTTGTAGGTAATCAATGTGCAATGAGCTGATGTCAATCTCGATGTGATGTGAATACAAAAAGCCCCATCTCACACCATGAATATCATTTCAAACATAATATGAGCTGTGAGATCCTGCTTTCAGCGAGAACTGAGGGACAGAACTTCCCCAGAGTCAGAAGATAAATGTCAGACCACGAGCGTTCATTTCCTTCTCAGAAGCCTCGAGTTCAAAATTCAGTCATATACCGTGACCCAGATATCGTGGGGTCAACGGCCTCACTCTGTCTCAAGCAGAAAAGAAAAGATTTCAGAAAATTTTGTCGACTTTCTCTGCCACGTACGTGCAAGGTCTGGGCAGAACCTGAGATTCAACCAAAGTAAAACTTATTTGCGGTTGGGGTTCACAGTCTAGCCAGATTTGTAAGCAGGTAGGTCGTCTGGTTTTGCTGAGAAGTTTAGAATGGAAGCCATGCGCATGCACGTATCTGTGCACCAACTTGCCAGCCGTGCAGCCACCGCGAGCTGCACTCACCAACCACGCGATCGCGATCTGCGCTGCACTCTGAGGCCACCACCCAAACACGTGTTGTCAGTATCCCAGGCTCAGGCTATTTTCAGAAGATGCACGTGAGCTGTGTGTTCTTGTTGCTATGGACACCACACTCTCAAATTGAAAGCAAACATGGTGGGGTCCGACCATTCCGGCGGCCGGTCCCCCGACTCGCCTCCCACTCTCTCCGGCCGGGTCCGCAGGGTGCGCGGCGGGAGCAGCGGCGCTGCCGTCCCGGGGTGCCGGCCCCCGCGGACCCTTCTCTTCAAGCTCTGTGCCGGGGAATAGAGTGCAAGCCAACGTGTCTTTTCAAAGGCCACAGATTTATATGTTTCTGCCTCTTCCTGAGTCTCTCAAGCTGCCCCCACAGTGGCCATCACACCACTTTTTGTCCGCGGAAAAAAGGCACAAAAACTTCGGGGTGAATCCACTCAATTTGCTCTCATTTGAATAAATTTTCGTCTGCGCTCCAAGCGTAATTCGGACACCATTGAGGCAGGGAATCCTGAAGGTGTTTGCAGCAGATCCAGATGTGAATGCCACGGTCTGGCCGCAGAATTCCCTGTTTCAGAAAATATGACACGACTAGCGACATGGTGCAGGTTGAAAAAACAAAGCAGAACAAACACTTGTGGGGGGGGGGGGGCGAGGGCTTGGCCCGAACACAGAGTCCCAATCCACCCACCTCTGATCGACTCCAAAAATAACACTGACGTTTGCGCCAAGCGCAACAGTTCTTTTGCCGTGCAACTTTTTTTCGTTGGAAGAAAGAAATTTCTTTCTCATTTCAAACTCCAATTTGCGCCAATTCGCAACAACAAAGCAGGAAAAAAGTTCAGGTTTTTTCAGAGAAAAATGACTTTGCAAATGGACAAGACTTCTGTTATCCTTGGTTCACTTTCACCCTCAATCACTTTGGTTGTTTTGTGCTGCTGGTTCTGTTTTGCTTTCGTGCGGCCTGTGATGTTGTGCTTTTACAATATTTCAGGCACATTGCAGGGTATCTCTGCACTGCTTCAGTGCACAAATCCGTCGGAGTGGTCACAACACACTGAATCTAATTTGCAGATCATACCAAGTCGCGAATTCTGTTCACATTGTTGTGTCATTGAGCAGCATTTTCCTTTCTGGTCTGAGAGAACTGAACTGAAGGGAGGTTTTGCAGACAGGCTTGGCGGAGTATCTTGGTGAATGATCCCAATGATCTTTCGTGAGCTCATCTGTACGGCTGACGTTTGTCGATGAACAATGGAGAGGTTCATATGCATCCCGTGCGGAGGCCCCTCCGGTGCCGTTTCACGTCCGGTGCCAGAAGAACAAATTTTGCATGTGATATTTTCATGCCTTTATCTTAACATTTCTTTCTCAAAACCTCGCTGGATGTCACTAAGGGTCTCAATAACAAAAACCTACAGCCAAAATATGTTTTGGTTGGATTAGTAGCCTGTGAAACAGCCATGGAGAAAAAGACTGGTTTTGCACTGGGCGTGAAATGGGACCGGGCGGGTCCCCACTGGCTGCATAGAAACCTCTCCATGCATTCCGCAAGTTTGGCGGATTGAGCAGCCTGGTCGTTCTGAAAAGGGCTGTACATTCGATCCCTCTTTTGATACGACTCAGAAGTGTCCTGAAAATGTGTCGAAATGTGCGGTTTGACGAATATGCGTGGTCACATTTTGTGGGACCGACTGTATTTCCTGCTGAATGTAGTTTTGCACTTTTCAAATTGGAGCCGAGCGCCCCAGTGAGCAAAAATTGTGGTGCAATGAGAGCGACACAAAATGACGAAAAACAAGAACATCAATTTTGACCTGATGGCGCAAATGTTTCTGGGTTCCTGTTTTCAGAGAGATCTGCATGGAGACCAGGTTTTTAGCTGTGCTCAAACCATCTCCAAAGCGGGAGGAATTGGTGGGTGTGAAATTTGTTCGCTTTCCAAACCCATCATGAAAGTCCCTCAAAACAAAATTCAGTCCCACAAAAAAATTGTGAATCTGCATGGTGGTGCGAGAAATCCAAGACACTTGATGGGCTTGCCTGAAATCTGCCCCTTTTCCGAGTTTCTCTGTTTTTCCTTGAGTTTTTCTCAAAGTTCACAATTTTTAATGACTACTCAAGCCCCACAATGAAAAAAAAAACTTTCTGAAAATTTACGCAAGCGTGATGCTTCCCCTACGCTTGTCCGCTTGAAAATTAAGATGGAATTTTGTGTCTTTGTGCTCACAGAAATGGCTGTGCACCAAGTGTCTTTCTTTCGTGAAAGAACACAGGGCGAAAAAAATTCTGATGTCGAGGTCAAGGGGGTCAGGTACTCCTCCAGCGGATCCGGGAAACCTTGAGGTCAGGAGGGTCTTGTCAACCTTGGGGGAGGGGCCAACACTCTGATCTCGAAAAAAAAGCAAAAAACCAAACGCATTGGAGCGCAAAATCAGGGACACCGGTTACCTCACTTTTCTGAGGTCAGGGGGCCAAGCCCCCTGGGACTCCTGCTTCCGCCAGAGCGTCTTCAGTCTCCTGGATCTACTGTCAGTCATCAAACAATTTCTTCAGGAGACAAACAGCATTGCTGTTGGTGAAAAGTGCCTCTTGCGAATGTTCACCACACCGCAGTGTCGTCGTGCGAGATTTTTGTTCCGGTGCCCTTACCGAATGAATAAAATGTAACTTTCGCTGACGATTGTGAAAAAAAAAAGAGTTTGTAAATGTTATTATTTTACCCTGCTCAATTTTCGTCTCGTGAAAAGCTGAAATTGAATTTTCGCGGTGTAACTTCCTCCACATTGGGTCTGGATTTTGAGTTGCTTTCACACCAGCGCGCCGGCCGGCGGGCGCGGAGTCGTTCGTTGGTTCGCTGACCTGTTTCGTGAAAAACTTCTTCAAATGAATGAATCCGGAGTCAAAATAACTTTCGTTTGGCGTAAACTTTTGTGCGACATTAAAATTTCAGTGCTCTTCTCTTTTGAACACTTTGTCTTCCGAATTCCGCGTGTTGCACAAAATGAATGTTGTGAAAGTTTGTGTTCGCAGAACAGGGTCTGAACAAGAGGTCTGAACCTTTGACGCCTGTGTCGCCCACTTTCAGCCTGTAGAACTATGGTCAATCAGTCCCATTCGGTGAATGCTGAAGATCTCAAGAGTTTTTCCGAAGAAAACACACTTTTTCGGAGTCACACTTTTTCATTGTGAAAATCCCAAGAAGCACTCTGGCCACGGAAAACTTTGGTGAGAAGAACGTGAACTCAAAAGATCACAAACAATTCTGCCTCATTTTGAGAACATCCCTGGATCATGCGTCCCGGAAGCGAGTATGGATTGAAAAACAGCAACTTGTTGATCTCAAAATGACTCTCAAAAGACGTGGCCAAACAAAACTGAAGGCGAAAATGTGTGGGATTGTCAGTGTGACTGAGGTGAGTGGATATTCGGCGAGAAGTGAGTGTGAATGTTTTGCTCCTCTGTTGAGCCACAAAAAAATGGCAGCGAAGTGATTGAAGTCGTGACAGATTTCAGAAAGAAATGCTCAGCAAGTAAAGCCTGTGGCTTGTGGGAAGATACAGACTGTGCTTTCACAGCGAAAGGCACAGAGTGGTGTTCTACCTCGTGTCCACAATAATCTTGTATGCCCAGGGAAATCTACTTCGGGCTTTATGGCGAGCGTTCTGAATGACGACCGACAAGTTTTGTGAGCCACGGAATGGCTTCACTGTGGGTTGCTCGATTTTGTTCTTGCTTCATTCTCCAGCAGAAATTGGTGGGAAAAGACGACTCTCATTGGTCTTCGCAGCGTTTGCTTCCCCTGTCGCTAAACTTGCTTTCCAAGAACACATTCAGCGTCTGAAGGTGCAATCTGAACAAACACTTGCACAGTTGCGCAGAGCTGCGGACGGAACCGAGCCGAGCCGACGAGCCATGGAAGTGCTCCCTCCTCTCTCTGACCCTGCCTCTCTCCACTCTCCTCCCTCCTCTGTCTGCCTTGCTATCCAACTGAGGACACTCACCTTCTTTCTCGTTCCTCTTTCTTTTCACCTCTTCTCTCTCTCTCTCTCTCTCTCTCTCTCTCTCTCTCTCTCTCTATCTATCTCTTGCACTCTTTCGCTGCCCCTTTTCTTTCCCCTTTTCTTTCCCCTTTTCTTTCTTTCTTTCTTTCGTTCTTTCTTTCTTTCTTTCTTTCTTTCTTTCTTCCTTTTTTGTCTTTCTTTCTCTTGAAAACACTCACTGTCACTCTCTCTCTCTCTCTCTCTCTCTCTCTCTCTCCCAGAGGTTTAGAACTGTCTTTGTTCTCTGTCTTCAAACCCTGTTCGTTGCAACCCTTGGCCTGATATCGCTCTGTTCCAAGCTCGTACAGGCTGTCGGAACTCATCAGCGTTGTAGGATCCTGCTCCCAGCTTCGCTCAAAGGAAGCGCAGCGGAAGAAGAAGCACTGAAGCCTTCGTCATTTCCCGCAAACCAGAAGCGATACTGCTCTGCCTGACATGCATATTTATCGGATGTGCGTTTATTCGCTTGGCTCGCATGACACAGAAAGTTACTTTGTGTGCCGCCCCGGGGCCGCAGGCACCCCGTGAAATAGCTGTTACAATGACGATAATAGGATCGTAAATCATACACAATAATCAACTCGGGCAGAAACCACCATCAAGTCAAAAACATCAAAGACTATCCGCAGTGGCGGCCCAGCATAAAAAGCAGAAAACGTAGCTACAGGCTGAAAAATACGTGACAATGAAAAATGTAACTAATATAAATATTTGCATGCCCACAAGCAAGCAATATGCACAGTACACTCTGCACACCATACACGAACGTTTGCACTGCCTGTATTTGCAAGACAAAGAGCGAGCTACACGAAAGGAGGTCAGGCGTTTCATGCAAGTATTGCTTCGCTGTTGGAGAGAGAAATATGGTGAAGAATTGTGGCCCTGTCTGTTCGTGCAGCTTCTTTCTCCAACGCGCTCCGCGCCTTTGATGCACCTTTCAACTCACGATTTTGAAAACATGGGAAAAACTGGGTTGAGCCGTGAAGCTTTGTGGGATGATGAAAAGAGCAGCGAGTTGGGTCTATTAACCCAATTACATAACAACAGCTCGTTGCCATGGCAATATATCATTTACAGGCAGTCGAAATGAGGCTCAAATGTCAGAGTTTATCATCAGTTTTTGCAGAAACCTGTTGTAATAACGTGCGAGCTTTCCTCACCCGTCAGAGATGATTTATAGCTGAGGGGCCAATTTCAGCCAAACACAGTGCAGGATCGGATCACCGTGCGTCCATGATGCACCCGTCTCTCTCTCTCTCTCTCTCTCTCTCTCTCTCTCTCTCTCTCTCTCTCTCTCTCTCTCTCTGTCTCTCTCTCTCTCTCTCTCTCTCTCTCTCTTCCTCTCATATCTCTTCTCTTCTCTCTCACTTTCTCTGTCTGTCTTGGTGTCTGTCAGCTTACTGGTTGGAAGTCAGAATATTCAATCTGGAAACCTCCTCTTTTCACGCAACAGACACACCTGAACAGCTAGACGTGGACCCTGCTCGTGGATCAATTGTTTGCTGAGCACTCGCAAAAACCACGCGCCAAGAGCGCAACATTTTTCATATCAATTACACGCATCAAATTTTCAGACACGTTCCATTTTTTCTCGTGGAGCGAAGGGTTCGGCACGGTGCGCGGAGAATCCGCGGGAGGAGGAGGAGGCGGTTTGATTGATGAGTGTAAGCTGCGCTGCTGCAGCGAGGCCTCTCTCATCTGCAGGCAAAACTCACTGTCAAAACAGCTTCTCTCAGCACAAGTCTATTTTCCTGGCATTTCGGACCAACTGGAGAGTGATCGGCTTTTCTCACAGCGATTTGCGCGGTTTTTGTTGGCAGTGAGCGGGCCTCGCTGTCGGGGCTTTGATCCGCGCCTCAGCTTCAGCTGCTGCACAAACCGGATCTCGCCCAACCGCGCGCCGCACCGATCGATAACGCGCTCCGGCTGGGAGAGTTTGCGCAAGCCCTTCTCCACCACGGTGCTTCTCGTTTTTTTCTTTCCAAGCTGATCACAAAAATCCATATGTAACATCCAGACATGATCCCTGCGCGTCCAAGAGAGAGAGCAGATTGAGCCATAAACGGTAAGATGCAAGAGAAACTCAATGAAATGGACCACAACACTAGTAGACATGATACTCGCGGCTCACTCAAAAGTTGTTGCGCAACACGAAAAGAGCTCCTCAGTCTGTGTAATGCTGGTTGTTCTCTCAGTGTAATGGGAACTCGAATTGCTGCTTTTGCGCTGGGCAGCGATGTTAGAGACCGAGACCGCTGCAGACAAAAACAGAGTCACGCAGGTCGAGCTTTCAGAAAACTGTTCGGCAAGCTTTTTTGCAGAAGTACAGAAAACCAGCAGAAAATTGCTCGTCAGCTACTGACGTCAATGCCGCCATTGTGGAGCATGTACATGTAAAAGCTGTAGACATGGCTCAGCTTCTGTACGAGCATGGCGCTTCAGGTCGAAAATCTACTTTCCGTGTGGTGTGGGCGCTGTGTTCTGCATGACGAGACAAATGTTTTCTTTGCATTGATTGGGCCACAGCACAACGGGAAGGAACACAGCAATCTCAGAAAAGGGCAAGAAGGACGACCAAGAGTTTGCACAGAAAAGAAGATAAAACGAGGGGTTGCACCGAGTCCCTGGGAATATTTTTAATCAACTTAGCAGCAAAGATGCTTTTGAATCGCAGCACAAAACCTTCACATCACAGTAATTAAAACATCAAGGGTTTCAGAGGCAGAATGATGGAATGGCGACACAATTAGACGGCACTGCTGAAAAAAGAACCATTCTTCTTTGCAGAGCTGGCAAGGATCATGAAGCTGCACCAGGCTGGCAATTTCCAGCGCAATTTGGAACAAGACAAATGTGCTGTTGGAACCTGTTGAAGAAAGATCTGTGTCTCAATTCCGTCCGCTTGCACCAACTTGCCAAACAAAGTCGCTGTATTTGAGTGTTGGGTCGTGTCACTTCCAAAGTGCCTTTGCTGACGGCAAAAGATTTTGAGGAGGAAATTGCACGTATTTTTGGTTCATTTCTTTTCTAAATTTGCCGGCTGCTTCGCTTTGAAAAGTTTGTGAACCAGTCTCTGATTCGAGCTCACAGCAATCAGCACAAGCTGGTTCAGCTGCAGAGAAGGGCACGCCTTGCGTCAAGGAATATCTTGCCCTTTGTGACGTTACCAACTGAAGGGTATTGATTTCAATCAATTTTCCGATTCAAAGAAAGAGACCGTTTGGATTCCGCCAACTTTTCCAGCCGCTCACATGCGAGCTTGCCAGCATTTTCTACTGGCTGAGAGGAGGGAAACTGTTGGGGAAAACACAAATAATACGATTGAAATTCGGTGTTTCGGAGTGGTCGATTTTGCGTTTTGGTGGAACTGCTCATTTGTTTCTGGCTCTGTTCGGTTTTTTCTCGTATTGAGTTAAATTTTTTGAAGGGACTGAACACACATCTTTCTGAACAAAAGTTCGCTTGCGATGGAGCGGAGCCACAGATTGTCACAATTTTTATGTCTGGGAATGAAACAGCAGGGTTTTCGCTTTCATCTTGCAATGGCTCAATTATCGAGAGAGCGACAAGTAATTGTCCCGCAAAGAACAGTCTCTGTGATTCTAAAGCTGCAGTTTTCTCCATTCCCTCGTTCTTAGCAAGGGCTCAGAAGGAGGTCGTTTCCCCGTTTCTGCAGCCAATTCACTTTGCGCCAAAAGCAAACAGACTCCAGACTCCCAGCGCCGACAGCTGAACCAGCCTGACGTTGATGTGGCAGATGGGAAGACTGTTCCGCAAAACACTCAAAATAAAGACAGCGAGACAGCTCATCTGCCTAGATCCTGCGCCAAAAGACTGCACTCGGGCAGAGAAACATGATTTTTCGCTCTCGCAACCAAAAAAGGGATCTGTCTTTTCGCACTGCTCGATTGAACTTTTCAAACAACGTTGATGTCTACCCTCGGAGGTTGCTCAATACATTTGCAGCGCAATAGCACAATTGTACCCATTACTCCAAAATTTGACAGAAAATAAAATCAAATCATTTCGTCCCACACAGGCAATTACTTTTTGATGACACCTCACCCAAATTTCATCATGGAATTCAATTGAAAAAAGCTGAAATTTATGTTAATTGTGCATTAGTGGGCAGCGAGGCTTGGGTAATGCTGATGGTCCCTGGTGGATAAATGGGTGAGCTGCAGGGTGTCGCGTCCAAAACCTGTCCTGAGCATTTGTGCTCGGAATTTCTGTTTCCCTTCTCGTCCCCGTCACTATCTTTCAAAACTCACGAGTTTGTGCATGTGTGTGAGTGCGAAACAATCACAACAGGAAAATCGCAGTGCGCCCGTCTTTTTTTGGCAGTGAGCAAAACATTTCACACCAGTTGCACAGCTCAGTCAGTTGCTCAACTCACGCACCGTGTAATGCAAACGCCAGGTATGCAGCACGCACGGTTATTAGAGCGTCTGACCCTGGGGTTATCTCTCACACATATCTACAGCATGTGCAGCCCGCGGCGCTGTCACACATCACTCCTCCTCCGGCGGCAGATGCTACTCAAAATAAACACACCTACTCACACACCGCACCACGTCCACTTCTCTGCCCCGTGAACGGTCGCAGAAACATACTGTGGGACCTTTTTGAAGACTTACGTATCACCATGATTTCTTCCAAAAACAAAAAGGCACACGTGTACATGCGAGCACACACAGAATGTACGCGCAAGCGTCAAGGAAGCTGAAGCTTCTTGCCATTGTGTCTTCGCTTGCGGGTTTGGTGGCCAAAGTACTCGCACATCAAAACCACACCGACTGATCGATAAGTGACCTTCCCAAAGCCGGGGAAAAAATCAGATTCTGCCAAAGATACATTTGCACAAGTTTTTTCAGCGTTCGATTTGTGTTCTTGTCAAATGCAATTTTACTTTCGGACTCCGTCCTGCGGGAACAAGACGTTTGCAACTGTTTCCTCAGACAATTGGTTCGTGGCAAAGGAAAATAAAGTTTCCTTTGTTGTCGCCTGTTCTTTTCGCCCTGCTTTCAAAACAGACAGTGCAAGAAATTTAATTTCTGCTTGTCATTGTCGGATTACGATTCTGTTGAAGAAAAAGAAAAGCCAACGCGGATAGTTCCTCGGGAAAAGTTGCACACATCGGACTGTCTTTTAAAACTGGCATAAAATTAATATTAATGCGTTAATTAATCCCAAGCTAATCAGGTCCGGAGCCCAGAGCAAACACTCGGGGTGTGTCTCCAACGCCGTTGCCATGGTGAGGCGTGACAACTGCGCGATGGCTGCCTCCTGATTAAATTGCCTTCGATAATGGAAGTATGCCAAGTCCTTAATAATTTTCTCGGGCGCGGGTAAATTGATGCAAACTGATGATAAGCTTCAAACGTGGAATGAATTTCGCGATTCGAACCAGCATTCATGAGTTTTGAAGTGGTCAATCGATACCCATTTGGCAAAGTTAAATTGCGCCTGGCGGAGAACTCGTCATGTTGAGTTTTGTGACATGCAGCTGCACGCTGAAGCAATTTTGGTTCTTGCACTTGTGTTTCATCAAAAATATAACAGTTATCGACAAAAACACCGCGCAGAGATTTTGTCTTCATTTCTGTGATTTCAACACTGCACTCTATTGATTCAGCGCGTACGCAGGGAATTGTCAAAAATTTCAAACTCCATTCGCCTTCAGAAACAGGGAAAGCAATGCGAGTCTATGAAAAAAAAAAAAAAAATTCGTGCTTGTCGCGTGGCGAATATGTGGTGTTTCTCTCAACTTCTCGGAACACGAAAATTGTAAGCTGGCGCAGTCTTGTTCGAGAGAACGGTCAATGTGTCAACAGACAATTTCTTTGGACTCCAAAAGTTGCTCGCTGCACCTATTTGAAGCCGACCTTGCACACAAGACACCAAAACTTGAGGTGAATCGTTTGTCATCTAACTTTCTGCAGAATATGCTCATCGGAAGCAAAATAAATATCAAACGTGGTTTTCGGCAAGACAACCAACACGCATCTGGGGTCGGTTCCCTGGCTGACACACGCACACGTTTGCACACACAGATGCACATACACGAAGAATGGTTCCTGCATTGCAGAAAAAAAAATCTCAAGATTGTGAGGTCACGGTTTTCGGTTCACTTTCAGAAATGAAGAATCACAAACACGGAATACAACGCTCTGATCTGGAGCTGTTTTGGGGAGCTTGGAGCTGTCAAGGGCAAATTGCGCATGCACGAGGAAAAAACGCGTGCACCTCACTGAAGTACCTATTTCGTTTGGAATTTCAGGGAAAGCCAGGAAGGACAAATTTATCCTGCAAGCAGCCCAGCGAATTCAAGAAAGGTCAATCTCAAGGGCACGTCTCTGAAAAAGTGAACTTATCCACCCCACAAGCGTTGCCTTGTCCAAGTTGTCTTGGATGTCCCTTGGAGTCCTCTGTGTGACGATTCCAGGGTCCCTTGCTCCCATTCCTGATATCAATTTGCCGCTCCAATTTTGAGCCCCTGCAACCTAGACAGAGATTGAGCCCATTTTCCCAATCCCATGAAGGGGCCAAGCAAAATTATTGAGGCTGACAAATCGCTTGAACTGCTATCCATCCCCATGCATGCATGCACGCAATAAATTTGAAACCGCCGACATCCTCCCGTTCCAAAGTAAATCCGAGAAATAAATGTTTCCCTGTGTTGTGGAAGTTCACAAGGATTGCAAACACTCTTGAGTTGGGCAGTTCATTTTCAGCACCACCGCCGCTAAACCAGCGAGTGGCTCAAAGCAAGCAGCCATTGCAAATTTCAGAGCCAATTTGTGTTGGGCCAACCTTGGAACATTCCCCCGTCTTTGTCTGTGAAAATTCACCTTCGTCGGCCAGTTTGGGCGACCGATAATGTTCGTGGACCGCTCACTACCACGGTGCAAACATATTTGGATGCCCAAATTATACCAAATTGATCTGGTTGAAGATTCACATTTTGGCTTTGGCCTAAGTGAACAAACATGGAGGCCCAATCCAATATGGCGGCAATGGCAACTCTGTACTTTTTCGATTCTGTCTGGTCGTTTGTCTCCAGGAAGAGAGAGGGACTGGGGCCAGTTCGACACGCGGACACGCAACAGTACAATTCTCCCTTCAGTTTGGTACAAGGCATCGCAGCTGGGAAGGACCACAAATGTTGTGATCATCGATTGTTCGGACAAGTGTCGAGCCCACACATTCAGTGTGACCTTGGTCTGAATTTTCGTTATTTTCGGCTTTATTTCTGCATTTCAGGCCTCCAGTGTCTGCTGATAGCAATACGGGTTCTCATACTCTGTTTCTATGCCCCTCTTGAAACACGAGATGCCCCAAAAACTTGAAGATTTTTTGGACAAAGAAACAGGCAGACATTCAGGGCTCGATTTTGAACGATTTGGGCGGCCATGTTGGAAATTGGACAAGTCTCCCACCAGGGCGCACCACAATCCGGCGAACTTTTGAAATTGCTTTGCTGTTCTGCGCTATTTTTGGCCGCGGCAGCCATGACAATGAATTGCTCCGGTGGCAGTTACTGGGGATGAAAGCCTGGCGGGGTCATGGCAATAATTTCAGTCCCACTGAATAACGTGCCAGTGGAAAGCACGCTGTGGCCCATCGATTCAGCTTTTGTTGAGGTTGGCAGGCAGCCAGAGGCCTGTCAGCCACACTATCGTGGAAATTGCCAGAATTCACCTCTGCCGACTAAATGTTTGAGCTGTAGTGCACATGTATACAGTACTGTGTCCAATGTTGGCTGGCAACGTGAGGCGCACGAACTGCGTGGTGTCTTCTGTCTCTGGCACAAATCTAGATTTATAGAACTTTGTGGTCTCTGGCTGATTGCTATCTGGCTGCGTGGGCCCTGTAGTGTTGGAGAGATTGACTCAAAAGAATTGCACATTTGGAATGTAGAAGGAAAACAAAGTTAGCAACGAGGTGCGACGTGAAAAATAGCAGTTCACTCAGGGAAAGGATCCAGACTCCCAACAGCAGTGGACCCATGGTGGTCCCGCCCCCAAGCCCCAGGAAAATATATTTGTCTTTTTGTTTGTGCTGCACAAACTTGCAATAGTTTGACTGCCAAAGGACCCCCCTTGACCAAATGCTGAACCCGACCCTGACCAGATCATGAAATTTCGGAGGTGAATCCCAGGAGCCTTACCCTCTGAGACGCAGAAAGAAAAAGATTTATGGTCCTTTTTCTTCTTTTGCGATTGTTGAATTTCGCTGCAGTTGAAGTGGGTCAAAATTCGATCAAACCTCCCAGAAACTTTCAAGCACTCATAACCACACACACATGGTCAGATTAACATGTGAAAAACAGTTGTTGTGATCGCAACTTTATTTATTATTTTTGCCACAATTCCCATTTCTGACCTTCATGGCCAATTTTCGCTGGAATTCACCCAAGGATGCATCCTGATCTTGAATTGCGTTTGGTGGGTTATCCTGCAGGGTAACAACATCCAAGACGCATGCAAATGCGCCACACGCTCATTCACCTTCCGATATGTTCGGGGAAATGGGTTGCAAATGAAGGGAGGAGTTGCTTACAAACTTTCCTTCGTCAGTCACTGTGCTCTGTACGGCCCTAAACAACGACTCGCACTTGTAAGTGGGTTGAACAAACATTGCAACCGAGAATAACAATTTCAAGCCCTGCACCACAAAGTGTTAGGGCAGCTGCGGTGTTTTCTCTTCTTGTCTTCTGCAGGCAGAAAGATTTTGCATTCGCGGTAAACGATTACAGACAGGACTGTAGGGCACACCTGTCAGTTGAGCTTGTGATTCCCAGACCAGACATCAGGCGAAAATCTTTTGTTGAGATGCTGCCCATTGTGGCTGTGTCTGTGTGAAATTGAAGTGTCGTGGACAGAAAATAGCTGGAAAAAGTCAAATTATGTTCACCAACATCACGAACCCCGTTGTATCACACAAAACATCCTCAAACATGATGGCTTTGAGTAACACTTTCCATCCACCATAAATTTGACGTTGATTCCAACGCCGACGATATCTTCTGGAACAGTGATCTCATTGAAAGCATCTTGAACTGAAAGTGGCAAGGAACTTGACAAGTTTAAAGAACGCATAGAAGTGGAAATCTTGGACGGGAAGCACATGAGAAGTTTGGAATTGGAAAACGTTGGACGCACGCACTGATGAAATTTAAGAAAAAAGCAGTTTCCCCGATAGGCGGTGCACCTCCAGCGTGACAGTCCGAAGTGTATTTTGAAGAGTGTATCAGTGTACTTGTGACAGAAATCGCACCAAAAGGTGACAATGACA
>JAAUXT010046810.1_pt1 | contig 38799 bp, 39 predicted proteins | sample 7278171 | NCBI WGS metagenome assembly JAAUXT01 (sample SAMN14350112, study PRJNA611818) | marine sediment metagenome | isolation source: surface marine sediment (1.8m) | place: French Polynesia: Moorea | collected 2018-08
CCCAAAGGAAAACACGTCCCAGCCCCAGCCCCCCCCCCCGCCCCCCCCCCCCCCCCCCCCCCCCCCCCCCCCCCCACCCCCCCCCCCCCGGCGGCGGCCCCCCGGGGAGTCAGGAGGTCCATGAGGAAGAGTTGATCTTGTGATGATGTTCACGGGGAGCTCACTCTCCTGAGGCAAAGAAGTCTCTGCATTTTGTGGGTTCTTCGTGCTCTCGACTGCCAAGTTCATTGCAGCGAGAATAAGCCAACTTTTGTCTTTCTCTGTGATTGGTAGAGCACAATGAGCTGGTTGCCAAGGAGCCGCATGTCGAATACTGTCCCCACGTCCTCGCCCAGCTCCAGGGTCTGCCTCAGCACCCCGTCCGAGGCGTTCACCACGTGAACCTGGTGGTCACGCCAGGTACTCACTAGAACTGCCTCCAACTCCTGTGAGTACTCAGTGCGTGCCAAGTCATCGCTGAGTTTCATCTCCCATTCCGTCTTGCCATCCTCAGAGCTGACTGCTTTCAAGTCGTTGTATCCACAGGTGACAAGGAGTCTGTGCCTGGGGATGTAGCAGTCCAAAATACTCCGGTTGTGAGGGATGGATCTGATGATGCTGAAGTTTGCAGTGGAGCAGTCCAGCAACAAGGTCACAAAATTCAAACTCTCTTTATCTCTGCATTCCACAAAGATCTGCCCCTCTTCCCCTTCACACATGCGCCAGGGTGTGTATCGAGGATGCTGGAAGGCTGTGCTGGATTCTCCCATCTCCAGGCTCAACAGTCGGATCACTTCACACTCCTAGCAGCTCATAGCCAGCAGTTCCTGGTTACCTATTGTTACAGGTAACACACCAACTCTCCATGGTCCATGCTCACAGAGTCCTCGCAGCTGCTTCAGTTTGGTCCAGTCTGTCGGAGACGCTCAGAAGGCGTGAAAGGCTCCAGGATCCTCAGTCTCGTCACCAAACACAGTCAAACGCTGGTAGTAATCGTAATCCGGGCTGAGCTCAGTGTCACGGCTGCCGAGGTGCGTCAATCTCACAGCCCTCGCAGTCCTGATTTAGTTCTGTTTTCTTTTGTGAAACCTCTGTGCACAAAGCGTCCGTCCTAAAGCAGTTTGAGGATTTCTGTTTGCAGACTGCACCCGTTGAGTGTTTCATTCACACACCCGAACTTTCACACACAAATGTGGCAGGTGTGGATCACGAGTGAGATCCAGTTAATCCAGGTCAGCTGTTGTCTGCACGTGCCTGTGATTTGGTCCCAGTTCCAGTGGTATGAGGTATATAGTGAGCGCATTGTTCTGTGTTCGTTGATTCACGTGGGGAAAATTCTCGTCCCTCTACTGGCAGCTTCCGAACGACGTATGGTCTGAGTATGCTTGTTGAGTAAGTACGTCTGAGTACGTTTGATGCTTCATGTGGTGGTGTTTACCCATTCCTCTTCAGGTGGGTCCTGACCTATGGTCTGAATTTTCACTGAAGTGAGAAGAAGCCAACTTTCAAAACTTCCTCCTCATCTGGTGAGCTGGAATAGAGCACGATCAGTTGGTCCCCGTGGACCTGTGTGTCCTGCACACACCCCACATCCTCTGGCAGCTCCAGGGTCTGCCTCAGCACTCCGTCCGATGCGTTCACCACAATGACCTGGTTGTCATCCAAGGAACTGATCAGAAGGGCATCATGATGTGGCAAGTTTGTCACCCAAAAAAAAATGGAATCCTCGAGCTCGAGCTTCCACTCTGTCTTCCCATTCTCAGAGCTGAAGGCCTCCACCTTATGATCATCAGTGGTGAGAAGGAGCCTGTGTCTGGGGATGTAGCTTTCCAAAGCAATTAGTTTCTTTGGGATGGACCTGATGACGCTGAAGTCTGTAGTGGAGCAGTCCAGCAGAAGGACCACCTTACTCTCCTTGTTGTCGCAACTCAGGAATATCTGCCCCTCTTCGCCATGGCACATATAATCAAGCTCGTACCTTGGATCATAGAAAGCCAAGTTGGATTCTCCCGTCTCCAGATTCAACAGTCGGATCACCCCACAGCGTGGGCAGCTCACAGCCAGCAGCTCCTGGGCCTCTATGGTAACCAGCAGTATGTTTAGTCGTTGCCATGTTCCATGTTGACAGAGTCCGGGCAGCTGCTTCAGTTTGGTCCAGTCTGTTGGAGACGCTCTAAAGACGTGAACACCTTCAGGTGGGTAAGAATTACCATCCATGTCGGGTTCCTCCATGTCCTCTGAGCCGTACAGCACCACGGTCCCGTCACGCATCACAGCCAGGTTCGGCTCGGCTTCCACGGAGAACTGTGTGTCGTGGCTGCCAAGGTGCGTCAATCGCACAGGCCTCGTCACCTGAGAAGAAGAACGAGAGTCGTGAAGGACGTGAGGTTGTTCTGTTCAGGGACAACACCCTCTGGGGCTGTAGGGGCCACAGAGGAGTTCACGCGCCATCCGGACTGCTCTGAAGCTGGGAAACACTGAAAACGGGGCTGAAACTGGGCCTGCGTTCACTGCTGAAGGTGGAAGAAAACTTCAAGTCCGTGTGTAAAGTTCACATTCTCTGTTGTGGAGTGTTGATGAGAGAGCGGTTTTGGTGGCGGTGGTGGTGGTTGTGGTGGTGGTGGTGGTGGTGGTGATGATGGACAGGGGAAGCACGAATGTTCACTTCTCTCAATGGAGAAAAGACCAAAGTTCCCTTCATTTTCTCGTTGTACGGGATCAGTTGGTTGTTGTGGAGTTACATAGGTCCTGGTGCACTGAGGATACAGGTTTGTTGATGCAGCCGTAGAGTCCAAGTGGGCTCCAAGCCATGATTGCTCGCTGATCACTCAAGTGAGAAGAAGCCGATTTTCAACATGTCGCTCTCATCTGGTGTTCCATCTTCTACTGCAGGTTCGTAGAGCAGGATGAGTTGGTCGTTGTGGAGCCTCATCTCATGCAGCCCCCCCACGTTCTGAGGCCGCTGAAAGACTTGTCTCAGCACCCCGTCTGCTGCGTTCAGCACAGAGATGGCGTTATCAGGGTCATCGCTGCTGACAAGCAGGGCGTCCTGTGTTGGTGAGTACGCGGCACGAGGAAAGGAGTCATGAATCAGGGTGTCCTTGTCAAGTTCCCATTGCATCTTCCCATCCTCAGAGCTGGTGGCCTCCAGCTCACAATAATCACAGGTCATGAGGAGCCTGTGTTTCGGGATATAGCACTCCAACGGCATACTTTTATCAACTGGGATGTACCTGATGATGCTCAAGCCTGAGGCAGACCACTCCAGCAGCAGGATCATCCCTTCCCCATTCCCTTTCTCTCTGCAATCTACAAAGATCTGCCCCTCCTCCCCTTCACACATGCACCGGGGTTTGTACCGTGGATCCCTGAAGGCCGTGCTGGATTCTCCCGTCTCCAGGTTCAACAGTCGGATCACTCCACACATCCAGCAGCTCACAGCCAGCAGCTCCTGGTTCCCTGTTGTTACTGGTGACATGTCACAAACTACGTGTTCACAGAGTGTGGGCAGCTGCTTCAGTTTGGTCCACTCTGTCGGAGACGCTCTGAACACGTGAAAGGCGTCAGGACCAAACCGAGGACCCTCATCGTCGGAGGCGTCCCCATCGCTGCTGGGCTCCTCCACTTTTCTCCCCACCACCACCACCGTCCCGTCTCCCAACACAACGGAATATAGACCATCCTCATAGTAGAACTTTGTGTCGTGGCTGCCGAGGTGCGTCACCGGCCTCGCCACCTGCGAAATACAGCGAAACCATCATGCAGAATTGTTGCGTTCCTTCTCTGTCCCATAGCGCACATAACGCAGGGAAAGCCCAGGCGGATCCAGGGTCGAGGTCGGTCGGCCTCGCCACCTGAGGAACACAGCAACACAAACGGTGCAAAAAGCGTTTCGACTCTGTCATGACAAACTGCAGGTTGCAATTGGAAGATCTGTAGTGGGTCCAGGACTGGGGATTGAACATAAGAGCTCTTATGTTTCATCCTGAAAGCCCAACTCCACACTTCAACGATTTATTTTGTTTTGTCAACAACTTTGTCAAATTTTGTTTCCAATCAGTGAGAAGTGGGACTGGGACAAGGGGCAAAGCCGTCAGGGTCCAACCTCTCTGAGAGCCCGACTTGAAAACTCTTTGAAACGTTTTCGTGAACAATGAAGCGTTACTCGTGTGCATGCGTGTAACTGGTTTGCAATGCAAAACAGGAGCCATGTTAGTTGCATGATGGGTGTGAGAACTTTATGCAATGTGGCCATTGCACAGACACACAGACGCACGCAAGCACACACACACACACACACACACACACACACACAAGTTCATTGCTTTCTCTCATCTCCAACTGGATCTCAACTTCAGCTGATGCGAGATTGACATCCGAGGTCCCAACCTCTGGGAGGGACCAATCTCATCATTGAGTTCCGCCGCAGATACACACTTTCGGTTTTGCGTTTAATCGCTCAGGGTGCATGACGCTATCTGCTCCAGAGTTCAGTCAATGTGCGCACACAATTGCACTTTCCCTGCTCACCTGTTGAAAACTGGCAGTGTACGTCCATTAGGTGGTGGCCTCGCTGCCTGAAGCATCCAATCACTGAGCAGATTGACGCAGACACGAAAACGAGGCCCGCGAGCCCGTCACAGGTCCCACACATCCGGGCGGTGGCGCCAACACGCGTCAATAGTACGAAGCACACAACAATTGTTTCACTCAAATCTGGGCTGGTTTTGGGGCCACACCCAAAGCCTTCATAACCCCCTGAAGTGGGGTTCTTGTTGTTGTTCTTTTTCTGGGCATGAGCACAAACCATTGACAAGTGACAACTCAAATGTCTTGGTGATTTTTAGCGAACAAAAAGTTGCACGAGGGGGGGTCTTGCTTTGTGTCTCGACGAAGAGCATCACCGTGAATGTGTGTTCACTGATCACTGAAGTGAAAAGAAGCCCATTTTCAGCGTGTTCTTATCATCTGCTGCAGATTCATAGAGCACGATGAGTTGGTCCTTGTGGAGCCGCGTGTCATGCAGCCACTGTACATCCTTGGGCAGCTGAAGGGTCTGTCTCAGCACCCCATCTGCTGCGTTCACAACACCAACCTCCTGGTGCTGCTGCCAAGAACTCACCAGCAAAGCATCACACTGTGGAGAGTATTCAGCATGAGGGAACTCAAAGTTGAGTTCCAGCCCCCATACCATCCTTCCATCTTCACAGCAAACTGCTTTCAGCAAAGAAGCATCATGGGCAGCAAGCAGCCTGTGCCTTGGGATGTAGAACTCCAAGCACAAATACTCTTTGTTGAGGGTGATAGATCTCACAATACTGAACTCAGTACTGGAACAGTCAAGCAGCAATATCACATAGAAATTTTTCTCCTTGTCTCTGCATCTTACAAATATCTGCCCCTCATCACCTCCACACATATTCCTGGGATAGTACCTGTTTTCTTGGAAGGCTGTGCTGAATTCTCCCCTCTGGAGGTTCAACAGTCGGATCACTTCACACCAGCTACAGCTCACTGCCAGCAGCTCCTGGTTTCCTATTCTCACTGGCAACATACGATCCCTCCACACGCCATGTTTACATGGCCTGGGCAGCTCCTTCAGCTTGGTCCACTCTGTAGCAGATCCTTTGAAGAGGTGAAAGTCTGGACCAAAGCCAGGAAAGTCATTGTCCGTTATTCCCCCGCCACAGCTGCTGCCTTTCCCCTCTTTTTTCCCATACACCACCACTGTCCCATCACTCAACACAGCCAAACCCTGGTAGTCATGGTCCTCTGGTGTGATGTCAGTGGCATGGCTGCCGAGGTGCGTCAAACGCATTGGCCTCGTCACCTGAGGGAACACATCAACGGAAAAGTTTGTCAAGGCAAGCAACCAGTGCAACACCAATGGAATCTGCCCTGCACTCAGAAGATTTTCTCTGCCTGGGTAAACTTTGTACAAGACACAGCAACAGCACCCAAAAGTGAACAACTCTTCAGACGGGAATCACATCTGTGTCAGAACAACAGGTCTGGCAGACCCTTGACCAGTCTTCTGGAATCAAGGGTGGGGCCCAAACTTCAACCGTGAGAAGAGGCGTGAAGAACACTTCGGAAATACAGCGCCAGAAACCAGTAGGTTTCCGGGCGTTCGTGCACAAGTCAATGCAAGAAACTTGTATATTTCTGCAAGGGACGCAGACACAAACTGGAGCTTGAACAGAACTGTGCAGAATTCGTGAGGCCGGGGACACACTGAGAGTCACGCACAAAGTGACGTCAGCCAATGGAATAGCTCGACACAGTCGTGTTGCGCTGTGATTGGCTGATGTCAATTTCTTCATGACAGAGACGTTCAGTCTGTCCTCATCCAAAGTGTGGTGCGAACTTACATTCTATGTGTGTGTGCGGTGACGCCAAAGCAAGGACCATGCAGGTGTTGCGCTCAGCACTGAGAAGTGAGTGAGAAGCAGGAGCTTTTGCTGTTCTCCTGGACCAACGCTGCGGACGCCGGCTCCTGGCGCCGGCGGGAGCACGACGCCGGCTCCTGGCGCCGGTGGAAGCACGACGCTGGACGAGGTGAACCACCAACCGCAGAGCCACCAGGTCCTCTCTGCGCGTGTCACACAGGGGGCGACACTTCCGGGGCAGGGAGAGCTGCATCTGGGGACTTTCCGCCCTGCGCGTCCAGCGCCACCACGTGATCAGAGAGACAGCCAATGAGCGGCGAGCTCAGCTCCAGGGATGAGAGGATGGCCATTGCTTCTATTGAGAGGCTCAGGTCCACGTGTTTGTCTGCGTTGACGCGTGCGTCTAAATCTGCGTCCACACGCGCATCAGCTCCTGCCGCATCACGTGATGTTGTGACGTCAGACGCACCTGGGTCCAGAGTGCCGCGTTCACCTCTGCGTCAACCACGTTCACGTGACTTGCCAGTACCACATCAGAACCCAGGTCAACGCTGACGCCGCTGTTCACGACCACGTCTACGCCCACGTCTTCGCTGGCGTTCACGTTCAGCATGTGCATTTGTATTTGCACCCACGTCAATGCCCACGCGTGTACCCATGTCCGCGTCAACATCCACGTCTGTGTCCGCATTCACATCAGCGTTCACCTCTAAATCTGGCTTCAAATCATTGTCAAAATCTTACTCCAGTTGCACCTTCCCATCCTCACAGCTGATAGCTGCCAGCCACGAGTCATCAACAGAACAAGGAACCTGTGCCTTGGGATGTAGCACACCAAACCACCAAGTTTTTCAGCTGGGGTATACCTGATGGTACTCAACTCAGCAGTGGAACAGTCCAGAAGCAGGATCATCCTCTTCTCATTCTTCTTATCTGAGCAATCCACAAAGATCTGCCCCTCCTCCCCTTCACACACGCTCATCAGCTCATATATTAGGAGGATGCTGGAAGGCTGTGCTGGATTCACCCGTCTCCAGGTTCAACAGTCGGATCACTTCACACAGATTACAGCTCACAGCCAGCAGCTCCTGGTTTCCCATTCTCAAAAGAAACATATATCTTGTCTGCAGACTCTATGAGGACAGAGTCTTGGCAGCTCCTTCAGTTTGGTCCACTCTGCAGGAGATGCTCTGAACCAAGAAATTGCACCAGTACCACCATCTTCAGAAGTCTCGCCATTGCCTCTGGGTTCTTCCTCTTCTTCCACACCAAGAACAGCCACTGTTCCATCGCTCACTGCGGTGAAACTCTCTGCACAATCTGAAAGGATGCTCGTTTCATGGCTTCCGAGGTAGGTGTGTCAAACTCACTGGCCTCATCATTTGGTGAATATAGCAGAACGAAATGGTCGCAGTTGAGGCTCTATTTTCAAACATGGTGTCTTTGTTCAGAAGCCTGACAGAAGCACGTCTTTGCGTGTAGGTGCAGAAGATCAGAGGTGCATGAACGGGCATCCAGTTCCAAAAGAAGAGAAAATCCGCGAAGTTTCCCAGGTGATCATCATGTGATCATCGTGCGGCAGGTGAGTTATCACGATGAGGTGAGTGTGCAGTGTGTCTGTGTGCAGTGCATCCAGCACACGTGCAGGTGAAGGGTCTGTGTCTGAAAAGGCCTGTTGTCATGGAAACACTGTCTGAAGAAAGACCCTTTGGGAGCCTTTGCACACCCTCAGGGAGCTGAAGGCTCTGCCTCAAGGGGTTTTCATATTGGTGATGTCAATGTCAACTGCAGACTGCAACTGCTTTTCACATTGAATTTTGCAGTTGCAGTCAGGAATGGTTTGTACCAATTTTTGCAGTCAACTTCAAGCAGCCGACTGCAAAATCCAGCAGCTGACATCAATTTTGCTGCTTGACGTCGGGTTTTGCAGTTGATGTCAGCCCAATGTGTAAACCATTTCAGTGTTCCATCCACTGTGGATCTGTTCGCCATCGTCTTGTTGCCATCAAACCTGACAAACAGGGTATCGTGAGTTGCGTTTGTGGCACTGATCAGTGTTCCACTCCAGCTTCTTGCTTTGTGACATCTTCCTATCAACGCAAACTGCTTTCACAAAATAATCACACATTGAGGGTCAGGGTGCAGGAGCCGTGCAGATGCAAATGATGCAGGTCTGTGGGATGCCCAGTTTGGTGCGTGCTGGTGCAGGAATGGGTGGATACAGCGGGAACCCAGGGGCTCAGGACCTTTAACACTCTTTCACCCCTCTGTTCTGGACCAAACAGTATCATCTCAATGGAGAGGTCTAGAACAGTGAAGATAGACCAGCAACAAAGTTGAACAGGTTGTGGATTTTTGTGGAAACACAATCATCTTTATGATTTGGTGAGTCTCTTGAATAATGAAGTGACAAATCTTCTGATTAGCATTGTATTGAGTTCAGGCATGATTGTTCTTCAGGCAGACTGTCCAGGGTCTTTGCAACAGTTTATTGCAGAGAGAAATAGCCAAATTTCACATTTTCCTCATTTTCTGCTTCATGGCCAAAATACAGGATCAGTTGGCCATTGTGGAACCTCATGTTCCGCACCCACCCCACTTCCTCAGGCAGCTGGATGGTTTCTCTCAGCACCCCATCCGATGCATTCACCACATGAACCTCTTGATTCTTGTAACTGCCAACAAACACAGCATCTAACTCTGCAGAGTACTTTGCACAGGGTATGTAGCAGTCCAGTTTCAGGTTCCAATCCCTCTTCCCATCCTCAGAGCTAATTGCATCCACTTGGTTGTCACCACAGGTCACAAGGAGCTTGTGCTTGGGCATGTAACACTCCAAATCACTCAGTTCATCAGCTATGATGCATTTCATGACTCTGAACTCTGCAGTGGAGCAGTCCAGCAGCAGCACCACATCTTTCTGCATCTCCTTCTCAAAAGTGTCCACAAACATCTGCCCCCTTTCACCTTTGCACATGTATCCAGGTCTAAACTGAGGATGCTCGAAGGCTGTAGTGGATTCTCCTGTCTCCAGGTCCAATAGTTGGATCACTTCACACCCAGAGCAGCTCACAGCCAGCAGCTCCTGGTTCCCAATTTTGACTGGAAACAAAAAGCATGTCCATTCTCCATGCTCACAGAGTCTGGGCAGCTGCTTCAGTTTGGTCCACTCTGCCGCAGATGCTCTGAAGCAGTGGAAAGCTGGAGCAAATTGAGCACTGTATTCTCTGCCATACACCACCACTGTTCCATCACTCAACACAGCAAAGCGAGGAAACTTGTAGCCTTCCTTGATGATCTTGGCATGGTGGCTGCCCAGCTGTGTCAAACTCACTGGGCTCGTCACCTGAGAAAAACAGCAAAACAAACAGTGCAGATCATGTGCATCAAAAGCAGAGAAAGTGATTTCTACGCGGTGACTTTTTGGGGACGCATTCGGCCTTTATCGTTTGATGAGCATCAAGTTGTTAAGGTTCTTCTGGTGAGTCCTGTGCAGTGTCAGGGTGCGGAAGCGCTGCTGAAGGCAACAGAGTCAGGGTGAAGTGTCTGCTGTTGTGAGCGCTAGCGTCAAGCGGTTTTCACATTGGGTGACGTCGACTTCAACTTCAACTTTTTTGACGTCGACGTCAACTTTTCTTGACGACGTCAAAGAATGGTCTGGACCGTTTTTTGACACTCAGCAATTGGGCGTCAGGTTAAATTTTGATGTCAACATCAAAAGTGCCATTCAGACAGATGAAGTTGAAGTCGACGTCACCCAATGTGAAAACCGCTTCAGGGCAGTCAGCAGTCAGGCGAGGGTGTCCCAGAACATGACCCAGTCAATTGCTGGTGGGTCCATGAAAGATTGATCCAGAGGGATGGGAAGGGTGAGCCCGCACCCCCCCCTGGAAATCCGGAGCTACCCCACGGACCTGGCAGTACAGTAACAGACAGATTGATGAGCGGTTGGTTGATCAGTTCTCACAATGCATCACACACAAACACACAGACTCTGACTCGAAGGAATCCGTTCTGGCTGGCCAAAGCAAACCATTTCTTACTATCAGCCGTTTTCACATTTACAAGTGCCATCGACGTCAAAACTTTGATGTCGACAGCAGAATTTTGACGTCAATGTCAAAATTTGACTGATGCCCAATTGGTGGGTGTCAAAATACAGTCCAGACCATTCTTTGATGTCATGAAAAAAGTTGTCACTGACGTCAGAAAAAGCTGGCGTCGTCATCAACTTGAAAACCCCTTTCAGCTGCCTTCCCAAAATTTTTAGTGATTTGCGCGGCCAGGTACCGGTCTAGCGCGAACACTATAGGCAGCCTCTTTCAAAAGTATGTCTGCAGCAGTTTCTCTATAAAAATGGTATTCAATTCTATTCATATTTGGTCTGTAGATTTGTTTTTAGTCAAGAATAAGATGCCAGGAAGGAAATTGATTGAAATGGCCTCCTTGTGATTTGGCAATGTTCCAATTTCTCTTGCCTGGGACTTTTGACTGAGGCGCAAATCACGCGAGCTCCATGGAGCTATTCTTTGTTATGCTCGTGGGGTCCCTTCTTGAGAGAGGGTACAGACATCCCCAACCAACATCCAGAATCCTGAGTGAATTCCAGTGGGTGGGTGAGGCGGGGTCCAGTATTTCAGGTGTCAGGGGTCACGCGTGCACATATCTCCATTCCATTCCAGTCCAAATGCCCCTTTTACAGTGTCTTTTTCAGGCTTCTGGTTGGGTTTCTAGAGTTCCAGCTACGAGAGCTGATGCTTCGATTCTGCACCGATCAGGTTCCGATTCTTCGATGATGTTCCGATTCTGATCCAATTCTTCGATTCTGCACCGATCAGGATCCGATTCTTCGATTGTGTTTTGATTCCGATCCGATTCTTCGCAGCCGAGGAGTGAGCAGAAAGAAACCGTTACGTCTCTATCTCCGTGCAGCACGACGAGGCTGTTGCCATGGAGACACAGGTCACGGACATCTGTGACGTCATCGGGCGTCAGGAACTGCATCTCGTCCCCGTCAGACGCACTGAGAACCAGGAGTGAGGGGGAACACAAGTATGGACCCAAAATGGCGTCCAGTGCAGGGACGAACACACAAGGCGACACCCAGACAGGGTTCTCCCAGACTACCGTCCCCCTGGCAACGCACACGGCCCTTAGCAACCAGCCGTGGTGAGCGATAATGAGGTTGTGTGTCGGAGAGTAACACATGGCTGCGATTGGCTGGGACGTGGTGGTCACAACATTGACCAGTTGGAACCGTGGTTCCAAGGTGCTGAGTTGGAGGTAGGAGTAGCTGCGTTCCTGCTCATTCTTGTCCGAGCACCCCAGGAAAATCTGGCCCTCTCCACCCTTGCACATATTCATCGGTTGGCACCACCTATTGTGGAAGGCTGTGTTGGATTCTCCCGTCTCCAGGTTCAACAGTCGGATCACCTCACACCACCGACAGCTTACTACCAGGAACTCCTGGTTATCCATGGTCTCTGGTACCATACTGCACTGCTCGTGCTCACAGAGTCTGGGCAGCTGCTTCAGTTTCCTCCACTCTCCCCTGGACCCGTAGACGTGGAAGCCTGGCTGCTCTCCCGGCTGGCTCCCGAATAGAACCACCGTCCCAGAGGGCAGCACTGTCACGTTGTGGGCGGCGCGAAGGCCGGTGTGGCGGGAAACGGTGCGCGCGACCGACACCGGTCCCGTCTCCTGCAAAGGACGCGCGCGCGTGGAGCTTTGTGCACCAACGGTCACTCCAGCGGATCCAGCGAGGGTTTTCAAACAGGCAGGGCGGCGTCAGAATTTTTGACGCCAGCATCAAAATTTTGACGTGCAGGCATCAAATTTAACAATGATGCCCAATGGAGAGCACAACAAAAGGGGTCCAGTGCATTTCTGCTTTCACGTCAACATTTTGACGCCGCATCATCTGTGTGAAAACCCCTGGTGGCCCCACAACCATGGCGTCCTCTCTTTTTGTGCAGTAATTACAAAATTTTCCATTCGGACCAGACCCTGGTCGTGATTCAGTGACCCAAATCCCTGGGTCCTGGGTCCGCTGGAGAGTCCGACCAAAACAACAGTCTTGGTGTGAGTGGTCAGTCCCAGCTCCACAAAATAGGGACTTTCAGCTGTTGTAAAATTTGCTCCTTGTGAAGTCCGTCATTTGACTTCAACAAAACGTCACGTCACACGGAGCAGATTTTACAACAGCTAAAAGTGCCTATTGCTGCTGCACAACACAGCGTGTGGTGTCCAACCTCTCTTTGCTGTTACGTGAGGCTTTGTACACAGAGACTCCAGTCTGCATTTACAGTTTGGTCAGGGTTGGACGAATGACAGTCTCTCGGGTCATCATAACCCAGGCAATTTGTGGTTTGCTTTTCTTGAACAAGCCAAAAATCAGAAAATGACCTCGGGTCATTTTCGTTTGTTAGTTCTTGACGTGGTGGCGTCAAATTGTGACGTCGCTGCGTCATTGCGAAGACGACGTGGTGGTCAACGTCAGATGCGCCAAGTGTTGCATCTGCGCACAAAGGATTTTTCACATTGGGTGACGCGAGGATGTTTCTTGGGTTGACGTCAAAAAGTCCACCATTGGGATCAATGTTAAATTTTGACGCCGACGTCAAAAAGACAACCGCGTGTCACCAATGTGAAAACCACTCAAGTCAATGGGCCTTGCCTTGTCCCATGTCATGCAGCGCCCATTGACCTGTGCTGCTCACGTCAGGTTCACGCCGGATGCGTCATGTATTGGGTCCCTGCGCGCGTCAATAGGAGCTGCGTCATGGCGTCATGGCGCCCATTGACGTGCATAGGGACCCAATACGTGACGTATCCAGTGTGAAAACACGACAACTAGGCAGAGCCCTCTGCCTTTGTACAAGAACGCAATGCGTGACACATTCAGTGTGAGACAGTCATCTGCAAAGCAAGGGTCATTCCAGCCAACGTAAACCACGCACAGTAGGCAGGTTCAGCTCTCGCGCCTGCTGACGTCATCAGGTTGACGCAGGCCGCACCCTGGGCACGCCGCCCTCGGAAGTGACGTATACACCGTTTCCATGACAACCTCTCAGGTCCACGTCCTTTCCACACCACAGACATCCGGGCAATTGGGACTTTGGCTTCCACATCTTTCTGCGTTCAATAACACACACATTGAACACACACATTCAAAAAAAACACACACATGTTCAACAACACAACTTTTTTCTCCAGATCTCTACGTGCACCCTCACAACGTTCGTCCTGGGTAACCAATACATGTAGGAGGAGTTTTCACACAGACGATGCGACATCAAAATTTTGGGGCGTCGCCAGGAATGGACTGGACCATTTTTTGATGCTCTCCATTGGCCGTGGTGTTAAATTTGATGCCTTCGCGTCAAAATTTTGACGCCAGCGTCAAAAAAAGAGACGCCGCCCTGCCAGTGTGAAAAGCACCAATCGCAGAGCGAAGTCACGGACGCTCCCAACAAGTCGAGTTTCAACTCGGAAGATCTTCAGAGCCTCTCGTACCTCCCGAGTCGCGACAAAAACTTGTCTCAATGGAGAACGTTTGAGGTCAGATGGACAAGCAAAAAAAATTCACGTGTTTGCTTCAGGCGTGTGTGTTTATTGAGTAACTTTCAAAATTCTATGTACAGGTGGATACAGAAGCGCTACAGACCGAGCAAGGGAGCACGGTGGCCCATATATTTCGAAAATTTTCCGCATATCGTTTCGCTACAACAAAACCCAAGCAACCCGCGATCTCAACAGTCTTTCATCAGGCGGAGAAACCGTTCAGGCAAGATCTGCCTCGTACTCGTACGTTGACAAAAGAACAAAAAGATAAACATCAATTCATCCCATCTCCCACACAGATTCAGCTGTCTTCATGCACGCGCAAAATACAAAGCTGGTCGTGTCAGTACGTATAAAATCTTATATTATACACATCTATTGGTATTTACACTCTCCATCTACGTGAAACAAAAACAAGATTCGTCACTCACACCTGGATAACGAAGATTCTACTGGTTTTTCAATGGCTGTGAACGTTTCTCTAAACGTCACAATTCCCGTTAAACACACACGTTTCAAAACTTACTTGTTGGTTCACAATATCACCAAACAAGGAAGGACTCATTTCTGCAGGGGTCAGGACGGTCAGAGTCAGGGGTCAGGAGGGTCAGGGGTCAGGAGGGTCAGGGTCAGGGTCAGAGGTCAGGAGGGTCAGGGTCAGGAGGGTCAGGAGGGTCAGGAGGGGCAGGGTCAGGAGGGGCAGGGTCAGGAGGGGTAGGAGGGGCAGGGGCAGGGGGCCCAAGGTCCCCGGGTGGATCCATCGCGTCAGTCTGTCATTCGAACACGGGTACAACAATCGAACCTCACACACGAGCGTTTGCTAACGACAGGTACAAATTGGAGAAACGTCTTCTTCACTCAGCGTTACGTTCAACGTAACTTTCAACGCTCAATGTTCGGACGACAATATTATTTGGCGTATATCGCGCTCGTCGACGGGTGTGACGTTTTCACCCAGATCAGTGTTTGACGCTGGCGTACACCTTTCCGTTGGGTCTGGGTTCTCCTTCAGGTACGCTTGCGATCGCCTTCCGCTGTGACAGGAGTGATTTTGAACGGTGAGACGTTTCATCTCCAGACGAAGTCACCAAACCTTCGCCGAAACTGTCATTCTTATCGTGACTTCACATAGAGCTGCGGTAGCGGCTGCATCAGCGGCAGTGGCATGAGGTCACCTTTAAGTGCAAGTCTGCAAATTTGTTGCATCAAGAACCGGCTCCCATCGATTGTCTGCGGAAGTCACATTGGGCGTCATGTTAAATATAGCGGCACAAAAGTAAGGCCAGGCAAATTTTGTTGCCGCAGAACTTCCAGAAATCAGTTTTAATCTGCCTGTTTGCGTCCACGCGTTTCGCCAGATGTCGACACCACTCTGTGTGGGAATTCGCCTCAGGATCGTCCGTGCCGTTCCAGGTAAACGACTCTCGCGTTCTGCTTCACATTGAAATGTGAACAGATCTGTCCTAGGAACAGCTTCTCAACCCCCTGTGATAACCACAGAGTGAATTTGCGAGACTGAAGAACTGGGTGGCTGGTGAACGCAGGCTCGCATCGTCTACTGCAGGGAAAAGAAGGAAACTTTGCGTTCTCCATCACCGTAGAGAACGACGAGTTGTCCATTGTGGAGCCTCATGCCCCACACACAGCCCACTTCTCCCGGGAGCCGCAGCTCCTGCCTCAGCTCCCCGTCACTGGCGTTCAGCACTGAAACATCTTTCTCTTTGGTCTCACTGACGAGCAGGGCGTCCTGTTTAGGGCAGTACTCAACGCTGTTGATTCCCTGTCCAAACTCCCATTTCCACCTCGGCTTTCCGCTCTCGCAGTCTGTTCCCCAAATTGTCTTGACGGAACAACTCACAATGAGCTTGTGTTGGGGAATGTAGCACATCTCAGAAACTGTGTTTTTGTTTATACTTTTGAAATTTTGAGAGGAGCACTTCAACAGCAGGATCACCAACCTCGCTTTCTCTTGATCCCTGCATTCCACAAAGATCTGCCCCTCCTCCCCTTCACACAAGATGTAGGGTGTGTACCGTGGATCCCTGAAGGCTGTGCTGGATTCTCCCGTCTCCAGGTTCAACAGTCGGATCACTTCACACCACCTGCAGCTCACAGCCAGCAGTACTTGGTCCCCTATTCTCACTTGAACCATATTTTCTCCGTACACTGCATGCTCACAGAGTCTGGGCAGCTGCTTCAGTTTCCTCCAGTCCTCAACAGAGCCACTGTAGAGGTGGAATCTATAAGGCTCATCACTTGAATCACTGTACACAACCACCTTCCCAGACGGCATTACCATTAGGCTGGTGTACCACTCATGCTGAAGCCCGGTTGGGTGGGTCCCCAGGTGAATGAGCGTTACTGGCTCCGTACCCTGCACAAAGACAAAAGAACCCAGCGTTAGACGCACCAAAACGCCACAAAAATAACGTTCTGTTTTGCACTGTGATCCGTAACACTTTCAAGTAACAAAGCGACGCCCTTGTGAGAAGCTTCCTTCTCGTACCAAAGACACGACGACCCAAGCGCAAGCGCATCGTATTCACTGACTCTTGTCTTGGAACAAAGCTACATGTGCTCGGGCTGTCCACGCGTTCTCCGCAGCGCCACAACCTCAAGACTATTGGAGAGATGCAGACCTGCAGCGGAAAATTCATACCCGCCTCCTACATGTACTGCAGGGAGTAGAATGACACACTGCCTTCTGGATCACGGTGGAGAACTACCAGTTTATCATCATGCAGCTGCAGTTTCACCATGCCAGAGCCCACACCCCTCGGGAGCCGCAGCTCCTGCCTCAGCTCCCCGTCACGTGCGTCACCGTCTATATTTGGTACAAGCACAGCGTCATGTTCTGAGGAGTACGCAATGCCATGTTTGGTATCCCACCCCTCGCTGTCCCATCTCAGTGTTCCATTCTCACTGTCAAATCCAACAACCGTATCAAACCATGCGCTGACAACGAGCTTGTGTCGAGGAATGTAACAAAGTTCACAGCAAAAACCTGTGTTCAAGTCCACACAAAACAACACCAAATGTTCCTGATACGGAAGAGAAATCCAACTGCAGGAACACCTTGCTGATTTCCATCTCATCTCTACCGAGAACAAACAGCTGTCCCTGTTTCGCTGTAGATGTACACAGGAATTGGGGTCTGTATGCTGGATCGTGGAAGGCTGTGCTGGATTCTCCCGTCTCCAGGTTCAACAGTCTGATCACTTCACACTCATCACAGCTCACAGCCAGCAGCTCCTGGTTCTCTGTTGTCACTGGCGCCACATCTTGGCCCCACGGTTGGTGTTCACAGAGCCCGGGCAGCTGCTTCAGTTTCCTCCACTCTGATCCACCAAAGACGCAGAACTCTGGTTCATCCCCCAGTCCACCAACAGAAGCGTGCTTGGTCTTCACATCCCCAAGGCAACGCACCACCACCTTCCCAGAGGGCAGCACCACCAGGCCTGTAGTGTCCTTGAGCCCTGTTGGGCGGGTCCTGAGGTGAGTCAGTGTCAGTGGCTTGGAACCCTGCGCAAAGACAGAATGACCAAAGCGTTAGTGAGCACCACAGGCGAAGATGTCTGCCTTGCTGAAGTCCGTTTGGACAGGTTCCCAGGTGAGTGAGTGTTAGTGGCTCCGTTCCCTGCACACGAGGGACAGTGTAAATTGGTGTCAGAATGTGTCGCATCCACTTCTGCGTACATGTTCAGCACATGATGTGTTTCTCCTTCTGACGTGACGAGAAGCAGTCAGTTGGTGGCACCTTTCACACAGGTCCTTCTGGTCTTTGTCCATGTCCAGGGCTCTTGGGTCCACAGCCTCCCCCCCCCCCAGGATGCAGAGTGAGTTGAGCAGATTCGTGGCTTCAACATTCTCATCATTCAGGCGCGAGAGAGCGACTACACAATCACAACTTGAACAAGCAAAAGAATTGGCGTGTGAGGTGAACTTTTTGCTTAAATTCAGGTGCACTTTCTTCGGGGTCAGAAACCCCTGCATTTCATTTTGTGTGAATGTACAGTGAAAACAAAATTGTACCAAGTAGTCGGGGCACCAAGAGACTCAGGTCTGCCACAAGAAAAGTGTGCATGAGGAGTTGATCACTGGGAGATAACGTCACACTGAGGACTGTTGGATTGTACAGAAGCGACCGTCAAGGGTGGGAGACAAGAATAGAAACAATGCAGCCTGACGTCTTGCATTGTTAATTCAACTCTCCAGCAGACTTGACCGAGTGCTCCTGTTCGCTTGACCTGAGTTCTGCTCTTTGAGAGCTGTTTGCAACAGTTGTCAGAGTGATGGTTTGGCGAAGTTTCTCAAACCAATATCTTTTGTCACGTGAGTGTCTTGACTGAAAACCCCATCATGAAATGAGGTCGCTGTCTACTGCAGGGAGAAGAAGGAGACTTTGAGCTCTGGATAGCCGTACAGCACAACAAGTTGTCCATCGTGGAGCCTCATGCCCCACACCCAGTCCACTTCCCCCGGGAGCCGCAGCTCCTGCCTCAGCTCCCCGTCACTGGCATTCAGCTCCATAACCTTCCCAGAGCGATGGCAGAGGAACACAGCATCATGTTCCAGGGAGTACCCAACTTGGTGCACATACCCAAAGGTTCTCTTCCACTGCAGCTTCCCACTGCCACAGTCATGTCCCCAAACTGTCTCACCAGAAACACTCACAACCAGCTTGTGTTGAGGAACATATTGTATTCGATCACTTTCACTGTTCAAATTAAAACTGGTCACAACATTGAAATTTTGAGAACAGCACTCCAGCAGCAGAATCACCCAGTCATCCCGGCAGCTCACAAACATCTGCCCCTCCTCCCCTTCACATATTTCGTAGGGTTTGTACCGTGGATCCCTGAAGGCTGTGCTGCATTCCCCCGTCTCCAGGTTCAACAGTCGGATCACTTCACACAACCAGCAGCTCACAGCCAGCAGCTCCTGGTTCCCTGTTGTCACTGGTGACATGTGATTTGCATGATCCTCACAGAGTCTGAGCAGCTGCTTCAGTTTGGTCCACTCTGTAGGAGAGCCCTTGTAAATATGGAAACCTCCATCGTTGAACACAACCACCTTCCCAGAGGGCATCACCACCAATCTGGTGTACAATATATCCTGAAGCCCGGTTCGATGGGTCCCCAGGTGAGTGAACGTTTTTTCCGGCTCCGTTCCCTGCACAGAAGACAGAAGAATGCCTGTGTCAGTGAGAAAGAACCAGACAGCCGTGTCGAAGAAAGAGCACGCGGCGCACACCGCACGTGCTTCTTCGTTGCGTGGGACGTGAGGAAATAGTGCGAAGGTAAATGCCCGCCCCCGGAAGAAAGCAGACAGGCGCTTTCTTTTGAGGCTGGTCCATTTTTCCAGTGACTTCCGATCCAGGGCAAAAGCGTGCGGAGTGTTCGACCTCCAGGGGTGCAGGAACGGGACCCAGACTCCCTGTTCTAAAAACTTGAAAACGTCATGCGCCTGTGGCACAAAATGGTGGGTCTGGTCATCTTTGATCGGTCATGGGACCGTGGGCGTGGGCTTCTGCGTGGTCCCCCCGGACTCCCCCCCCACACACACACTGACATCCCAAACAACAAAGTCGTGTACGGGCAGGCATCAGCATCCTGAAAGCCGAAGGCACCGAAGTAAAAGCGAATCAATCGAAAGCAGCACTTGAAGATCAGTCGGGTCAGTTCGGGGTCAAGGGAACCAGCCCCGTCTCTCTGGACTCGCTCCTGTTGGTGGGACCATGAGGAGTCCAACTCCACCACACAATGCACAACAACAACGCCAACACAAAGACACGTTTTGGCATTGTTTTTTTTTGCAGGTGGACCTCTGTCCCCTTCCGAATCCGTCCCTCACAGAATCAAGTCATAGTCAGAAACCACCCGTGCAATTCTCCTCACACACATTACGTTTATTTCAAATCCTCACACACGTGCACCCCCACTGATCGAGTGTCGTGACAAAGCGTGTCTCCGTTGTGATAATCCAAACAAGCGAACATTATGGCCAAAAAATTCCCTTTCGGAATTGTGTGTCTTTTTAGCAACAATTCCAAAAGGGTTCAGTCTCAGAGTACTTCATTGAGAACTCGGTCAGTTGTTGCAGACTGCAGGGTCAACTGTGGAGAGAAGAAGGACACTTTCCCAGCGTCATAGAGCACAACGAGTTTTTCTGTCGTGGAGCCTCATGCCCCACACACAGCCCACTTCCCCCGGGAGCCGCAGCTCCTGCCTCAGCTCCCCGTCACTGGCGTTCAGAATCACTGGAGGGCTAACAAACCGAGGTAAGAGGAGAACAGAGCCCTCCCTGTGATTACTGCATTGAGCAGCATCTACTGCAGGGAGAAGAAGGATACTTCGAGTTCTAGAAAACCGTGGAGAACGATGAGTTTTCCGTCGTGGAGCCTCATGTCCCACACGCAGCCCAGTTTCCCCGGGAGCTGCACAATCTGCCTCACCTCCCATCACAAGCGTTCAGCACTGCAACCTCTCTGCCGTTGGTTGAGGAGAGAAGAGCGTCGTGCTCTGGGAAACACACAAGGCTGTCTGTCCTGTCCCAGGTCTTTTTGCTTGACCACCGCACCCTCTCACTGTCAAAGCCACCCCCACGAACTTTCTCATTCACAACACACGCATGTTTTGGGGAACGTGGCACATTTTGAAAGAGAAACCCCGCCCAACTCACATCTCATGATGCAGAAAGTTCAAGCGAAAAGCAGTTCAAAGGGAATTTTTCCGTGGTCAGGAGAAGGCCATGCCCAGCTCTCCCCCGTCCCTCACTGGGTCAGCCCCTGCTACACATGACAGGACACCCATCGGCAGATCCAGGACTTTGGTGAGGATCCTATTCCTCACTGTAGGGAAATATTGGGGTTGAGACAACAAGTCGGTGATCAGAAAGAGCATTGATCATTGAAGCCGCACCTTCTCGCTGGGTGAACAGGTCCAGGAAGCGATGGGAGTTGGGACGTGTCCAGCACAGACACACGAACACGCACACACACACACACACACACACACACACACACACACACACGCACACACACAGACACGTGAAGCGCGCTTCGCCGCCAAGGCGTTCGCATTGAAATCTTCCAGTGAGTTGTCAATCAAGGGGTTTTCATATTGGGGTTGTTTTCAGGGGTCAGGGATTGATCCCCACCCCCTCCCTTCAAACAAATTGTTTCCCCTTGATATAGATTTTCAAGTCAAAACTCAGAAACCACCGTTGGTGTGCGTTTTTTCGTGCATTTATTCCCAGTCCAGTTTGAGAAAGATACGCAAGATGGCTCCACCGTATTGATACAAAGTGTTCGCAATATATTTACAGCCCACACAAGTACACAACACAAGTTTAGCTGGAAGCACACGTCTCGACACAAATGCACTCACCCACAAACATAATGACATGCACGCACACACACACACTCCAGAAACACAACGCCACTCACACACGCACACACACACTTTCTCACTCGTACATGCCCCTGTATTGTACACACACACACACACACACACACACACACACACACACACACACACGGAGTAATTCTCAAAGACAATGGTTCGCCTCTCGCAAGGAAAACGATCGTAAACATTGTCAAACATCCATTGGGAGTTTTCACACAGGAAGATTTTTCAACGCTGGCCTCAAAAATTTTGACGGGCGTCAAATTTGACATGACGCCCAATGGAGAGCACCAAGAGAATGGTCCAGTCCGTTCCTGGCGTCGCGTCAAAATTTTGACGCCGCATCATCTGTGTGAAAATCCCTATTCAACGCCATTTGGCGACGTCAACAGTTGGTCAGCTGTTCCGAAACATCGGGTCTCATCAAACCTACAACGTGGGGTGGATCCAGGTTCTATTCAACGGTGCAACTCCCACTCCCCCTCACATCCCACAACAGCTTGGGGTAGATCCAGGGTTCGCCCTGCATTGCACCTTCACCTTCCCGCCCCACCCTGGCGGGGCTCCTGATCTCAACTTCGAAAAAGGCAACACGAGCAACAACAATTTTTTGCATCTGAAGCACAATCAAATCAACTTTAACAAAAGCAATACGAAAAAGAAAAATAATTTGCATATGCAGCACAAAATCAAAGGCACCAATGACCTTGGTCCCTGGAGGTCACCGGGTCGTGACCCCTGGACCGACCCTGGATCCACCCTCACACAGAAAATGGGAAATGCGGTCTCCAAACAACAATACAAAATAGGTCCGTGGACCTCGCGGTAATTTGAGCAAATTTGAAAAACTCCACCAACATATGAGCATAATCCATAGATAACTACATGCTCACAACTTATGATCTCAGTTGCTCCTGCGGCTGTAATGATCGACTGTAACAAATGTCCATCACGGTCGACAAATTCTCCCCACCCGTTCCAATCACCTAAAACGCGTTGTACATCACACAAATACCCTGCAGCTCCCCCTCTCCCGCACAAACAAAGGCAAACGAAGTCTCTTTGCGGACATCACAAACGCACTGCACGTCCGTCGGCTGACCCAACCCAACGCAAACGGAGACTGAGGTCTCTATCCTCCTCCCACGAGACCTTTCACAACCTTCTCGCGTGCAGTCAGGATTTTTCAATCATTGGTCACTCGTTAAGACGCAGTTTTGCTCCAGTGTTCGGAGGAGGCGGGGACTCAGCTTCTTCATTTGTTGCAAGGAGTAGAGATCAGACAATGAGCTCAGATTAACAAATCGTGCGTATTCAATCGAGGTCAAAATGAAAACAGCACACACAGCAGTCGACCATGAAGAGACTGTTTTGAGACAGATAATCAACATACAATTGTGGGATCATACTGCAGGACAGACAAATCTACTGCAGGGAGAAGAAGGAGACTTCGCTTTCTCCATAACTGTGGAGCAGGACGAGTTGTCCGTCGTGGAGCTTCATGTCCCACACATCGTACACTCCCGGGAGCCGCAGCTCCTGCCTCAGCTCCCCGTCACTGGCGTTCAGCACATAAATCACTGAAAGGTTTTTCCAGCAGAGGAAGAGAACAACGTCGTGCTCTGGGGAGTAAACAATTGTGTTTGTTTTGATCGATGCCTTTGGCTTCTCCCACCGCAGCTTCCCACTCTCAGAGTCATATCCCCGGACCTCTCGATCACCAACAGTCACAACAAGCTTGTGTCGAGGAACATGGCGAATCGAGCAGCCATAAGCTGAACAACTTTTTTCTAATTTGACGGATTTCACAACATCGAAAGTTTGAGAAGAGCAGTTCAACTGCAGGATTTTGTTGCCCCAGCATCTCACAAACATCTGCCCCTCCTCCCCTTCACACAGGAACTGGGGTGTGTACCATGGATCCCTGAAGGCTGTGCTGGATTCTCCCGTCTCCAGGTTCAACAGTCGGATCACTTTACAGTCCCAGCAGCTCACAGCCAGCAGCTCCTGGTTCCCTGTTGTCACTGGCACCATATCCCATACTCCATGTTGACAGAGTCCTGGCAGCTGCTTCAGTTTCCTCCAGTCCTCAGCAGAGCCGCTGTAGATATGGAAACCCGGAGGTTCATCCTTTCGTTCACGGTTCACAACCACCTTCCCAGACGACATCACAGCTGTGTTCCAGCCATACCGAAGCCCGGTTGAACAGGTCCCCAGGTGAGTGAGAGTTAGTGGCTTCGTTCCCTGCACAGACACAAGAACAGGCAGGTTTAGCTTAGGCTCTTTGGGAAGCGCTGCGGTGCACGCAGAACGTGGCTGATGCGCGGTGTGGGCGCAGAAACCTTCACCTCATTTCAGAATCAGGAGGGAAAGGGCTGGGTAGGGGTAAACTTATCGTATGCAAAAGCGAGATCTACACCCGCACACAATTTTAGAATTTCTGAATTGAAAACTTTGTCTGCACAATCAAACTTAAAAGCTTTGCCGCCCCCCCCCCCCCAAAAAAAAAAATCTGACAAGCCCAACCATGTTTCCAAGACGACAACTCTTCCTGGGAGAAATTCACACGCAGCACGTGAAAATGTTCACCAGAGGGCGCTGTGGTGCTGCACGGAATCACGCACCTCGTACACGGGTCCTGTTCCGCTGGTAGCCAGCGAGGCGTAACTGTTACATCGCGAGTATCTCTGATATGTCCATGGGACCAGCGACGTTTGGGTTGGGAAGCGCTGTGGTCGCTCTCTCTCTCTCTCTCTCTCTCTCTCTCTCTCTCACTCTCTCTCTCTCTCACTCTCTCACTCTCTCTCTCACTCTGCCTCTCTCTCTCTCTCTCTCTCTCTCTCACTCACTCTGCCTCTCTCTCACACACACACACACACACAAACACACACACAAAATACATGTGCAGTATACACACAAACACAGATGCACGCACACACGCACGCACACACACAGAGGATACATGTGCGGTACACACAAACACAGACACACACGCACGCACACACACACGCACACACGCACACATCGCGCATCTTGTAACCGCAGTTATCTCCTCGGTGCCTTCTCCACGGCCACAGACACGTAGTGAGAGATGGTGGTGTCTGACAGTCAAATCCTCACGTACTGCGCCACCATCATGGCAACCTGACCACTGGGCCACCGACATGATGCAGCACGCTCCTGAGCCATGAGAAAACTGCTAAACCTGCCTACTATGCTGTACACGTGAGGCTGTGGGAAGTTGGGCCTTCTGCAGGGAGCTTTGCCCACGTGCCAGGTTGGATCCAGGGGTGCACCTACCCAACCCCTGAAACCCTCGATCCAGCTTTCTCACCCCTGACCTGAGGACTCCTCGGGTCCGCCCTGGATCCTCACCGCCATTCTGAAGCGTGTTGTTCTCTGCCAGACGAACACACCATTCTCTCGCAAGTCAAGGGAGTGGGCTTTCAGACCCTCGCAGAAGAGCTGTGTCTCTTGTGCACGTCTACTGCAGGGAGAACAAGGAGAAGAAGGAGACTATGCGTTCTGGATTACCGTGCAGAACGATGAATTGTCCATTGTGGAGCCTCATGCCCCACACATCGTCCACTTCCCCTGGGAGCCGCAGCTCCTGCCTCACCTCCCCATCAGATGCCTTCAGAACCAGCACCAGAGATACGAAGAAGCAGAGCGTAACACTGGAGAGCGTACAATGCTCTGAATTCCAAATATAAGTTTAATGTGGCTCTTCCACCGCAGCTTTCCAGTCTCAGAGTCACCTCCGATCACAGTGCTGGAGTCTTCACCGTCTTCGCCCACCAGGAAATGTGAAAATGATTAAAATTTTTGAAAGGAGGAGAAGAGCACTGCAACTGGAGGATCACACCACTCTCACAGCTCACAAAAACATCTGCCAGATACCAGATTGACTGGATTTTGCCTGAATCTCTCAGCCATTGTCTCAGTCACTCTCAGTCATGTGCACAGAGCTGCAGTTCACCACACGCACACACACGCACGCACACACACACACACACACACACACACACGCACGCACGCACACACACACACACACATACACACAACACACACACATGCACACACGCACGCACGCACACACACACACACACACACATACACACACACACACAGCGCTGTCTCTCTCAGCGATTTGTTGTTGTCCAAGCCTGAAAATTCTGGCAAAGCACGCAAGGCAACAGAGAAAATCAACGAAATTTATTGTTATTGTTATTATTTTGTTATTCTCTTTGTTATTGTCACTTACACTTGAAAAGATGAGACAAATGATGTTGATACTGAACATCACCACATGAAGTATTTTACTTTATATCCTGCCACATGCAACATTGTTCAATGAATGCGCAAACATCCATTCAATTTCTCAATCAATCAATAAATCAACCATTTTATCAATCGGCAAGAGAACAAAACAGATCCAGATTGGCACGGAAATTACATCTGAGAAATGTTAGGTCATTTGTTTGCAAATCAAGGAACAATTATGTTGAGCACAGAGTAGGCTCGAGTTTCAAAATTTGTTGTGCCACCAATGGGAAGCCAAATCATTTGGTCGTTTTGCAGCAATCTACGATCAACAAATCATCTGAAACGGTTCACATTTGAATTTTTTAACATTCCAAAAAGCTTCATATTTTGGTCCCATTTTCAAAACTTTGTTCTATCTCCTCTTTGGGTGTTTTCTCTTGCTCCTCATTCTCAGCCCCTGCATTGTCATGAACAACAGTTTCAAGTTGCAATTCTCCATCAGAAGGAGATTTGGATGAACCAGGTTCAGCAGGTTCCTGCTGTGCAGTGTCATGGGTGTGCCTGAAACATGGCAGTCTGATGCAGCATGTTTTGTTCTGAGTGGCTTTCTTCATCCTGGATCTCATGGCAAAGGCTGTTTCAAAGCAAACAATGAAAATTATCAACAATACAACAAATGCACCCTCCAACAACTGCAGAAACTTTATGATTTCAACCTGTGAACCTTCTGGATTTATTTCAGCAGCCTTGAACAAGTTCAATGCTGCTACCCCACACAACAGACACAAAGAGAATGTTTCTGCTTTGTTGGATACATGGTAAAGAAATGGTTTTCTCTCCATGTGGTGAATCAGAAATATAAGGCAAAGAGTCAAACAAACACAGAGTTGTATCTGAGAATTTGATATCAAAATAGTTGCACTGATCAAAAGTCTTCTTAATGCCAGAACAGCCTCCCAGAATTGAGTACCCTTTCTTGATTTTCTAAATCCCCCAGTAAAACCATCATATATGGCATTTTCAACATCAAGCTCCTTGTTCTGTGGCTGACCATGACCTCCCCTTGGAATTACATTTTGCTTGCAGTAGAGGACAAGCCAGTAAAGGAGAACAGGAGATGGAAAATAAATTGCCACAAAGAAAGACTTTTGTGACACTTTCTTGTCTTTCAGAAGTTTCAAAGCCAAATAGATTAGGAGTGGATACGGCAAAATGTGAACAAGACAAAAGATAATCATTACTGTCTGCCAAACACTGTAGCATTGAACAGAACCATCATAGAACCAGACAGTATTTCCAGCAACAGATGTGCAGGTCAGTGAAAGAAATACAATGGATGTAAATCCCAAGTAGGTATACTTAATTATCTCTGCCAGACCAGAAATAAGTTTGATCTTGAGCTTGTTCAATTTATCAAGATTTCTGGCAGTTCGGGTTACTACTAGCTTCAGCAGAGACAGCGATAGAAATATAAAATTCCAAGATATAAATATCCCAAGTAGAAACAAGAGTCGGAACATCATCTTGTAACTTGTTGTGAGCCCCTTCACAGAACATGTGTCATTTGAAAAATAGGTCAATTCAAAGTTCAATGCCAATCCAATGTAAGATTCAATTTGATTGAAAAAGTTATCAATCTTGCTTTCAGAATCAAATGAGATAGACAGTCTCATTACTGACTGGACTTGGATGAAATAAGTAACAATGCCAAAGTAGCCTTTGTCTATGTAGTAAATATCACTATCTTCTGACTCACTAAAGCAGCATTTGTATAGTTTTTTAACAATGAATGATGGAATTGCAAATATGTCATTTTTGAAAGTGTACCAGGCTACATATAGGACAACTGCACAAATCACAGAGGGCCACAACCAGTGATCATCGCATGTTTCTGCCTCAATGCACTCTGATGAAAGCATGGAGAGTGAGTAGTTTTCCTCACAACTCCCACATAAGACCCCAGTTCTGTGGCCTGAACATTGATCATAACCTGTACAGTTTGTTGCACAGCAATAGTCTGCAGGACACTGGTACATAGCTATCACATTACCTGTGTTTGAACCCCAAAAGTTTGGCTTTGATATCAGGTCATTGCCAGGGCAATTTGCACCCAATGGACATGGGGTACATCTCAGATCTTTGGATTGTGATGTTCTTCCATGCACAAACACATTTGTTGTATTTCCCCAATAAGATACAGAAAAATGTCCATCTGAAGGGATATAGAATGATGCTGGACAAGTTGTGCATCTTATGTTGATGACTTTAGCTTGTTTCTCAATGAATGTGCTGTCTAATGTCAAGGCAGACCATTTATGACATTGCACATTTATGTTCAACTGTAATATTTCTGCTCTGTCTGACAACATCTCCAGTTCTAACAATGATGGAGACAACTGTTTCACATCTCTGTTGAATACTGACAAATTAACAGTGATTTCAGACAAAGACCAGATGAAAACACCTTTGGGTGAGTCAAACATTTTTTCAGTGACCTCAAAAGAACAGTTTGTGATGATCGTCTTCAAGCAATTGTCAGACATATAGAGGGCCCCACCACCATTTGCTGCTTGATTGTCTGTAAAAATGCTACTGTCCACATTGATGTTGAGTGTGTGGCAATGGTCAGCAGTGGATCTGCTAAGGAAACTCATTGCTCCACCTTCAGCAGAAGCCAAAGCAAACCTGTGTGCTTTGTTTTCAATGAATGTTGAATCTCTGATTTCCACATAATGCACAGCATCTGGCTTGTTTTCATTTGGAAGAAAGACATTGAATTCAACTGCTGCTCCAGATCCCTCTTTGATGTTGTTTTTGAACAAGCAACTTTGAATTAGTACACGAATCATTGAACCAAGCAACCCAGAATCCTGCTTTTCAATGCTGAAGCCCCCAGAAGTATTGTTGACCACACATTCTGTGAAGGTCAAATTCAGCTGGTTTGACACAATATTCAGAAGAGACATGCCTGCCACACCATGATTGTTGCTGGTAAAATGTACTCTTTCAAATGTGGCAGCGCAATAGAAAGGAACAGATAAGTTCAGGAAACTGCTGGAATATGATGTCGTTTTTGTCCTGAATAACAGGTGTGGAACATCAATTTGAAGTGAAGCCTTTTTCAATTTAGAACCAGTAAAAACGATGGTTGCACTGAATGTTTTGTTCAAGATAAGACCAAATCTGTAGCTTTCATCAAATATATGATTCTCTAATGTGTTTTTCAAAAAGTACAGTGCCAAATGTCCAAAACTCCCCTTTGCTGGTTGCCAATCAGTCAACACTGAGTTTACAAACTGAACATTTTCAAAAAGAAGATCAACATTCCACATGGATATTTGTGAATTTGTGAATGTAATGTTTATAATTTGAAAGAGAAGACCTTGCTGATATGTGTGAGCAACAATGGTGAAATGATTCTCAATATAACAGGGACTAGAACACATAACACTGATACTTCTCTGTGATTTCAAATGAAGATCAGTCAAAGTGATTATTTCAGGCTCCATTGCTCTGTAGTCATCCATGTAAATTGTGTTTATCCAGAACATTTCCTTCAGCAAGATGTTGGTTATAATAAAATTCAGAGTTGAGCATGCTCTTTCTTCAGGTACCATCAAACAACCAGAGGCATCACTGCTGTTGTGTGTGTCACCAGCAGCTGATGCATACACATAGCTGGCTCTGCCCTCATGAAGATTACTCTCTCCTGAAGGAAAACAACAGAGGATAGGTGATAGTTCTCTGTCCAACAATCAGTTGTCCATCACGATTCATCATTTGGCAGGGAAGTTTGACAAAATGAAAGGGGCTTCAGCAAAACAGTAACACAGTCCCAGATATCCTTCAAATATATTTTCAGCCAGAGACAATACACCCTGAAAATTCTCTCTTTGATAAGGTGCACTCACCTTGGCAAGACTCTTCATCATTATCTATACAGTCAGGTCTGGCATTGCACAACATGTTTGTGACTTCATAGATTCCTTCACAATCCCAGTTGGGTGGAAAACACACCAAACCAGTAGAAGGATTGGATTTGATGTTCACCATATTAAAAGCTTCACAATTGCAGCCCAATTCATCTGACCCTTCTGGACAGTCTACTTTACCATCACAGTACCAGGACACTGGGAAACATTTCCCTGGATCTTCTGTGCATCTCTGCAAGAAGTGTATTGAAAGCATCAAGAACTGAGTACAAGGAATTGGTTTGCACCTATATCCTACTCAAGGGAAGAAATCTCACTTTCATCGTGAATCTTCCATGAAAGCTTTTGGTGGCACAGACATCATGACACAATTCATCAGACCCATCATGACAATCAAATCCATCATTTGCACACACATTTTCCACCTGGAAAGAAATGTCCATACCAGACAAATGACAACAACTTTGCTCATATTTGCATATGTTCTTTGGCCTCACCACACCTTCACACATTCTGTCTGGTCAGCACATTTGATGAACCCAGAAAGACAGATCCAGTTGATGCAGTTCTTTTCATCTGACTCATCAAGACAATCAAATTCTCCATCACAAACTTTATGCTCAAGGATGCATCTTCCATTCTCACATTTCCAATATTCATTTGGGCATGAAAAATGTGGGGATTTGCAATCTGGAACAGAATTTATTCAAATGCTTTGTGAGACAACAACATGAAACAAGATTCTGTCTGCTCACCCTGTGCTACTATTGTTACCTTTCTCATCAGAATCATTTGGACAATCATATAGTCCATCACAAACTTGGGCTGGTTTGATACAGTTTCTTGTCTTCAAACATTTCCACTGGTCTTCTTCACATGTAAATCTTTCACAGTTCATCTCATCTGATGTATCATTGCAGTGAACTTTGCCATCACAAACTTCTGGAAATGGAATACAGGTCTTGTTGTCTCCACACTTCCAGTATCCTTCAGTGCAGTTCCACTGTTCACAGTTTTCTTCATCTTGATCACCATGGAAACATCCTTGAGGAAAGTCTTTGCCATCACAGACATAGCTGGATGAAAGGCACTGTTTCTCAAGTCCCCATCCCTCGAGTGTTAAGCATGTGAAACCAGCAGAACAGGTCCAATTAGTGTCAACACAAGGCAAGCCTTCATCTGATCCATCTTTGGCATGAAACAATGTGATCACAAACTCTGTTGACAGGGATGCATTGTTTTTGGTCAGCACACTTCCAGGTATCTTCAGCACATTTCCAGTTTTCACAGTCATGTTCATCAGAGTCATCTTCACAATCAGGGAGTATGTCACAAACATAACTTTCTTGGATACATTTTCCATTAGTGCATTGCCAAAATCCTTCAGAGCATGTCCAAGTGTGGCAGTTTACCTCATCAGATTTGTCATTGCAATCAAAATTACCATCACAGATTTGGGACTGAGCCACACACACACCATCACATAGTTTCTGGCATTCAGGACAATTCATTTCATCAGTACCATCCACACAATGTTGTTTACCATCACAAATTTTGCCTGGTGCCAGACATTTGTTGTTATCACAAAGATGATATTCAGCTTCACATGTTCTGAACCTGCAGTTTTGCTCATCTGACCCATCCAATAAATCAGACTGCCCATTGCAAATGCTTTCATCTGGAACACATTGCCCTGAAAAAAAGAACATTTTTTGAAGTGAATACTTGTTGGATACGTGTCAACTATTTTCAATTGCAATGTCACATTCTCACCTCACTGGATTTACCTGGATTTTTTTCTTTTGCACAACAATTTGAGCATTTTGGAGAAAAATACCTGAAATTTTGGAGTACCCAAATGGACATGTCCAAAGATTGGCACAGAAAGCTTCATCCTCATCTGAGCATTGCTCACAGTGGCAACCATCTTTGTTTCTGTCACAAACTTCAGTGTCTTTGATACAATTACCATCAACCGGACACCTCCATTTGCCTCGCCCACACTCACAAAATGAAGTATCTGTCTGATCGTGGCAGTGATAATGTTGGCATAGTTCGTGGATAGGAATGTGAGTGGCTCTCATGTCACATGTCCACATGCCTGGAAGTGAAAATAATTGGAAGTTTGCCTTCATCAAGTACGCTTTCATGACCAGCTTATGAAACCAGAGAAGAACAGAGCAGGATGAAAAATGAAGCTCATCAAAGTGGCCTGGAATAATGGCAACGAGGGTTATGAACACGAAGACAAGGAACCCTGCCATAAAAATAACCAAATTACCTTTGGGGAACATACTGACAGCTGCACTCTCTCGAAGAGAGCTGTCCTCATCATACCCATCTCTGATGCAGTCCACTTCTCCATCAAGAACTTTGTTCCAGCTAATGCAGCCATCAGCAGGGTAGCGACACGGGAATTCATTTTCTCCGCATGATATGATGAAGTGAGTCTGATCTTCAAGGACAGTGAATCAATGAGTTGAAGAATTATTGTCTATATATATATATAAATGTAATTGTGGACCCTCCCCTAAATGGAATAAAGACTTGAATCCTATTGTCAGACATTATGGATATCTGTTCAACCTCAAAAATACTTGTGGAAAATTTGCAACTGAAAAACAGAAATTTGCCTGGAGTGTGCTAAAGCTGTGTACTGTTGTGTATTCCACTGGATCAAAGTGGAATGAACAAAACAGAGCAATGTTTTATGCAGGCAAAACATAATACCATGGCAGAGTGCAGCACTGGCAGCAATGATGGTGAGAACAAAACTGAGAACAAAACTCTTGCCCAGTTTCATTCTGATAGAATCCAAACCCACAAGGTTTACAGGAGAACTGATCAAGCTCATCCTGATAAGATCCTTTCGGGCACCTTTCACACTGCTCAGTCTGATGATTGATAAAGTGTCCAGCTGGGCAAGGCTCTGAAAAACACAATACTTTTTGGCTTTCAGGAGTTAAGCTCAAACTTTGTCTGTATTTTGTCACAGATCAATGTAATGTTACCTTTGCATGCAAATACAGTGTCAGCACCGAATTTATATGTTGTTTTCATATCAGGACATTTGTAGCAAAAATGTTTCCCTCTTTCATGTTGATAATATCCAGTTGGACACTGCATGCAAGCAAGTTGATTGGATATATTCTGATAATACCCTGCTGGACAGGGCACACAGGAAAAATCTGACAAAGTTTTGTATGTTCCATCCAGACAGGAATCTGAAAGAATGTGAGCAGTGGAAAAGTTTTGTGGCTGTTCTTGACTTTTGCCTATTTGGTGTCAATCATAATCCACTCACCCAAACATTGTGTACTATTCAGTGCATCATAAATAAAAGTAGTTTTTCCATCAGGGCACTTGTAACAAAAGTCACTGTTGCTCTCATTTTGATAGAACCCAAATTCACATGGAAAGCAGAAAGTACTTCCCTTCCCATTCTGATAATGTCCAGCTGGACAGGGAAAACATAGGAGTTGGTTGGATTGATTTTGATAAAAGCCTGGAGAACACAGCTCACATGTCTGTGTTCCAATGTTGTTCAATGTTCCAACTGGGCAGGAATCTGTCATGGGAAAGAACATCAATATGCAAACATGCCTTCAATTCAATGTTGTAGAATATTTTGTGTTGGATGCCAAACTCACATACAACATTTGCCAGTGTTTGTATGTCATGCCAATTGGTATTTGGCAAGTTGGTACAAACTCTTTCAAAGGAAGACCATTCAATCCACTCCTGCTTTTCTCCAACCTTTATCCACTGCATTCTGGCATCACAAATAAGTTCATTTTCATTTAGTGATAATTCCAGGTAAGCTGCAAAATCAACAAACAACCAAATGTGTTTGGCAGTTGTCTTTCATAACAAGAAGTGGTGAAGAGTATCTTATTTCACAGAAACAACTGCCAGAAAGGCCATTGAGAATCTGCATTCACAAGACAGAAGCAAAGTGCTAGCAATGTGAATGAACAACAAAGGAAAGGCTGCAAAAGTGTTTTTGTGAACGAAATATCAATCCACTGTGTTGTGCACCTGGATGTCCTCCAAACTCTATGAAATCTAGCACATCAAATATGTGCCACTCCAGACTTGTGAGTCTGTTGCTGATGAGCAGCAGTTTTGACAAAGATGTCAATCCGCTCAAAGCACCTGGATAAAACAATTATGGATAAATGTTTTCTTCCAGACAAAGGGTTTGTCTTCATCAATGGGGGAAATGTCACTTAATTTCAACAATACCTCAAAAGTCAACAAAGGCAAACAGCATATTTTCAAAATTGAACAGGGGCAAAGAAAAGGAAGGAAGAATTAACAATGTTGTGTTGTAACCTGGCTGGAAGCCAGTGAGGAAGTTGTTGCTGAGATCCAGCAGCAGCAGGGATGTTAAACCATGGAAAGCTCCTGGCGGGATGTCTTCAATTATATTCACAGAAAGAAAGAGGCTTTTAAGAGCTGATAACCCGTAGAATCCTCTGGGATCAATTTGTGATATTCTGTTTGCACTCAAATCGAGGATGTAAACAGTTGTGAGAACTTGCGGAGGCTCAGTTTGATCTGAATTGGTTGGAATCCTCATGTCGTTGAAAACACCTGGTGATATGTGCGAAATGTGATTCTCATACAACCAGAGGTCTCGGAGTGAGTCCAGACCTTCCCATGCCTCTGCTTTGGGATTTGAAATTTTGTTCTGAATCAACCACAGCCATTCCAGGGAGTGGAGCCCATGAAACCATCCTTTTTCCACATGAGTAAAGTAGTTAGTATGCAAATATAGGTCAAACATTGAGTCTAGTCCTTTGAACACTCCTGGTTGAAGCTCTGAAAGCTTGTTGGTGTGCAGTACAATAGACGCCAAGTTCTTGAGGCTTTCGAAGACTCCCAGTTCTATGTGAGAGATCTCATTGTTTCCCAGCCAAAGTTCGAACAATGAAGCCATCCCGTCAAATACCCCTGCCTGAAGCTCCACAAGTTTGTTGTGTGTCAGAAATAAAAAGGATAATTTTTTCAGGTCTTTGAAGACTCCGACTTCAATGTGTGAAATTTGATTGTGTGACAAGTCAAGTGTTTCCAACAAGTAAAGCTTCTCAAACATTCCTGCCAGAAGTGTTGTAATTCCATTTGATGACAGATGTAATTCAACAAGCTTGGTGAGGCCACTGAATGTTCTATTTCTTACATTTAGAGAATTACTGCCTTGCACAATTAAACGTTCAAGGAGTGAGAGATTATTGAATATTCCATCCTCAAAAATTGAAATATTGCAGTCAAAAAATTCCAGCTTCCTAAGAAGCTTCAGGTGAGAGAATGAATCTCTTCTCATGATATGGAATGAAATGCCAGAAAACTTAAGTTCTCTTGCATAGTTAGGTATTGATGTTAAATTTATCCTGTTGTCAAAGCTGAAAACTGCATCTACAAAACACACAAAAGCAGGCAATTAAAAAAACAGCCACCAGAAAGGCCAAAGCAGAGTTCATGCTTGATCCTTGGACAATTCTGCCTCCCTTCCTGTTTGTTGAGTTGCTTTCTTCTTGTTTTCTCATCAGAAAACAAAATAAAGGGATTGTCCCACCTTCTCCACAATTGGTATCATTTTCATCCAGACAATTATTGCAGTCACAGTCTCCATCACAAACCAGTTCCAAAGCCACACAGGCTTCAGTCTGGCTCCCACAGCTGAACTTTGTGTTGTCACAGTCTGACATCACTGCTGTGAATACTGGAAATTCAATGATGCAGACATGTAAATATTTACAAGATCTAGTTGTTCCAAAGATACTTTGGACGTGACATGCACAAGCAGTTCACAAAGGGACCTTTACCTGTCAACAAAACCAAGAATATGCCAGACATCACTGTTGCTTTATCCTGGCATCCTAGAATACAGTAGAGAATGAAAAAGGTTCTATTTTGGAAGCATTGCGGAGGTTTTTGTGTGTGATCATTTGTTTAAATGTGCACAGCAAACAGCCACAAATCAGCAATCTGTTCTGCATCAGACACTTTTAGATCAAACACTATTTTGTTCACTGGCACTGTGATCAGTCTCAACTTGATCAGTCCACAACCTCACATGAAACTCAGTGGAATCACTGTCAGTGTCCAATGGGTGGAATGAAAACTGTGAGATTTGGGACAGTCACAAAAATACACAGGGCACTCATGTGACAATTGGTTCTGGATGCACAAACAGGACATGTGGTGACTGAAAACCTGCAGACCTCTTTGAACCCAGAATTTGTAAAATGCCCTGGAAATGCCTTGGAAACCAGATGCCATGGAGAAGCAAAAAACAAATTTGCAGCAAAAGTGTCCTGTGCCACAGCAACCCATGTTTGAGTGCGTTTTTCTCAGAACACAGGGATTGGTGAGGTGGAAGGCAGAGTTTAGTGATTGATCCAATACCTGAGGGTATTGCTCAACCCTGACACTGCAGCTGTTCTTCCCATTTGACACAATATTTACGACTCTTGCGACATGTTGAATTGAGGGGTGTCCTGTTTATCCAACATGTTTGTGTTATTTCTCATGCAATTCAGCATGGCCTTTGAACTCTTGCGTCTTTTCCCCTAAATCCACAATTCAAAAGCCGCCTGTGGAGTTGGGAAACCCCAGTGAGGCACAGCACCCTGCGTAATTTGACGGGGGGTTTGGGGAGATTTGAAATGTAAGTTGTATGAGGTAGAGTTGTGAAAAATCACCTGCAGACATCAAAAGGGTAAATGTGTGAACAGCACTTTGAAAGTCTACCATTTGATTGATTTCAGTCTTTTTTGGTTTTTGCATTTACTTTTGGGATGTCATAAATTCACAAGTGTCAAAAGAATGAATTTGTAGTTCTGCACAAGAAAGGCCACTGTGGTGAAATTCCAGTGTGGTTGTACAAATGGCTTTGTAGCTTGGAAACAGTTGAAATCTGATGAAGGATGTTTGTTGACAAAATGTTGATAATTGCTGGGGCTAAATTCTAGAAGTGGTGATTGGATTCTATGGTAAATTTTGTTGAGTTTTTTTTTTTTGTTGGTCAAAGTCAAAATGTGATTTTTAGGGGTTTTTTGATAAAAAGTCTTGTGCACCACAGAGCAGAATTATACATGGCTTCTAATTTTTTTGCAGTGGTTATGTTCAATGAAAATCAAATAGTATTTTGTTGGGGTATTGGATTGATGACAATGTTTTGCTCATGTTTTTTCCAGGAGGTGTGTGATGACCTCCGAAGATGGTTCCAACGTGGATCATGGTGGGTCAGTGGGGCAAACAAGTGAAAAATTTGTATTGACATAGAGCAAAATCATTTAGTTTTTATCAGGCTTAGTCATTACAACTCATTACAAATCATTTGTGAATCAATCGTGTTCAATTTTTCCAAAATTGTACAAAGTGCATTTTAAACTTTTTTTTGTTACTGGACCGATTTCAAGTTTGATTCAAGATTTTTGGATGGATGAAAATGCAATATTGAGGTTTAGGGTGAGGTCACCTTCCAAATGTCCATGCGTGCTGCTATTTATTTGCATTCGAATGTGTGATGTTCAAATCACCGCGACGTCCATTTTGGATATATTTGTGGACAAGGACCTTTGATGGGGACAACTGTGACTCTACACAGGTTGTGTGGCCCTCCAGATTTTGTAGTCACAGATGCACCCCTTGAGTAGTGAGATTTGGTGAGACTGGCAATGCCATTCACAACAACAGTATATTGCAAACAACCACCTGATTGTACTGTTAGACTCGCAGACCAGAACTGTCCACTTGACACATGACAACAGCCATCACAGAACTGCCACTCGTGCCCAAACTTGCAACTTTTTAGAGTACATATTGAACCAAACCACAACAAACATTGAATCACTTTTACCCAAAACACAGCAAGTACGCCAAGCACACAATGTGGGGTACGCACGCATTACCTGTGTGTTCTGTGCCTTTCGTGTGGCAAGTTTCAAACTGGAATTCAAGTCTGGACCCGCTTGTTGCAACCCACCCACGGACTCTGACGAACAAAAGGATTCAAGTTGTTTCACAATGCAAACAAAACAAATACTGACATCAAGAACCACTCATCCAATTACCATAAAATTACACCTCCTCAATTCCTTTATCTGCAGAAAGAATGAAATCCATCAGATAACATCAACAGAAAATAACCAGCACAATAGTCCATTGTCTTCAAATCCTGTTGAGTTCTTTGGGAAGGAAATAAATCAACAAAGTGACAATGGAATCATCACAGCCTTTGAAATTATTCAACAATGGCACAAAGCAAATCCTCATGTTGAAAGGTTGTCACAAAAGTCCAAAGTTTTGAAAGCAGCAAAAAACTATTGAGTCAGTGAAAGAAGAAGAAGAAGAAGAAGTTGAGTTCTTTGGGAAGGAACAAATCATGAAACTGATGAAGGAAATCGCCAGAGCTTTTCAACATATTTTGACAATGACCAGAAATACACCCTGATGGAGAAGTTGATATTCCTGCCAGCCCTGGCAACAATAGTGCACTCAGTGTTCAGCTGAACAATGTTAGCAATTGCCAGCTGTTGTGGCATTTTGATAATGAAAATGATGAAATATCATGCGTGGGAAGAATGCATCACAAACTATCAACAGAAAACCAAATCCCAAGGAACACTATCTCAATAGGTATCAAAGAAAAAGCTGAATCAATTGGGGAGGCTGAAGTAATCTCACCTTCTATGCAGAACTTGGTGTGATTTCACAGTGGGGAACCCCAAATCATTGTGCTGTTGAAAGTGTCAACACAACTGTGTTGTGCCCAGTGCTCTTCGTGTTCTGTTTTTTCCCCTGGTTTTGCTGCTTGTTGCTTGTTCACCCTGCTTCTGCCACACCAAATCAAAAAATTCTTTCCTTGTGTCCTCTGGGGGAGCACCTCAAGCTGAGCTGTATGCAACACTCAGCATCAGCAGGACTCCTCTTCACTGGTGTCTGTGTGTTGACCCATTGGCCAGTGAAGTTGATTTCTACTCACATGGGTACCTTTCTGAGTGGCACATTGTAAATCAAGAACTTCAACCCAAATTTTGGGGTAATTTGGAATCAGCTTGCAAACAGGTGTTGTTCCCAGTGATTCAATGCTTAATTAGTTAACACTAGAGGTGCCCATAGCTCTGATAGGAGCTCAGCGGCACTTGTAATGGGAGTGGCACTGCTCATTAATTAGTTGCGGTCATTGAGCGGCACCCCACTCAGAGATGCTCTGTACACTTGGAACTCGAGCGCTCCAGATCCTATGGGAGCATC
>JAAUXT010013774.1_pt1 | contig 38778 bp, 31 predicted proteins | sample 7278171 | NCBI WGS metagenome assembly JAAUXT01 (sample SAMN14350112, study PRJNA611818) | marine sediment metagenome | isolation source: surface marine sediment (1.8m) | place: French Polynesia: Moorea | collected 2018-08
ACTGCCCTGTCGTTTTTAGCTTATGGCGGCGCCAGAATTGCCGGCCGTTAGCTGTGCCGACAGACCTCGATCAGGGCAAATCTTCATCCATGGTTTTTGTTTAGAGCTGATATGTTTTTGTGCCCTGGACAGGGCCAGTTTTATCTCACTGATGGCGTGCTCACCATCGCCGATGCGGGCTTGATCGGTTTTGCCGCCCGGCAGTGCTGTGTCAATATCCTGTATGATAAGTTGTACCATCTTGGGGCCTAACAGATCTTGGACTTTTGACAGGATATTCAACAAAAATTCATTGAAACTCTTAATGAGTACCTGGCAGGCATCTTGATAGTTCGGTATGACGTTTAGTTCTTGCGAAATTTTACGGACATTAATGTCAACGCTGTGATTCGGTTGTAAGTTACGGAATATGTAATAGGGCTGGCAGGCGCTGACCTGTTTGGATTGGTCAAAAATTACCAACGCCTCGTTTCCGAGTTCACCTTCAATGTTGCGAAATAATATTTGGAGGATTCCGTGGTAAACTGTGATGATGGCTGCGTAATCCCTAGATTTTTGTTTTTGTTCTTTTTCATGTTGCTTTGCCGATGCCATTGCTGGTTCGTCGGTTTTTTGCTCAATAAGACCGGATGAAAGCAATGAATAGACGGTTTTGTAGCCGGAATATTCATCAAAGCCACCGTCCCGGATCACTTGCCGAAGAGAACGATGCCCGTCAACCAGACCCATGATCCTCAGTTCGGCAGCAGTCAAAGTCACTTGATCATTATCTTTGCCACTGATTTTACCGGTCAAACGATAAACGAGCATATCGCTGGGGATTTGTTTCTTCAGTACCGCTATTTCGTCTATTTTGCGGGAGGCCTCAAGCAGCAGGCTGACCACATTAATTCTAGCGACAATCATCCCTTTGGTGTTGAGCGCTGCATCTTCATATTCAAATTCGCCTTGGTTCCATAAAAACAAGTTGAATATGAGAAATTCAATCTGCTGCTGGATTGTATCTTTAAGTCTTTGCGGGCTGATGATATCCTGCTCGATGAGAACTTTGCCCAGGCGATCTTTTTTGTGGGATCCGGTTGCGTAAATGATTTCCCCGTCTTTCATATAAATTCGGATCTCTTTATCTTCATTGCGAACCTTCAGCACACCGGTCTTCTGATCATCGCTCAATAGCTGAAAAATACTGTTTAAATCAAATGTTTCGAAATTACCGGATAACGCCATAGGCAAACGGTCCTTTAATCATGTCGGAGAGCAGCGCATTGCAATAATGGGTGATTGCAGGTGGTCTCGGACAGCCGCCGCAACCGATTCTGTAATTCAAGGCATGATTTTATCCATATGGGCCAATCTTGTCAACGTTCCATAATACTTGACCCGCGACTGTTAAGCCGTATAAAGTAAGTCATTTAGCTTCATTTTCAGTACCTTTGCGTTAAAAGGAAGCGGTATCAGATCAGGAGAAAATTCCTATGGATATTTCGGTTTTGCGGTCCGCTATCAAAAATAAAGCCAAAAATGAGATGAATGAAGTTGAGGCCAAGTGTCTTCTGAATGAATTCAATGTGCCGGTGGTACCGGAAACGATGGCACTGGATGATAAGGAAGCCCTTAAAGCAGCTGACGCATTTGGCTTCCCGGTAGTGGTCAAAGGGCTGGGTTCTGCGTTGGCGCATAAAACCGAGCGGGGGCTGGTGCATTTAAACCTGAGCCATCAGAAGGCGGTTCAAAAAGCGCTGGCGGCCATCCGAGCAGCGGCAGGAGATGATTTGGAGGGGTTTGTCGTCCAGCCGCAAATCCAAGGCCAGCGAGAGCTGGTGGCCGGTTTGTTTCGTGACCCGCAATTTGGGCCGGTTATCATGTTTGGTATTGGCGGGGTGTTTACGGAAGCATTGGCGGATGTCAGTTTTCGCCTGGCCCCGATCAACGAAACCGACGCAAGCGAAATGCTGGGTGAAATTCGTGCCAGCGCATTTCTGGGCCCTTTTCGCGGAGAGCAGGCAATTAATCGTCAGCAGATTATACAAACCCTTATTGGGCTGTCCCGCATCGCAATTGAGTTTCCTCACATTGCAGAGATCGATATCAATCCACTGCTGGCGTCTTCCGACGGCCGACTCTGGGCGGTTGATGCTTTGGTGGTGCTCGGAAGCAAGACCGAAAAGGAACAGCTGTTACCGCCGCCTGTTTCCCCGGATGCCATTGGAGCTATTTTTTATCCCAAATCAATTGCTTTTGTAGGCGCTTCGGCCCAAATGGGCAAATGGGGCCACATGTTGATGGCAAACACCATCAGCGGCGGATATGAAGGCCAGGTGTTTCTCGTTAATCCCAACACAGAAACCATTGCCGGTCGCAAAACGTATCCCAGCGTCAGCGATATACCGGACCCGGTTGATCTGGCAGTAGTGACCATTCCGTCCTTCTTGGTGCTGGACCTCATTCCCCAACTGAAGCAAAAAGGCATCAAAAACATGTTGTTGATCACCTCGGGCTTTGGCGAAACCGGAGAAACCGGAAAACAATTGGAAGCTAAATTGGTGGCGGCCGCCCGCAAAGCTGACATTCTCATCCTAGGCCCCAACACCATGGGAATTTGCAATCCGCACATTCATTTTTACTGCACCGGTTTTCCCGCCAAGCCCAGAGCAGGATCAACTACCATGGTTTCACAATCCGGTAATATGGGCGTGCAGCTACTGGCCTTTGCCGAGCAACAGGGTATCGGGATTCGTGGCTTCTGCGGATCCGGCAATGAAGCCATGATGTGCATCGAAGATTATCTGGATGGACTGGAGGTTGACACCCTGACGCGCACCGCCGTGCTCTATATAGAAAGCGTTAAAAACGGACGTCGATTTTTTGAAGGCGCACGCCGGGTGGGGCGGAAAAAGCCCATCGTGCTTCTTAAAGGCGGTGAGAGTCAAGCGGGCAAAAGAGCCGCTGCCAGTCACACCGGCGCCCTGACCACCGATAAACGGGTATTTGATGCGGTATGTCGCCAGGCCGGTATTGTAAAGGTCGATGTGCCCATGGAGTTACTCGATTTGGGGGCCGCATTTTCATCGTTGCCCCTGCCCAAAGGCAGTCGCGTCGCCATCATGACACTAGGCGGCGGCTGGGGGGTCGTCACTGCTGACCTGTGCGCGCATTATGGCCTCGATGTAATTGCGCTTTCCCCGGACATCATCAAGGCCATTGACCAAATCCTGCCGCCGTATTGGAGCCGCTCTAATCCCATTGATCTGGTTGGTGAGCGCGATCCAACAATCCCCATGGCCGTTCTGGATTTGTTGCTCAAATGGGACGGCTGTGATGCAGTGATTAACCTGGGCATTGTTGGCCGTCGACAGGTAATGAAAAGTCACGGGGCAGCAGTGTTAAAGGCCGATCCGACGTATTCTGCTGATGTTATCGAAAAAATACACGCCGAATTTAAAAAATTTGAAAAGGATTACATCGTCCAGATCATCGATCTGATGGAAACCTATCAAAAGCCTGTTATAGGGGTCAGCATGCTGCCGGATGAGAAACACCAGACCGTTTATCCGCATCAAGACCGCCCTTACAAGGGTGTATTTTTCTCCACACCCGAGCGTGCGGTAGGCGCATTTGCCAAGATGGTGCAGTATCAAAGGTTTTTGAGTCGAGATGTGTGAAGATAAGTGAAAGTCTCACGTAAGATACAAAGATAATTTTAATGATTAAAATTAGTTATAATTTATATATAAATTAATACTTGAGATAAAATTTTGACTTGTACAGCCATTTTGCTTGTGATATGGTGCCGCTTCTTTATGTTTTGATCACCCTTGTAGCATTTGAATATCAATATCGCAAAAGTTCATCAAATGAATCCATTTGCCCGAAAACCGAACTATCAGTATGATTTTGAAATCGGCACCCTCGTCAAAAGCCCCTGCCTGGAGTGCCCTTACAGGCCTTTATTTCCGCAATGCATGCACACTTGCAGTTATCTGGAAGAAATCCACACCGTCTTGAAAGAAGTCATATCCTGCACCCGCCGATCTTAAGATAGCAGATCCGTCTACGCTCAAACGAGCTTGGGGCTTCGCGCTCCGCGCTATGACCCCACAAGTCGCCGCGGCGTAGTTTGAAAAAGTGAAGACGGAAGCTCATTAGCGCGAAGAAGGGTCTTCTGACATCTGTTCTCTAACGTCTGACCTCTGTCATCCCTATTCTGACTTCTGTTTCCTGAAATCCCACAAAGCATCCCGCAAACCTGAAGTTCGCTGGATTCTGCGATTCAATGCACTCCGAAGGATCTCCGATTTTCCCCAGATGGTGATTTTTTTGCGCGCGCGGGTCAGGGCGGTGTAAATCAGTTCTCGCGTTAAGATCGGAACGTCTTTGTTCGGCAAAATCAGCAGCACATCATCAAATTCAGATCCCTGACTTTTGTGGACGGTCATGGCATACACCGTCTGGTGTGCAGGGAGTTGATGCGGCAAAAACCAACGGATGCCGCCATCACGAGCGCGAAAATAAACGACCAATTCGCCGCTGGTGTCACTATCCAATGGCAGGGTAATTCCGATGTCACCATTGAACAAGCCCAGTGGATAACGGTTGCGGGTAATTAATACGGGACGTCCCGCATACCATGGATTTTCCGCATGCGGATGAGGTTGAATTAAATAGTGGCGGCTTAAAATCTGCTCCGCCAGCAAATTGATGGTTTCAACGCCCAGCGGCCCGATATTAAGAGCGCACAGTATTTTAAAATGTTCCAAACATCTTAAAGCCTCTGCCGGATCTCGGGTCGTCAGACAGGGTCGATAAGCGCTGACAATCTGCTCGGGCAATGCAGCCATCAAATCGGCATCCAAGCTCAGCTTCTGCCATGCCAGAGATTTTTCAGCGCTGTCCTTTAGGATGTCTAAGGCGCGATCCACTTGTCCTGTGTTTATCGTCCGGCTCAAGGCGCCAATGCCGCTGCCGGTCGCAAAACGATAGCTTTTTTGCAGCACCACGATGGAATCCTGCAAACCGAATGCCGTATCAGCGGTTGGCACCATCAGATCCAGTTTTTCACCGGTACATTTCTGCAACTGGGTTTTAAACGCGGCTGAAAAACCGTGCATGACGTTGCGATCACAGATATCCCCCAGCACCGAACCGGCTTCAACTGAAGCCAATTGATCCTTATCGCCGATGATTATTAAGCGCGCTCTGTCAGGTATGGCTTGCAGCAATTTGGCCATCAGGGCCAGATCCACCATGGAAGCTTCATCCACAATCACCGCATCCGCCAGCAAAGGATTTTCTGCATTGTGGCGAAAATGCGGTGACCCTTCAATGGGTTTGAGCAGGCGGTGAATCGTGAACACCTCAGAGGGAAATGCGCTTTTGATTTGCTCATTGCAGTCCATGTGTTGTCGGGCCTGCTCCAAAGCATCTGTGAGGCGAGCAGCGGCTTTGCCGGTTGGGGCTGCCAGATATATGTTAGGCCGCTGATCAGCGAGCAGTTCAAGCAGCAATGCCAATACTTTGGTGACCGTAAAGGTTTTGCCGGTTCCGGGACCGCCAGTGATGACGCAAAAATGCTTTAAACAGGCAACGGCTGCGGCTATTTTTTGCCAATCCACTTTCTGGTGGTCGGTTTCGGGAAATAAACGCTGCAGGATTTCCTTGAGACGATCAAGTTCCAAATCCTGCGGCGGAATCTGTGTTTTGCGTTTAATCGAATGGATAATCGCTTGTTCGTATTCCCAGTATCGGTAAAGATAGAGCCGATGATGGGGATCCAAAATTAACGGGCGAATGTCACCGGGGATGCCGATTGCCGGGCTGGCTTTCAACTTTTCTAACCAAACATCCAGCGGCGGACAAATCACTGACAGGGTTGTGTCCGCCTTGTCATTCGCTAGTCTCTGACCGGCAACCGTTTCAAGATCCAGACAAATATCGCCCCTGCCGGTGGCATGGCTCACCAAACCGGCGGCTAAAAATAGGTCGGCATCATGATCCGGTGAACAGTTACTGATAAATGCCGCAAAATGAACATCGATGGCTGACAGCATTCCGATCGTTTGCAGTTCTCTGATTGTGTCTTTATTCATATCATCTGTGTTTGCTGCCCGGGCTGAAGTGGATCTGGATTAACTACCACCAAAGCACGAAACGAAGAAAACACGAAAAAGAGGTATTAATTTCTTTCTTTTAGTATTCCGTGTCCTCGTGGTTTTGCATTTTTGTAAAAATTTCGTGCCTTCCCTCTTTTGTGCTTTCATAGTTGTTAACATTTTGTTTTAAAAATCATGCGAATTTTTCAAAATCCGGGATAAGCGCTTTTCCCAGATCGTTGATGAACGACGCTGGCGGTCTATCAAAGTAAATGCCAAATTCCGGATTCCGCTGCTGATCAATTCCCCGGATAAACAGATACAGCGCACCGCCAAAATCGGTTTCATATCGGAAAGCAGTATTTTTAAGACGCAGATACTGGCAAAGTGCCAGCACATAGAGATGATACTGCAGGACATAATAATTAGTTTGCATCACATCAGCCAGCGCATCGCGCCGGTAATCGTCAATTGCAGGACCCAGATAATTGGATTTCCAGTCCACCAGAAAAAACCGATTCTGGTGCATAAAAATCAGATCGATATATCCTTTCATAAAGCCGCTGACCGGACTGAATGTCAATTTTCCCATCCGCACTGGAAAATGGTTCTCAGTTTTGCCTGCGCCCGGGCGGTTGAAAAGGCGCTGCAGGTTTGACGGCCGAACCATTTTTAGCGGAAAATAAAATTCCATCTCATTGATGCGATGCTCGAAATCAATTGCGGACAGTGTCAACTCTGGCTGACTTTTCATCAGTGGAACATGAAGCACATTGGTGATGGTGTCGGCGACGACATTTAGCCAGGCATCACCGAAACCATACACCTGCAGGGCACGTTGAATGATTTGGAGTAAATCATCTGAATAGGCGCTGGTATAATCCAGATGCTCAAAGATATCGTGAAAAAAATTTCCGGCACGGGATCCTCTGGGAAATGCGAAAATCGAGTCACGTGCTGCTGATTTCCGCAAATTTTTATCATTGACGTCCATGACCGCAAGGTGCCTGGTGATGGCGCCCAGGGCATCTCGATCCGGCTGATCGATGTCGGCGATCTGTCTTGATATCAGGGCCGAATAACTGGACACCTTCCAGCTGGTGTTAATTTTGCCCTTATAGGTGCGGCAACTTAGTGTTTCGGGTGTTTCAGTTTGGTTCCGAAAGCGGCGATCCGAGGATTGAGGCAAAGGAACCACCTCAATGGTGTTGCGCGATGATGTGGCCAAGTCTGCCAGATCTGCCAGACGCTGCGCATCAGACAGGGGCTTGACCTGCTGTTTCAGATTGCCCACCCTATCAGCGGATGGCTGATGGATCAGGGCATCTGTTTTTGCGTGCAGCAAATAAGCCAGCGCCGATGAGTCTGCGGTATTGATACGCCCCCAAACCAGGTAGCATTTGTGTTTAGCGCGGGTTAGAGCCACATACAACAGACGGATATTTTCGGCCAGCAGCTCGTTTTGGGTGAAAACCAGGTTGGTGTCATAGGCGTCTGAACCTAAATCCATCGTCAAAAACGAATCTTTGCCCGACGCTGCAGGGTGGTGAAAAATGATTTCAGAATCTCTTACATATGAGCCTTCCCAGTTGTAAGGACAGAATACGACCGGATATTCCAGTCCTTTGCTTTTATGAATCGTCACAATTTGGACGGCCCGGGCGTCACTTTCCAATCGGAGTTGATGCTCTTCCAAACGCGGTGATTTGGTATCGCGCTGCTCCGCGAGCCATTTGATCGTGGCACGCATACCAAAGTTTCGCTGAGTGCACTCCTGATGAATGATCTCTGCAAGGTGTAGCAGATTGGTCAAGCGGCGCTCCCCATCTGCAAAAGGCAACAGGAGTTGCCGGACATTTTCTTGCTTTAGCAATTTGCGGAACATTTGCATAAAACCAGAGTGCCGCCACAACTGATGGTATTGACGAATTCTGATTAGTAGATCCTGCCACAAATGGACATCGGTGTCAGCGGAAAGCAAGTCTTCGCCCCGGGCACCCATCATATCCATTGCCAGGGCTGCTCTGAGAAGCGCGGGGTTATCCGGTTCACAGATACTCATCAGGACTTTTTCAATCTCCATCGCTTCATGGGAGTCAAAAATGTTGCCCGTGCTGTAGAGAACCGAGGGAATGCCTTTGGCAGACAAACACTTTTTGATTTGTTGCGCCTGACGGTTGGTTCGAACCAGAACAGCAATGTCGCCCGTTTGCCATTGGCCGGTCTCCGGGTGGGCAATCTGACAGATTTCTTCGGCAACGGCATCAGCGATCAATCGCGTTGCTGTGGTTTTGGTTACGGGCTTATCCTGATCTGTGTGCAGTCTTGAATCCAGGTACCATAGCGATAGCGGCGGTGTTCCGTTTTTCAGCTCAGGGTTTTGTTTTTGCCCTGCTCTGGCCGGTTGAAAGGAAATGTCCTCAAAAAGAAACGGCGTTTTCACGTTTGAAAAAAGCGTATTAACGGCGTTGATCAGTTTTGCCTGCGTGCGCCAGTTCTCCGTCAAAGTAAATTTTGACTTGGCATCCCTAACGGCTTTTAAGTACGAAAATACATCTGCGCCGCGAAAGCTGTAAATCGCTTGCTTGGGATCTCCGATCATAAACAATAAACTTTTCGAATCTGAAAACAGACGGGAGAAAATATCATATTGGACGCTGTCGGTATCCTGGAATTCATCGACAAGTGCAGCTTGGTATTTTCGGCGGACGGCATCTGCAAGCGGATTACCGCTTTTGGAGGTCAGCGCCTGCTTTACCAGGATCAGCAAATCATCGAAAAACTGAATATTCTGATCGGCTTTTAGGACCTTCAATTCAGTGGGTGCGATGTCCAAAAGCTGCTTTTTAAGATAAACCGTGTATTGTTGCAGCTCGATTTCCAGCTCTGCGGCCCTGTGGTAAAGGGCATCGCAGGCAATAAAAAAATCGTGATTGGGTGCCGTTTGGCCCTTGCGGACCGAATCATTTAATTTGCGCGCGGTAAATTTTTCAAAGTTCTTGAACAGGGGAAACCCTGTGTTGTTGGGCTGCACATAGAGATCCATCTTTTCAATCAACGACAGTATCATCAGATCGCGCCGACTCCTACCGCCGAAATTTTGTGCCAGTTTCAAACTGCCGTAATGGGTGCCGCTCAATGCGGGATCAGCCAACGCTTTTTGGACTGCCCGGCGTGAAGCGGGCCATTGACTTATGATATCTTGAAAGGCTGTGCGAAAAGCAGGTAATGCGTTTAAATCCGGTTTGCGCATCTGCGGTATGATGTCTATTTCAGCGGCCCCTATTTTGCCGAGCAATTTCTGAAATGAAGCAGGTCCTTTGAGCTTTTGGGTTAAATAAGCGATACATTCCAGCGGCGCATCATACAAATGACGCCGCCAAAAGTCTTCGGCTACATCACGCTGCCATTCAGACGGATCAGAGACCAGCTCGGTGTCAAACAGATTTGATGTCTCAAAAGCGTGCTCAAACAGGATACGGGCGCAAAATCCGTGGATGGTGAAAATGGGCGCCCGGTCAAACTCAACCAGGGCATCATGAATCATGGCAATGGCTGCTGAATGATCCGCATGCCGCTCAAGCAAAGCCATCAGCAAGGGGTCTTTATCAGATCCATTTGCAAAGGCTTTTTCAGCCTGTAGAAATTTGTGACGAATGCGATCTTCCAGTTCCGCGGTGGCGGCTTTGGTGAAGGTAACCACCAAAATCTGATCGACCAGGAGCTGTTTTTCCAGTATCAATCTCAGAAACAGGCCCTCGATAGTGTAGGTTTTGCCGGTGCCGGCACTGGCTTCAATCAGATTGATGCCTTCGAGAGGAGTGTTTATGAGATCGAGGGGTTTCAATTTAGAGTACCTTTTAAATAATTTCTATAAATCAAATGGGCACGTTTTAAAAAAGCTCAGGTGTTCCGCCGCAGGCGGATTAAGGTTTCAGGGAATGTATGACAGAATGCGCAACCTAATTCATATCTACGTCTTCTATTTCGTAATACTGACACCTGAATCCGCCTGCGGCGGAACACCTGAAACCTGCTCTTTTGATGATTACATTTTTGCATTGAGTCGATAGACAAAAGCGAGCACCTCCGCTACGGCCTGATACAGTTGCGGTGGAATTTGTGTTTCCAGATCGAGAGCCTCCAACACTTGAACCAGATTTTCATCTTTTACGAGCGGCACCTGATGGGCTTTGGCAGTTTCAACGATTTTTTCAGCCACCAGCCCTCTACCCTTGGCGACCACTCTGGGAGCAGCATCCTTATCTTTATCGTAGGTGAGCGCAGCTGCCTTTGATTTTTTTTCCATTGTCAAATCCTTAAGTCAATCTGCCGATCACTGATGAGTTCCAAATCAATATGATGAAATTCATTGATTTTTTTCTGAGATACCACGGTTTTCAAAACCAGGTAGTCAAAAAGAGGCTTTAAAGGATCACGGATTTCTGAATAGTAGTTTTCCAACTGCGTTCGTGTATCATCATCTTTGACAAAAAACGTAATGGTTAAATCCTTATCAAGCATGAAAAAATCTGTCCGAATTTCGCCGATACGGTCCATCTCCAGCAGGAGCGAGATTTTGAATCCGTTCTGAGCGCCGTCCTGGTTCTTTTTGGGGCAATATAATTTTAAGCGCGCTTTTTCCCGATTTTCCTTTAAAGGCAGCGTGAAGCTAAAAACTTGGTAGGGCTCGGCCAAATCATGTTTGCGAACGGCGCGGGACTGCTGGTCCTGGATATCGGTCAACAAAATGTCGAGAGTCCCTTTAAAGTTCGCCAGACTTTTGTCGTCGGGAAACTTAGCATTGGCCTCCGGCGTCTCCAGGTAGGCTTTGAGCATGAGAAGGATGGGCTTTAGGTCCCGTCCGATGATGTGTTGGATCCGCGGGTCATGAACAAGTTCTTTGATATTTTGAGCATCCGGGCGCTGGCTAACTGTATGGATCAATTCAGCGATGTTTTTCTCAAAAAATAAGCCGCTATTCTCAACATAGGTTTTAATCAAAGGAAGCCATTTGCGGATATCCTGGCTTAAATCAAGCTGTGCAAAATGCGCCTCTAAGGCAGTCAAGGCCTGGTTGACGTGAACCGGTGGTGATTCGCTGCCGGGCGATGCTTGCAGCATATGCTGGGCCGCCTGTTTGATCTCGGACTGAATTTTATTGAAAAGGTCGAAAGATAGGATTTCCAGGCGATTGGATACCGTTTTGTCTGTGCTGATCGTGCCGGTGTTTGGATCGATGACTTGCAGGCGAAGCTGCCCAGCGGTGTCGGTCACTTTGGCAACGAAGTCGGCTCCGGCTTTAACCGGAAACTGGATTTTTGCCAGGGCACGAAATTTGCCAAAATCAACCAGGGCGCGCTGATCGTCTTTGACCTCAATGATCTTTATATCAAAGATGTCACCCGGTTTGATGATTTTTTGAGCCCAGGCAGATCGATTGATATGTGGATCAAATATCGTTTTAATGAGTAAAGATAGATCCATATGTCATACCATTTAGCTGCGAAGCGACGGATGTTAAAAACCTCGAGGACGAATAGGATCCATGATTGATTATCGCCCTCATGCTCTTAATTTTAAGGTTAATGATTAAAAGCCATTATTCTTCTTTTTCGGTGTAATATACACCCGGTATCCAGCTCTTTTTTATTTTAGCGGTTTGGTTTGGATCCCCCTCGTCTTCGTGCACAAACTTAAAATTATTCCAACCGATCCGTATCATATCATTGTGGGCCAGCTTTTGACGCCTGATTTCTTTGCCGTTAACAAAGGTACAATTGGTGCTTTTCAAATCTTCGATATAATACTGAGGCTCTTCAGCGGATTTATCAGGTGCTTCAACAGTAATAACCGCATGTTGCGAGCTGACCACCGTGTCGTCGATAAAAATATCGCTCTGTGGATCACGCCCCATGGTAAGCGCCGGTTTATCTATTTTGAACTTTTTAATGGCCACACCTTCGTGCAGCTGAACGATCATTGCCATTGGTTTCTCCCTTATGATGGTGATGTTGTCATGGGTTCTTTATCGGTTGGCCGCTTGCCAGCAACGGCCCGAAGACGGCCCTGGAAACCTGTGTAAAAGATGCATCCAGCGGATCCGTGCCTTTAAAGCAAATATCAATATAGGGGTCATCTGATTCGCCTCTGGTGTAATCACTGCCAGACCATTTTTGCCGGGCGAAAGTCATTGCTGCTTTTTCTGACTTGCCGTTGAGCTGCTGCTGCACATATTCCAAAGACGTGCTCGGAAACAGATGCAGCGGTTCTTGCAAGCCTTTTTTTAAGATAGCGATCAAATCAGTCAGACATTGGTGCGATTTTTGAACGGGCTGAAATTGCCAAAATGAATCTTTAAAAACCATTATGCTGGTGCACTGCCAATCAAACTGGGCGACTGCATTATATGCAAGATGGTAAATCCACAGACGCAGGAGATCCTGCGCCCGCTGGTTGGCATAACGGTAATGCACCAGTCCGTTCTTATATATTTGAGGACACCTGTACAACAGATTAACGCCACCGATATCGATTTGTTCTTCCAATGGGCCCGCAATGGGTTTTGCCAGCAGATCCTCTACTCTACTGGCAAATTGCTCTACGGACCTGCTCATTTCATTGTATACCAAAGTGCCGACATTGCCATGCGGAAAATGACCCATGGCCATTTGGGCCGGTCGAGCTGATTCCAGGTCATTGCCGGCCATGCGGGTATCCATCATGCTCTGGCCGGCGTAAAATTGATCTAAAGGACTTAAGACAAAATCTTCACGTTTATCTGCCAAGGCGTCAGGATGACCCAGATAAATGCCCAGTCGTTGCTGAAGTATAAAACGGGTCGGATGACTGAAAAAACGACACAGCGTTTCAATATCCAGGTTGCGCCATTCGTCACGCTCTGAGGCCTTTAAGGGGATCGGTCGGCTGACCAGCGGTGTTGTTTCTTTGGTTTGTTTTATAAAAGCTGCCGCTTCGCAGTTTTCTTTAGAATAGCTGAAAAGAGAAGCGTTTTTTTCAAAATATTGGGGTGCAAAAGCTTGCAGACGATGAAAAGAGAGTACATGATCATGAATTTTTTTTCCTGGCACATCGAATCCCTTCTCGATCGTATCGAGCAGTTCACTGACCAAAACCGATGGAGGTATGCGGCTGTTGTCCTGGGGGCTTTGTCCCACATAACTGATATAAAGTTTGTTGCGGGCTGAAATGATGGATTCCAGAAATAAATATTTGTCGTCATTTCTGCGAGATCGGTCACTGGGTCTCGGGACCTGGGCGATCAGGTCAAACGATAGAGGTTGAGAATCCCGCGGAAAGGTGTCCGAATTCAACCCCACCAGACAGATCACTTTGAATGGAATGCTGCGCATCGGAAGCATGGCGCAGAAGGTCACGCCGCCGGTCATGAATCCGGATCCAAATCGCAAGTGGTCCAAATGCCGCTCCAAGTAAAATTGAATGGGTTCCAGTTGAAGTTTTTCATGGAAGGCTACATCAAACTGGCGCCGGCTCAGTTCATCTATGCTCTTTCGTAAATTTCTTATTTCGGACTGCGCATCTTCATCTGGCAGAAAGAAATCTTCCAGTAGCCGTCTAAAAAACAGGCTCCATGCCTGCAGCGCTTTCGATTCATTCAAGCTCTGAGTGTTTTGAAAAACGGCATCACTAAAATCCAAAAATTTTCCGAAGCTATGAATTTCATTTCCCTCAATTTCATCGTAAGGCAAGATATCGCCAAACATCCGCTGGTTACCTCCCGGCATGGCATAGCCCAGCAACAGCTTCCGAATACCGGCATGCCAGGTATTTTCAGAAACTGGCGGCAGACCGAGCCGGTGCCGATGGTTGGCGTCGATTCCCCAACGAATCCGCGTTTCACTAATCCAGCGCTCGACAATTTCAATATCAGAGCGCTGAAGTTCGAACTTTGCACGAATAGCCGGAATTTCCAGCAGGCGCATGACGCGTGCTACGCTGAAGCGAGAGCCCTTGAGGTCCAAAATTGTAAAAAAGCCGTCAGTCAGCCCTCCCTGTTGCCGGGCGCCCCGATCGGCAATGCTAAACGGAATAGAAAAATGTTCATCGGTCTGGGCATCAAACACCGCCTGAATGTAAGGTGCGTATGTTTCAATGTCAGGTGTCATGACTACGATATCTTTGGGCAGCAATTGGGGGTCGGATTCAAACATCGCCAACAGATGATCATGCAGTACTTCAATTTCACGCATCGGACTGTGACAACACTGAATTTGTATCGATGTATCCGATGGATCAATTGCAAACACCGGCATGCGGGATGCTGTCGTCACATTTTGGGCGGGACTGTCTGTGCTGGCATTAGCCGGTTGCCGCGCTCTTAAATTTAAAATGTCAGACTGAATGCAGCTGAGCAGATCATTGCACTGTGGGTCCTGATAGGTTTCGTGCATGTGTAAATCAAAATTGGTGATCATCGTATGAAAATCTTTACCGTGCGCTCCCATCGAGGCCAACAATCGGTTGCCCTCTTCCAGGTGCAGATCATCAACCCCATCGGCTGAATGCGAGTAAGTGCGCCGGATGCGTCGCATTTGCTTTTCAGAAACAATGTCGCCCCAGTATTCCTGACAGGGATTGAGCACAAAAAGGTTTATGTCAATCACCCGAGACAGGGCCATAAATGTCTGCAGGTGGAAAAGCGGCAGATAGGATATGCCGAACATAAATATGCGCTGCGGAAGATCGGTGAAGGCTGCTGGATCGTTTTTAATTTTTTTAATCAAATCAAGCTGCTGACGGGCGCGGTGGCGTGCAGGCTGTTTTGCCTGCAATTGCCGCCAGAGCTCGGCCTGCCAATGATCCTTGGCATGTTCGGGATTTTCGCCCTGCTCCCAGCCAAAGATCATTTCAGGTCGAAACACCAGATACTGATCATAAAGATCGGCCAGTTTGCTGGCAAGCTGCATTGCCTTGAGGCGGGTGGCATCATCCGCTAGATAGTTTTTTAAACGCGTAAAGGCCGGGCTAAGAATGCAGTCTGGAAGCACTTTCAAAATTTCAAATGGCAAAACATCCGGATCAAAGGGTGATGGCAGCTCGTCGTCCGGCATGAGCTGTTGGGCGATTTGATCCAGGAACGAATTGGGAAAAGGAAACTGGATGTTGGCGCAAATACCATTTTGCTGTGCAAGTTGTTGCGATATCCAGCGTTCCATGCCGGTGCTCTGAATGACGATAATTTCAGGTCGCAGTGCATCAGACATGGGTGCTTTCAACTGTTGGGCCAATTGCGCCGCCAGAACCTCAAGTTTGTTGCTCGTAAAAATGTTGGCACCGGGCATCTGCTGCTGTCTTTCTTTAGGTATACGACTCGGAAACTGGCTATTCGCAATTGAACGCTCAAGCAATGAATGATACAAAAATGAAAAAACGCATCTGCGCAAAGGCTTTCAAAACCGCAAATACCAATCGCAGCGCAACATCAGGGCTTTGCGCTTTTTGGCCAACGTGTAATCCTTCACTGCTCCGGCAGGTGGTATTCGGAAAACGGAAAGCGCGTGATAGGTTGTGAGACGTCCAATTCGTATCATAAGCGCGGATGACCTTATTTGTCAAACAGTCCGATCAGCGCAACCACTAACGACAATACCGCCTACGGAACGTTTTTTTTGCCAAAATGTCCTTTTCCTTCTTGCTTTTTATCCTAGGTCTTTGGTGTCGATCAATTTACGACTGATCCAACCCTAACAAAGGAGGTGCCATGGTCCAGGCGGATCGCTCTGCAGGTAAGAAACCTTTCTGGAAAAAAGCCGTCAAACCCGCCATTTTCCTCGCCCTTGGCATCCTCATCGCGTTCCCCCTATTCAGCATGTCTTACTACACCATGGTTCGCGCCTCCACGCCCGATTTTTGCGCATTATGTCACGAGATAAAACCTGCGGTGGTGGCCTGGCGCTCCTCCACGCATGCCAACAACGCTACCGGCGTTGTTGTCGATTGCATGGACTGTCACCTGCCCGGTCCCCAGGATACCTTCAAATTTTTCTTTACGTTGCGTCCGCAGGATTTTAAGGCGTTTCCCTCCGGGACCAACTGACAGGATGAGCGCCAGAAAATGAAAAACATCTGCAGCGCCTGCCATGGAAATTCCTGGAACAATGACTTTTATGATGGTTTTGACAAGGCGGTGCAGGAGTATAGTGAGGTATACTTCAAGCCGGCCAAGGCCAAACTTGATGAGCTATACGAAAAGGGCCTGCTGGACAAAACCAAGTTTTTCGACGAGCACTTAGAAGTCGAATACTATGAACTGTGGCGCCACGAAGGCCGGCGGGCCCGAATGGGGGGCGATGATGATGGCGCCAGATTACGCCTGGTGGCACGGCTTCTACGAGTGCAAACTGCGTTTTGCCAATTATATGGAAGAGGCTAACCACCTGATTGAAACCGGTAAAAAAGCTTACATTTCCAAGGATTTTCCCAACGCGACCGGCAGCACCGAGCGACCCAAAGCGATATTCAAAGAATAGCATCGCTCATCTTAACCTAAAAACCCTGCGGCCGATCCGGCTGTAGGGTTTTCTTTGTCTCTCAATGGTAAAGGTATTATTGATATTAGCTACCGCTGCCAACCAAATAATTGAATAAGTAAAAAGCCATTTTACGTTTTATATAATTGAAAACCATCTCAAAAATAGTAGATCACGCCCAAGGGCAAGGCGCAAGCCGATTCGAAAGTGGAGTATACACGATAGTATTCGAGCATTTCGAATCGGTTTGTAACACAGCCATTGGGCGTTAGGTGCATTTTTGAGATGCTTTTGTTATTCCCAGCGGTTATCCCCCTTATGCTCCAAATCAATAGTGTCGTCCTGCTCCCCTTTTGGTGTGAAACGATCATGCTGGACGTGAATGGAGGAGACGGTGCCCTGCTCGCCGATGAAAGAATTTAAAAGCCAGCTAATAAAGCTGATCAGCAAGGAGCCGAATATGGCCGTCCAAAAACCATAAACACCAAAACCCGGAATGAGGCCGGATGCCATTTTGAGCATGAGCGCGTTGATAATAAATGTGAACAGACCGAGGCTTAATATGTTTATGGGAAGGGTCAGCAGCAGGGCAATCGGTCTTAATACCGCATTCAAAATTCCCAATACAGCGCCTGCAAAAACAGCGGAAAAGAAACCGCTCACTTGGATACCATCCAGCAAATAAGCTGTGGCCACTATAGCGGCCGTGGTCGTCAGCCATCGTATTAGAATACCGGCCATCGTTTTATCCATTAAAAAAGCATCTCATTCATAGGGATGAGATGCTCGAGTCAAGAAAGGGCCACCCTTTTTATCGAAAAGGTCATGTCCGCGCGCAACCTTCTTCAATCCGCCGATATTTGTGGTAGTTGTAACCGTGGCAACGCTAAACACGCTATGGGAGCCGAATGATGTTTAGTAATGGCTGTTGATTTTTTCCCTTAACAGATGCGAGCATCTGAAGGTTACCACTCGGCGTTGGTCGAGAAGCATGTCCGCTCCGGTAGCAGGGTTACGTCCACGACGTTGATTCTTTGCCTTGACACAAAATTTGCCGAAACCGCTGATTAAAACATCTTCGCCTTTTTCTAAATTGCTTTTCATCAGCTCCAGCAGCGTCTCAAGCAATTCGGCGGATTTGTTTTTAGGGTAACCAAGTTGCTCATGAATGGCATCAACTATCATTGCTTTTGTGAGTGTCATAGATCAACTGCTCCTCCGAAGCGTTAATGACTTATATAATTTTGCACGCAAGTGCTAACTTATCCAGATGGTGTTTGTCAAGAAATATCTTAAATTTAAGCAAATATTTAATGGTATGCTGCGAAAAGCATGCCAGAAAAAAGTAAAAATTCGAAAAATTTTGTATAAATTAACTCTATTTTTTAAATAATAGAAGATCGGATCATCTTGCAATGACCGCAGTGAAGTAGAGACGATGCTGTATAGGTGGATCAGATGTGCTGATCAAGCAAGACATGTTTTACAAAGCCGGTTTGATGCCATCGAAGTCCCATGCGCAGTTGTCAATAGCTACTCATGCTCTGTGGCAATGCGTTCTTTGTTGGCTTCAAAAGTTTTGGGGCCGATACCGGGAACCTGGACAATATCTATAGGTTCTTGGAATGGACCATGCGACTCCCTGTACTCGATGATCACAGCCGCTTTTTTGGGCCCGATACCTTTTAGCTGCGCCAATTCCTCTGCCGATGCTGTGTTGATATCAATTTTGGATAGGTCTTGGGCCTGCAAACTGGAGAGCGCTAAACAGATGATTGCAATGACAACCATGAATTGAAAACGGGATCTTTGTTGCCGCATGTCACACCTCCGTTGAAATAGGGTTTTCAGATTTATTAAAAAAAGTTGCGGTCTTCACCACTTTTTAGGCTCACTGCAGTGTTGCAAATTTGCAATTGGTTCACATTCAATTGCATGCATCACCGATTTCATCGAACCAAAATGAATCAGCCACCCGTTTGTCACAGGTGGCTGATTTTCGAAGCGCTCACATGATGGAGTATGCGCTTACTGCGCAATGATCTGATCTTTGATTCTGTCAAACGTCCGCAGCCCTATTCCCGGAACATCCATAAGTTCTTCGGTAAGTTTAAAAGGACCATATTTTTGGCGATGTTCAATAATCCGCACTGCGTATTTGGGACCGACATTTTGAAGCCCTGCCAATTCTTTGGCCGATGCCGTATTGATATTTAGCCGTTCACTTTCCTGTCCCCGTACCGGATTTATACCCATCAACGTGATCAACAGGATTGTTAAACCAACCCACAATACCGTGTCCCGTTTCATCATTCAATCACCTCCAGACGTTTACAGCAATAGCGATTAAGTAAGCTTATTTTATCTGAAGGGCATGCGTGTCGCAATAGGTCAACTGTCGTATTTTTTTTAATACTTTATACGTAACTGAACGACAGAAGTACTAGGAAAGGCGGTGGACTCAGGGCATTTTATAAGGTAAAAGTATTATGCCATTGGCTGTTATTTGTTATTCGTTATTCGTTATTGGTTATTAGACTTGACGAATCAGATATCTGCAGCAACGTATAATTTGTTTAAGACCGCACAATTAAATCGTATTTTTACCAATAACCAATAACAGATAACCATTAACCTGCCGTAGAGCGATCGCGCTCAACGGATAGCGGCACACCGGCCTTATAGCAGATCCCATTTCCTTTTAGACGGTAATGGGTCACGGCTGCAGATACAATCACCGAAGCGCCCTGCGGCATGTGGGTTTCTGTTTGAAGATCACTGTCAACAATGGTCAGATGCCCTTGAGTGCAGATGATAATTTCAACGTTACGTTGCTGCGGACTCTGATATTCGCTGTTGCCTTGCAATGAAATAACCGACAAAACAAATTCTGCAGCTGGGCTGCGATAAATCAGTTCATTTGCAGCCGTTGACTCGGGTTTTAACAGCGTGATGTCCTGACCCTTAAATTTCAAGACGCGCAGCAATTCGGGCACATCCACGTGTTTGGGTGTCAGACCGCCGCGCAGGACATTGTCAGAATTTGCCATCAACTCAATTCCCAATCCCTCCAGATACGCATGCAGTTCGCCTGCATCTAAATAGATGGCTTGACCTGGCTGCAGGCAGATCAGATTCAGAAGAATCGGCGAAAGCGCACCGATATCTTCCGGATAGGTTTCAGCAAGTTTTAGCATCCATTCAAATTCCGGTTGTGAGGTGGCCAAATCGCCTGCATTGTGTACAGCTTCCGCAACCACCCTCTTCTTTCGTGCTGCATCTAAAGACATCAATGAGGTGTAAAATTGCTGCAAGCCCTGGGTTGTTGGTTTGCGCTTGAATTCTGAAATCAGTTCGTTGAGCTGTTTTAGATTCAGTTGCTGCAGGAAGGTCAGGATATTTGGAATTCTTCTGAAACGACTTAAAGCCCAAAATGGGGTTAAGGCACAAATACATTCGGGTTTATGATAGTTGTCACGATAGTTGCGGTTGGGGGCATCCAGGGGAATTTTTTGGGCGTTTTCCTGCTGAAAGCCAATCTGTGCTTGGTTCAAGTCTGGATGGACCTGGATGGAGAGTGGCTTTGCGGCCGCCAATACCTTGAACAGAAACGGCAGATGATTATGAAATTGTTGGGCTACATCGGGGCCTAGAATATTTTCTGGATCCTGATCAATAAGCTGTTGCAGTGAGACCCATTGATCATTGTGATATGCCCTTGACGGTGCTTTGGGATGAGCGCCCATCCAGAGCTCTGCCTGAGGTCGGTTTTCGGTGTTTGGCTGCCCTAATAAGTCCGGAATCGCTCGGGTCGAACCCCAAGCGTATTCCTGAATCGTATTGTTTAAAAGACTGATGCGGATCATCATCTACCCCTTGGAATGGATACGTTGTTTTTACGATAGTACCGCTGATACCGGCTTGGTTCTTTTATTATGCCCATCTGCGGCGGCCATGTCAAAAAGGCGCTAGCGGTTATCTGTCGAATTTTTGAAATCAGGGCATCTATGGACCCTTCGCCAACCTATTGATAATAATAGGTAAAATTTCAAAGACTTGACCAAGAGCCCTTTTTATAATATAAATAATGATAATAGCTAGTTAGTTGATGCTTATCGGAAAAATGGCTGCTCTGCTTCAATGGCAGACATGTATTGGCTGCCATGCGGTAATCAACCGTTTTGGCGATGTGTCTTTCGAAATGGCGTGATCTTCCGCCAACCATTAAGAATAGCAAGGTGTTTGCCAGGCCGTATTCAGGTTTTCGCTGACGGCGACATCCAGAGGGCTACTCTGTTAAACGGGAACCTGCTGACGAAAAACCTGCATAGAGCGCACGGTCGCTCAGCCAGATAAAGCGAAAAAGGCCTCTTTCGAATGAAAGTCAGTTTGATGCCAAACAGCGTCTTGTAATAGTAGCATCAAAATTCATTTCATTCGCCAAAAGTCAACCAAATTCTGAAAAATTAATATATGATTGAAATCGAATCTTCGGGTATCACTGACATCGGCAGAAAAAGAGAACAGAATGAAGATTCCTTATTCTACGATGACAGTTTAGGGCTTTACGTAGTTGCTGACGGCATGGGCGGGCACAATGCCGGTGAAGTCGCCAGCAAGCTGGTTGTCGAGACCATCCGCGATTACCTGAACCAGAATTCAGCTGCCGACGCACAGCAGCAGTTGGTAAACGCAGATCGAAAACTTTCCAAAGATGCCCGCAGATTACTTGCCGGTATTTACCTGTCTAACCGTATTGTTCATCAAACTGCGTTGAAAAATGAGAATTACAGGGGCATGGGGTCCACGGTATCTGCTGTGTATTTTACGGACCGGACTTTTATTGTCGCCAATGTGGGAGACAGCTTGGTTTACTTGATCCGCGACGGTAAAATCAACCTGTTGTCTGTGCCCCACACCCTGGTTGCCGAACAGGCCGAATTGGATCCGGAAAACGCTGAACTGCTCTGGAACGATTTTAAGCATGTGCTGACGCGAGCAATGGGCGTTGACGAATCCGTGAAGGCTGACATAAACGAAATGCCGTTTTATAGACACGATGTTTTGGTGCTCAGTTCTGATGGATTAACCGATAAAGCAACACCCGAAGAGATTCTGGAATTGGTTGAAAACCAACGGTCGGACAGCGCCTGTCGAAAACTCGTGGATCTGGCAAATGCTCGAGGCGGTGAAGACAATATCACCGCAATTGTACTGCGAATCAAATCGGATGCTACGAATAACCGTGGTATTTTAGGTTGGTTTAAAACCATATGTAAAAAATTTATGAACAGCGATTTGGCTCAAAAAGCTTAAAAACGTAATAGCGCCATGCCGAAAATTTCACTCAAATTTCAAAACAACACGCTTGCCGATTATCACCTGCCGCCCGGGTGTTCCTTGAAAATCGGACGCCGCAAAGACAACGATATCGTCATTGATAATCTGGCGGTTTCCAGTCACCATGGGAAGATCGATTCAGCCGGTGATGGGTTCGTTTACATCGATCTGAAAAGCAAAAATGGATCCTTTATCAATCAACAACTGGTGACCTCGCATTGGCTGCAAGACGGTGATGTCATCTATATTGGCAAGCATTCCCTGACCTTTGCTTATTTTGAAAGTGAAGTCCACCCGGATGATAAAGATCAGAGTGAAATGGAAAAAACCATGGTAATGGACACCAATGAATACCGATCTATGGCCCACCAAAACGATGCTGAAACTGCTAATGCAAAGCCATCCAAATCGGCTGTACCCAAGAAAAACAAAAAAAAGTCGGTCCGAGGATTTATTACCTTTCTGTCCGGTGGTGAAGGCACTTTGGCGCTAAAACAAAAGGTGACCAAAATCGGCAAAGACGATTCTAGTGATATCGTCCTCAAAAGATGGTCGGTCGGCAAGACTGCCGCCACCATCAGCCGCACCCGTGATGGCTATTATTTTAGTTATGTGAGCGGTTTTGCAAAACCCAAAGTGAATGGTAAAAAGGCTTTTAAAAAACCGGTAAAATTAAACGAAATGGATATTATTAAGATTGGACCCATCAAACTACAATTCATCGGCAAAAAATCAAAAAAACAAAACGCCTGATCAGCCCTTTGACGTGGAATTTTAATCGATCGAAAAACCGCTAAGACTATTTTCTTATCACAGATCACTTCTTTCCATCCCATCATACAAGCTGTATTTCTTATATACGAACAGCACATAAATTGCGGATGCCAACCCTGCATTTGGTCATTGAAAAAAAGTCCTTTGCGATTTATGTGTATGTTGGTGCTTGAAAATTAATGTGTAAACGGTTTATTGATGGATATCCAATGAAAATTGCCTTTATTCACTATCATCTCAAGACCGGTGGGGTGACCACTTGTTTAAAGCAGCAACTCGAAGCACTAAAGGATGACTGCCAAATGTGTGTCATCACCGGTGAACTGCCATCTGCTGATTTTCCGGTAAAAACCATTCATCTTCCGCAACTAGCGTACACCAGTGTTTATCGACGGCCCTTTGAACCCAAGGATGTTGCCGCAGTGTTGATCGATAAAATTTGGGCTCATTTTGACGGCCCCTGTGACCTGGTCCATATCCATAATCCACTATTGGCTAAAAATTCAAAATTCTTGACAATATTAAAGCTGCTGCAAAAAAAAGGCCTCAGCCTGTTGTTACAGGTCCATGATTTTGCCGAAGACGGTCGCTCTCAGCTGTATTTTAACGAAGACTATCCCGCTGACTGCCATTACTGTGTCGTCAATTCTCGCGATTACCAGATACTGCTGAATAGTGGTCTGAAAAAGACGGGACTGCATCAGCTTTTCAACTGCGTGAGTGTACCGCAACTTCCGCAGCAACCCGTTGAACAACAGCCCTATGTTGTCTATCCGATCCGTGCCATCCGTCGCAAAAATATTGGTGAAGCCTTGTTATTGTTACTTTTGTTCGCAGACGACACCACTCTGTCGATTACGTTGCCACCGAACAGCAAGGAAGATATCGCCAGTTATAAGGGATGGAAAGCATTTGCTGCTAAACAGCAGCTGCAAGTTAAATTTGACAGCGGCTTAAATACGCCTTTTGAAACCATCGTTTCCTCGGCACGCTATTTGTTGACAACCAGCATTACAGAAGGCTTCGGGTTTTCTTTTCTGGAACCCTGGCTTTTCGATAAATTCGTATGGGGGCGCAAACTTCCTGAAATCTGCACTGATTTTGAAAGCCGCGGAATTGATCTGAGCCATATGTACACGCACTTGATGGTGCCGATCGAGGAATTTGATGTCGACGCATTCTACAACCAGTTTTGTGTTACGATTAAGGATACCGCCCGAATTTTTGGGATTACAATGGACCCGCCGAAAATACAGAATGCCTTCAACGCCATCACCAAGGGCGGAATGATAGATTTCGGCTTGCTTTCCGAAACGTTTCAAAAACAGATTCTGCAGCACCTTTTGTCTAAACAGGCGTACATTGAAGAATTGCTTACGCTCAATCCGCAGCTTTTAAATATCAGCAGCGCGACTGCTCAAAAGGAAATCATTGAATCCAATCGCAATGCAGTTGTGGGCAACTACCACCCATCCCAATATCGACAACATTTATTAAATCTGTATGCGCAGGTGGCGTCAACCGATGTGCGGCAACGTATCGATAAGCAGAAACTGCTGGCTGAATTTTTTGACCTCAATCGTTTTAGCCTGCTGAAATGGGGTGTTGATGACCCGCAATGATCTGATACAGACCCATTTGACGCCTATGTCGCCGCAGCCAACGCGGTTAACGCCCGGTGGCCGGCTTGCACGCAACATTGAATGTATTTTATTTGATATCTACGGCACGTTATTTATCAGCGGCGCCGGCGATATCAGTTTGGCTCGCCAAGCATCGCCTCAAATGTCAAAACTTGAACATCTGTTAGCCAAATTTAAGGTGTCAATTTCACCACAACTGCTTCTGGAAAATTTACACCGCAGCATCGCTGAACAGCACCGCCAGCTAAGGATGAGCGGCGTCGATCATCCAGAGATTGAAATTGATCAAATCTGGCAGCCGATTCTCGCATGCGATGATATCGAGCAAGTTCGTGCCTTTGCGATTGAATATGAGCTAATCACCAATCCGGTCTTTCCGATGCCCCATCTGGCAGAACTATTGGCAACCTGCAACCAGCAAAACTGCCTTATGGGTCTGGTTTCCAATGCCCAGTTTTTTACACCGCTTTTGTTTGAATGGTTTTTAGGTGCTGATATGGTCCATCTTGGGTTTGATTCGGCGCTTGTGTTTCTGTCATATCAGTTGGGATATGCCAAACCTTCAATGCTCTTTTTCGAAACAGCAGCTGCTGCGATAGATTTGAAAGGCATCCGCCCAGACGCCACCCTAGTGGTGGGCAACGACATGCTCAATGATATTTACCCGGCCCAGCAAATGGGATTCCAAACAGCCCTTTTTGCCGGTGATGCACGCTCGCTTCGCTTAAGGTCGGGTGACCCGCGTTGCCGCGATCTACGTGCGGATCTGATTCTGACGGACCTTGAGCAGTTAATCGGGTATATCGGGTAGGTTCCGGGTTGGGTCGTTCAGCGTTTTTGAACGTAGGATGTTCTAAATTTTACTCTTCATTGTCCTCGTACTCGACCTCGTCCTTATTATCTGATCATCTGAAGGAGAACTGTATTTTTGCTGTTAAAATCCGAGGACGACGACGAGCACGAGGACGATATTGAAGATGTGTCGTTTTTCGGCCTGAATAGTCGTTCTGGGTCCATGACGTGTCGTTTACCGGCTTAATGTGTCAAAATTAAAAGTTCTGGATTCATGGGTTCAGTGCTTGGCTGATGGCCTCTCGCTTCTTGTTGCTGGCCAGAAGCCAGAAGCCCGTTGAATTGAATTATATGGGATTTGAACGTATTTTATTTTATGAAGCGGTCTGTTTGCCAATTCACCGGTATGCGGATTCTTTGCTGATGCCGACTCCTAAAAATAAGGTACCCCTTGTCACGACCATAACGGAATAAATCCCGTGTCAGTCTCACATCCATTGTGCAGTATTCGATAATTTCGCGAATACGCCCCTGCTTCCACCACTTGAGAGCTTGTAAACCATCGGCAGTTTTATTCGCCTTTAATGTTTCCTGGACCAAATGGGCCAGGGACAGTCGGAATCCTAAATGCTGGTGAATGTCTTCGAGGATATCCAGGGTTGTGAGTGAGGCAAAATCAAAACGCGAATAGCCTTGCAGCACGTGATAATCAAAGCGTTTAACATTAAAACCGACAATCACATCAAACTGATTCAGGTGATCAATCAAGCGTTCAATTTGATCTTCCAGGTAAGAGACAAAGACCTTTTGGCGAGAATCATAAATCACCCCGCCGCTCATGCCCATTCGGGGCGCGTTGTGCCAGCCACCGACCTCGGCCGCGGAGCGCTGGGTTTCAAGATCAAATACCCCATAATACAGCTTGTCGGAAGTGTGGGTTGTTTTTTCATGTGGTTTCTTTTTTGCGATGGGACTGGTCGGTGGGTCGACCGTCGCAAGATCACTTATTAAGGGAGTGCGGCCTTTAGGCGTTTTAGAGGCCACCAGATGCTTCAGGATAAAAATGGCTCCCTGCTTATCTATGGGACGATTACCGGAACCGCATTGCGGTGAGTGAACACAGGACGGGCAACCGGATTCACAATTACACTCCTGGATGACCTTGAGGGTGCAAACCAATAAGGGCTGCACTTGAGCATAAGCTGCGCGGGTCAGGCCGGCGCCGCCGGGGATACCATCATAGATAAAAATCCCCGCTCCGCCGATTTGGGGATGATAATTAGTGGACAACCCACCGATGTCATTGTGGTCCACCATGACCAGCAGCGGAAAGATACCAATGGCCGCATGCTCGATGGCATGTAAGGCCCCCATCAGGTCCAGGTCCTGGGATTCACACGCATCCAAAACCGAGGCCGGGATCTGAAACCAAAGCCCCTCGGTTTCAAAAATTTGAGGCGGAAGATTCAAAGCAATACGGTCTAGTGGCCTTTGTGTCCGGACGCACCATTTTTCATATTCGGTAATTTGATCTGTTACTTTAATTTTTCCATAGTAAGTACCTGTTCCATAAATATTTTTTTTATCACTTATTTTTAATATTTCTGTCAATTTGTGGCCCCGAACGCGGGTATAATAATCCACCGCTTCCTGAAGGGCACTGATCTTACGTTCCTTGATGTCCAGATGGGTGACCACATAGGTGTCCCCTCTATGGAGATAAACGGCTCCGGGATGGGTTTCCCGAAAAGCCCGGTGCGCATCGATTTCACCAATAGGCTTGCCGGTTTTAACGGTGATAATCTGATAGGGAATGCCTGCGCCCCGCAAATGGATGAGTCGGTGAGGTGCTTTAGAACCAGCATAAATGGTTTGTCCATCGTCACTTCTTAACAGCTGACCGTCGTTTTCAAGTTCGGCTAAAATGTCTGTCGCCAAATCACTTTCGAGCATGGAATCGGCTGCATCCAATGGCAATTCAGTTGCTGCGCAGATCAGATGCGGGGCCATGATTTGGGCATTCAACGGATTGACAACAGCCAATTCCGGATCGCGCTGAATGAAGTCCTGGGGGTTGCGCATAAAATACTGGTCAAGCGCATCTTGGCCCGCAATCAGGATCAAAGCGGAATCTTGACCGCTACGCCCCACACGTCCACCGCGCTGCCAAGTGGATATAATAGAGCCGGGATACCCCACCAGTAGACAAAGATCCAGGTCTCCGATGTCAATGCCCAGTTCCAGAGCACTGGTGGATATCACCGCCATGAGCTCGCCGTTGGTCAGCCGCCTTTCAATATCGCGTCGTTCCTGTGGCAGAAGACCGGCGCGATAGGCACTTATACGATCGGCGAAGGGGCCGGCGTCGTTGTTGGCCCACATGGCAATCAGTTCAGTCAATTTGCGTGATTGCGTGTAAGCAATCGTTCTGAGGTTATGCTTCAAGGCGGTCTGCAGCAACAGAATGGCCGTGCGCGCCGGTCCCAGAGTGGGATTTAGAAATATCAGATGTCGACGCCCTCGGGGGGCACTGTTTTGGCTGATGACTTCGACGCTAAGACCGGAAAGTTGATGCGCGAGCTGTGCGGGATTGGCTACCGTGGCTGAGCTGAAAACAAAAGTCGGCGCGCTGCCGTAGTGCTCGGCAATACGGTGAAATCTTCTAAAAATTTGTGACAGATGGGATCCCGTCACTCCGCGATAAGAATGAACTTCATCCACTACCACCGTGCGCAGACGCGACCAAAAAGCAGCCCATTTGTGATGAAAGGCCATTAACGACAGATGCAACATCTCCGGTGTGCTAATGACCAGATTGGGCGGTGCCTGACGGATTTGTTTGCGGCGATAGGCTGTCGTGTCACCATCGTAAATCGCTGCGGACGGAGAATGCGGCTGCAAGTGGGCGGCCAGCAGCTCAAATGTTTGCAGTTGATCCTGTGCCAGGGCTTTTAACGGAAAGATATATAACGCGGTAGAATCCGGATCCGCCAAAAATTGTTCAAGTACCGGCAGATCGTAAACCAATGTTTTACCGCTGGCTGTCGGTGTTGCCACGATCACATGCCGTCTGCTGCGGATAAGATCAATGGCCTGTGCCTGATGCCGGTAAAGCGCTCTGATACCGGCAGAATCCAGCAGGGTCTTAATTGCATGCGGCCAGGGATCTGTCGGTTCGGCCCAGCTGGCGGACGTGGCTGGTTGGGTGTGCTGATAGACGATCTGAGAACCCAGTCGTTTTGAAAGTGAAAGCGACCCTAAAAAATCGCCTATTTTGGATTCTGTCACCATGTGATCTGTAGATAATTGTTATCAGAATCCATACGGCAATAGCCTGTTTATGCTTTTACCCGCTCGACATATTGGCCGGTTCGGGTATCAATACGGATATGCTCACCTTCCTGGATAAACGGCGGCACGTTTAAGATATGCCCGGTTTCCAAGGTTGCCGGTTTGGAATCGCCGGAGGCGGTATCCCCTTTTACCCAGGGATCTGTTTTAATCACTTTTAAATCAATGAAATACGGCAGGGTCACTTCGATGGGTTGGCCTTTAAACAACAAAACATTACATACCGTGTTTTCTTTTAGGAAATTTTGTGCGTCACCGATTTGCTCAGCGGTTACAAACTCCTGTTCATAGTTGGAGGTGTTCATGAAACAGTATCGATCCCCGTCAGCATACAAATATTCCATTTGAACCTCTTCCAGATCTGCGGAATTAAATTTTTCACCGGATCGAAAGGTTTTATCAAATTGAACACCTGTTAGCATATTCTTCAATTTACACTTGTAAAGCGCCTGCCCTTTGCCAGGCTTGACAAATTCAAACTGGACAATCACGTAAGGCTCTCCGTCCAGTTCGAGTTTCAGTCCTTTTCTCAAATCACCGCTTTCGAGCATTTTTTTTATACTCCCTTCATTGCGTTACACGATCAGTATTTGAGGTCGATAGCCATTTTTCAGTCTGCCGAACCTGTCCGACCAGTTGTTTGACTTTAGATAGATCTTTTTTAAAACGCATTGGCTGCCCGTGGGCATCATATGCATTGGTCAAAGTGCAGCTGTCGACACCAGCCGGTTGGACTTGCTGGATGCCCTCCGCTGCATTTTGTGGGGAAATCCCTCCCGCTAAGATAACCGGAACATCAGACAGCTGAACCAGTTTGCGGGCTGTTTCCCAATTACAGGTTTTTCCGGTAATACCGACAAAGCCCTGCACCGGCTGATGACTTTGATCGTTGCCGGAGGCTTCAACCAAAAACGTATCGGTCAGGAGAAAATCACTGGTAGGTTCAAATCGTTTTGCAAATTCCAATGTTGGCACCGCAAAGCCGCTACCGGCTTGCACAATCGGAATCGATCGCATCACTTTTATTTCCGGAAATCGACTTTTGACATCTGTCTGCAGCTGAGTCAATTGATCGCAAAAATCCCATGAGTGCTCATCCCCTACCAGTGCCTCACAAAAGTGGATGATATCCGGTTGATAATAATCCAGGGTTCGCATTATCGTCTCTGGATGGTGATATAGCGGAATTAAACTGCTTTTGGCGGCCGATGACCGAACGGTTCGGATAGTCTCTTTTAAAGCTGGCAGCTGCCAGTTCTCTTGTGAAAGGATGACACTGCCAATATGATCCACATCCAAATCAATGAGATGCTCAGCTTCAGCCGGTGTCTGAACTTCATATATCTGTACGATTAATCGCTGCACGGAGGCAATTTATTTGAAATGTGATGTTTAATTTTTGACAATAGAAGGATAGAATTCATTTGAAATGCAATATTTAACCCTCTTTTAAAATTTGAAACGCTCAGTTTAGGTCATAAATTGTTGACTTTTAATGCCGTCTCTAACATATTCACCCTGAATTCGCAAACCAATGGCCGCAAAATCGTTCATTTCCAATTGTTATTAAAAATCTATCCTTGATATGCAAAAATCGCAAAACGTGTGTTATGAGGCACTCTGAGGGCCTCTTTCAGCCGCATCGATGATATAAGGTGCTGTGCTGAGGCGTCAACGCTTTAAAAACCTAAGCGCTAAAGGAATTTAATCGAACAGATGATACTTATTATTGACTTTGGTTCCCAATACAATCAATTGATTGCCCGCCGCGTGCGGGAAAATCAAGTGTATTGTGTGATCGAACCACCGACCATCAAAGTGGATGCCATTCGGCGCCTGAATCCCGAGGGAATCATTTTATCGGGAGGTCCTTCCAGCATTTACGAAAAAAACAGCCCTAAAATACACCCGGCTGTCTTCAAGATGGGCATACCTGTACTGGGCATCTGCTACGGTATGCAGTTTATGATGTCGTCTCTGGGAGGAACCGTTAAACGGGCCGGGCGGCGTGAATACGGTTTTGCCGAGCTTCGCATCAAGCGCCAAAGCGGTGTCTTTAAAAGCCTTCCTCAAAAAACGCAATGCTGGATGAGCCATGGTGACTCCATTGAGCGTCTGCCAAAAGGCTTTACGATATTGGGATCCACCGATAATACGGCTGTTGCCGCTGCGGCGCATCGCAGCAAGCATTTGGTCGGCGTTCAGTTTCATCCCGAAGTGGCCCATACACCGCAGGGTAAAAAAATTCTGCAAAATTTCTTGTTCGGTGTTTGCGGTTGCAAGCGATCCTGGTCCATGAAATCCTTTGCCAAAGACGCCATTCAGGAAATCCGCCAAACGGTTGCGGACAAAAAAGTTATTTTGGGTTTAAGCGGTGGTGTGGATTCGTCTGTAACAGCAATGCTGCTGCATCAAAGCATTGACAAACAGCTGACGTGCATTTTTGTTGATAATGGTTTACTGCGGAAAAACGAAGCCGCTAAGCTAAAAACAACCCTTAAACAACACTTGAATATCAATATCCGGTTTGTAAATGCCACCAACCGTTTTTTAAAAGCGCTGAAAAACATCACCGATCCGGAAAAAAAGCGCAAAATTATTGGTCGAATTTTTATGGAAGTTTTTGAGGCGGAAGCCAAAAAGATTAAAGGCGCAGAATATTTGGCCCAGGGCACCCTGTATCCGGATGTGATTGAGTCGGTATCGGCATTTGGTGGTCCGACCTCAGTGATTAAATCCCACCATAATGTTGGGGGACTGCCTAAAAAAATGAAATTAAAACTGATCGAACCCCTGCGGTATTTATTTAAGGATGAAGTTCGTCTACTGGGCAAAGAATTGGGGCTGCCGGATGATCTGATCTGGCGGCAACCATTTCCGGGTCCGGGCTTGGCCGTCAGAGTACTGGGTGAAATTACCCGCAAGCGATTGCGGATACTGCGGGATGTGGACGATGTTTTACTTGAAGAGATTAAAGATGCCGGATATTATAAAAAATTATGGCAATCTTTTGCAGTATTGCTACCTCTGAAAAGTGTTGGGGTTATGGGCGACGAAAGAACCTATGAAAATATCATCGCTGTCAGGGCTGTAACAAGCAAAGACGCCATGACTGCAGATTGGGCAAAACTGCCACATAAACTGCTTGGCAAAATATCCAATCGTATCATTAATGAAGTTGATGGCGTTAATCGGGTGGTTTATGATATCAGCTCCAAACCACCCAGTACCATCGAATGGGAATAGACGATAAGGACAAAGACAATGATTGACGACGAGCAATATCCCTCATTTAAGTTTGAAGGTGACGACGAACCGGAGCCGGATCAAAAAGTATATGAGGATGACATCAAGGATCGAAAGGTTGAAAAATTAAGCCATCGCGTCACGATCATCACTATTTTGCTTCCGGTTTTGATTGGCGTTATTTTCTACATTGCCTATCGTGATGTTACCAGCCGCGTAAGCCAGAGCCAAGATGTCGGCGCCATGGAAATTCAAAATTTGACCAGTCAATTGGAAGAAAACTTTTCCGCCCTTTCTGCCAAATACGGCGAACTCGAAACCGCGTTGACTGAAAAGCTGGCGAGTCTTGAAAAGGTCGACAAGGCTATGAAAGAGAATCTAAAACAAGCCGAAGCTACCGTAGCGAAAATAAATGCGACCAAGGCAGACAAAAAAGACCAGCAGCAAGTCGTCGCTAAAATTGAATCGGCCTTAGGTCCCATCCGCAATGAAATAAAAGGCCTGTCCGCAATGCGTAATGATCTCAAATCCATTTCTGCTGAAGCAGCGTCATTGGATAAGGACATGCAGCAGCGACTCTCCGCGATCTCGACCAATGTAGACAAAGCCTTAAGCGACTTAACGCGCATTCAGTCCGAACTGTCGACGGTGTCCAATAAAAAATTAGATAAAGATGCTTTACAACTGGAGTTGTTGAAGGCACGCAAAAGCTTCCAGCGCGACCTTGATGTAACCAAATCGGCTATGGACAAACGCATTGATTCAATGCTCAGAAAAATAAAGGATCTGGAAAAATTAGCGCAGGCACCCACCTTTTCTCCAAGATCCAGTGGGGGCGCGACTTCACAGGGGACCGGCAGCATCACAGAGCAGGAAATCAAGGAATAGCATGGACCATCAATTGCTGACAACTATTTTAAAATCAGTGGCCGGCGGCCAATTATCCGTTAAAGATGCGCTTGAAAAACTGCGCCATCTGAATTTTGAGGATATTGAATTTGCGCATGTGGATCATCACCGCTCTTTGCGCAAAGGGTTTCCAGAAGTGATCTTTGGTGAGGGAAAAACTGCAGACCAGGTGATCGGCATAATGGATAAAATGATGCGTCAGGAAAATATTTTGCTGGTGACGCGTATTGGACCGCAAAAAGCAGATGCCGTAATTGCCCGCTTTCCGGATGCGATTTATCATCCCGATGCCCGCATGATCGTGTGGATGCTCAAAAAGCCGCAGATTATCGGTCGCGGCACCATTCTTATTATATCAGCCGGCACATCTGACATTCCTGTGGCCAAAGAAGCCTATTTGACCGCCGCTGCTATGGGCAACAAGGTGGAAACCATATATGATGTGGGCGTATCGGGCATTCATCGTTTGTTGGGTCACCGTGAAGCAATTGAATCGGCATCTGTGCTGGTGGTTGTTGCTGGAATGGAAGGCGCTTTGCCCAGTGTTGTTGCTGGTATGGTCAGCCGGCCCGTGATTGCCGTACCCACCAGTGTCGGATACGGCGTCAGCCTCGGTGGTCTAACCGCACTGTTTGCGATGCTCAACAGTTGCAGCTCCAATGTTGCGGTCGTCAATATCGATAACGGTTTTGGTGCGGGGTATGTGGCGGCGATGATCAATCGGCGGTAAAATCTATTTCAAAAGTGCATCTAATCCAGCAATGGCGGACTCAAAAGGACAACTTTTTTTAGATAAGTTTTAGAAAGGTAGCGCGTTTATGAAAACCCCAGATGCCATTACCACTTTTTCGCAGAGTGAAAAAATCAAGGGTGGTCTGATTTGGATCACGCAAGCCGTGGAACTTTACAAAGCGTTACCTGAAGCCGATAAACCCGGGGCTGAAAAAATCATTAAAGCGGTGGTCGACATGGTGGGCAGCGAGATACTGATCTGCAAAAAAGCAGCGCCCCATGAACTCTGGCCGGAAATTGAAAAAAGCATTGATACAGCGTTGGTGATGATCAATTCCGGTGTCGCGCATGAAGCGGGTTACCACCTTACTCAGGCACTGACCCAGGTCACCACCATCGGTCAAAGATCGATGTCCATCTTGAAAGACAAAGGGCTTCTTTAAGATCAACCTCTTTAGGTCTGCTGATTCACACCCGATATTTAATGCCTGCCGAATGCACTTCCAAGATGCCGCTGGGTCTCATCTCGGCGCGCCGACCCGGATCGTGAATGCAAATGAAAACAAAGCAGAGATAAGGAAGTTATGAGCACCAAGCAACGCATTCTGATTTGTGCACTTATACTGGTATTGGATCTGGTTGTTTTTTTTCTTCCCCTTACGGCTATCTTTCTGGTGTACATCATTCTGCAAAACCCGCCATGGTTCAGAGAATTTTTACAGCAGCTAGATGATCCGAAACCGTCGCTCTAAGCCGTGACGCACTATTTTTTATGTGCAGACAGATAAACTTTGAGCGGGTAGATGGGGTTCAACACGGACATCGGTCGAGGTTGTGATTTGGGCTCAGGGAGGGGTTTAATTATTGTAGCAATTGCCTGCCAGTTGGATGTTAAGCGCCGCTCGGGATTGCAGGACAGACAGGGTTAGGTCCATGTCGTTTTTGCGAGCCTCGTCGGTTGTGTTCATTTTTTGCCGCCAGGCCTTCCCACCGGTATTATAAAAAGAATAGCAATTTCTAACAGCGCCCATAAAACAAGCATTGTTTTCTGCACTGGTTTTGAGTCGATCGATCTCAAGCTTCGCTTGATCCAGCAATTGCATAAATTCTTCGTAACTGACATTGTTTTCCAAACCTTGCTGGATATTGGATAGGGCAGCCAGCACATTTTCTTCTTCTATGGTTATATTAGGGCCTGAACAGGCCATGCTGTTCAACATCAGTATCAGAACACTGCTTAGCACTGCGCATATTTTCATCAAACTCGCCTCGTTCACCTTGTTTTAAACGCAAGCCTTTCCTGCTAGGGGGGCAACACTATTATCATAGCTTAAATCAAGGCGCATGACAAGTTTGATTAAATATTATTATTTAATTTCAATAGTTTATATTAATTAGTGGTTTTGTATCTCAACTTGAGCCGGGCTAAGTCGTCAGCAATTTCCTGGGGCTCGGCAAAATTTAACGCCAGGGTAACATGCCGGTAAGCCTCAATAATTGGAATGGACAAATTGTCAGCATCACGATAGAAACCATTGATGCGCTTTGAGATACCGCTGATACCTTGCATACTGAACAGCAATCTGCGCCGCTCAAACACACCGGATTCGTGCATCGAGTGCATGAGGGCCGGCGGAACCAGAAGATCGGCTTTTATCTGAGACAAACACAACTGAATACCTTCCTGTATACCCGTCAAATGCGTTGTTTTCTGGGAGTCGCTCAACAGCGCCCACATGTGGCCGTTGAAAAATTGCTCGGTTATGGTTGAGCCCTTTCCGGCAGCCGGGACAGTTCCTAAAATGCAGAACACCAGGATGAACAAGCAACCAAATGTCTGGATCAATCGAGTTTTCATTACCATCACCTCCTAAATACGGTGCACCATACTGACCATAAAAAAGATAGGCACCCTCCCCCAGCTTTCAATGCCATTCTTCATTTCGACAAATTTAGATTTGCTGTTGTGGGTTTACCTGGATGTTGCACGAGCGGGAGACTTTCATATGCAAGGCACTTTAGGGCGAGGCTATAGTATAACTATGCCTCGCTCTGAATAACGCAGCAGGCGGAAGCCTCCGGCTCGCCCGTTGGGTGAATATTAATGCGATAAAATCGTTCCCATCCTTTAGAGACTGTAAGTATCAGTTGTTGGGAGAGCCTGTTGTTAGCGAACAAAGTTTAGCTGTTATCCTACTTCGCCTTAATTTTCATGCAAAGTTAAGGTGAGTTGGGTTTGAGGGAAACAATCTCCCAAACATATTCAGAGGGCTGGAGGCTGATTTGGGTTGCGTTGATGATCTGTTTCTGAGTTTCGGGAACAAACTCATTCAACACCATATCGATGCGATCGATGAGATTTTGGATTTCCATATCCTTTAAGATGTCAATGATGGCCAGATCATCATGGATTTGATCGATCAAAAATTTTAAGCGCTCATTGCCGGTTTGGAAATAATCAATGCGTTCGTTTAGCAGCGTTATATAAGCCTGCAGGGTTTGCACTAAGCTAAGATTGTATCGGATGCGCAAATTTTGCAAAGCCGCCTCATGTGAAATGATTTCGGTGCGGATCTGTTCAGAGCGGATTTCCACTTGCAATTCAGCCAGATGCTTTTCCAGGTCATGCCGCATTTCAATTGCTTGGTCGATTTTATCAATTATTATCACCCGCAACATTGATATTTCGTTTATTTTTACTTTCAGGGTATTTTTTTTGAGACCGCTGGATGCCACCGATATGGTTGTTATCGACAACATGATGATCACCAGGTGCCATTTAGCAAATACAAACGGTTTCATTTGAGCTCCTGTGCGCTGTAAAAACATCAGCCATAACGTCGGTGCAAAGCGTCTATTTTTTCTCTAAGCTGTTTGGGAACAAATAGTTTGCCGCCCGATCGCTCCCACTGTGCCAGATATTCTATTCCGATCTGTGCGTGAGCATCAGGCGTATCCTGCAAACCCATTAGCTCTAATTGACCGCCGTGCCAGTGCAATAGTGTTTCGGCGATTTCAGCGGGAAATTCAGTCAGTCCATTTAACGAAATCCAGTTGCCATCCCATTGAAATAGATAATGGGCCACCCGTGGTGACAGGGCCTTGATTCCGTTCATGCAGATCCAGCTACCTTTCCACTGGCACAGTTGCCTGGCAGCGCCTGGAGAGATTTCGCTGATCTGATTCAAGAAAAGATCTGAACCCTGCATCTCTGTGATGCATTCTGCCGTTGCTGCTGAAATTACGGATAGCTCTCCGATACGAGAAAAATCACCTGCACAAATTTCGGCGGATATAATCTGGTTTTTAGAATAAACCGGTTGGGGTGACACTTTATCCTGCTTGTTTTGGATCTGCTCCCAAATCGTTTCAATGGATTCCAGGCGTGCGTCTGTTGGATCAATAGCAAGTTTGTCAGCAGTGGGCCGGTATTTCTGAAGCGCCCGATGCATCTCCTGTACGTGCTGATCCATATCAATGCCACTGGCAACTGCAGACAGCTGAAGATCCATCATCACGCGCCGTTTTATGAACAACAGGTCCTCACAGGCGCCTGATACCCATGCGAGAGGCCTTTCCAACTGGCCAATATAGGCTTGACGCCGCTGGATGGTCTTTAGACTGAAAACGATTCGATGATGAGCGGTGGCTTCAAGAAAGGTCTGTATATCGGTGTTATGTTGTGCATCTAAAATTTCTTTTTCCTGTTCCTCAATGCTTTGCTGATATCTTTTTTTAAGTGCCAGTATTTCAGCTTTTTTTTTGAGCAAGGTGTCTCTGAGGGTGCTGATCTCATTTATCGAGTCGTCGTATATACTGGGCGTTACCAGCGATTGAATTTCACGAATTTCTTTTCTTTCGACCTTTGCCGGCTGAGGGTGGATCGTTTGCATCTGTTGCGCATCTTTTGGGCTCGTTTTGGGTTTTGATTTATTATCGAAAATAAAAAAGCCTGAAAAAAGAGCAATAATTAAAACTGCGGATACCGCTATTTTCACCAATGATGTTCTGGCATCAGGTGTCTGCAGATCATTTTCTTCCGCGTCATCTTCAAGCGTTTCGTCATCAGTTGCGGATTGGTTTTCGGGTGCTGTTGCGGCTGTTTCCTCTTCAACGTTTTCGTCTGATGATTCCGTTTTCGTTTTTGGGTCGCCCCCCTCATCTTGCGCGGCTTCCTGTTCTGCTGCGACATCTTCCCCTTCTGTATCCAACATTGCGGGTTCATCAGCTGTTTCTGTAGGCGCTTTAATTGTATCATCCGTTTCGGGGATATTTTCTGCAGAATCCGGATCATTTTCTTTTTCATTTGTACCCGTTTGATGTTCTTCGTCATCTTTGGCCGGGTCGGCTGGGGCATCATCTGTGTTTTCGCTGGGTAACGGTTCAATTGGGTGGTCTGATTCTGTTTCTTCCGCCGACGATCCCTGCGCCTCATCGGTCTTATTCGCCTCCTGATCAACTGCTTCGGATGTTGCAGACACCGCTTCTTCAACATTACTGGTATCGGTTGCTTCAGCTTTTAATTCCGTATTTTCAACGTCCGCTTCTGGTGCGCTCTCATGTTTGACATCCGATTCTTCTTGATTGGGATCGTTGAGGTCATCGACACTGACCTGCTCTTCCGGCGCCTCAGCGATATCGATCTCATCTGCTTTTTCGTCACCGGACGCTTCAGCCGGGGAGGCAGTGGCATCTTCTGGCGCTTGATCTGGAATGTCAGTCTTTTCAGGAACCGGGTCTGTTGCGATTGAATCGGCTGCATTGGCAACTGTTGCAGTCTCATTGGTTTGGTTGCTTGAATCGGTCGCGTCTTTTTCATGATCGTCTGGGGCCAACTCAGCGTTTTGACCTTCTGAACCGTCGCCAGTTTCTTGATTTGATTCAAGCGGCTGTTCTTGAACCGGAGTTTGGTCAGCGCTTTCAGCCGGATTTTTTGTGGTTGGTATTGGTTCAGAATCCGGCCCTGAATTATCTAAACCATTACTTTCATGATCTGCTGATTCATCATCAAATGATTCAATTTTTCCATTATCAAGGTCTTGGACAGATTCCTCTGTTTTGGCCTCAGATGGGTCAGATTGTTGGATGTCTTCGGATGTTTTTTCAGTTCTATCCATTTTCATTTTCCTGTTTGCAGTCTGGTCTGCGGATTCCAAAAGGTATTATCGGCAATTTATGGATATTCTTAAGCCAATTTGCTGATATCACTTGATTTTGATGATGAAAAAAATCTTGCGCGATCCGGATCGATTCATTCAAAAAAGTGCGGAGAAGCATAAAGTGGGATTAATTACAGGGATCTAACTTGACACATACCACAATGTAGGATACTTTAAACGCGCGCAAGGAAGCCGGCTACCGCAAGGCGCCGGGGGGTGTTCCAGCCTTTCC
>JAAUXT010015165.1_pt1 | contig 38754 bp, 37 predicted proteins | sample 7278171 | NCBI WGS metagenome assembly JAAUXT01 (sample SAMN14350112, study PRJNA611818) | marine sediment metagenome | isolation source: surface marine sediment (1.8m) | place: French Polynesia: Moorea | collected 2018-08
ATGTCGGTGCTTGAAAACGTTCAGATGGCTCTTCTTTCCTATCACAAGCGCACCAAATCCCTTTCAAAACCGGTCAGGCAACTTTATGTGGATGAATCCATGGCATTGCTCAACATGCTGGGCATCGCCGATCAAGCCGACCGGGCCTGCAGTGTCATGGCCTACGGAGACCTGAAACGAGTGGAGTTGGCTGTTGCACTGGCCAATAAACCTAAATTACTGCTCATGGATGAACCCACAGCGGGTATGGGTCGGGCTGAGGCCCAAAACCTGATGGAATTGACAACAGATATTGTGCGCTCGCAAGATATGGGTGCTTTATTCACTGAACATGACATGGATGTGGTCTTTAATCATGCCGATCACATCATTGTCTTAAGCCGAGGAGAGCTGTTGGCCGAGGGCTCTCCGGCTGAAGTGCAGGTCAACGAAAAAGTCAAAGAGATCTATCTGGGAAGTGGCCAAACCACCGGTGCACCAAAGGATGTACCGTAAATGTCAATTTATGAGATGTCGTCATGCCAACAGACGCGAAAGAGATCATGCTAAAGATAGAATCCCTTGACACCTTTTATGGCAAGGCCCAGATATTATTCGATATGGCCCTTGAGGTCCATCGTGGTGAAGTCAATGTTTTACTTGGCCGCAATGGTGCCGGCAAAACAACCACCTTAAAGTCCATAATGGGTATCGTCTCGCCTAAAAGTGGTACCATTACTTTCAAAGATCAAGCGATCCAGGGGCTGCCGCCATTTAATATTTGTGCCCTGGGATTGGGTTACGTACCCGAAGACCGGCGCATCTTTTCCAGGCTGACCATTCTGGAGAATCTTGAAGTCGGCAGACAGCCGCCGCGTGAAGGTCTTGAGCCCTGGACGGCCGAGCGTCTGTTTGAGTTGTTTCCGAATTTAGGCGAACGACGCAATCAGCCCGGCGGCAACCTTAGCGGTGGCGAGCAGCAGATGTTAACCATTGCCCGCACACTGATGGGCAATCCCGAAATGATTATTTTAGATGAACCCTCCGAGGGGCTGGCGCCGGTGATTGTCGAACAACTGGTCCGCACCATTCAACGACTCAAGTCCGAGGGCGTGTCGATTTTACTGGCCGAACAGAACCTGAATTTTGCCCGCAGCGTGTGCGATCGCGCTTTCATTGTCTACCAGGGCAGTATCTACCATGAAAGCGACATCGACCATCTCTCTCAGGAAGCATACGAAAAATACTGCGCGCTATAGCGACAGAAGTCAGAAATAGTAGGTTTTAAAAAGCGGTTGTGAATCTGAGGAAGGAACTTGCACTAATCTCTGTTACTCACCTAAATAGGCCTCGCGGACCATTTCATTTTTCTCCAGGTTTTCGGCGCTATCGCTCAGCACTACCGAGCCCGATTGTAGCACATAGCCGCGGCTGGCCACCTGTAAGGCGATGCGCGCGTTTTGCTCCACCAGCAAAATGGTGGTTCCGGCAGCGTGTAACTGCTTGATGGTTTCAAAAATGTCATCAACCAGCACCGGTGCAAGCCCCATGGAAGGCTCATCCAGCAAAAGCACCTTGGGGTTTGCCATCAGGGCACGGCCCATGGCCAGCATTTGCTGCTCACCGCCGGAGAGAGTGCCGGCCACCTGTTTGCTGCGCTCCTTAAGCCGCGGGAAAAGCTCCAGCACGTGCTCCAGGTTGTCTTTGTTCTTTTGGCTGTCTTTGCTGATAAAGGCGCCCATTTCCAGATTTTCCATAACCGTCAGGGTTCCAAAAATACGGCGGCCCTCAGGCACCTGGACCACGCCTTTTGCGACGATTTTGTGGGGCCTAAGCTGGGTGAGGTCCTCACCGTTCAAGCGAATCGAACCTTTGCGGGGTCTTAACAGGCCACTGGTGGTTTTGAGCATGGTGCTTTTACCCGCACCGTTGGCGCCGATGATCGTCACAATCTCGCCCTCTTCGACGTTTACCGACACATCCCTGAGAGCGTGAATATGTCCGTAATAGGTGTGGATTCCTTCAACTTCAAGCATTGCCATGGTAAAATTCCTCCTGATGTTTCATCTAAGCGGCTGCATCCGCAGCGCTGGCGCCTGTTCCTAAATAAGCCTCGATCACTTTGGGGTCTTTTTGGATTTCAGCCGGGGTTCCCTCGGCAATTTTTTCACCGTAATCCAGCACGGTGACTGTTTCGGAAATCCCCATAACGACTTTCATCTGATGCTCGATTAAAATAATGGTGATGCCCAGCTCATCGCGCAGGTGCTGAATAAAGTCCATCATCTCCTGGGTTTCCTTCGGATTCATACCGGCGGCTGGCTCATCCAGCAACAGTATCTGCGGTTTGGTGGCCAGGGCCCGGGCGATTTCCAACCGGCGTTGCTCGCCGTAAGGCAAATTTTTGGCCAGCAGCTCACCCTTGCCGCCCAGATTAACAAAACGCAGCAAGCGGCTGCTTTCTTCATCGGCTTCTTTTTCCTCTTTGCGAGTGCCCGGGCTGCCCATGACTATTCCCAAAAACCGCGCTTTAAGATGGGTATGCAGACCCACCAGAATGTTTTCCATGGCTGTCAGGGCGGGAAACAGCCGAATATTTTGATAGGTCCGTGCAACCCCCAGGCGCACAATTTGGTCGGGCAGCAACCCCACCAGAGAGTGGCCCATCAGATCGATTTCGCCGAACTCGGGTTTGTAAAAACCCGTGATACAATTGAACAGGGTCGTTTTGCCGGCGCCGTTGGGCCCGATGACGCTGTGGATGCTGTTTTCTTTGACCTCCAGATCCAGACTGTCAATGGCAACCAGGCCGCCAAACTGTTTGGTGAGATTTTTCGTTTTCAGAATGGCCATTGTTTCCTCCTAACTGCTTGCCGCGGCGGTTCCGGCCGCCTCCGCCTCAGTGTCTTCTTCGTCATCTTCTTCGATATGCAGCTCACGCCGCCGCTTGACATCCGGCCACAACCCTTCCGGCTTCAACAGCATCATGGCAACCAGTGCGGCACCGTATACCAGCAGCCGGTACTCGGCGAATTCTCTCAAAAGCTCGGGCAATCCGACCAGGGCGAAAGCACCCACAATAACGCCGGGAATACTGCCCATGCCACCGACAATGATCAAGCAAATGATGTTGATGGAAACGATGACGTTAAAGCTATGGGGGTAGACCGAGCCGATCTTGGTGGCAAAGATGGCGCCGCTGAGGGCCGAGAAACCGGCCCCGGTGGCAAAAGCCATCAGTTTGGTGGCCACCAGATTGATACCCATGGCCTGGGCCACATCCTCATCCTCGCGCACGGCCATCCAGGCTCTTCCCAGACGCGAGTCCCGCAGGCGCCAGGAGATAAAACCAACCAGCAGACAGCCGGCCAGGATAAAATAATAGACCTGTTGTGGTGTTGTAAAGGTGTATCCGAACAGGCTGATATTGGGAATCTGGCCGATACCCTGGGCGCCGCCGATCCACGGTCGCAGCCAGTCGGATAGAACCAGAATTCGAATGATTTCACCAAACCCCAGGGTAGCAATTGCCAGGTAATCACCGCGCATTTTGAGAACCGGCACCCCCAGCAGTACACCGGATAAAATACCGGCGATGACCACAATGGGCAGGGCACTCCAGAATCCAAAACTAAAGAAGCCCAGCTCCGGGGATGTTAAAATGGCGACCACATATGAGCCCACGGCGAAAAAGGCCACATAACCTAGATCCAGCAATCCGGCAAAGCCCACCACGATGTTGAGGCCCAGTCCTAAAAGCACGTAGAGTCCGACGATGGTCAACACCTCACTGAGGAACAATCCCAGTATTTTGGGCAAAATCAGAAGCACAAACACGATAACCAGGCCGCCGACCAGTTTCATGGTGCGCTGTTGACTGGCAGGCAGTCCTTCCACCTTGGTTTTTACGCTGCCCCCTTTGCGGTGGTACAATAAAACAACGATCGCAACCAAAACGCACAATCCAATGGCGCCTTTGAGGGCCAGACCATTGGGTGCAAATAAGAACAAGTTGATCTTGGCCAGCGGCCCCCACAGTGAGATGACCGGTCGCAGCATATCCTGTAGCATACCGGCAATGATTACGCAGCTAAGGGCCGTGACGACCATTTTGCGAATTGTTGTCGGCGCCAGATAGAGCAGACTGGAAAACAGACCGCTCAAAACTCCGCTTAACAGCAGCAGGGGAATGCCCAGCTTGGGTCCCATGTAAAAGGTCAATATTTGAAAGAGCACCGGTGAGGCATTGATAAACATCATCCGCAGGTTGATGGCTTTGCCGATAACCACCAGAAGGGCAATGCCGGCAGCCGTTATTACAGCGGTGAGGATGGCCGTGCCAAAGACAACGGAAATCTTTTCACGTCCGGCTTTTTGAGCTGCCAGGTAGCTGAGAAAAACCGCTGTGACCAGCAGCAGAGCGTTGCCCATGGTGACGACCTTGTAAATAATATCGCGTTTGTTAAAGGCCTCGACCATGCCGATCAGCGATAGCATCACCACTGTCAGAGCACCGATCAACCCGATATTGACCGCATAGCGCCAGGGAGATTGATCCTGATTCATTTTGCAAAAACGTCCTTTCCGACTGCAATCTAATTAGATTACCATTAACTGTTACTAGGCTTTTTTAACCGCCAGTCGTTCGCCGAGAATTCCGGTGGGCCGGAAAATCAGCACCATCACCAGCATGGTGAAGGCGATGGCATCCTTTAGCTGATAGGGCGCCACGATACCCAGGCCGTCGAGAAACAGGCTGGGGCCGACAGATTCGATCAGGCCAAGGAAAATACCGCCCAGCATTGCGCCCGGGATGTTGCCGATCCCGCCCAGAACCGCGGCCGTAAAGGCCTTGATACCGGGGATGAAACCCATGAAAAAATGCACTTGTTTGAACATGATGGCGTACAGTACTCCGGCTGCACCGGCAGCGGCACCGCCGACCACAAAGGTCATGGAAATCATTTTGTCCACGTCGATGCCCATCAGGGCCGAGGCTTCCTTGTCCTCGGATACGGACCGGATAGCCTTGCCGATGCGGCTTTTCATGACAAAGGAGTACAGGGCAAACATCAGCACGATGGCGGCGACGATGACAATCGCCTGGAATTTGAGAATACGGATACCGCCGATCATCCAATGGCCTTCGAGCATCGCAATGTCCGGATAGGCCTGGAAGCTGGAACCATAGAGCCCGCGAAACAGGTACTGCAGGAAAAAAGAGGCCCCGATCGCGGTAATTAGTGGAATCAGCCGCGGGGCGCCTCTGAGGGGCCGGTAGGCAATCCGTTCCAGAAAAAAAGCAATCGTAACGGATATGGCCATGGACACCAGGAAAATAACCCCCAGACAAAGTATGGGCTGGGCCTCCAAAAAGTCATTGCGGTAAAAATAGGCGGCCACAAAATAAGCCGTATACGGTCCGCTCATAAAGACCTCGCCGTGGGCAAAGTTGATCATGCGCAGCACGCCGTAGACCATGGTATATCCGGTGGCGATTAGCGCATAGACGCTGCCCTGGGCCAGACCGAAGATGACAAAATCGATCCAATGACGAACGGTATAGGTTCCTTTGATCAGAGTGGCGATCGACCCCCAGATCACCAAAAACAACAGTCCACCGCCGATCAGGTACATGACCACATCGGTGGGTGTTATTCGTTCACGAATTCGTTGCAGCATAATTATTGTCCTTCTTCCTTCTTACGACCTGGTGTTTGCCTTGTGACATCGAGTGGTAGCCCACAGTAGGAGACAGAGCGTGTTTTGAAGTTGCGGCAAACGGTTGGGGAAACCGAATCTTGCAGGGTAGGCCGGGTATTCTCTGAATACCCGGCTCTCATATAATTTGTATCAAAGCCGGCTTCCGGAGAAGCCTGCTTTGATCTGTTACATTAATATGGTTTCCAGTAAGGTTTTTCCGGCATTTTCAATTCTTTCACGTTCTCTTTCGCGGTTTGATAAATCGCGATTTTCGGATCTGCGCAGTCACCGTACTGGTCACAGTTAATCATACCTGTCAGCCCCTGCATATTTGAAGTGGCCAACAGTGCATCGCGGACCGCTTTGCGGTTGATAACCAGATTGCCACCTTTTTTGACGGCCGCTTTATCGATGGCCTTCAGAATCATCATGGTGGCGTCATAGGCATGGCCATGGAACGGTGCGATGGGTTTTTCACCATATTTTTTCATGTGTGTCTTTAAAAAGGTCTGATATCCACCAGCAAAGGCCGCAAAATCCGGGCTGGAGTGATACATCCCCACAGCTGACATGCCAGCGGCTTTATAGAAGTCCGGTGAGAACATGCCGTCGGCGCCAAACAGGACAGTCTTTTCCAATCCGGAGATTTCCTTGGACTGGCGCGTAATAAAACCACCTTCGGCAATGAAGATCGGATAATAGATAATATCCGGTTTGCCGGTGGCGATTTTGGTCAAAACCGGGCGCATGTCGGTGTCGTTGGGAGAAATGGCTTCCATGGAGGTGACGGTGCCGCCCAATTTCTTGAAGGTGGCGGCAAAAACCTGCGCCAGCTGCTCGGCATAGACGCTGCCGTCATGAATGGTGGCCGCTTTTTTGAGACCTTTTTGTTTAAAGGCAAATTCAGCCGCGATCGCCCCCTGGATCTTGTCGTTATGGCAGGTGCGTGCATATCCACCGTAGCCTTCGCCGCGGTTGGGATCGGTCAGAAACGGAGCGGTGTTGGAGGGCGACACGCTCGGAATACCGGCCTTCCAGAGAATCGGCACGCCGGGTTTGGCGGCACTTGAGCAGGTGGAGCCGATGGCCGCCACAATGGTCGGGTCGGCTGCCAGTTTAGTTGCGGCAGCCTGGCCGCCTTCAGCGCTGCAGCCGGCATCCTGGCCTGAAAGCTTGATTGGAAAGCCTTTGACTTGTCCGCCGAAATCGTCCATCGCAATTTCAATACCGCGCACCACATCCGTGCCTAAGGAAGTGTTTGGACCTGAAATGACGACCCAATAGGCAATGTGGACCGGTTCACCGGGGCGCAGTGTGACATCTTTGTCCATGGCTTTGGCTTGAATACCAAAGGCAAATGTGATCACAAATACACATGTTAACACCATAATTAGATTGCGATTCATTTTGGTTCTCCTTTCATTATTAATATAAATAACGCTTGATACGTTGAGAATTCTGTTCGACTAAATACGATATAACTAGACTGGATCACCTCCTTTCAGCATTGTGGCGGGAATAAATAACCATTATGCTATAATCTCAATGGCTTAAAATGTCAAATGGTCGTTTATGATTTTTTTTGGCCTATTTTCCAAGGTTCTGAAATCAATACTAAATAAGATTTAGTTGGTGATTTTGCCTCAAAAGGTTTGGCGCTTATTTAAACAACATTTGGGCATTAGTCAAGAGCTAATGTTCAGAAAATGTTAAACCAGCCCAATTTCGCTCAATGCCCGGTTTTCCAGTATACGTTGTGGGGTAAAAATGGAAAGATCCAGTGTTAAAGGCTTTTTCAGAATGAGTTCGCTCAAATAACGTCCCACCGCGGGTCCCTGCTGAAGACCATGACCGGAAAATCCGTTGGCCAGGTAAAATCCGTTCAGCTCCGGCCATTGCCCGAGAATGGCATTGCCGTCCAGGGTATTGACCGCATACAGACCGGCCCAGCCGCGCACCACCTTAAGGCGATCAAATTTCGGGACAAACTCAGCCAATTCCGGCCAAAGATGGTCTATGAATCGCTTCTCGTCCCAGGTAAACGCCACACCGATGGGATCATCTTCCATTGATTTCCCCAACAGCACCAGGCCGCCTGTTTCCGTACGGAAATAAAGACCTGACGGCAAGATGGTCAACGGCAGCGGTCTTTCAAATTTATAGGCGGTGTCAAGCACAAACACCTGGCGCTTGACCGGAACGACCGGCAGGTCGATACCGGCGGTTTTAACCACTTCTGAGGCCCATGCGCCGGAACAGTTGATCACGATTTCAGCAGGCAGCGTGCCCTTATTTGCCAGCTGCACCCCTTCAACCTGATTTGGGGATATAAGGATACGGACGGCTTCATCCTGCAAATAGTTGACACCCAATGATCGTGCTTTGGCCTTATACGCTATCAACACCCCGTAGGAATCAAAATAGCCATCATCTGGACCGAAGGTCCCGCCAACAAATGTCTGGGGGTCATAAAGGGGATACTGTTCCCTGATTTGCTGCGGTGCCCACCACTCTACCCGGCAACCAAGCTGTTTTTGCATATCGAAGGCCCGCCGGGCAGCTTTTTCGCCATCGGCCGCTACCAGAAAAAGATTGCCTTCCTGCCGAAAATAGATTTTCGGCTTCTCGCCGTCCACCGCCATATCCTCTTCAAAGGAACTTAGCATCTCGATGGCATACTGAGAGATCTGAACGTTTTCCTTTAGCGTAAACTGAACGCGCACATTGGCCATGGATAGGGTGGTTGACGCTTGTTCGTAGGTCGGATCGCGCTCTACTACCGCAATCTTAAGTGATGGATCAGCTTTAATCAGGTAATAGGCTGTGGCGCTGCCGATGATGCCGCCTCCGATAATCACAACGTCATGTGTTTTTTTCATTTGCTTTAAACCTCATCTAAGGCAAGTTGTTGTGTTTTGTCGTCAGGTTCTGAGGTTCAACGTTCAAGGGTTCAGAGGTTGAATAACTTAAGACAGACGGCATATGTCAAACCCCTGAACGCAGAACCCTGAACCTTTGAACCTCATAACGGCAGCCAGGTCCCAATTTTTTTCTTTTTTGCCCGTTGATAGAGCAGCGGCGCAACAGCCATGTCATCGAGCGCCAGCCCCAGATTGGCGGTCATGGTGCGCTCCTCAGAGGTTTGGCGCCCGGGTTTTTGACCGCTGGCCAGCTCACCAAGGTCTGCATAAATATCGGGAATATTTTTGAAATAGCCCATTTGTTGATACAGCCGCAATTGAGCGGTGTCGTCGGTACAGAATTTAGTGACCTGATTCATGGCTGCCGGATCCCAGTAGGAATCATAATCCACGAGGGAGGCAAAAGCGCCCTCATCCAACCAGTCTGCCTGGATTGTGGCATGGGGTGTTCTTAAAATCGGACCGGCTGTCACCACAATATCACAGCCGCTGACCGCCTCCTGGGGGGTTGCAGCCGGCACGACCTCCAGATTAAAACGCGCTTGAATCTCCTCGGCGTATGATTGAACCGTGTCATCATTGACATCATAAGCCCGAACGTTTTTGATCGGAAACAATACGTTTAAGGCCTCTACATTGCTGCGGCCTTGCACGCCGCAGCCCAGCACGCCCACCACCGACGAATCGCTGCGTGCCAGATAGCTGGCAGCCAGGGCGGTGGCTGCGCCGGTGCGCATCGCCGTAATCCAGATACAGTCCATTACGGCCAAAGGTAAACCGGTTTCAACATCATTGAAAATCAGCAAACCCGTGACGTAGGGCAATCCCTTGTAGTGATTTTCCGGAAATCCGGCGACCCACTTGATTCCAGCCGACTTTAAATCGGCAATGTAGGCCGGCATGGCATGAATGAAATTATCGCCACCACCAGGATGAATGCCCGGTTTGGGGGGCATTTCGGTACGACCCTCACCTTTGGCGCGAAAAGTGGTTTTTAATGATTCAATAATTTCGGCCATGCTTACGCCGACGGCTTCCACATCTGCTTTTGATAGATAAAGCAACTGGTTTTTCGGCATGCTACCCCCAATCGGAATAAGGTTTCTATCGACTTCTGGTATATCGACTGAACGATTTGGCTGTCAAGGAATTATAGCCCGTTCGGCACAGGGCATAGGGTGTAGCTCAGAATTCACTTCCGAATTCTTGGTTCAGGACTTGACTTTCTGCAGGGGGCATGATTTCAAAATTCAAATGGAGGCAAAACCAATGGTGGACTTTTATCAATATCTGGATGAGCATCAAATTGAATACGAACGTTACGATCATCCGCCGGTGTATACCGTCGACGATGTTAAAAGACTTGTGCCACCGCTGCCGGCGGCCAAGACCAAAAACCTTTTTTTGCGGGATCATAAAGGCCGACGTCATTTTCTGGTGATTGTACCGGCTGATAAACGGGTGGACATCAAGGCGCTGAACGCCCTGATTGGTGCCAGCCGTTTAAGCTTCGGTTCCGCCGACCGCCTCAAAAAATTTCTGGGCGTCGATCCCGGCTCTGTGACGATTTTCGCTCTGGTCAATGATCCTGACCATAGCGTTGAATTGATCATCGATGAAATTTTATGGACGCAGCAGGCATTCCAGTTTCACCCCCTGATCAATACCGCCACCCTGGTGATATCGAACGACAACCTCAAGCGATTTTTAGCGTCGACCGGCCATGATGTACGGACCCTGGGTGTGCCTTCGCAAAAACAATAAGTGGAATCATAGCATTTTTAGCTCACGGGGACGACGACGAAAAAGTGTATAAAAGACGACTAATCTTTTGAATTATTACACCACGAAGGGCACGAAGGGAAACTAAAAATTTTCTCTTTGTGCTCTTCGTGTTCTTCGTGGTTTTTAATCTGTAAAATCGCCATCCACGCACCCATAAGGCTGCGCTTCTTTGTACTTGATAATGGAGGCTTAAAAGGATTTTAGTGCAGGCTTTTGATGCGGTTCATGCGGCTGGTTATCTCGGTGATACGGATACCGTATTTTTTGTTCTGTAAAACGACTTCTCCTCTGGCGATCAATTTGTCGTTGGCCAATATGTCCACCGGTTCACCCTCCAGTTTGGAAAGTGTGACGGTTGAGCCCGGTTCCAGTTCGAGCAGCTTTTGAATTCGGACGCGGTTGCGGCCTAATTCTACGGTTATTTCCAAGGGGATGTCCAACAGCAAATTCAGATCAAAATCTTCAATCGCCTGTGTTTCTTCATCATCAGCCGGATCGGCATTTGCAGCGTCAGACAAATCATCTAGCTGCATATTTCCTAAAGCAGCAGATTCTTCAGACGTGCTGATGGCGGTGCTATCTTCTTCTGCTTCGATGGGGGGCGTTTCGGTTTCAGTGGACCCATCATTTTCTAAATTTCCTCCACTCGCGGGTTCGGCTCCATTTTCCTCTGCAGGCTGGCCATCCTCTTTGATCTTATCTTCAGTCATCCTGGTTTGACCTCGATTCGTATTGATCTGATGTGCGTCAGACAATCTATGAATGCGAAAAACGCTTTATCTAATTATTTTAGTATAATCAGGCTAAAACCTCAATATATTTTCCCGTACACCGGCACAACCGCTGGTAGCAGAAACACGTGCAACCGTTTGTAATTCCGGGGTTGCAATGGTATGAAGCAAAGATACCATCAGAAAATAGTTTCGCCTGGCAGTGTATTTAGTATATCGAATGTAAGTATTGAGGAAAAATCCATGTATACATTTTTATTCAGCCCCATTCAAATTAACAGTTTGCAAATTAAAAACCGAATCGCCTATCCATCGCTGGGGTTGCTGTATTCCACAGACGGCAAACTCAACGACCGGTACTACAACTATTTTGCTGAAAGGGCTGGTGGCGGTGCCGGAATGGTGACCGTTGGACCGGTTGGGATTGATTTTATCGGATCGGGTGCGATTGCCTTATCGCTGAGCCATGATGATGCCATCGCGGATTTTAAAAAACTAACCCGCATTATAAAAGATGGCGGTGCCTGCGCGTGGGTACAGCTATTTCATGCCGGTGCTTATTCCCATCCGATGTTTATCGATGGCCAGCAACCGATGGCGCCGTCGGCGGTGTATTCACGCTATTCCCAGACGACGCCGCGCGAAATGACCATTGAAGACATCCTTCAGACCCATGAGAATTTTGCGCAGGCGGCGCTGAGGGCCAAGAAGGCCGGTTTTGACGGTATCGAGATCCTGGCGTCCGCCGGTTACCTGATTTCACAATTTCTCTCTGAGAAAACCAATCAGAGAACCGATAACTATGGCGGCAGTTTTGAAAATCGGGTGCGGTTTCCCAGAGAGCTCATCGAGCTGCTACGCAAACGTCTTGGACCCGAATATCCGTTGACGATTCGCATGGCGGGAAACGATTTCGTGAAAGACAGCAACACCGATACAGAAACGCCGGAGTTTGCCAAGGTGTATGAAACTGCGGGCGTGGATGCCATCAATGTAACCGGGGGTTGGCATGAATCGCGCATTCCGCAACTGCCGATGCATCTGCCCCGTGCGGCATTTGCCTTTTTATCCCTGAATATTAAAAAAGCAGTTTCAGTGCCAATCATCGCTTCCAATCGAATCTCGGATCCCGCCAGCGCTGAACAGATCATCAGAGATGGTTATGCCGACATGGTCAATTTGGGCCGGGTGTTGATAGCCGATCCGCAGTGGCCCCAGAAAGCATCTGAAGGCAGAGTGGAGGAAATCCGCCCCTGTGTGGGTTGCTCTCAGGGTTGCACCGATGAAGTCTTTAGCGGGCGACCGGTATTTTGCGTCGGCAATGCGCGGGCCGGATTCGAGGGAGAACGTCAGCTCTTCATCAGTGATAGCTCCAAGAAAGTCATGGTCGTGGGGGCGGGTGCCAGTGGTTTGGAGGCGGCCGTGACCGCAGCCAGCCGTGGTCATCAGGTCGAAATTTATGAAAGAGATTCAGACATCGGCGGCCAGCTGTGGATTGCCGGGGCACCACCGCATAAACAGGAAATTTTGGAATTTATCCGCTACTATCGGGCCCAGATCAAAAAGCACCAGATTCCCTTGCATCTGAACACCGCGGTGGATACGAATTTTGTTCAGGCGCAAAATCCGGATTACATCATCCTGGCAGAAGGTGCCGAACCCACTTGGCCACAAATTGATGGATGTGATGATCCCTGTGTTTATCCTGCCTGGCAGGTTTTAAAAGAAAATCCGTCACTCGGAAATTCGGTTGCCATTATTGGTGGTGGTTCGGTCGGTCTGGAAACAGCTCTGTTCATCGCCGCCAAGGGCACACTGACACCGGAGACGCTTCATTTTTTGTTTACCTATGATGCCATCGACCCGAAACGATTGCGTGAACTCATGTTTCAGGGATCTTCAAAGGTCACTGTTTTTGAAATGTTGCCCAGGATCGGGCAGGACATTGGTAAATCAACACGTTGGATTGTGTTTGATAATCTGAAGCGTTATGGGATTGCGGTTAAGACTAGCGCTCAGGTGACATCCATCCGCCATGGAATTGTGAAATTCGTCAAAAGGGATCAAGTGCAAGAGCGTCAATTTGACAATGTCATTCTGGCGTCAGGGGTGCAATCTGTTCCTGGCTTGTCAGCTGATATCAAAAAACTGGGGATCCCTTTTGCCGCGGTGGGTGATGGTCTGCGGCTGGGAAAACTAAACGATGCGATTCATGGGGGATTTCTGGCAGCCCTCAACATCTAAAGCTATTTTAAAAATGCATCTAACGCTCAATGGCTGTGTTAAAAACCGATTCAAAATGCTCGAATACTAACGTGTATGCTCCACTTTTGAATCGGTTTTCGCCTTGCCCTTGAGCGTGATCTACAATTTTGAAAATAGCTTTCAGTTTTATCTTTTTCTCAGCATTATTTGATGGTGTTTTTCGTGCTCATAAAATCTGTTGGTATTAACTTACCTAAGCTGGTTTAGGGTTCAAGTTTTTCCAATACCTCACCGTTTTCACCCAGTAAAAAGACCATAAAACCGCCGGCTACAGCATCCTTTAATAATTCTTCACGCATAATGGCCTGCACTTCGTACTTTAATTTCGGCTCGCGCGTAAGATTCAACAAACCCTGTTGAGCAGCCTCTTTTTCGGGAAAAGCCGGTATATACGAAATGTCTGTTTCTGGGTCGTGCTGGCCCAAAAACTGCTCATTGCCGCCTGGATCCTGAACGACCACCCATACCCATTGATCCTCATTTTTCATCTGCTGCATGTCCACTCCTAAAAGAAGGGGTTGAGCCCGTTACCCGCTTGTCCGCCTATGGCGGATTAGCCCGTTAGCCGGATAGAACCGATTCCAATTTTAACGGGCTCAATCCGCCGGAGGCGGACTCAACCGGCAAACCCGACTATAGAATTACTTATGTTGAAAAAGTTCCCTAGCCCAGATCCAGGTCCAGAAAATCAAGTCACCCATTAGGGCCGCGTTAATTCACCACACAAATCGGTTTGCATCATTTTTTTTATTTTTGCAACCGACAATTTCTGATTGAGCAAAAATGACAGTTTTGCCAATGCCGCCTCAGGGGTCATGTCAAAACCACTGATGACACCAGCTTTTGCCAGCGAAATACCGGTGGCATAGCCTTCCATATTGACCGTACCTTTCATACACTGGGTGCAGTTGACGATGATAACGCCATGGTCATTGGCCGATTTCAATGCCGCGATCAATTCCCTGTTTTCAGGTGCATTGCCGCTTCCGTAGGTTTCCAGGATTAAACCTCGAATGGGTGGCTGCAGGAAATTTTTAACAATGTCCACGGAGATGCCCGGAAACAACCGCAGCCCGGCCACGCGCGATTCACTTAATGCGGCAACTTTTATTGTTTTACGGGTTTTCGGGGGCGGCAGGACCAGGTCCCAGCGTATTTTGATTTCAATACCGACAGTTCCTAGCGGCGGGAAATTCGGTGATTCAAATGCATCCAGGCTATCCGAATCGATTTTTACCGCCCGATTGCCGCGCAGCAGCTTGTTGCCGAAACACAGGCAGACTTCAGGGATTTTAAAATTGGCTGCGATCAGCAGTGCCGTAATCAGATTCTCCCGGGCATCATTGCGGACTTTACACAGCGGGATTTGGGCGCCGGTAATCACCACCGGTTTTTGCAGCCCTTGCAACATAAAGGGTAAGGCGGAGGCGGTATAAGCCATGGTGTCGGTACCGTGTAGAACCACAAACCCATCATACGCATTATGGCGCTTGGATATGTCATTGGCGATCCTTAGCCAATCTTCAGGTGTCATATTGGAGGAATCCAGCAACGGTTCATACTCGCCAATGTCATATTCCGGCAGCAAATCACTTTTGAGTTCCGGCAGGTTGTGCATAAGTCGCTCGAGGTATCCGGAAGTCGGCACATAACCGTCCACTGTGCGTTTCATGCCGATGGTGCCGCCGGTATAGGCAATATAGACTTTTTTGCGCATATACACCTCGTTTTAAACAGACAAAAGATTCTTCAATTTGGGCAATAATTTTCTCCCGCGGGCCTTAATGGCTGGGCTACCGGTTTGGGTGAGTTTTTCGATAGCGTTCAGCACGCGGTTTGAAACGGCCGCCTTGTTTATGGCCAGATCTGTTAGGGCCTGCATCGCAAAAGTGACGACAATTTTACTGTCATCCGTTAAATAATCAAATAAAATATCCGTTACAGTCTGTGTTTCTTTTGATGACAAATTTAAACGGCTAATCATCTGAGCCAGATGCCAGCGCAGCTCCTGCTGACGGGTTTTACGGGCAAGTCCAATGAGTTCTGTTTTAAATGGCCGTAATATTTGAGGCTCATCTGCAGATATCTTTTCCATTGAATCGGCCGCGCGCATCCGTACGATCGGATCTGAGTTAAACAGACCGTTGACCAGATCTTTAAACAGATCCGGTTTTTCTTTGACAGCCGCGACCACCGCATTGACGTTTCCAATGGAACGGCGGTCGCCGCCTCGGAGTTTGGACAGTATGGTCGTCATCATTTTTCCGAAAACGGTTGCAAAATAAACATTCGTTTTTTCAAGCTGTCCGGTATATCTGGTTAAGCCAGTTGTGCCCGTTGCGCCGGTTGAGCCCGCTGAAATTGTACAAATGTCTGATTTTATTTTTCGGGCAAACGGGCAAACGGGTTACGGGCTCAACCTGCAAAATTTAGATATTTAATTTCTTAAGGACATCTTGCTTGGCCGTAAAATACAATGAGGTTGAAGCCGGATTAAATCCGGCCGAGGCGGCTGAGTATAGCACCTTCCTCGTCCTTTTTAATCTTACCGGCATCCGTGCCTTCAAAGTCAACTGTTAAAATATTCTCGCTTAAGCGGGTGATCTGTTGCAACGCTTTCAGATGGGCGGGGTGCTCCTGGTAGCGTTGAACAGCCTCCAGATTGGCGAACAATGCCACAAGCGCAAAGTCATATGATCTTGCGGTCTGCAGCAGATCGCGCCCAAATTCATATGTTTGAATTTCAACAATCTTGTTAGGAAGTTGATCTAAAATTTTTTCAAGTGCATCAATGTCAGCATCTTTGATCCCCGCTTTAAACTTGATCAAAACGACATGATTAATCATATCGACCTCTCCTTATGGTTTTCCCTAAGCGGAATCGATTTCATGGATGATTCACAATATCGCATCTAACAGATAAATCCAAAAGAGAAATTTGTATATCATCGGAGTTTATTTTTTTCTGGCTATTTTATCGATTCCGATCATGATTATGCCGCTTGCGATATATATCAACCCGGCGCCGACGATCGTAAATTTGATGATGGCGCATGTGCGCGCTACAGCGGGAAGCCATAGCTGTTTTGAATTGAGCAACAGGGCAAACAATACTGAATTTTCAACGGCATCGCATATGGCAGCCAAAAACTGCGTCCAGGCCAAAATGGCGCCTGCATTGGCCAACAGCAGTCTACGCTTCACAAGTGCTTTGCTCACCTGGGTGCAGGCCAATGACAGAAAAGCGGCATAAACGATTAAAAAAAGGTAGTCCAGCCCCAGGCTGCCGGCGGCATGTTTTTTTGCCTGCCCATTCCAGGAGTTCAGTATCTGGCGAGATGCGTCTACATTTTTTGCCAGTTCAAAGGATACAATCCCTCGGGGGGCTACTGGTGTCCTCAAGGGCCCATCTAGCATGCGCATTGCCATCAAAAGGAAGGCGCTTATAATCAAGGCCGCAACCAGGGCTTTTTTCCGAGCGGGATCTGAATATCGTTCAAATGGTGTTGGCCAACGCATTTGTGTTCCGGCGCAAAAAGATCGGATCTTGCTGAGTGGCTTAGGAATAACACTTCTTTAATCAGGAGATCTGTTAACAGACCGCAGCTTCAACTTGAGATAATCTATCGCTCATTTTTATGGGATGCAATCGAATTCTTCGTGCTGATTTCAGACAAAAATAAGCGTCAGAAAAGAAAATGAACCCAAAGGGTTTCTTCCCGAGGGTGATCTATTTGAGGCTGGTGAACTGGCTAGGGTTACCCATGCGGCTAAGGTTTTGGGGATGGTGCTTAATTACGGCTACAGCACAGTGGCCCAATTTTAGAGATGGATCTCAGTTCTTGAGTGCTGCCAGGTAGGCTTGTTCAGAATAACCCTGAATTCCTTTGCCGTTTATGACAACAAAAGGCACTGCCCGCCGGTTGGTCATGGTCATCATTCGACGAGCGGCCCGCGGGTTTCTGTCGATGTCATAAGTTTTATACTTGATTCCCCGTGAGCGGAAAAATTGCTTGGCCTTATTACAATACCCGCACCAATCGGTTTCATAGATCTCAACGGTCGGCGCTTTGGCAGCGATTTCCTCTTCCGGAGAATTTTTCAATATATCAAAAATGCTGGGATCCAGAGTGTCCTTGGTGGCTTTAACTGGAGCCGGGCTGCGATCAGCAGGCGCCGGGTTGGAAGATGGAACGGTATCATCTTTAACCTCGAACGCATCTGAATTATCACGGGTCGGGGAATCCGAATAATGGGTAATACCGTTTTCATCAACCCATTTGTAAATTTCAGCTGAGGATACACCAAGGGTCAACATCAGCAGCAAAAAGACTATCAAAATACCTGGAATCTTCATTTTTTTACCCCGAATAAAAGTTGCGTGGGCCCATTCGACGCATGATAGCGGCGCCCATTTATGATTTAAAAGGGCCGTTGAGCCACATGACAGTCCGCATTTGGCCCATACCGGTATATTGAATGGTTTATCGGCAAAATAGATGGAAGAGTTGAGTAAAACCTGGCGGGAAAGAGGCCACTTGCGACTTAACTGCTTTATTTTGCTTTAGATGCGACATTTTTTGGCTTCCGGCGTTCATTTCGCTGCCAATCGATTTGGTTTTTTATTTCACTGAGAATAAAAGAGCTTTTGAGGCTCAATGCAATTTCCGTCTCGCTGGGTTTCGCGGCACCGGCATCGGTTACAAAGCGTTGAACCGCAATTAGGGCTTCTTTGATATTTTCGTGGAACAGACCCACCCTGATCAAACTGTTTTTTGCGGGGCCGGTTTTCAGATTCATTTTCCAAAATGGATCCTTAGACGCTGCATCTGCAGACGGCTGGGACACCGGTTTTTTACGCTGAAATTTTATCTGGTTGCCGATCTCATTCAGCATAAAATAGCTTTTAATGGCACTGGACACTTCGGTTTGAGAGGGCTCGACTCCGGTTGTTACGTGAACATATTTAAATACCGTCAGAATCGCATCAGTTAGGGACGGACTCAGGCGAATCAATTTTGGCAAAATATGCTCCTATACCTGGTCAATGCTTACACCAAGATACGCTAATTTAATCTTCTTTACCATCTAAGCGATGCGGGCTGCCATGAAGTGATGCCGCCGATCCAGCCGAAGTAGTCTGCAGCTACAAAGGCTGGATTGGCGTGCTGGAGTGATGGGTAATGGATCCTATCTGCTAGCACTGCAGCTTCCGGCCAACAGTGAGCAGATATTTTTCTGCTGCGACAATTGGCGCCGATATCGCATCTTTCACTTTTATATATAAAAAAATATAAAAATTTAAGATAGTTGTCAAGTTTTTCGATTCGTGAAAATGACGCCTGATCCCTAAATTTGTCATGCAACTTGCGTTCACTGTGCTTTGATCGACCCGATGGTTTGAACCACCACGGGATACCCCTCCAGGGTAGCCGGTATTTTAGCCGGGGTGTCCGGATGTAATCCGTCCACCCCTACGATGATAGCCTGATTGCCGCCTGGGTCCAGCCCAATTCCGATTGAAACCACTCCCGGTAATTTCAACCATCGTGCTTCATGTTGTTCTTTAACCTCTTGAATGGATGGTGACATACCCATATCATCTCCCATCGCCAACAGGGGAAAGATCAGGATGGCCAAAGCAACCGTTCTCATAGTGACACCCCCAAGGCGTTAAATACATTTTCAATGCGATTGATGATGGTCGTCGTGTCGCTGCCGGCGAATAAAAGTCCGGTCAAACGGTTGTTGTCGTCCAGAACCGCTGAACCACTATCGCCCCCCTGACTCATTGCACCGGCCAGTAGTTGATCAGTGAAGACGGCCACTTGCCCGGCACCGTATTGAACATTGGCGGTGACATCGACCTGTTGAATTTCGCCGGTTGTAAATTCTGTGGTGCGTCCGCTCTTTTTGATGGCCATACCCAGTTCCCCGGTGACGGTTCCTTCAACAGGTCCGGTATTCAAGATGTCATCTTTCACATCTGCTACATTCAGCGGTGCAGCAATCGCAGCATCCACCAGGTTGTCTTCCGCTTGTATTTTGACCACCTCATAGCGGGTATTGCTGCTAATCACTCGGCAACCCAGATTAAAAACAGAGATGACTGCATTGGCAAATTGGCACTCACTGGGTTCACCTTGAAATGTGATGGGAACAAACTGCGTCAGATTTGCAATGTGATCTTGTGGGAAATTACCGCCATCAAACGGGCCGGGTTGCAAGATGGCGTCGCCGATTTCAGCTGCATTGCTGTTGGCCAGCACATGATTGTTGGATAACATAACGGGTTGGCCGTTTTTTTTCACCCAGCAGCCCAGCGTCCCGGCGGTGATTCCAACGTGCCCGACACTGACACCGCCGGGTGCTGGACGAAATCGATCGGTTGGTGCTTGCAGTGCACGGATCACACCGCTTTGTACGACATCGGTGGGGGTACCGTCAACGGTTGCGGGAACCATCTCTTGGGCGGAAAGTCGGGCAGCGGGCAATTTTTCTTTTACCGAGCAGACAATACACAGCTGATCTGTTTTGATGCCGCCACTGACTTTATAACCGATACCGGTGGCCACAACATTTAACCGTTCCAAAAGCGGTCGGCGGTGGGTACTTAAAATGCTCCGGATTCGATACATCTCATCTGCCATAATGTCCTCCTTTCAGCAAAAATGCGTGAATATGTCTATGACGGATGGGCTGAATTCTCCCTGAGCACTTTGAAGTTTAGTCTGAAGAGAAGTATAGGCTAAAAAACAACAATGTCAATATAACTATATATCAACACCCTTTGGGATCATCGTGGACTACGATATAGGGTTTTAAAATCATTCAGAAAACAGACGATAGGTGGTTCAGCGCAGAATTGCGGAGGTGTACGGCAGAAAAACCAGACGGCTATAAAACCATCAGCGAAACAAATCAAGCATCGTCGCTTTCATCTGCCTGTTTAGACGATAGGATCTGATTTAATATGACCCCTATCAGAATTGCCAAGGCGACACCTTTAAGGGAAAATGCCCCGGCTGAAAAAGTAATGCCACCGATTCCAGACACGACAATAACCAGCACCATCAGTATATTTCTAAATTCCATTAAGTGTGATGGTTCCTTCTGCAGGCAATTTATACCCATTACAATTAGTGCGCCAAAACATAAAATAAGAATGCCACCAATAACCGCATCTGGTATGGTTTGGAGAATGGCGCTCAATTTCCCGCAAAAAGCCAAAAGCATGGCCAGAACAGCGGCCCAGATCATTATGGCGGGTCGCCCTTTTTGGAAAACAGTCACAAGACCGGTAATTTCGGGGTAAATGCGTACCGGTGGTCCGCCGATAAAAGACGCAATTGTGCTGGCTACGCCATTGCCCAGCAAGGTACAATGAATACCAGGTTCTTTGAGGTAATCTTTGTCTGTCACCTCACCAATAGTGCAGATATCGCTAAAATGGATCAAGATCGGCGCAATGACTGCCGGTATCAGGAAACCAATAGCGCTAAGATTGAATTCAGGCAAAACAAAAGAGGGAACGGCAAGCCATGGCGCTCCGCTAACCCCGGAAAAATCAACAATTCCAAACGGGATAGCGACTAAATATCCGGCGAGAAGTCCGCCTGCAATCGGTAAAAGCTTCAGTATGCCCCGGCCCAATAAAAAAATGATAATGGTCACCACCAGTGTTATGGCAGCAATCAATAAGCCGATTTTGTCCGGTATCGGATGCGCAGGATTTGACTTTCCCAGTGCCATGGAAACAGCTACGGGTGCCAGCATCAGCCCGATGACCATTATAATGGGTCCGACCACAATCGGTGGAAATAGGCGCTGAAAGACACTGCGGCCTTTCCAGTAAATCAAACCACCGATGCCCGTATAAACCAGGCCGGCTGCTACCAGTCCGCCGAGGGCCGCCGGCAGGCCCCATTTTTGGGTCGCCACCATAATGGGAGCTGTGAAAGTAAAGGACGATGCCAAGAAAACCGGTATTTGCCTTTTGGTGAAGCCATGAAATATGAGGGTCGCAGCACCAGCGGTAAACAAAGCGACGCTAGGGTCCAAACCGGTGAGGATGGGCACGGTGATCAACCCAGCAAATGCGACCAGCAGGATTTGTACACTGAATAAACTGTCTGGAAAACTTAATTTATAATCTGTTATCCAATCCTTGACGGCCATGCCTACGCTGGTCCTCTGATGGCTGAAGATAAGGTGACAGAATTAATGATGTCAGCTGGGTTTATTTGGTACCAAATATTTTATCGCCCGCATCGCCTAATCCGGGCAATATATATCCGACATCGTTTAGTTTTTCATCTATGGCGGCAACCCAAATTTCAACATCGGGATGAGCCGTTTGCAACCGTTCGATGCCTTCCGGCGCAGCGACCATAAAAATCCCTTTGATATCTTTGCAGCCGGATTCTTTTATCAGATCAATCGTGGCGATCACCGTACCGCCGGTTGCCAGCATGGGGTCCAAAATCAATGCAATCCGCTCCTCCATCTGGCTTGTCATCTTGACATAATACCGGATCGGTTCAAGGGTTTCTTCATTGCGGTAAAGGCCGACAACGCTGACTTTGGCCGTGGGTATCAGATTAAGGACGCCGTCCATCATACCCAGGCCAGCCCTTAGAATCGGTACGACGGTGATTTTTTTGCCTTTAATTTTTTCAACTTCAACTTCACCGGCCCAACCCTGGATGGTGACGCTTTCTGTTTCCAGATGTTTAGTGGCTTCATAAGTCAAGAGATTGGCCAGTTCTGAAGCAAGGTCACGGAAATCTTTGGTGGTAATATCATTTTCCCGCATGAACGCTAATTTGTGCTTGACCAAAGGGTGATCTACGACATGTACCGGCACGGGGACCTCCTTTTGCGATAGGTTAAGAGCATGGTAAGACAGGTAGGAGAAATACAGATACAGCTGTATCGTGAGTCATTAATTGCAGCTTCGTATATGCAATTAATACCCCTGTGTCAAGACAGAAGAAGATTTAAATGGGGGCTAAAATTCGCCTAAAGGTCGCTTAAAGGTATATGCGGCAGGTTCTTTAATCAGCTTTTTAGTCGCCATATCGGTGTTGTCACCGCCAGCCGAAAACGGCAACGAGACCAGCCAAAAAACCGATCCAACCGCTGTGGCTACTATACCGATGGGCCGTACAACAATGGTGTCATACATCATGGCGCCGCCGCCGGGTTCTTTGGCTTCGAAATAATCCTGAGCCTGGGCTGAAGTCGCAAAGGGCAAGCAGATCAAAGCCGCGATCACACCGATAACTGCCCATTTCTTTGTTAAGTTCATAACTGCCTCCTTAACCTATCTATCGTCCAGAACTTGAATTTCATTAGTAATTTCCGAGCCGATGCAGTGCGATCTAAGAAATATACGTCGCGTATCCGACCGTCAAGATCTATTTTATTGCGGTCAGCACTCGGAAAAGCAATGGGTTGAATCCCATTTCACTTAAGGCTATATTAACATTAATTTTTTAATATGTATACGCATTTGTTAAAAAAAATTAAAGATTATAAAGATATACGTTTTGGGGCCGGTGGTAACGCGCTGTCACCCAAAATGATTTTTAGACCATCTTTCCGGTTTGATAGGAGGGTTGAACCTTAGATTTGATTAACCGGGAGACGTTACCGATAATTTTAGCGTCGCTTTAATGATCGAGTGGCATTCTGCCAGCCGAATCACCGACCGCCGGGCCATTGTTGCCCATATGGGAAAAATCTGTTGCTGATAATAACACCATGACAGCCGATAATTCAAACATCGAAGTCGCGGTTGCTTTACCGGTTTACCAGACCTTCACATACAGCGTGCCGCCTTTTTTAAGTGCTTTTATCGCTGTTGGTAAACGCGTTCTGGTTCCATTCGGGCAACGCCGTGTAACCGGCTACATTCTGGACGCTGCAACCGAAAGCAAGCCCAGCGATATCAAAGACATATTGGATGTGCTCGATCAGGAGCCACTCTTTCCGGATGCGATGATTCCATTTTTTCAATGGATATCTGATTATTACAAACATCCCATCGGTGATGTTGTCAAAAATGCGCTTCCCGGTGGTCTTAACCTTTATGATTATGCGACCCTTTCGATCACGCCACAGGGTCAGGATGCGTTAAAAAATAACACCGCCACTGCCCTTAAAGGGTCGGTATTAAAGCTGCTTTTATCGGGACCCTTCCGCCTCAAGCACCTCAACGATAAGTTAGATGAAAGGGTGCCCGGAGCGCTTATTCAGGCCCTACTGCATTGCGGATGGGTATCAAAAACCCGTGAATTGAGACCGGCGCCGACCCGCACCCGTACCGAGCGCTATATCGCGCTTGGAAAGCCGATTGCATCTACGGATCGGCTTTCAAAGGCCCGCCGAAAGGTCATCGAGATCATCGATCAGCAAGGGGAGCTGTCAATGCCGGAGCTCAAAAAACAGGTGCCCACTGCAGCTCGCCTGGTCAGGCTGCTTGAAAAAGATGGGTATCTGATCATTCGACACAAACGTGTCTATCGCGATCCTTTTGGGGAGCCCATACGTGCAGATACAGCGCATGACTTGAATTCCGAACAGCAAAGTGTTGTGGCACAGGTCAACAAAAGCATGCGCAGCGGCTTTGCCACCTTTCTTTTGCAAGGTGTCACCGGCAGCGGCAAAACAGAAGTTTATATGCAAATTGCCAATAGCGTCCTTAAACAGCAGAAATCCGTTTTGGTCTTGGTTCCTGAGATTGCTCTGATCACCCAAATGGAGCGTCGTTTTCGTGCCCGATTTGGAGAACGCATCGCCGTCCTTCACAGTGGTCTATCTGCCGGTGAACGCTTAGATCAATGGAGTCTGATCCAGCAGGGAAAAGCGCAGATTGCTATCGGCGCGCGATCGGCTATTTTTGCGCCTTTTCCGGCTGTCGGTCTGATTATTGTAGATGAAGAGCATGATGCCTCCTACAAACAGGAAAGTAACCTGCGCTATAATGCCAGAGATCTTGCAGTGGTCAGAGCCAAGCAGAATGATTGTATTGCATTGCTAGGGTCGGCAACACCGTCGATCCAATCTTACCACAATGCCCGGGCCAAAAAATTTATTGAAGTCAATCTAAAACAGCGGATCGAGCAGCGTTCGTTGCCGGCCATAAAAATTGTGGATCTCCGTGAAAGCATGGGATTTCGGGGTATTCGCCGTTTTATTACATCTGAATTGCAGCGCTCAATGAAAGAAACACTTGATCGCGGTGAACAAGTCTTGCTGTTTATCAATCGTCGCGGGTTTGCCAGTTTTGCGCTCTGCCAATCTTGCGGTCAGGCGCTGCGCTGCAAACATTGTGATATTTCCCTGACCTATCACCAAAAGGCCAACGCTCTTCGATGCCATTACTGTGGGTACTCTCGTGCGGCAACCAACAGCTGTGACAGTTGCAGATCATCGGAGATTAAAAAAATTGGACTGGGTACGGAAAAAATTGAGACGACGGTGCAAGCACTTTTTCCAAAGGCCCGCATCGCGCGTATGGATCGGGATACGACCACCCGCAAAGGCAGCATTTTTAAAATGCTCAAAGGTCTGAACGACCAGTCCATCGATATCTTGGTGGGCACCCAAATGGTGGCCAAGGGTCACGATTTTCCGAATATCACTTTGGTGGGAATTATCTGTGCGGATTTATCCTTAAGTTTTCCTGATTTTAGAGCCGGTGAGCGAACATTTCAGCTGATTGCACAGGTGGCCGGCCGAGCGGGCAGGGGCGCATCACCGGGCCGGGTTATTTTACAAACCTATAATCCAGAACATTTCAGTATATCGGCGGCTAAAAATCAGGATTTTAAGGCCTTTTACAAACAGGAAATCAATTTCCGCCAAACATTGAAATATCCGCCGTTTTCAAGAATAATCCAACTTAAAATTTCTGGTAAAGACCATCAATTGACCCGTGACCATGCCGCTGCCCTCGGAAAGGTTTGCCTGTTGCTGAAAACCTCAAAGGCCTCTGTTTATGAAACCGTTGAGATTTTGGGGCCGATTGAATCTTCGTTGGCTAGAATTGCCCGCCGATATCGATGGCAAATTCTTTTAAAAGCTACGCGCGCCAAAGCGTTGCATCAATATATCGGTCAGCTCATGGCTGACCATCCGGGGATGTTTAACAATCGTAGGGTAAGGGTGGTCGTGGACGTCGATCCGGTCTCCCTCCTCTAAAACCGTTTTATAAGCAATCATATTTTGCCCGATAGCGGTGTTACTCATCGTCGAAATTTACTCGCGTACTATAATGTACGCTCCGTCATTTCGACGACTCGCGCCTTGCTATCAGACAAAATCTAATCACTTCTAAAACGGTTTAACAATTTAAAAAAATACACTCGGACGAAACATAAGCGCTATTTGACCGGTTTAACCTTAAAACGATTTGGTTCGCCCGTTGGGCCCGTTGAGCCCGTTTGCCGGTTAAAAATGGAATCTAGCCTATTCAACAGGTCAAGCGGCAACCGGCTAACCTGTATATGACAATTAAAGGGTAACGTATGAGTGGCAAATCAAATATAACCGCTATGGGTTCTGACGGATGAAATTGAATGTCGACTTTTTAGCGGGAAATTGATTCTAATGGATGCAGAAAAACAAAGCGTTTCAGATGCTTAATTGCCGACTTCTTGACATCTATCAGCAGGCAACATAAAATTTCTATAGTCAGTCAATTTTGAGGTTACGGAAGGAGTTAGCCTGATGCAAAAAGTGACAGGTGCAATCTTAATATTGATCCTAATGATCATTTGCTTTGGAACACTCGCGTATAGCGCCAAAGCAGTTGATACACCGGTCGTTTTGGCGACCCTCTATTTTAAAATGGATTCCGCCGAGATCGATCCGAAATTCAAAAAGGATCTAAAGAAGATTCAGGCAGCGCTTGAGGCCGCTCCAGACATGGGGCTGCGTATTGTAGGCTACGCCCACCAACCAGGCGACCTCCGCAAAAATCGTGAGGTTATCCAAAAACGGATTCAGGCTGTTCAGCAATGGTTTTCAATGCAAGGCATTGCCAAAAACCGCCTGAAAGCCAAAACCTTTATCGACAGAAAACCGCCGGTGCAAAAATTGAAAACCGAAGATGCGGCACCCCGAGAGCGTGTTGAGATTTTGCAGATTTCCTTGAAGCAGCCGCTGGCGGTTGTCCCGGCGCCTGCCCACCAATTCGAACCGGTGGCTGAAGGCCAGGAAGTTGCCCATGCATTTATCGTTCAGAACAAGGGCTCTGCACCGCTTGAAATTAAGCGCGTCAAAACCGACTGAGGGTGCACAGCGGCCTCTTATACGAGGAAAATCCCTCCCGGCGGTGAGGGCAAGGTTACACTAAAGGTAAATACACATAGTAAGGGCGGCCATACGATCCGAAAACACGCCACCTTATTTACAAATGATGAACAAAATCCACGCTTGAAGCTGACCATTTCTGGAAACGTCGATAAATTTGTCACCATTCGGCCCAAGCGGGTAAAATTGCGGGGCATTGCCGGAGATGAGATCAAAAGCAAAGTGACAATTACCCCCAGAAAGAAATATCCGTTCAAAATTGTGAAGGTCAGCGCCAAAGACGGCAAAGACATCCGATTCGAACTGTCTGAAGAAAAAGGTGAAAAGGGGCCGGTTTATGCGCTGTTGATCGAAAACAAACGGTCGCAAAAAGGGCGCTATTTCGACATGATCACTCTGGAAACCGACAGCAATATCCAACCCAAACTCAGCATCAGGGTGTATGGTGATCTACGGCAACGGGCTGACGACAAAAAAGAGCAAACCCAGTAAATCCAAATGAAAAATATTCGTGTGGTTGCATTTGACTGTGACGGTGTTCTTTTCGATACTGAAGCGGCCAACTGGGCCTATTACAATCATCTTTTGGAGCATTTTGGCAGACCGACACTGACAGCGGATCAGTTTGCCTATGTCCACCAGCATACGATAAATGAATCCATTGTGCACTTGTTTGGCAGCCAGGAGGCCATCGCTGCGGTACACGCCTATCGTGAGCAGTTGGATTACGGCGAGTTTCTTAAATACCTGAAAATTGAGCCTCACCTGACCCCACTGCTCAATAGGATAAGACCTCAGATAAAAACAGCCATTGCAACCAACCGTACCGATACAATGGACCGGCTGCTCGCTGAATTTAAACTAGTGGAATACTTCGATCTAGTGGTCACGTCTGTGGATATCCCGCGTCCGAAGCCACATCCGGACATGCTGCTTAAAGTATTATCCCATTTTGGCATTGCTTCGAATCAGGCCATATACGTTGGTGATTCGCAGGTGGATGCCGAAGCTGCCAGTGCGGCAGAAGTGCCTTTTGTTGCTTTTCGTAATGAAGCGTTAACGACGCCTTATCATATAGAAAATTTAAAAGAACTTGAAAGCTTACTGGAGGTGTAGACATGTCGGATGAGCCTGTTGAATTCAACAATCAAGGGGAAAGTGAATCGGGGGATGAATGGGAAAACCGGACTTTGTGCAGTGATGAAAGTTGCATTGGTGTCATTGGGCCGGACGGGCGTTGCAAAGAATGTGGTCGCGCTTATGAAAAAGATCCTTCTGAAGATGAAGAGCGCTCTGCTGAAATGCCAGATGACCAGCCGGCCGATGTTACAGATGACAAAGCGCCTGCTGCGTCCGACACTGATGATGAGTGGGAAAACCGCACGCTATGCAGTGATGAAAGCTGTATCGGCGTGATTGGACCCGATGGGCGCTGTAAGGAGTGTGGGAAATCCTATAGCGGCTAGTTTTGGATGGCCCAGCGATTGAAAACCTTCTCTATGCCAGCGCGATTTCTATTATAGACCCTCTCCAAAATTGTCACCACCGTGTTTCAAATCCGGCAGCGCCAAAATTGACGAATGCCGGATATCCTGTTAATATTATTTTATATCCCTCATAAAATGGTGCGGGCGCATGCCGGAGCTTCGGCTGCACCCTGCTGGATGTAAATCGAATGTGGAGTCGCCTGTGTATCTGATTGATCTCATTCCGACGCCCATGTGGCGAGATATCGTCGATATTCTATTTCTGACCGTTGTCGCCTATCAGTTGTATGTATGGTTCCGTGAAAGTCGCGCGCTGCGTGTCATCATTGGCCTGGTGGCTCTGGGGGGCGTTTATTCGTTGGCCAAACTATGGGACCTCTATCTAACCACGTGGGTCTTTCAGATATTATGGCAAGTACTTCTTATTTTATTGCTGATACTGTTTCAGAGTGAAATCCGCCAGGTATTAGAGCGCGTCAGCCCAATGCGATATTTGCGATCTCGGCGGCGAGCGTTTAAAAAGACTTTTGGCCGCGAATTATCACAGCTGCTGTTTGAGATGGCTGACGATCGAACAGGTGCTTTGCTGGTGCTAGCCCGAAATGACAATCCTTCTGAATTCATTCATGCCGGGCAGACGATTATGGCGCTGCCCGATCCGGCTTTGATCAAAAGTATATTTAATCGCTATGCTCCCGCACATGACGGCGCCATCATTATAAACCAGGATCGTATTACCCAAATGGGTTGTATCCTGCCGCTGTCCGAGAATGAAAATTTACCGACTCAATATGGCACCCGGCACCGCGCGGCATTGGGTCTATCTGAAGTCACGGATGCTGTTTGTCTGGTGGTTTCTGAGGAACGCTCGGAGGTGGCCACCGTTTCAGACGGCAAGATTGTAACTTGGCAAGACCCTGATGCGTTAACGGCCCATCTCAATGAAGTCATCGGCGGTCCCCAGATCAATGTGCCTGCTTTAAAAGACTTCCTAAAAGGACTATTGATTGAAAACTGGCGTGTTAAACTCAGCGCTCTGGCGCTGGTTACCATCGCCTGGGTGGCTTTGGCGAGCCAGCAAGAATCAGAGCTGACTGTAGCGGTTCCCGTGCAACATACCAATATGCCCAGTCAGCTTGTTATCGGACAGGGGTCAACTCCCACGGTGGATTTAACCCTATCGGGTCGACGCAACAAGATCCGGACCTTGAGAGATCAAGATGTGCAGGTCAGTGTAGACTTGAGTAATTTCGATGCTGGCAAGCACCAGGTCAGGCTCTCTGCCAAAAACATTTTCTTGCCTTTCGGTGTCAAAATTGATCAGGTCGCCCCGCAAAAAATACTGGTCAGTCTGCAAACCCAATCCGAAAGTCAAAAATCAAACGAGAATCCCCCCGCTGAAAAGCACGCTTTTTAACAGCCGATCCCATGATATTGATCACGCAAAGCCGCTAAGCCGCAAAGCATTATATTTTTTAACCTAAAAAATTCTTGGCGACTTTGCGCCTTTGCGAGAGGCTTAAAGCATTAGCTCATTTTTATCTACTTCAGCGGTAGCGTAATCGTAAAAACGGCACCGCCGCCTTTTTCGTTGTTGGCAACAATGTAACCTTTGTGATCCTCAATGATGCCATGGCAAATGGACAAGCCCACGCCCATTCCCATGGTTTTTTTGCGTGTGAAGAACGGATCAAAAATTTGTTCCAGATCTGCTTTGGCGATACCCGGTCCGCTGTCTTTGACTTGGATAACCAGTTCTTTATTTCGATTGAACGTGTCGATAAAAATGTCACCGCTATGAGCTGGGTTTTCTTTCAGCTTCTTTTGAAAATCGGCATCACCGGTTATGGATTCGACAGCATTGTTGATCAGATTCATGAAGACCTGCCCCAACTGTTGCGGTGAGGCAGTTAACTTTGTTTTTGAGGCTTCCATATTCAGATTAATCTTTACCCGGCTTTTCGTCAGGAAACTGCGCACCAGCGTTGCAGTGTTTTCAATAACCTGATTGATATCGACCGGCTGCTTTTTCTCTTTACCCGGCCGATTAAGATCGATCAGGTTGCGGACCGTATCTCGAATGCTTTCAAATGCACTTTTAACCAGATCCAACTGCTCTAATAATTTTTTATCTTTTTTATGCTGGTTCTGGATAACATTAATCAGGGCCGTTATGCCTTGAAGCGGTGAATTGATTTCATGTGCAATGGAAGCGGCCAACTGGCCGGTGGCGGCCAGTCTTTCAGAGCGGATCAGCTGGTTCTGAAGCATTTTCGTCTGTGTAATATCACGGGCGACACACAAATAGCAGAATTCTCCCAAATAGGTAATATAACGGCAATTGATTTCATTGGGTATGCGGCCGTTGGTTTTGGACATCAGGTTCAGCTCAAACCGTGCTTCTTTGTCACGGCTGACTTTTTCCATCGTGTTTTTGATAAAAGAGATTTGATCGGCTTCAACCAGGTCGCTGATATTTAAATTCAACAATTCTTCTTTGGTATACCCGGTGGTTTCAAGAACGCGCTCGTTGCTTTCAATAAACTGCCCGTTGCGATTGAGAATAAAGACACCTTCAGCAACATTATCAAACAACTCTTTGTAGCGCATCAACTCTTCGGCCTGTTTGAATTCTGTTGTATTGGACGCAATGATGGTGGCCGCGACCACTTTGCCGCTAATACGCAGCGGACCGACACGGTAAGTGTACCAGGTGGCATCGGTGTTTTCACCTATCAGAACTTCAAAACTGTCGGTTTCTCCGGTTCGAAACACACTGTCAACACTTTCCATGGCCATTTCCTGATACGGCTGCGGTAGAAAATCATAAAAGCATCTTCCCATCATTTGATCCGGTGAAAGTAGGCCGGTAGATTGGTTGATAAAGTGAATCGTGCCCTCGCGATCAACAGTCGTGATGATGTCCGGTGCGGTTTCCACCAATGACCGCCACAGCTCCTCCGATTCATCCAACTTTTTCTTGGCCAGTTTTAACTTATTGATGATGGATTGGGCGTGGGATCCGAAAATTATAAACAGACACAATACGATAACCCGGATATAGACATCATACAGATCAGGGCCGAAAAGTTCAGCGATCAAATTAAACCGGTTGGAAAAAAACAGGTTTAAAATAGAGTCCAGAACCCAGTAAATGGTTGCGATCAGAATAACGGTCAAAACCATATTGTCCGCTAAACCTTCATTCTCCAAGGTAAATTCAGTTTTCATTTTGGATTCTCTCTTTAAATGGCGCATTGCGTCTCAGTGGGCACTTGCGTGCCGATCTTTTTTTTGTGCTTGCCAATTTGTTACACATTTGAATTATTTTGGTTTGTTCATATAAAAAAACATGCGCTTGCGCCACATGTCATTGTTGGTGACACAAACATCGCCAAGGTCCTCCCGGGAAGCGATAATGGTGCCAAAATCTTCTGGAGACAGCTCGCCGCATGCATCTCCCGACCATGCGGTAAAATCCGGTTCCACGGAAATAAATTTTTCGAAGATATCTGCGGTTACCGAAATACTGCAGCCCATTTCCGGTATGACAATGGTATCATTTTCTTTTTTTTCATCATAAACATAGTAGGCAATCATTGTTCCTCCTGCTTTGGATCATGAAATGTATTTGCAGAACAAGACTGTAGGTGTAAAGGCGATGGTCGTTTTGCGGGGCCGTTATCCAATATTTCATCAGCCGCTTTCATCAGCCGTATTGATAAAATAGATGATGGACCCCAAACTTTTCAAGAACTTTTTACAAATTGTTATCATCGACAGCAATCCGGCAAGCCATCGCAGAGGTCTCCCTCGGGGCAAAAATGGAAATAAAAGTTGATTTTTAACCCAATTTGACATAAAAAACACCAACCGATTAAATGCTTGGAGGCCCAAATGGGTTTTTTAATGGCTGCAAAGAAAACATCAGATAAAAAAGATTCCAACAAGCACGATCGTCGCTCAAAAGTCGATCGGCGACAATTTTCTTATACTGAGTACATTCCCGAAAGGCGGTCAAATGAAGACCGACGCAAGCCTGAAAAAGAAGAGCAAAACAGGGAGTGACTTAAAGCACATTTGCCAAATGCGATCATCAAAAAAGGAATCAGCTTCAATCTGATTCCTTTTCGTTTTTATGACGCGTTTGTATTCGGCCTATTGAATGCCAACACTTTTGGTATGATGAGTATATAAATGAGGGTGTTAACAGTTTCCGACCGGGTCGAACCCGTCTTATATGATCAGTTTGATCCCCATCAGTTTGAGCGTATTGAACTTATTCTGGCCTGTGGTGATCTGCCGCCGGAATATCTTTCATTTTTATCGGATCGACTGAACGCACCGCTTTATTTTGTGCGCGGCAACCATGATCTGCGCCATGGTCAAAAACCGCCCGGCGATTGTACCCATTTGGCCCATGATTTGGTTGAATTTAAGGGTAAAACCATTCTGGGATTGGAGGGCTCGCGTTGGTACAACGGCGGCCCCCACCAGTATACCGAGCGGGAAATGCACTGGAAGATTCAGCGGTTGCGTCCGCGAATCTGGTGGCGAAAAGGTGTAGATATCGTTATCACCCATGCGCCGCCGCGACACATTCATGATGCGGAAGATCGATGCCACAAAGGCTTTAAGAGTTTTCGGTGGCTGATTGAGAAATATATACCGACTTATTTCATTCACGGGCATATCCATGCCCATTTTGACGATGCATCCCAGCGCATAACCGTATACAATCATACCCGGGTGATCAACACCTTCGGGTATTATGTGTTTGATATGGATGACAACGGCAAACCTTAACGGGTTGCACCCGGGTTCGAAACCTATAGGGCAATTCTGATGCTTAAATCCTTCAAAGAGGTCCAGAAAAATGAAGCGGCCTATGAAACCCGCGATCGCGGCATCCGCTCGGTTCCCATGACACAAATCGTCGGCAGTGTTGGCCGTTATCTCGATTTTGACGATCGCTTTGGAATCCGTTCACATGTGCCTGTTGAACGGCTTGAAAAAATCAAGAGCAGGATGCGCTCGGGCAAAGTACTGCCCCCTGTTAAGCTTTTTCAGATTAAAAATGAATACTATGCGCTGGATGGCAATCATCGCATCTCAGCGGCCAAGGAACTGGGCCATGACGAAATTCGGGCCAAGGTAACCGAATTTATTCCTTCTAAGGGATCTCTGGAGAATTTGCTGTATCGTGAAAGAGCCCATTTTGATGACCAAACCCAGTTGCCACATACCATTGAGCTGACGGATTTTGGCCAGTATGAGCTTCTGATCGAACAGATTTCACGCCATCGGGATTATCTTGACGGTCAGAGCAAGGGGCCGGTGACGCTGCCGGATGCTGCCAGAGATTGGTATAAAACTATTTACCGGCCCCTGCATGCCATCATAAAAAAGGGAAATTTAATCGATCATTTTCCAGGTCGAACTCTGGCGGATCTGTATACCTATATATCGGTTCACCAGTGGGAAAAAAATGACCACGATCTCAGATACGGAATCGGTATCAGTCAGCTGGTGCCCAAGACCATGGAGGCATTTAGAGATAAAATGGCCAATTTAAAGGAAACGGAATATCCGGATATGTTGCGCGAGATTACCGCTTTTGTGCTGATTAATGTGTCTGCTAAAAAAGAGGTTCGGCTTGTGGATAGGCTGTTCAAACTGGAGGAAGTCAAAGAGGTGCATTCGGTTCACGGTAGTGTTGATGTCATCGCCAAGATTGTGTTGAAACGCGATCTGGTCTCCTCGGATGCCGAAACCATCGGGGACTTTGTGCACAACAAGATACGGCAGCTTTCGGGTGTGATCAGCTCCCAGACGCTAATTCCAGGGTACTCTAAACAAAAAAACGACTAAATAATTGCCGGTTGAGGAGAATTCCGATAGAGCGGCTTCATGAATAATCACTCGCGAAATCCGTGCAAACTCGTGTATAAAGGCTCGTAGAAAAAAACAGCTAGAAGAAATATAACAATAAATTATATAAGAATATGCGCGATTCAGGAATCCGTAGCTCCTCGCCGATCCCTGTTTTTTTACAACGATCCCTAATGCACTCAAACAGTGCGCGGTATTCGCGAGTGATCATTCATTTCGCTCATCGGGAGCGGTTGAATGAATAATGCCACAACCCCTTAGACAAGTAAAAGCTATTTCAAAAATAGTGGATCACGTCCAAAGGCAAGGCGAAAACCGATTCAAAAGTGGAGTCCGCCTCCGGCGGATTAGTATTCGAGCATTTTGAATCGGTTTTTAACAAAGCCTTTGAGCGTTAGACACATTTTTGAAATAGCTTTTAATCTTCGACAGTGATCGTCCCTATCTTCTGGCGAATAAATCCATGAATCTGGTTTGAAACTTCCCTGTCCAGGATGCGGTCGACGCCGGCGCCGGTGGCGACCGAAACTTGGGTAAAATTTTGATCGATCCGCGTCACTTGCACCGTCACCGGTGTGCCATTTGGTCGTCTTGCTAAAAATTCGGTTTTTAGCTCGTCCGACACTTCCTTTAGAATTGGTATATCTAGATTTTCCAATGCCTCCGAGCTGGCCTGCACGGTGGCACGATAATCGGAATGATAGGTTTCAATTGTGCGGCCGCGCAGTTGGGCACAACCGGCGCTTAGCGTCAGCAAAAGACCCATCATCCAGATGGCTGATTTAAAATAGAGGCGTTTCATATGTTTTCAAATAGGCTCCTTATCATTTCATAATATCTGATTTGCCTGCGATAGTCAAAATACCGCCAATCCCATAAAAGTCCATTTTGTGCCGGTATCGCTTCTGGCCGGAATAAACTGTTGGCCGGATCGATTAAAAACGAAATACCGGCTTCAAGCCGCGCTTTTTCCTTTTGTACTTGCAGATTTAATCAATTTGGTACAAAATTAAGCGGCCGTTCAGTAAAAGCTGCAATCACCGATGGTGTCGCGACCATCGTTTCCCAACTCTTAGCATTTTGGGCACTGGAATTTGACTATGGGAAATCGCAAAATCCTGGTGGTTGATGATGAACGCGATATGCGTATTTTTATCACCACAGTGGTGGAAACTTCCGGATTTGAAGCCACTGCGGCCCGCGATGGAACCGAAGCTGTTCAAAAGGCCAGCACAAACCAACCGGCGCTTGTCATTTTAGATGTCATGATGCCTGAAATTGATGACGGTCTTCAGACCTATCGACACTTTCGTACCGACCCCGCATTATCGTGCATACCGATTATCATTTTATCTGCCATTGCCCGAAAAACATTTTTGCATTCGATCAGATTGTTAAGCCCCGGCCAGGGTTTGGAGTTGCCGGAACCCGAAGCGTACATGGAAAAACCACCGGATGCGGGCGAACTCAGCCGCCTGATTCACGAACTTTTGGGAAGTCAATCATAATTATTTAACATCACCGGCGTTGGTATGTTCAAACTCTTTCATCACATTAGCAGCAGCATCATATCCAAGCTGACGATCCTCGTTGGGCTGATCCTGTTACTGAGCATTTCGATATGGGCCTATTTTAACATCAACTACCAGCATAAAAAAATCATGCAGGGTATTGTTGAAGGTGCCGATGGACTGTCTCATTCCATCAAGCTTGGTATGCACTATGCCATGATGAACAATTTAAGAAAAGATATTACGCTGATCATTAAAAATATTGCTCAAGAGAAAAAACTTGAAAACATCCGTATTTACAACAAGGGCGGTGAAATAAAATTTTCAAATAAAGACGCCGAGGTGGACACCATCACCAACATCAAAGATGAGGCCTGTTACATCTGTCACCGCTCGGAGCCGCCGCTCTCCGAATTGAGCCTGTCGGAAAGAACGCGCATTTTTACCGATTCCCAGGGGTACCGATTGCTAGGCATTATTAGCCCCATTTACAGTGAGCCCGGTTGCGCATCTTCCGTCTGCCATGCGCATCCGGAAGATAAAAAGGTGCTGGGCGCCTTGGATCTGGTGATATCGCTAGACCAGATAGACAAAGAGCTCGGTGTATTTAAGGGCTGGCTGGTGGCCTTTGCCGCCATATTGTTTTTGATCACCTCAGCGGCGATCATATTTTTTATTCTGCGCTTTGTGAAACGGCCTATAAAGAAAATGATTGACGGCACACAGCAGATTGCCAACGGCGATTATTTAAATCAGATTGATGTCGACCAGGTTGATGAGCTGGGCCGGCTGTCGGTTGCCATAGACAAAATGGGCAAAAGAATCGGAGAAAAACAAACCGAACTGAACAAGCAGCGTAATGAATACCAGAATTTGTTTGAGCAGGTTCCTTGCATCATCACCGTTCAGGACCGTAATTATAAATTGATTCGCTATAATCGGGAATTTGACAAGAAATTTAATCCCATGCCCGGTGATTACTGCTATGCTGCCTACAAAGGACGCAATGAAAAATGCGTGATTTGTCCGGTGGAGAAAACTTTTGAAGACGGCATGTCGCATTTCAGCGAGGAAAGAGGCGTAGGCAAAGACGGAAGTCCGACCCATTGGATTGTGCAAACATCTCCGATAACAAATGAAAACGGCGAAATTGTGGCTGCCATGGAGATGAGCCTGGATGTCACCGAAATCAAATTGCTCGAACAGGAGCTCGAAAAATCTGAGAAAAAATACTACGCAATTTTTGATAACATCCCCAATCCCGTTTTTGTTTTGGATATGGATACGCTCGAAATCCTGGATTGCAACACCAGTGTCGAAACGGTTTACGGCTACAAAAAAGATGAGATAATGGCCAGGTCCTTTATGAAGCTTTTTAGACCGGAGGAACAGGACCATTACCGGAATTTGATCAAGACCACCCCGGTTATCAATCAGGCCAGACACTTGGATAAGAGCGATCGCACACTTTTTGTCAACATCCGCATATCACCGCATGAATATCCCGGCGAAAAAGTGTATTTGGTGACCACCAGCGATATTACCCAGCGGCTGGAAACCGAACAGCAATTGATTCAGGCCAGCAAAATGGCAACACTGGGCGAGATGGCCACCGGTGTCGCCCATGAGCTCAATCAACCCCTGTCGGTCATCAAGACGGCCAGCCGCTTTTTTATGAAAAAAATCCGTAAAAATGAAAAAATTAAAGACGATATCCTTCTGACCATGTCTGAGGAAATCGACACCTATGTGGATCGGGCCACCAAAATTATCAATCACATGCGCCAATTTGGTCGCAAATCAGACATTACGCTGGAAAAAGTCCAGGTTAACACCATCTTGGAAAAAGCGCTTGAAATCTTAGGACAGCAACTCAAAGTTCGCGGTATCGAACTGGCGCGTGATTTGGAGCCGAATCTGCCCCTGATCATGGCCGATCCGGATCGCTTGGAACAGGTGTTTATCAATTTGTTGATCAATGCGCGGGATGCCATTGACGAGCGCTGGCAATCCCAACCGCATCCCAAAGACGCCAAAGCCATCCGGTTAAAAACGCGATCCAATGACGGTGTGGTCACTGTTGAGTTTCATGATACCGGAACCGGAATTCCGGAGAGCATTTTAGAACGAATTTTCGAGCCTTTTTTTACCACCAAAAAGGTGGGACAGGGTACCGGTCTGGGCCTTTCCATTAGCTATGGCATCATTCAGGATTGCAACGGTAGCATTCGCGCCGTCTCCCGCGAAGGTGAGGGGACGGGTTTCATCATAAAATTTCCCATCGCAGAAGAAGAATGACGGAAAAATCAATATTACTGGTTGATGACGAAGAGGGAATCCGCAAAGTCCTCAGCATTGCTCTATCAGATTTGGGTTATCAGGTACATTCCGCCGCCAATGGGGTCGAAGCGTTGCGGGTTTTTAAAGCCAAACAACCGCCGATTGTGCTGACCGATATCAAAATGCCTGAAATGGACGGCATTGAACTGTTGCGCCGTTTAAAAAAAATCAGCCCGGATACGGAAATTATCATGATCACCGGTCACGGTGATATGGGTTTGGCTATCAAAAGCGTTAAGTATGAAGCCACCGATTTTGTCACCAAGCCCATTAATGATGAAGTTTTGGAGATTGCATTAAATCGAGCAGCCGAGCGCATAGAGATGCGACGAAAGCTCAATGAATACACCCAGAACCTTGAGCAACTGGTGAAAGAAAAGACACAGCAGCTGGTTGAAGCTGAACGACTGGCTGCGGTCGGTCAGACGGTGGCGGGACTCTCCCATGCCATTAAGAATATTACCGGCGGGCTCAAGGGCGGTGCGTTTGTGCTGGAGAAAGGGATCGAGCTCAATGATCAAAAGTATCTGATGCAGGGCTGGGAGATGATCAAGGGCAATGTTGATAAGATCACCAACCTGTCGCTGGATTTGCTCAACTACGCTAAAGCTACCGATTTAAATATCGAAGCCGGTGATCCTCGCGAGCCGGCTCAAGAGGTCATAGATCTGATGCGCCCTCGTGCCCAGGAATTGGGAATCGAGCTGGTCAGTGAATTTGCAGCAGATTTGCCGGAATGTGACTTTGATACGGATCTCATTTGCCGCTGTCTGCTGAATTTGGTGTCAAATGCAATTGATGCCTGCCGCAATAACGACCC